>Ga0182008_10002658_pt1 | contig 11099 bp, 6 predicted proteins | sample Sormic07211129_1_FD_120482 | JGI IMG/M metagenome (GOLD analysis project Ga0182008, IMG submission 120482) | Rhizosphere microbial communities from Sorghum bicolor, Mead, Nebraska, USA - 072115-129_1 metaG | ecosystem: Host-associated > Plants > Roots > Rhizosphere | place: USA: Nebraska...
AGCTGTCCCAGCTGTACGTCGACGTGAAGGAATACACTGACCTGCCACCGCTGCTGATCCAGCAGATCGAGCACTTCTTCGCGAACTACAAAGATCTCGAAAAAGGCAAGTGGGTCAAGATCGAAGGCTGGGCTGGCGCTGACGCTGCTCGCGACGCGATCACCAAGTCGGTTGCTGCCTACAAGGGCTAAGCACCGTCTGTTGGACGCCTGAAGAAAACCCCGGTTGATCCGGGGTTTTTTGTGCATGAGAAAAGGCGATTTAAACAGTATGTTTATTGCGGACTACAGAAAAGTTTCGAAGTGAGTGATTTCCCACAAGCACGTCTTACATCCAGTCGCAAAATACAGCCTTTTTTTGAACACCCGGTTTATTCAAACCGCTCTGGCACGGCCGTAGACTCGGTGTTTATGAGAAAGAACACTAGCGGTCCAAGATTCAAGGCACTCCTGGAAGCAGCGAACATCACCACCACGGGATTCGCAAAGTTCTGGGGCACGGAAGCCCAAAACATTCATAACTGGTACACCCGGGGCGTCCCGGCGTATCGCATGGAGGAAGTCTCACGCCTGCTCTCGGTCAACAGCGAGTGGCTGAAGACCGGCGAAGGCAGCAAAGAGTCGCCGCGCCTGCAAACGCCTGCCAGCAACGGCGACACCTTTGATGCCGAGGCCACCCGCGGTATCTATGCCGTCATCGACCCCAAGGACATCGAACTGCCATTTTTCAAGGAAACGCCGATCACCAACGGCGCTGGCAAAACCCACGTCATCCTCGACCCCGAACAAACCATACGCCTGCCCCGCGCCCACCTCGATCAACTGGAAATCCGCCACACCGACGCCATCTGCGCACACATGATCGGCAACAGCATGGCCGAGCGCATCGAAGACGGCTCTATCGTCGGCATCGACCGCGGCCTGACCCAAGTGGTCGACGGCGAAATCTACGCCATCGAACACGATGGCATGCTGCGCATCAAATACCTGCACCGCATGCCCGGCAACGCCCTGCGCCTGCGCAGCCACAACAGCGCCGAACACCCGGACGAAATCTTTCGCGCCGCGCAGATCGATGAGCAGCGAATCCATATCCTGGGCTGGGTATTCTGGTGGTCGACTTTGGGCAAACGCCGGCCGGTGGTGCCGTTTCTCTGATCGGATACGGACCTTCATCCTGCACCAATCCTTGTGGGAGCGAGCCTTCTCGCGAAGAGGCCCCGAAAATCAGTACAAATTACGAATTTTGCCCTCCGCAGTGGCTCTATTCCGCACTTGAGACTGGGAATCCCCGACAAAACTCAGTATCCTGCGCCCCACATTTGCGCATCGACCCGCTCCCGCGGCCCAGATGACGCCTGACGCGGCAGACCAACGTCTGACCAAGTCCCACAGCCGGACGCAGATCCGGGTGTACGTTTTGAAGGCTGACGCGGTTTACCAAAAATAAACCAAGCCAGTCCCCGAGAAGCCGGCCACAAGCCGGCTTTTTAATGCCCTTAGAAAAATCAGGACAGATGCTTCTGACGGTCAAAATCGGCTGGCGTGCCCCCCGATCCGTCGCATGGATAATTAACGCGAAGTACAACCAGCATGGGTTTGTTACTTGAGTGACCGCGCTGAAACGAATCAGGCAACTTTCCATTTCGGGCCAACTTCTAGAAAGTCACCGCCCCGCCAGATTGCCAATAAACAAGAATAAGTCCTGTGAATAACCGAAACTAAAAACTCAACATTTACACACCCTCTTAGCCATTAGTCGAATACTGGCCCGTTGACACCGGCGATTATAGTACCCACCACAAAAGCCAATCCGACCACCAGTTAGTTTTGGAATTAAAATGCCTTCGAGCCAATATACGCTGGGTACGATACCGATAGATGAGAAACTACTGCAATTACTCCACGCCATAGACAGTGCGCGCATCGCCTGGAAAACTACAGTCCATCAAATAAACGCAGCATGTGATGACGTGTGGCTAGCTCGAATGTGGGAAGTGGAAAAGCTCGAAGGGCACTACAGAGCCTGTCAGGATCAACTGTTTTTTTACCTGAAGCAGCTGGTCCACATCTAATCGTTACAGCAGCTGATTCCGCAGACAAGCCCGCGAATCCGGGCTATCCAGATCACGATAACTCTGCATATTCGACTAAAGAATGAGGCATGTTGTTTTATCTTCCTTTGTGTCTTTGGCCAACCGCCGAAGAGCGCTTACAACGCAGGCGGGCTTTAAGCTGTAACCTTTCAGTTACCCGACAGCGTGTAGCAATAGCGCTGAATATTTTATTGACCAGCAGACTCAAAACTACTCGCCCCTCATTTAATCGCAGCCGCAAAGTTAAAGATTCACGACTCAGGGTCGACATCAGAACACCAAGATCAATCTAAACCCATCATCATCTGGAGTCCTTATGTTCGGCTGGATCAGCGATATCCGTGTCAGCGCTAAACTTAGTCTGGGGTTTGGACTGGTATTAGGACTTACGTTGTTAATCGCAGCCTCCGGCTGGTATGCGGTTAACGCACTGACCGAGCGTGGCATCAAGATCGAAAAAATTGCTCAAGTCAGTAATTACACGAAAGACTTGCGCATCATTCGTTTACGCATAGGGGGCAATCCTCAACCGCAAGCCTATCGCTCCTTGCAGCAAACGCTGGATAGCTTGCTGGCCCACCTGACCAGTATCAAAGGAGAATTCATCGTTCCGGTAGATCAAGAGCTGATTCAGCAACAGATCAGCGCAGCGACGGAATATGGACAACTGCTGCAAGAGCTGGTCAGGCCCAACATTGATCAGGCACCCATGTTCAAACGAATGGGGCAGTTGGGCGACCAGTTGCTCGACACCACGCAAAAACTCATCGATTCGCAAAACGTCAAGCGCGCTACCGATGCCGAGTCTGCCAAAACCCTGCTGAGCCTTGTAGCCGCCCTGGCTTTACTGCTCGGCACACTGGCGGCATGGGTGATTACTCGACAGATCGTCACCCCGCTACGCGGCACACTTGAAGCGGTCAATCGTATTGCCGAAGGTGATTTAAGCCATCAGGTTCAGGTTGATCGGCGTGATGAGTTGGGCCTGTTGCAATCGGGTCTACACCGGATGACGCTCAACCTCCATGAGCTGATCGACGGTATTCGGGCCGGTGTCATCCAGGTAGCAAGCGCTGCCGAACAGCTATCGGCCATTACCGAGCAAACGAATACCGGCGTGAACAATCAGAAAGTCGAGACTGATCACGTTGCCACTGCAATGAACGAAATGACCGCCACAGTGCAAAACGTCGCACGCAATGCCGAGGAGGCGTCGGCCGCCGCCACTGTCGCAGATCAGCAAGCCTGCGAGGGGGAGCAGATCGTGGGTGATGCCATCGCTCAGATCAAGCGTCTGGCGCAGGAACTCAACCGCTCGGCAGAGGCTGTACGCCACCTTCAGGAACAAAGCGACAAAATTGGCGGTGTACTGGATGTCATCAAGGCCGTAGCCCAGCAAACCAACTTGCTGGCGCTCAATGCCGCCATTGAAGCGGCTCGCGCAGGAGAGGCAGGTCGCGGGTTCGCAGTGGTTGCCGATGAAGTGCGTAACCTGGCCTTGCGCACCCAGCGCTCCACTGAAGAAATTGAAAACCTGGTCGCCGGTGTGCAAAGCGGCACTCACGCCGTCGCTTCAGGCATGGACAGCAGCCTGCTCCTGAGCGAAAGCAGCGTGGACTTTACCCATCGCGCCGTCAACGCCTTGGAAAACATCACGGCCAAGGTATCCATTATCCAGTCCATGAATCAGCAGATCGCCACCGCGGCGGATCAGCAAAGTGCCGTAACCGAGGAAATCAATCGCAGTGTGATCAACGTTCGCGACATTTCAGATCAGACGGCAAGTACCTGTGAAGAAACCGCGTCGTCGAGTATTGAACTGGCGCGGCTGGGGCATGAACTGGAAGGGCTGGTTGGCCGCTTCAAAGTATGAGCCCCAGGCAGGCGCTGCCCGCTCCTGGCGGCGCCTGACCTCACTGCGTCGAGAGTAAGTTCACGGATAGCTGAACGACTTCACCAGCGTCAACTCCCCCACCGCCCGCATCGGCACCACAAACGTCTCCATTTTCTCGCTCGGCGTACCCTCTTCGGTAATCACCGTCACCTGCGCCGTGGTCAGCGGCTGCACCGCCTCTTCCCCGCCTTCATCATCACCGCGATAACCACCGCCGAAGTAGTTCACATACACCAGATACTGGCCCTTGATCGGTGCCGGCATGGCGAAGATTTCCGGGCCATAGCCGGTGGTGACGTCGACGTCGAGCGCGGCGCCGTTTGGAGCGACGCGGTCGCCGTACCAGATGTGCGCGCCGTCGGGGGTGATCAGGTGCAGGTCGAGGTCGGTACCGTCGCTGTCCCACGACAGCAACACGCGCAGTTTGGCCGGGGTGGCGCCGCCGCTGGCGTTGAGGAACTGCGTGCGGTGGCGTTGCTGGCCGTCGGGGCTGCGCACTTCGACGCTGTTGCTGCCGTTGGGGAAGGAAAACGGGCGGTCGAAGCGGCCGCTGTCGTCGATTTTCAGCGGCATGCTGACGCCGTTGACGATCAGTCGCCCAGGCTCCTTGCTCTTGGGGGTGGCTTTGATTTCGCCGCTGATGCGCGCGGTGTTGGCCTGGCCGACCGGGGTGTTGACCGAAGAGGCCGGGTAGTTGACGGTCTGGCGGAAGTTTTCGCCTTCGCCCTCGGGTGCGCCGGTGCGCCAGCCGCCGACCGGGGCATCGAGTTTGACGCTGTCGGCAGCCATCGCCATCGGCCATGCATTGAACGCGCAGAGCAACAGCAAGACCTGTGGATAACGGAGTGTCATGGTCTATTCCAGCAAGAGGTGACGGGCGAGCCCTTCGATGTAGGTTTCATCCTGGCCGTTGGGATGTGCTTCAAAGGCCAGGTGCAGGTATTCGTGAGTCAGGTCGAGGCGATCCTGTAGCGTGAGCACGCCGCGCACATAAATGCGCTGGCGTTCGCGATCGACAAACGGGTGGCCGAACGCCAGTTTGCACACGGCAAAGGTGCTGACTTCGTTGTAGCCGGTTTCGCTTTCCAGGGTCGGACGCCAGCCGCGACGCTGCTTTTGCAGCCAGTCTTGCGCGGCAGGCAGCGCTTCGCAGGAAGCGACCGGGTTGTCCCAACGGCTGAGGCTGGCGCGCGGATAAGCGTGCAGCAGAATCGCGTCATAGCGCTGGCCGGCGCTGGCCTGCTCGACGGCTTGTTGCCAGGCAAGTTTGTCCGGGCCGGGTTGATCGGAGTGATAGGTGACGGTGCTGCCGGCCAGCACCAGATCCGCGGTCCACGCCGCGATGTTGCGCGACTCGGCGGAGGCCGGACGCGGAGCGACGCGCTGGCGGTTGCTGCTGTCGTCGATGCTCAGGCAATCGCCGTTGCGCGTGGCGTTTTGCAGCAGATAGGTGCGGATCGCCACGGCCAACGCTTTAGCCGCTTCGGCCGGTTCCGGTTTGGCTTCACGCTCAAGGACGCGGGCGACGTATTCTTCGCGATCAAGTCTGGCGACCAGTTTGTCGTTGAGCAGAAAAAGTTCGCCGGAACTGTGGATATCCAGCGCATTGCCGTTGGCGAATTCGACGCGGTAGTCGCCCTGCAAAGGCCCAGAGCCAGTAACGCGCTCACCCGACAGAACTCGCGAAAGCGGATAACGCGAGAACAGTCCGACCTCAACACAACGCCCCGCTTCCGCCGGCCAGGATGAAGGCAACACCGTCGCCAACGCCTGCCCGTAATGGCGCAAAACCATCTGACTGGTGCCCCGCCCACCGGCCCAGATCGGCGAGCCGTCCGCCGTCCAACCGGCGAAACCACCCTGGCGCGACTGCGGATCCTGATCGCCGAGCCAGCTCCAGGTCTTTACCCGCAGGCGACCACCCAACTCACCGACGACATTGCCATCCGCCGCATTCAGCACGACGTCGAGCAGCACGCGGCGCATCTGTTCCTGCGCCGGCAGCAACGACAACACCTTCAGCAAGTCAGCCACGGAAACCCGGGTAGCCGGTTGCACGGTTGGCAAATCCAGCAACCACGAAGGCGCCTGCCGCGCCTGCCAATACGCGCGCCAATCGGCAGCAGCAATGCCCAGCCGCGCCGGCTCGAAGTACAAGCCGCAGGATTTGACCAACGCCTGATCACGCTCGATCCTGCCGCCCGCCGAACAGCAATAAACCTCGTCCTTGGACTGTCCGCGACATTCATACGCGGGCTCGCGGGCACCGGTATCCACCAGCCACGCATAGACGAACAATTTCCACAGGCTGCCCAGCGGCGTTTCCAGCGTCGACGGCAACGGCTCGCGAGCGATCAGTTGCGTGTGATTCAACGACAGCAACTCACCCTTGTACGCCAGCCGCAGCGGCTCATCCTGCGCCGTCGCCAGCGCAGGCATCACACACATCAGCAGCCACAGCAGCGGCCGGCTCATGTCAGTTGACCGTGACCTGACCGAGGGCGGCTTTCGCTTCCTGGGCCTGATGCTGCGGCGCATAGACCTGAGTGAAACGCACCGGCGGCAAGTTGAACTGGCCCTTCTGCGAGAAGCGCACCAGATGGCGCAGACGCAATTCACCGCTCAACGCATCCACCGGCACCGCGTAGGCCAGTTGGCCCGGTTCGAAACGCGCCTTCTCCAACGCGGTCGGTTCGGTGCCGTCCTTGCCCTGCAACTTGATGCCCCAGGTGGTGCGTTCGACATCGGCGCCCGGTGGCAGCGGCACTTCAAGCATGCCGTAGCGCAGCGGTTTCGGCGCCTTGCTGGTGAGGATCACTTCGTCCAGGTACAGGCTGTCGCTGGACAGCGGTTTAGCGCCGACCGGCTCCAGTTTGAAGGTGAATGCTTCTTCGCCCGGCACCAGTCGCGACAGGCGCCGGGTGATGGTCACAGCCATTGGATCGACCGGCGGTTGCGCAGTCTGGAAGCTCAACGCCGCGCGCAGCGGACGCTCCTGAGTACCGGACACCGACAACACGCTCGGCACCGGCGTCGCACCCTGCCAGGTCCAGTACATCTCGCCGGTGGCGCCGTAGTTTTTCTTCCAGCCTTCACCCGGCAGCAGCGCGATGGTCGGCGAGGCCTGAGCGATGCTGCGTTGCAACCAGCTCAGCGCCAGGGCGCGTTCGAGGGTCGATTGCTGCGGCAACAGACGTTGCAGCAACGCCGTCGCGCGGGCCTGATCGAACGGTTGCAGCGACAGGTTCAGCGCTTCGGCAAACGGCTGCGAACTGACCGCCAGACGCTGGTGCGCGGCGCCAACCTGACGATTGAATGCGTCCGGCAACGCAACTTTCGACTGGGTCGCCAGCGCCGCAGTCAATACCCGCGCCGCCGCCAGCCCGAGCGCCGAATCCGGATCGCTCATCACCAGGCTGTCTTCGCCGTCGTCCATCAGGGTTTCGGCATTGCCCTCACCGGCCTTGGCCAGATCGTCCATCAAACCGCTGAGCAAGGTGTTCACTGGCAGATGCATCTGCCTGGCGAACGACAGAATCAGCGCCCGCTGCAGCAATGGCGTGTTCGGCGCTTGCTTGGCGTAGACCTCCAGCACCCGCTGCCAATGCTCCGGCGGCAGAGTCAGTTCCAGCACTTGACTGGCGTTCCAGTCGGCGTAGTAGGCGTAAGCAGTGAGGAACGCGTCCGGCTCGCCATCGAAGCCCCACCAGGTGAAGCTCGCCGACGGCCCGGCCATTTGCACCAGACGCAGGCGGCTGTTCTGCATGATCAGGCGCAGTCGATCGCGGATCTGCGGGTTCGACGCCAGCGACGGATAAGCAATGCTCAGCGGCAGCAAGCGGCTGGCGGTCTGCTCGACGCCACCGTACGGGTAGCTCAGCAGATCATCGAGCGCGGAACGGAACAGCGCTTGCGGACTGTCATCCAGACGCAGGCGAATATCGGTGGCATCTGCTGGCAAACTCAACGGTGTGTCGCCGCTGGCCACGTCGAGGCTCTGGGTTTGCGTGACCTGCCAGCCGTCACCCGTCGCACTCAGGCGCACGGCGAGGGCGTCAGCGGTTTTGCCGTCCTGCACCAGTTCGGCAGTCCACTCACCCGAGGCCAGGGCGAACGCTGGCAGCGGCACGTAGTTGATGCCGTTGTTCAGCGTTACCGGCAGGCGCTGTTCGGCGCCAGCGTAATGGCTGACCAGCTCTGCCTTGACCGGTTTCTCGGCCTGGCTGAAAGCGAATACACCGAGTTGTGGCTGATCGCCCTTGCGGAATTTGCTCGGCCCGCTCCACTTCAGGTACAGCGGTTTTTCCGAACGGACAAACTGCTTCTTCTGCCCGACCTGACCGTCATCGGCGATGGCCCGGGCAGTAATGCGCCAGCGGGTCAACGAGTCCGGCATCTTGAAAGTGAAACGGGCTTTGCCGTCGGCACCGGTCAACAATTCTGGCTGCCATGCGGCGGTGTCGACGTCTTCACGACGCGGACGCTCCAGCACTTTCACCCCGCGTTCGCTGCGGTTGGCCTTGCCCGGTGCGCCGGGGCTGCCCGGCAGCGCGACGTCGTAACTGATGAACGACAGGCTGGCGCTGGTGCGCACGTTGTTGCGCCGTGGGTGGTAGAAGAACTGGTCGATGGTGGGCGCGACTTCCGGTTGCAGCGCGTAGACCATTTCATCGACGACGCTGACGGTCAGGTGCGCCGGCACCGCTTTGCCGGCGAACTGCGTGGTCAGGTCGACGGTGACGGTGTCGCCCGGCTGATAGACCGCTTTGTCGGTGCTGATCGCCACGTCGATTTGCGGTGCGACCACCTTGATCCCGGCGTTCTGGAAGCTGTACTGCCCGCCCTTGGTGTACAGCACCGAGAAAGTCAGGTTCGGCGCGAAATGGTCCTTCACCGGAATCCTCGCGCGGTATTGGGTGTCGCTGAGTTTTTCCAGCTTCAGCCAGTCGCCGCCCTTGGCCAGCAGCGCGGTGGCTTCGACCTTGTCGCGCTCCAGCGACAGCAGGGCATCGCTGACCGGCTCAGGAAAGGTGATCAGTGCCAGCGCTTCATCGCCGGCCTTGTACTCGGGCTTGTCGAGGACGATTTCCACAGTGCCCGGCACCGCTTTGACGCCCTCCCCCGTAACCGAATGGCCGGTGGCGCCGAGGACCCGACCGTGCTGATCTTTCAGCGTCAGGTTGTAAGTGCCCGGACGTTCGAAGGCAATGCTGAAGCCCTTGTCGGTGGCCGCCAGTTTGCCTTCACCGGTGCTCTGGTCTTCCAGGCGCACCCAGTTGTAGCTGCTCGGGGTGACCGCTTTGCTCTGCTCGCTGCCGCCCTCGTTGACGTAGCGGAACGCGACTTTGTCGTTGACCGCGCTGAAGCGTTGCGGCGCGCTCAGGCGGAAGCTCGCGGCACCACGGTCGATGAGGATTTCCTTGGTAGTCTTGACCCGATACGCCGCGCCATCACTGGCAAACACGGTGAGCATGTAACGGCTCGGTTTGTCGGCGGCCGGCAGGTCGAGGGTCGCGTTGCCCTTGCTGTCAGTGGTCAGTTCGGTGCTGGTCAACTCCACCGGGAATTGCCCGAGGTATTGCAGCTCGTTGTCGACCATCGACAGTTGCTGGGCACGCAGGCTCAGGCTCAGTTTGGCGTTGGCCACCGGTTTGCCGTCCGGGTAGAGCAGCACCAGACTGCCCTTCACCGGCTCGCCGGTACGGTAATCCTGCTTGGCCAGATTCAGCGAAATCTCGAAGTGCGGCTTGATGTACTCGGCCACACGGAAGGCGCTGCTGTAGGCCTGATCCTTGTAGTTGAAACGGATCTCGTAACCACCGGCCACGGCGTTGTCCGGCAACTGGAACCGGCCTTGTGTACCGGCCTTGGAATCAAGTTTCAGGTCGAGGTGCTGCAGCTCGGTGCCGGTGGCATCAAGCACACTGACCGTGACGTCAGCCGCACCCGGCAATACCGAATCCCGCGCATTCTTGAACTCGCGACCGACGATTTTCAGCGACACCCAATCACCCGGGCGATACAGCGGCCGGTCGGTGAACGCGTAGAGTTTGGTGTCGTAGATTTCGCTGTCGTAGTAGAAGTTTTCCGAGACGAACACCCCGCCCTCTTCATCCTCGCCAATGACGAACGAACGCTCGGGGCTGACGTGTTTCAGGCGCAGCAAACCATCGGCATCGGTGGCACCGCTGCTCATCACGCCGAGGCCGTCAGTCCACAGCACATTGACCTTCGGCACCGAACTGCCTTCGTGTTTGCGCGCGGCCCAGACCAGCAATTCATCGCCGGCAATCTTGCTCACCGCCACGGTGTTGGAAACGAAGACCATGGTGGTCGCGCGGTACTTGCCGATCAGCGCTTCGACCAGGTACAGGCCCGGCTTCAGGTTGCCCAACGGGATGTACACGTTACCCGGCGCAACGCTGACGAACTCGCTGGAAGACCCGGCCAGATTGACCCCGGCCGGCGGCTGGATCGGCTTGGCCTGCCACAGCGGATAGCGGAACTGGCTGACCACCGGCAGGCCCGGAATCAGCGCGAATTGCGGCTGCGCGTCGTAAGGCGTCGGCGCGGCGATGGCGTTGCCCATCTTCAGTTCCGGCACTTCTTCGGTGACCTGCTTGCGCGACTCGTAAGAGAACGCGCGCTGCATCACCCGCCGCGATTTGCGGTACCAGTTGTCCCACAGGTACGCGAGGGTGTTGGACAGGCCTTCACCCTTGAACTGACCGTCGCTGACCACGCGGTGCAGGTTCTTCTGGCGCTTGAGAAAATCCAGCGGTTTCTCGATGCGGTACACGCGAATGTCGGCGCCGCCATACGGCTCCATGCGGAAACGGCGGTAGTCACGACCCGGTGCTTCGAGACGCACCATCGCGTGCTCGTCGGCGGCGAAACTGCTGTCGGCCAGCAGGAAGAAGCTTTCGCCAGCGACCGGCGTGTAGCCGCTTGGCTCCACCGAATCTTCAGCGTTGACGGTCGCCAATGGCAGCAACAGCGCCAGCAGCAGGGGAATTCGAGCGCAGAGTCGCAACATGCGGGCACCGGTCATTGGGAGAGAAAGTTCAGTCGATAGACGCCGATGAAGTTGGGGTTGGCTGCGTCGGGTAT
>Ga0182008_10002662_pt1 | contig 11085 bp, 7 predicted proteins | sample Sormic07211129_1_FD_120482 | JGI IMG/M metagenome (GOLD analysis project Ga0182008, IMG submission 120482) | Rhizosphere microbial communities from Sorghum bicolor, Mead, Nebraska, USA - 072115-129_1 metaG | ecosystem: Host-associated > Plants > Roots > Rhizosphere | place: USA: Nebraska...
GCCGCCATCGCCGCGCCGCGAGAGCAGGTCGTGCCCGAGCTGCAGCCCGCTCAGCGTGCCGTCGAACTGCGGGCGGGCGTCGCCATTGAGCTGTTGTTTCGTGCGCTGTCCGAAGACGCGGGCCCAGGAGGCGGGCGCATTGGCGTCGCGCAGCAGCAGGCCGGTGTCGCCCTGGCGCTCGTTGAAGGTGCCGAGCTGCGCGATGCCGAGCTGGCGCACGACGATCGGGATCGTGCTGTAGAGCGCGACCTCGGGCCGGTACAGCGTGACGGGCGCCACCGTCGGCGGCGGCGCGCCGGGGTTGGCGGCAGCCGCTTCGGCGATCACGGCCGCGGCCTCTTCGGGCGAGCCGACCACCGCGCCGCCCACGGCCAGCGCGTGGGTGCGCAGGTACCAGCTCTGCGCGGCGTCGCCGGTCGAAGCGCTGGCGCCGCCGCGGAACAGGCGGTAGGCATAGGCGCCGGCCTCGACCGGCTGCGCGAGCGCGAAGGCCGTGGGCGTGGTGGTGGCGCCATTGACGGCCTGCACCAGCACGATGCCGTCGGCCACGGTCGCCGCGCCGGCGCCGCCGCGGTTGAGGACCTGGATGCGCGTGTCGCCCGAGGCCGTGCCGCCGTCGATCACCAGCCGGTCGGCCGGCGAGCTGTCGCTGCCGAGCACGCTGTGGACCTGCAGCAGCGCGCCATTGCCCACGTAGTTGCCGCGCACCGTGAACGCGCCAAAGCCATTGCCCGCACCGGGCCCGGGCTGCCAGGTGCCCTGGTTGTTCACGTTGCCGGCGAAGGTGCCGGTGCCCGCCACCACCGTGCCGGGCAGCACCGCGATGCCGGGGCTGCTCAGCGTGCCGGTCACTTCGAAGCGGCCGCTCTCGACGCGGATGCTGTTGGCGAACGCGGCATCGGTGGTCCAGCGCCAGTCGCTGCCGCGCATCGTGAGGTTCTGGAAGTTGCGGAAGGCGTTGTCGACCGTGCCGCTGCCTTCGAGGAAGGTGTCGCTGCGCGCGCCGCCGCCGTCGGCCGCGCCACGGATCGCCGAGCCGGTCTGCAGGATCAGCGTGCCTGTGCCCAGCGGGCCCATGAAGATCGCCCCGTCCTGCATGGCGCCGCCGGCGCCTTCGATCAGGCCGGCGTTGACCAGCACGTCGTTGCCGTTCTGGCCGCGGTAGCCGTAGGAGCTCGCGCTCGAGATCACGCCGCCCGCGCGGTTCTCCACCCGCGAGAAGAAGCTGGCGGCGCCCACGGTGTTGGCATGCACCGCATCGGCGAAGCCCGCGGTCGGCGAGGTGTTGGCGCCCAGCGCGCGGATGGTGCCGGTGTTGACCAGCACGTTGGCCACCCCGTTGCCGCCCTGCAGGTACACGCCCTTGGAGGCGGTGCCGCTGACCGTGATGCTGCCGCTGTTGCTCACGGTGTTGCCGGGACCGAAGATGAAGATGCCGTGCGAACTGCCGCCGGTGGTCGCGATGCTGCCGGTGTTGGTCAGCGTGCTGCGCGTGCTGCTGCCCGAGGGCGTGGCCATGCCCGCGGTGCCGCCGCTGGTGGTGCGGATGCTGCCGTTGTTGGTCAGCACGTTGTCGTCACCGGTCGCCGCCATGGCCGCCCGCGCGGCGCCCGCGCCGCCCGAGACCGTGATGCTGCCGTTGTTGGTGATGCGGCTGCGGTCGCCGACCACCAGCGCCTGGGTGGCGTTGGTGCTCAGCGAGGCGCCGGTGTCGACCGTGATCGAGACGTCGGTGCTGTTCGCCGCAGCCTGTACGCTGGTCGAGCCGGTGATCGTCCCCTGGCACAGCACGCTGGCGCCATCGCCGGGAAAAAGGGTGGGGCCGCAGGCGGCTTCGGCCGTGCCGCCGGCCAGTCCCGTGAGGGTGGCCAGCGCGGCCGCCATCGTGGCACGCGGTCTTGCTCCGGCTCGGCGCGTCGGGTCGGGGCGGAGGCGAAGGCGCTGCGTGTCAACGGGCATGAGGGCTCCTCAAGGTGTCGCGGCCGGGATGGTCGCTGCATTGTGAGTGCTTGTTAACAATTGAGAAACCATTGGAATTTCCGGGTTGCGCGCCGGCCCAAGTCCTGTTTCGATCCGGCGGATCCCTGGGCAGAGGATCCTCATGCCGTCATCGACGCTTCCACTGAGCGGCCGCGTGCCCGACCCTCGCGGCCGCATGCGGCTTCGCCGACGTGGACGGCTAGAAGTTGTAGGTCGCGGTCGCCACGATCCGGCGCAGCTCCGCGTAGCGGCAGCTGCCGGCGCTGCAGGCGTTGAGGTAGGTCTTGTTCGTGAGGTTGCGCAGGTTCAGCGCCAGGCTCCAGTGCTGCAGCTCGTAGCCGACGAGCGCATCGAACACGGTGTACGAGGGCACCTTCGCGGCCGCCGATTCCTGGTAGCCGCGGTTCGAGCCCATGAAGCGCGTGCCCAGGCCGACCCTGAAGCCGGACTCGAAGCGGTAGTCGGTCCAGGCCGAGAGCTGGTTGCGCGACACCGCCTGCATCTGCTTGCCGATCTCGCTGGGCGTGCTGCTGGCCGTGACGATGGCCTTGGGCGTGTAGGTGTAGGCGGCGATCACGTTCATGCGCTTGACCGGCTGGAAGGCCGCTTCGAGCTCGAGCCCGCGCACCAGGATCTCGCCGGTCTGCTTGGGCAGGAAGTCCGGCGTGTAGGTGATGTAGTTCTTGCGCCGCAGGTCGAAGATCGCGGCGCTGTACCTGCTCTTGCTGTCCACCGGCTGGTAGCGCACGCCGACCTCGTACTGGCGCCCGGTCTCGGGCTTGAGCGGGGTGTTGGTTTCGGGGTCGATGGTCGCGGTCGGCGAGAAGGACTCGGAGTAGCTGAGGTACGGCGCCCAGCCGCTCGGATGCAGGTAGACCAGGCCTGCGCGGCTCGTGAACTTGTGGTCGGAGATGCGGGTGCTCGAGCCGTCGGTGTGGCTGTCGAGCGTGGCCGTGGCGCTGTCGTAGCGGCCGCCCAGCGTCGCCACCCAGTCGCCCCACTTGACCTGGTCCTGCAGGTAGGCGCCGGTCTGCACCAGGCGGGTCCGGGCGTCGAACCACGGGTCACCGGGCACCACGTCGTGGGTGTAGACCGGGTCGTAGCCGTCGATGCCCGAGACCGTGCCGGCGTTGTAGGTGCGCTGGTCGTTGCGCGAGCGCTGGTGGTCCACGCCGAACAGCACGGTGTGCTGCCAGTCGCCCAGCTTGAGCCTGGCCTGCGCCTGGTTGTCGATGGTCAGGAGCCGCGCGCTTTCCTTGCTGCCGAAGGGGAAGCGGTTGAGCACGCGGAAGTTGGCCGGGTCCGCCGGGTCGTCGGGGTTCACGACCGCGAAGTCGGCCTGGTTGTAGACCTGCCGGTAGTCGACCTTGATCGAACCGTAGCGAACGTTCTGGCGCAGCGTCCAAGTGTCGTTGACGCGGTGGTCGAGCAGGTAGCCCACCATCCACTGGTCCTGGTTGAAGTGGTCGAAGCCGGGCTCGCCCACATAGGTCTTGGGCGAGAAGCGGCCGTTGGGGTTGGGCAGCAGCGTGCCGACCTCGGGGAAGCTGCCGTAGGAGCTGCCGTCGCGGATGCGCAGGTAGTGAGAGAGCAGCGTGAGCGAGGTGTCGCCCGAGGGCTTCCAGGTCAGCGAGGGCGCGAGGAAGACGCGGTCGTTGGGCAGGCCGCTGCCTTCCAGCCTGGCGTCGCGCACCAGGCCGGTGAAGCGGTACAGCAGCTTGCCGTCGGCATCGACCGGGCCCGAGAAGTCGCCCGCGACCTGGCGCCGCGAGTGGTCGCCCAGCTGGAGCTGCAGTTCGCGCAGCGGCTCCTCGGTCGGCCGCTTGCTGACCACGTTGATCATGCCGCCTGGGCCGGTCTGGCCATAGAGCACCGAGGAGGGGCCGCGCAGCACCTCGATGCGCTCGGTGCCGTAGTTCTCGGTCTGCCAGATGGCCCAGCCGTTGTTGTTGCGCAGCTGCAGGCCGTCGAGGTAGTAGCCGGGCGTCTGGGCGTCGAAGCCGCGGATGATGGTCCAGTCGAAGCGCGAATCGGCGCCCCAGGGCGACACGTTGATGCCGGGCGTGTAGGCCAGCGCGTCCTTGAGGCGCAGGGCGCCGGTGGCCTCGATGAAGTCCGAGGTCACGACCGAGATCGACTGCGGCGTCTCGATCAGCGGCGTGTCGGTCTTGGTGCCCGTGGCGCTGCGTTGCGCCACATAGCCGATCACCGGGCTGGTCGCGGTCTCGCGCGCCGTCGTGGCCGTGACGGTGATCGCGCCCAGTGTGGTGCCCGAGGAGGCGGCCTGGCGCTCGACCGTCACGATGTTGCCCTCGAAGCGGCCGAACAGGCCGCTGCCGGCCAGCAGGCGTTCGAGCGCCTGGCGCGGGCTCAGCTGGCCGGACACGGCGGGCGCGGTCCGGCCTGCCACCACGTCCTGCTGGACCGCGAGCTGGAGCCGCGTCTGGCGCGCCCAGTCGTTGAGCGCCGAGGCCAGCGGCTGGGCGCCGATGCGGATCTGCATCGGCGTGCCGGCCGCGCCGCTTTGCGCGCTGGCCGAGGCGGTGCCGAAGACCAGCGCGAGGGCCAGGGCAAGCGGCGCGGGCCGCGTCAGAAGGCGATTCATGTCGATGTGCTCCAGATAGAAAAAACGGTTGCTACCTGGGAAGACGCAGCAGGGCCCGGCCACCCTGTATCCATTGCGAAATAAATCTCATTTGTTTTCGTAGGGGCTGTGTTCGGGCGTCCGGTCCCGTCGACTCGAACGCTGAATACGGGCAACCGGACGCAGAGGGCGCGAAAGAAAACAAAACGCTTTGGGGATGTTCTTTTTTGCGTTCTTTGCGAAACCTCCGCGCCCTCTTCGTCCAGAAGTCCGCTTCCGGAACCGTATCGGCCCGTTCTTCAGCGCGCGAGCAGCACTTCGGTGTCCGGTCCGTCCTGCTGCAGGCGCACCGGCAGCACGCGCGGCAGCGCGAGCCGGAGCGTGGCGCGGTTCAGCGGGTCGAAGGTGCCGGTGAGCCGCAGCGCCGCCACCTGCGGGTCGCGCACCACCAGGCCGGTGCGGCCATAGCGCGCCAGTTCTTCGAGCGCCTGGCCCAGCGGCATGTCGACGAAGCTCAGGCGCTGCTCGCGCCAGGGCGCGATGCCGGCGGCGGGCACAGGGCCCACCGGGCCGAGCGTGCCCTGGGCATCGCTCGCGACCTGCTGGCCCGGGGTCAGGAACAGGACCGGGTCGCCTTGGCCGGTGGCCGCATCGGCGCGCGCCACCCGGACCCTGCCTTGTTCCACCGCCACCGTGACGCCGTCGTGGCCGGGCTGCCCGGGCGTGTGCCGCACCGAGAAGCGCGTGCCGACCACGGTCACGCGCAGCGGGCCGGCCAGCACCTCGAAGGGGCGCGCCGCATCGGCCTGCACCGAGAACACCGCCTGGCCTTCGCGCAGCCGGACTTCGCGCCGCTGGCGGTAGAAGACCACCTCGACGCGGGTGGCGGTGTCGAGCCGCAGCCGGCTGCCGTCGGGCAGGGGGATGTCCTTCTGCTGCCCGCGCGCGGTGGCGAAGGCCTGGGTCCATTGGGGCTGGGCCCGCAGCTGCTGCCAGGCGACATAGCCCACGCCGCCCATGACGGCCGCCGCGCCGGCGACCGCGAAGGCCGGCTGCAGAAAGCGCCGCCGCGAGCGTGGCGAGGACAGCCGTGGCGCGCGTTCGAGCGCGGCCTTGTCGCGGGCCAGCTGGGCGCGCATGCGGGCCCGCAGGTCGTCGGGCATGGCGTCGAGGGTTTGCCAGGGCGCGGCGCAGCGCGTGTAGGCCTCGCCGTGCAGGGGGCTCGCGGCCAGCCAGGCCCGGAAGGCGCGCTCGTCCGCCAGGGCCCAGGCGGCATCCTGGCGGCGCACGAACCACCCGAGCGCATCCCGGCGCAGGCGCGCGGCTTCGTCGGGTGCAGGGGCGGGGGCTTTCATGCGGGGTCTCTTGCTGTTGTAGACGCACGGGCGGCACCGCACCCTGTAGGCGCCGGCCCCGATCGTCGGATTCTTTTCATGGCGTGGGGCGGCGCTTGCGCGCGCGCGACGGGGGCCGGCCGCTGGCCGTGCCGTCGAAATCTTCCAGCGCGGCCCAGCAGGCCTCGAGCGCGATCTGCACCTGCATCTCCACCGTCTTGGTGGCGATGCCCATGCGCGCGGCGGTCTCGGCATGCGAGAGGCCGTCGAACTTGACGCAGACGAAGACCTCGCGGCAGCGCGGCGGCAGGGCGTCGATCACGGCGGCGATGGCTTCGAAACGCTGGCGCGCGGCCAGCGCGGCTTCGGGCTCCTGGGCCTCGGGGCCGGCCTGTTCGTCGGGCTCGAACAGGGCCTCGTGCGGGCCGGGCTCGCCGCGCGCCTCGCTGCGGCGATGGTCGTCGGTGACCAGGTTGCGCGCGGTCTGGTAGAGCAGCGCGCGCGGGTCGCGCACCGCCACGCCCTTGCGCTCGGCCGCGTACACGCGCGCGAAACTCTCCTGCGCCAGATCGGCCGCGGTCTCGCGGTCGCGCACCTTGCGGGCGAGAAAGTTCAGCAGTTCGCGGTAGTAACGCTCGAACACGGGCAGTCCACGGCCGGAGAGGGCGGGTCGAAGTCCTGGGGGCAGGTGGGCTTCGCTTGGCGTGGCTGACCTGGGGGCGATTCAGAAGAAGTCGGAGCGCGATTATCTCCGAGCGGCGCCCGCGGGCCTCAGCCCGACTCGGTCGCGCGCCCCGAGGCCAGCCAGGCGTCGAGCCCGCCCGCCAGCGGCCGGGCGCGCCGGGCGCCGCGTGTCTGCAGCAGCCGCGCGGCCATCGCGGCCGAGACCTCGTTGGGGCAGTTGCAGTACAGCACGATCTCGTGGTGGGCCGAGAAGTCGGGCAGGCCGCGCTGGGCCTTCACGTCCTGCAGGTGCAGCACGATCGCGCCGGGGATGCGGCGCGGCTCGAGTTCGGCACCGGCCGGCGAGCGCACGTCGATCACCAGCGGCGGCGCGTCGGAGGCCATCAGCGCATGCAGCTCGTCGACGCTCACCCGCGGGATGTCGATGCTCAGCAGCATCGCGCGGCGGCGCCAGTAGCGCAGGCCGAGCCCGGCCGCCACCGCGATCGCCAGCACCACCAGCGCGGCCGCGCCGGCCTCGGCCATGGCGTCGAGCACGGCCTGGATCTGGCTGCTGAACACCCAGCCCGGCACCAGGAAGGCGGCCGACCAGATGGCCGCGGCCAGTGTGTCGAAACCGAGGAAGCGCGCGGTCGACATCTGCAGCGCGCCGGCCATCGGCGGCGCCACCACCGACACGCCCGGCACGAACTTGGCGGCGATCAGCGAGGTGCCGCCCCAGCGCGTGATCAGCGATTCGCTCTGCCGCACGCAGGTGTCGGGCGAGAGCGAGACCTTGCACAGCAGCCGCATGATGCGGTGGCCGAAGCGGCGCCCGGCATAGAACCAGGCCGCGTCGCCCAGCAGGTTGCCGGCCAGCGCGACCGCCACCGTGGCCCACAGCGGGATCTGCCCCATGGCCGCCAGTCCGCCGGCCACCACCAGCACGGCGGAGGCCGGCACCGGCACCCCGAGCCGGGCGGCGAGCGTGGCCAGGAAGACCACCGTGATGCCATGCGCGGTGGCCAGGGACAGGAGTTCTTGCATGCGGGCAATCTAACCGTTCCGTGCGTCGGCTGCCTGACGCCGATCTGGTAGCGTGGGCGCATGGCCGTTCTCGATTCAGATGTCCTCCATTGGACCGTCCACTGCGACGGCAGTGCCGTCCCCAACCCCGGCCGCATGGGCCTGGGCGCGGTGCTGGTCGCGCCCGACGGCACGCGCCATGCACTGTCGCGCGCCACGCATTCGATCGGCTGCAACAACGAGGCCGAGCTGCGGGCGCTGACCGATGCGCTGCTGGCCGCCCGGGCGCAGGGGGCGAGCGCGGTGCAGGTCTACAGCGACAACAGCATCCTGGTCGAGCAACTGGGCGGCCGCGCCGTCAAGCCGATCGAGCGGCTCGCCGATCTGTTCGATGCCGCGCGCGTGCTGCTCGCGTCCTTCGACCGCGTGGCGCTGCAGTGGATTCCACGGCACCGCAACGCCGAGGCCGATGCGCTGGCCCGTGCGGCGCTGGGCATGGCGCCCAAGGCCAGCGGCAAGGCCGGGCGGCGCAAGAAGGCCCGCGCCTGAGTCACCGCGCCGAGGGGCCTCAGGCGGGCTGGTGCCGGTGCAGCCAGGTCTCCGACAGCGTCTGCTCCCCGCTCTTGAGGAAGAGCCGCAGGTCCACCGGCTCCTTGCCGTCGGCCGTGAAGTCGAACTGCGCGCGCCAGTGGCCGGGCACGCCGTTGGGCACGGCCTCGGCGAACAGGTAGGAGAACTTGCCGCGCGAGGTGGTGAGCACCAGTTCGGGCTTGGTGCCCGTCGGCAGCGAGGCCAGCGGGCCGCCGAGGAACTCGACCATGAACTTGCGCACGCCCGCCGGCCGCGGCTGCCCGGGCTGGCCGCCGCGGCCGGTGCGCGTGGCCACGCAGCGCGCCAGCGGCGAGGGGAAGGGCTCCACGTCGGTCCAGTGCAGCCGGTAGCGCAGTGCGATCTGCGAGCCCGCGGTGGCCGGGGCCTTGGGCACCCAGAAGGCGACCGTGTTGTCGTGGATCTCGTCGTCGGTCGGGATCTCGATGAGCTGTACCGCGCCTTCGCCCCAGTCGCCCAGCGGCTCGACCCAGAGGCTGGGCCGCTTCTCGTAGTGCACGCCGTCGAGGTAATGCGCGAAGTCGCGGTCGCGCTGCAGCAGGCCGAAGCCGCGCGGCCGGGTGTCGACGAAGGCCGAGGCGGTGGTCTGCTCCGGGTTGTTGAGCGGGCGCCAGATGCGCTCGCCGCCGCCGCTCCACATCGCCAGGCCGTCGGAGTCGTGCACCTCGGGCCGCCAGTCGATGGCGCTGGGATGCGTTTCGGAGAACCAGTACATCGAGGTCAGCGGCGCGATGCCCAGCCGCGCGACGTTGCGCCGCAGGAAGAGCCGGCATTCGATGTCCATGCGCACGGCCTTCGTGCGCTCCATCACGAAGCGGTAGGCGCCGGTGAGGCTGGGCCCCTCGAGCAGCGCATGCACCGTCACGCTGCTGCTGCCCGGCGCCGAAGGCTCGAAGTAGAAACGCGTGAAATCGGGGAATTCCTCGGGCCGGTCGGCTTCGGCCACGTCGATCGCGATGCCGCGCGCCGACAGGCCGTACTGGTAGAGCTCGCCGATGGCGCGGAAGTAGGAGGCCCCGAGGAAGGCGACCCAGTCGTTCTTCTTCCAGTCCAGCTGCTTCGGGTCGCCCAGCCGGCTCTCCTGGAAGCGGAAGCCCGCGAAGCCCGCGCCCGGCGGCAGCTTGCGCGCCGGGCTGTCGGCGGGCATGTCGAAGTAGCCGGGGTCGTAGAGGATCTCGCGCGCGAAGCTGTCGCCCACGGCCGTCTCCAGCAGGTGCATGCGCACCGGGTTCGGGAAGAAGCGCCCCAGATGGAAGAAGGTGACGGGGAAGTTGCCGGGGCCGTCGCGGAACAGCGCGCTGTCGGGGTCGAAGCGGATCTTGCCGTGCGCCTCGTAGTCGATGCGGTCGAGCACGCCGGCCGGCAGCGGCGTGGCCGCGACGAAGGGCTGCGCGGCCATCGATTCGGCCAGGGCCGCGAGGCGTTCGAAGGAGAAGGGTTGAGGCTGGCCGAGCTTGAGCCCGGTGGCGGCCAGCGCGTCGGCGGGAAGTCCGAGGGAGGCCAGGGCCAGCGAAGTGCCCCCGGCCGCGAGGAAGTGTCGTCGATCGAGCATGTGCGGGCATGGTGCCCAAGGCGGTGGCCCGCCCGTGTAGGCGCAGGGCTTTGAGGGCAACCGTTGCAACCGATGCAACTTGTTGCAGGCACCCTGCGTGCTCAGCCGGCCATCAGCTTCTGCACCAGCTCCGCCGTGGTGGCCGCCGCGTACTTGCGCATGAGCCGCGCGCGGTGCAGCTCGACAGTGCGGTGGCTGATGCCCAGCACGCGGCCGATCTCCTTGGAGGTCAGGCCCTGCATCACCTGCGCCGCGACCTCGCGTTCGCGCGGCGTGAGTTCGGCCTTGGCGCTGCGGCGCGAGCCCAGGTCCTCGAAGGTCCAGATGCCGGCCTCGTGCGGCGCGGCGCGGTTGAGCGCATGGCCGGTCACGTGGCACCAGAAGGTCTCGCCCGCGAAGGCGCCATGCAGGTCGCCGAGCCGCCGCATCATGCGGTTGTCGGCGTAGTGGCCCACGTGGTTGAGGATCGGCACCATGCGTTTGCCGATGCGCTCGAACTCGGCCACGCTGGGATAGAGCACTTGGAAGGACTGGCCCACCAGCGCCTCGCGCGCGGCGCCGAACATCTCGCACAGGCGCTGGTTGCAGTCGACCATGGTGCGGTTGCGCGACAGCACCATGCCCACCGGCGCGTGCTCGAAGGCCAGCCGGTAGTCGATGGCGCCGAGCCCGGGGGCGGCCGGGTGCGCGCGGGTCTGCTCAGGTGTCTCCATTACGAAATACTACGTATGCGGGTACGTAGTATCGTCGGAGGCTCATTCTTCATCCCTTCTTTCACTCAGCTCGCGAGGATCACGACCCATGGTGAACAAGATCTATGCCTCCGCCAAGGAGGCGCTGGCCGGCGTCGTCGCCGACGACCAGATGCTCGCCGTCGGCGGCTTCGGCCTCTGCGGCATCCCCGAAGCGCTCATCGATGCGCTCAAGGACAGCAACGTGCAGAACCTGACGGTGGTCTCGAACAACGCGGGCGTCGACGGCTTCGGCCTCGGCAAGCTGCTCGAGACCCGGCAGATCAAGAAGATGATCGCCAGCTACGTAGGCGAGAACAAGGAGTTCGAGCGCCAGTTCCTGGCCAAGGAGCTCGAGCTCGAGTTCACGCCCCAGGGCACGCTGGCCGAGAAGCTGCGCGCCGGCGGCGCGGGCATCCCGGCCTTCTTCACCAAGACCGGTGTGGGCACGCAGGTGGCCGAGGGCAAGGAGCTGCGCGAGTTCGACGGCGAGACCTACGTGATGGAACGCTCGCTGGTGCCCGACGTGGCGCTGGTCAAGGCCGACGTGGCCGACAAGTCGGGCAACCTGCGCTTCCGCCTCACGGCGCGCAACTTCAACCCGGC
>Ga0182008_10002663_pt1 | contig 11084 bp, 10 predicted proteins | sample Sormic07211129_1_FD_120482 | JGI IMG/M metagenome (GOLD analysis project Ga0182008, IMG submission 120482) | Rhizosphere microbial communities from Sorghum bicolor, Mead, Nebraska, USA - 072115-129_1 metaG | ecosystem: Host-associated > Plants > Roots > Rhizosphere | place: USA: Nebraska...
ATCGTAATCCCCACCCGTGACCGGGTGGACCTGCTGGATGTCTGTGTACAAACCTTGCGCGAGGGGACGGATTACAAACACTATGAAATCCTGATTATCGACAACGGTTCGGTAGAGCTGAAAACCAGGCAATGGTTTGAGCGGATGTCCCGTGACTTGGCTATCCGCGTATTGCCGGCGGATATGCCGTTCAACTGGTCGGCCTTGAACAATCTTGCGGCGCGCGAAGCGCGCGGTAAGGTATTGGTGTTTCTCAATAATGACACCGAAATCATTGATGGCCAGTGGCTGGAGCGTCTCGTGGATGTTGCTCTTCGACCAGACGTAGGCGTGTGCGGTCCGCTACTGCTGTACGGGGATATGACCATCCAGCATGCCGGTGTGGTGGTAGGCATGGGCGGCTGGGCCGATCATGTGTTCAAAGGCCTGCCGGCCTCACATATACAAAATTGTTTTGCCTCGCCGGTGATGCGTCGCAACGTGCTAGCGGTGACGGGAGCCTGCATGGCGATAGAAAAGGCCAAGTTCGACGTGCTCGGAGGTTTTGATGAATCTTTCATCGTTTGCGGCAGCGACGTGGAAATCTGTCTGCGGGCGTTCCATGGTGGTCTGCTCAATGTCTACGTGCCGGAAGCGAAGCTGGTACACCACGAATCCAAGACACGTGATCCGGGCAACATCCCGGAGACGGATTTCGTCCGTTCCGAACTGGCCTATCGTCCGTACCGGACGACGGGCGATCCCTATTTCAACCATAATCTCGACCCCATGAGCTGCGTGCCGCGGCCGCGGAACATGCCATGAAATCCGTGTTTCGCGGAAGTGCATACCGGGTGGCCAGAGCGCTGGGCCTTACGTCCAGCGCCACGACAAGCCAGAATGGGACCGTGATCCAAGCGGCTACCACCGTAGCAGAGACAACGCCGTGCAATGCGCGCCCATCGAACTGGCAGGGTGGTCGCCGCCTGAACTTGCTGCTGCCCTCCATTAATGCACACCACTACTTCGGAGGCATTCATACCGCCGTGCAGTTGTACCGTGCGTTGGGAAAACACTTTTCGGCTACCCGTATCGTACTGGTGGACAGCGCACCTGATATCGCTGCGCTGGAACGATTCGGTGATCACACGCTGGTGGACTGTGCTGCTGATTCCACCGAAAAGCATCAGATCATTGCATTCAACGACCGCTACGGCCGCACTGTGGCTGTCGGTGCGGATGATTGCTGGCTGACCACGGCATGGTGGACCACCTATTCGGCACAGCACCTGGCCGCGTGGCAACAACAGCAGTTCGGCATCGCCGGCCGCCTCATCAATCTTATCCAGGATTTCGAGCCCGGCTTCTACCCGTGGTCCAGCCAGTCTGCACTGGCGCTGAGTACCTATCGCCCGGACCAGGATGTTGCTGTCTTCAACACTCGCCTGCTTGCGGATTACTTCGAGTTGCAGGGCCTCGCCTATCAGCATCGCTTCGTGTTCGAACCGACCCTCAACGACGGGTTACGGCAGCCGCTTGCAGATGTCCGTGCGAATCCACAACCGCGCCAGCGGCGCATGGTGGTTTATGCGCGCCCCTCGACACCAAGAAACGCCTTCGAACTCCTTTGCGAAGCGTTGCGGGCGTGGGGCTGGTCGGATCCGGCGTCCCGACAATGGGAGGTGTTGGCTGCTGGCGAGCTGACGGCTGATCTGGATTTGGGACCGCTCAAGATACGTGCGTTGGGCAAGCTGGATCTGCATGATTACGCTCAACTACTGGCGACCTCGGCTATTGGGGTATCGCTGATGATATCTCCACATCCAAGCTATCCGCCGCTTGAAATGGCAGCGTTCGGAATGGGGGTGGTCACGAATCGGTTCGCCAACAAGAACCTGTCTCACTTCTCGGAAAACATAAGCTGCCCCGAAAGCTTTACTCCCGAATCCTTTGCAGAACTGCTCAGGCAGGAAGTAGCAGCCTGGGAACTGCGACAGATGAAGCCGGCATCTATTATGGACGCCGCCCACCCGTTCCTGTCCGAAAACCATTTCGATGCACTGGCAAATCACGTCGCCAATTTCTGGGCCGACACAGGGGCAATGTAAGGGCTCCAGCCAACTAGAGGCAGCGCGCCGCACCCGCGAGTGTCGCCAAAGTCGACAGGGAAACACTGGCGATTGGCCATGTGGCCAACTTGCCGTAACGTTGCAGAACCCATCGTTCCGGACAGGCTGGGAACGGCGCCAGGAGGATCAGGATCATGGGTGTATCACGATGGTGTCCGTTCGCCCCCCGCGTCATGATGCGGACGCGGTCGATGAAGGCCGCGCAATGCTCTGAGTCGGTGATAACGCGCAACTGGCTGAGACTCGTATTCCTGATCGTCGGGCTGTTTTTCATTAAGGCTGCGGTGTACGCATGGCTGGTGACGCCCCTATGGGCGACACCCGACGAGGCTGGACACTATTCCTACATTGAGGATCTTGCGGAAGGAAACTACCCAGTTCTCGGAAAAGCAAAGATGGGCCTAGATACGACGCAATCATGGCAGGGTACCGGCGTGGCCCCTCGGCTTAACTGGATCGCGCAGCACCCGCCGCTCTATTACGCGTTGGATGCGCCGATTCTGGTTGCCGCACGCGCAACTGGCATGGATTTCGACCACCAAGTGCGCAGCACGCGTCTCTTAACGGCATTTTTTGGCGCGGCGGCTCTGGCAGGATTGGCATTATTCATTGCGCGCTCGACAGGTTCGTCCGAACTCGGCCTGGCAGCCGCGATATTTATCGGTGCCACGCCCATGTTCCTGCACCTTTCCTCGGGTGTCACGCACGATACCTTGTTAGCTTGCATCGGAGCGTGGGCTGCGGAGCGCTACTCATGCTGGCTAGCGACCCGCGACGTACGGTTTGCATATACATGTGCCGTTCTGCTGGCTCTCGGTTGCATTACAAAAATTACGGTATTGGCATTGGCTGTGCCACTGGTAATGTTGATTGGCCTGCAATTACTGCTGGTAAAAGCGAAATGGCGTACGCGGCTGCTGCATATATTAGGAGTGGGCGTTGCCGCATTTCTACCCATTACTATGTGGATGGTTCGTAATGTTTTGCTGTTTGGACACCCATTGGCCGACTCATCCATGCTGGATCACCCGGTTACCAGGGTTCCCATCGGCCCTTGGGAACTCATTTCAACTCAACCGTTTTGGCAGCAAACATTTCTATATTATGTTGGTTTACTTGGATGGTCGAGCGATGGTGCGTTGCGCTTGCTTCAAATGTCGGGCATTCCGCTTACATTTTTTACCGGGGCAACTCTATTTACAAGCCTGATTGCTATGTTATACCCCATCTATCGGCACTGCTCATCCTGGCCGTATCGAAGTGGGATGGTTCTCGCCGCAATGTTGATAACAACGTATGCAATTAGGATTCAGACTCAAACGGATCAAGTGGCTGTGACATGGACTTGCATCGCACTAGCTGGAGCGATAATTGTGACTGGTCTAACAAATGTAGGCTCATTGCTGAGCGGAATCGTGGAAAAGCAAATATTGGCAAGCGCGTGTGTTTGCGTCATTTTCTTTTCGAGCCTATATTTTTTTCATCTACTGAGTAATTATCAAGGCATCCTTGCAGCAACTCAAGGGCGGTACTTTTATCCGGTACTACCCTTTTTTGTTCTAATACTTGCTTGGCCGTGGCGCTCACCGGATTGGGGACGATTTAGCCTAGTTTTAGCGCTGTCGGCCATGATTTTCTGTGACGCCTTCTATCTCACCCAAGCATTCAGATTTTATGGTCAGGTGTATTGAGGATGAGAATCCTTGTCTTCGTGTTTATATTAGCGTGCGCTTTCCTATGGCTTCCGGTTGAAAAGCACGCTCCAATGACCGGAGTGGTACGCATGGCTCCAAGCCCTGCTGGCGAAATCACGGATGGGTTTCATTTGGAACAAGTTGTTGTTGTCCCGGGTGTGGCCCAAAAGACGCTCTCAGAAAACAAGGAACTATGTTTTGGTGTCCGGTTCGCCACGTATCGGCGCGAAAACGACGGAAAGATTGCAGTCGGCTGGCGGCAGGGAACATTCGCCAAACGGTGGCTGGTGGAAGTCGATGAGTTGGCCGACAATGAACGTCGCTACTTTTGCCCCGACCGGCATTTGAAGCTAAACATCCCGTTTTCGATAACGATTGATGGTGTTCATGGCGTTTCAGGCAGTTCCCCTACCGTCTGGTTGACCTTCGACGTCAGCTTTGGGCAAGCGACCGTCAACGGCAAACCTGTAAAACAGGGTTTGGATGTCGGCATCGCGCGTAAGGTCCACTTAAGTCCTTCGGGGCTCATCCGGCTCGACCATGGTGCCTTTTTAGTGGGCTGGCTGTGTACGTTGTTAGCCGGCTTGGCAGCTTTGCTTTGGATGCAAAGTACTGGCTCTGCTAAAACTAGCGCTTCCGAACCGATCGACTAAGCGTGCGTCGATACACCAGGATGCGAGGCGTGTGCTTAGGCGTGATGCGCGATGTGTTGCAGCCGAACGTCGATCCGTTCCAACACTTGCGATTGGTGGCGATTAGTTCGCCCATCAGGCCCACCATGAAAAGCAGGCCGACGATTTAGCCTTTAAGCTCAGTTCGGCCGGGAACGGGAAGCTCTCGCGACCGTCTTGCTAATCACTTGAGACCGCTTTTCAATATGTAATGAATTTTTTCGAGCAATTTCCGATTCGTGGCTACAAGGTCACCAATCAAGCCCATCATGTACAGCAACATGCCAAGCGTGACACACAGGGAGGCGAGAATCACAGACTGGATATGGCCGCCGCCGCCGCCGTCCATGTAGTAATACAAGAAACGCCCACCGGCAACGATGCCGATCAGCCAGAACACCGAGCCCACGTAGAAGAACAGGGCCAGCGGCCGGTAGGTTACGAAAACGCGCAGGATCGTCACCAGCGAACGTTTGACGTAACTGGAAATGCTCTTGACCAGTCGAGACGGACGCAGGTCGCCATTGGTACGGATTGGAACGGATACGATCCGCAGGTTGCTCTGGCCGGCTTGGATAATGGTTTCCAGCGTATAGGTGTAGGCATTGAACACATTCAATCGCATGGCAGCATCGCGCGACATAGCGCGGAAGCCGCTGGGCGCATCGGCGACGTCGGTTTTGCTAGCCATACGCACGGCCCAGCTTCCAAGTCGCTGCAGCTTTTTCTTGATCCAAGAGAAATGCTCAGTGTCGTCGATCGGCCGCGCACCGATGACGATGTCGGCTTCATGGGCTAACACTGGCGCAGTGAGCTTGGGAATGTCGGCGCCGCAGTATTGATTGTCAGCATCGGTGTTGACGATCACATCCGCGCCCAACTGCAGGCATGCATCGAGTCCGGACATGAAACCAACTGCTAGGCCGCGATTCACCGGATGGCGCACAACGTGGTGGACACCGTTTGCTCTGGCGACTTGGGTGGTGTTGTCGGTGGAACCATCATCAATGATCAGCCATTCCACTGTATCAAAGCCCTCGACCTCATGCGGCAGATCAGCTAGCGCGATGGCCAGTGTCTCGGATTCATTGAGGCAGGGGATCTGGATGATGAGTTTCATGCCTGTCCTTTGGTAGTTGTTTGCCGTGTGCCTTCAAATATTTTAAAGAGCGATCGGTAGCTGCTCAGCTTAGTATCTTAACAGTAGCGGAGTCGGGGTTTGGGGGGCTGGTCCGGTTACGCCTGTGTCCTGCTGTATCATGCAATCGCACCTCGATCGAGGCGATTGAACAGGATCAGGATATGAATGGAAGTTCCCTTAGGAAGAGCATGGCCATGTTGCGGACTACACCGTTTCATCCGCAGTGGTTCGTGGCCAAGGGGAAGGATCGCCGTTTGCGTCACTTAGGCCGGCTTCACGGAAATATTCTTGATATCGGCTGTACCGATAAGGTGCTGGCACGTCATTTACCTGAAGGATGTCGGTATCTCGGCCTCGATTATTATGCAACGGTCCAAAACTTCTACAGTACGCGACCTGATGTGTACGGAGACGCTTGCCGATTGCCGTTGGCTGGCGAGAGCATGGACGGCATTCTGATATTTGAGGTGCTCGAACATGTACCCGATCCCGAAGCGGCTCTTGCAGAGGTATCACGGGTATTGAAGCCAGAGGGAGTGCTCTTGCTGAGTGTTCCGTTCATCTATCCCGTGCACAACGCGCCGTTCGACTTCCATCGGTTCACCCGGCATGCACTGGAAAGGTCCTTGCGAAGGCATGGCTTCGAAGTGGAATCGATCGAGTCGCGGTTACTTTCGATAGAAGTCGCGGGACTGATGACCAATTTGGCACTCGGCGATGCAGCGCGTCGTATAGGCACGTCATATCGCTGGGCTTTTCCAGTTCTCATTCCAATCGGAGTGTGTGTTTTGCTGGTCAATGTGACAGCGTGGGTCCTCTCTTTCTTGCTGCCGGGCTCCGATTTTATGCCCGAAGGCTATGACGTAGTCGCGGTGCGTCGCGCATGAAGAGCCCAGACACCCTGTTGCTGATCACAACGTCATATCCGCGATGGACCAACGGTCGCGAAGCTGCAGGATCATTCGTTGCGGACATCGCTGAGACACTGGCTGAATACGTCAATGTGCGCGTGGTCGCTCCTGGCGATCACGCGGAAATCGAGCAAAAGTCTCCGCGACTTGCCATTTATCGATATGCGGCTCCACAACGTCGCTTGGTCAATCTGCGCATGTGGAATCCTATTGATGCTTGGAGGATTCTAGCAACGCTTCGCGCTGGTTCCATAGCTGTCGATATGGCCACGCGAGATGGCCGGGTCTTCCATACACTCGCGTTGTGGGCCTTGCCCCCGGGAAAGTGGGCGCGCGGCGTTTGGCGCAAGCGCTGCGTTCCTTATTCGGTATGGATGTTGGGTAGCGATGTCTGGCTGTTGGGACGAATTCCATTTGTCCGTGGAATCCTGCGTCGGGTAATGTGCGACGCGAAGTATCGATTTGCCGACGGCCTGCAACTGGCGGAGGACAGTCGTCGTATTTGCGGAAAGAATGTCGGATTCCTACCAAGCACCCGTCGCTTGGATACCTGTGAATTCGACCCCCCGGCACATTCTCCTCCTTACAGTTTCGTATTCATCGGTCGCTGGCATCATCACAAGGGTATCGATCTGCTGCTTGACGCCCTAGCCATGCTGGATGAAAAGGATTGGGAGCGAGTCTCGGAGGTGCGCATTTTTGGCGGAGGGCCACTTGCAACCTTGGTGCAGGAAAAGGCGAGAGTACTTTGCGATGCCGGGCGCCCGCTGGAAATTGGTGGATTCATTCCGAAGGCGGAGGCCGAGCGTGCGATCGTGCGCGCCGATTATCTGGTCATCCCTTCACGAATCGAGAGCATTCCGGTGGTTTTTTCCGATGCAATGAAACTGGGACGTCCCGTTGTTTCAACGCCAGTTGGCGATCTGCCCTTGTTGTTTGAGAAGGCAGCGTGCGGCTTAATGGCTGAGGAAATCTCAGCTTCTGGAATTTGCGATGCGTTGCGGGCTGCATTGTCCGTATCACCCACGAGGTTCACTTCAGCAGTTCGTCAGCACGCGGACAAATTCGATATCAGCACCATCGCTCGAGAGATTCTCGATGCTACGGCAGCAGATCGGAACGTCGACGTGAAGGTTCGCACCGAGTAGATGGCTGACGTTGTTGGCTTTGAACAGCACGACACTGTTTTCATGCGCCGGTCGGCGAATGGCTCAATGAGCGAAAATTCTTTGGGCTGGAACTGCTAGGTAGAGAAGCTGCCTTTTACCGGACGGTAGATGTCAACAACATCCGTCTTCTAGAGATTGGTCAGATCGAGGCAGCATGAGCAAAAAACCTTGGTACGAACGTTGGCGCTGGTTGTTCATGACTGTCGTATCGTTGGCAGCATTGATGTGGACCATCTTGTTGCTGCGCGATGCACTGCCGGAGTTGCGAGCCGACCTGCCGCGACTGCAGGCATGGTGGCTTTTGCTGCCGCTAGCAGGCTGCATTGCCTGTGGCTATATAGGCTTTGAAGCATTTCGCGCACTGCTCTTGCACGTGAAGCCGCAGGTTTACGGGCGCTTGGCGCTGGGACATCTTTATTTTGTCGCGCCGCTGATGAAGCACTTGCCAGGTCGCGTGTGGGGCGTGGCGTATCAGACGACGGCCGGAAACCAAGTCAATCTGGCTATGTGGGCCGGCGTCACTGTGACTCATATGGTAATTGCCACAGGTGTTGCAGTTTGGATGGCACTGGCCGTAATGGGATTTGCATATTCTCCCAGATGGGGCGCATTGGCTCTGGTATTAGGCCTTGCTGCATATGTGTTCGGCTGGCATCGAAGGCCGCTCACAATGTTGCTTGCGTTGATAAGCAAGTTACCAGGACGAATGTTCGCACGGGCAGGGGCGGCGCTGCTTCCTTTCGTGGAAGCCTCGTTTCGATTCAAGCTGCGAATTTTGCTGCTGTTCGGTTCGTACTGGCTGGTCTATCTAGTGTCTTGGGCTGGCTATGGTTTGGCCTGGCCTGGGCTGTCACCAGCGGACGGCATGGTTCTGTGCGCGCTTTACACGATTGCCTGGATGGCTGGTTATTTTAGTGTCGTCACACCATCCGGTCTTGGCATTCGAGAACTCGTTTTTGTATTTCTCGCACATAGATTTCCGCCGGATGCGGTGGCAGGTTTGGCGGTCTTCGGTAGAGCGATGCTGCTGGTCGCCGACATCTTGCTGGGCGCGTTTTATGGCCCATTTGTCCCCGTGCAGCCCAAGAAGACCGACATCGGTCCCACACAGCTATCTTAGATATGCGACTCAGATTTTGCCGATCGTTGGCAGAATCTTCTTGACGACGGCTGGACTCCCGGCGGAAACCACGCCATCGGGCAGGTCATTGGTCACTACACTGCCGGCACCTACAATCACTAGGTTTCGTATAACTACGCCGGCGAGCACAACGACATTTGTTCCCAGCCAGCAGTCATCGCCGATTGTCGTAGCCTCGACACGGGGTGGATACAGGCTCAGCAACTTGGAACCATGCGCGCTGCCTGGATCCTGATGGGTGAGAACGGTGACCCCAGGCGACAATGTGGAGCGTTTGCCGATGGTCAGGGGGCCTTCCAGATCGAGGCGACAGCCGACGCCGATATGGGCACCATCGCCGACCTTGAGGTTTTGGAAGCCTTCTTTCAAGTTGAACAGCTGGACCTCGTAGATACGAACGTTTGCACCGATGTCCGCTCCGAACACTCCCAGAAGCCGCGCCCGCACCCGTGGACTGATGCTCCAGCGCAACAACTTCTCCAGAAGCACGAAGCGGCCATGCTTAATCGCCGTCACGTCACAGTTCCCGACATAGTATTGCCCCTTGCGATATCCGTCATATTCCTGCCGCGCGACCTTGGTCAGGGTTTACTGGTGTTGGCCGAACCAATGATTTCCTTGACCGCTCCTATCACCCGCTCAACTTCCGACTCGCTCAATGAGGGAGACAATGGAAGACTCACCGTCTGTCTACCCAAGCGCATAGCGTTGGGCCAGTGTTCCGGCCGCCAGCCATGGTGTTGCTGGTAATACGGGTGTTCCGGTACTGCCAGATAATGCACGCCCGTACCGATGCGGCGAGCGTTCATGGCGTTCAGGAAATCGTCGCGGGAAATACCGCAGCGGGATTCATCCACCATGATGGTGAACAAGTGGTAGGCGTGCTTGGTATCGGTTGCCACCGGAGATGGAAGATCCAGCGGAAGCTCCCTAAATGCCTCCATGTACCGCGCCCAGATTGCGCCGCGTCGTTGCCAGTTCTGCTCCACCCGCGCGAGCTGGTGAATGCCTATCGCTGCCTGCAAGTCCATCATGTTGTACTTGAAGCCGGCTTCCACTACCTGATAATGCTTGTAGCCCTGATCCCCGAAACGATGCCAGGCGTCCTTACTCATGCCATGCAGAGCGAGGACCTTTGCCCGCGCGATGTGCGCCTCGTCGCGACCGACGATCATACCGCCTTCGCCGGTCACTACGTTCTTCGTGGCGTAAAAGCTGAAACAGCCAAAATCACCAAATAATCCCGCTTTACGGCCGTGATATTCCGTCTCGATAGCATGTGCGCAATCTTCGATGACGACGAGATCGTGCTTTTTCGCAATGTCCATGATGCGGTTCATTTCGCAGGGGCGGCCTGCGAAGTGAACCGGCAGAATCGCGCGCGTGCGAGGCGTAATGGCTGCCTCTATGGCGGCCGGATCGATATTCTGCGTTACCGGATCGACGTCCGCTAGAACTGGCGTCAGTCCTGCATGGATAATTGCATTAACGGTCGCGCAGAACGTCAATGGGGTAGTGATTATCTCACTGCCTGGGGGAAAACCTACTGCCGCCATGCTCACGTGCAACGCAGCAGTGCAGGAGTTCACGGCCGCCACTTGCGATGGCTTCACACTCTGATACTCGGCGAATTCACGTTCGAAGCGAGCTACTCGCGGTCCGGTACCGAGCCAAGCTGACTCCATACAGGCGACCACTTCATCGATCTCTGCCTGTTCGATAAGCGGTGCGCCAAAAACCAGGAAAGGTTCAGCATCATTACCAGATGACATGCTCGTTTACTCCGTAAATCCAGTGAACTCTCAGTTCCACCGGTTTGTCCTGAAAAGATTTGATGTGGTTCAACTTTGAAAGCGGGCCGTGCTTGCTTCGGTCTGATGCGGCTGCTCCGATCTATCCCTTCTTGCTATCCGCAAGCGAGCGGAGGAAGCCGTGGCGTGTATCAGCCGATGGCTGCCTCTAGCTCCGGAATGATCTTGAACAAATCCCCGACCAGGCCGAAATCAGCGACCTCGAAGATCGGCGCTTCGCCGTCCTTGTTGATCGCCACAATGGTGCCGGCGTCCTTGATGCCGGTGAGGTGCTGGATGGCGCCGGAGATGCCGATGGCTATGTACAGCTCCGGCGCGATGATCTTGCCGGTCTGGCCGACCTGCAGGTCGCTGGGCACGTAGCCGGCGTCGACGGCGGCGCGCGAGGCGCCGACGGCGGCGCCGATCTTGTCCGCGAATTTGAAGATGATGTCGAAG
>Ga0182008_10002665_pt1 | contig 11075 bp, 12 predicted proteins | sample Sormic07211129_1_FD_120482 | JGI IMG/M metagenome (GOLD analysis project Ga0182008, IMG submission 120482) | Rhizosphere microbial communities from Sorghum bicolor, Mead, Nebraska, USA - 072115-129_1 metaG | ecosystem: Host-associated > Plants > Roots > Rhizosphere | place: USA: Nebraska...
ATGTCCATCGATCACTCTCCTGCATACGAAACAGGCAGTCAGTGTCGGGAGACGGGCGTAAAGACGGGGAACAGAGTGGGCGAGGGGGCGTAAAGAAAGCGTAAATGGAAGGCTGGAAGGCGCAGATACAGCGGCGCCGCCGCATCTGCCACGGTCGAATCGGCGCGATCTGCTTCTTTACCCGGGCGCGGCGATGGGCCACACTGACCCATGTCCAAGTTTCTTCGCTATCTGCGCGCCGTCCTGTGGGGTTTCATCGGCCTGGGCGGCCGGCGGGCCGACGCCGACGAGCGGGTCGACCAGGCCGGCGCGATACCGACCATCGCCATTGCGCTGGTGCTGGTGCTGCTGCTGGTGGCAGGCCTGATCGCGCTGGCCAGGTTCGCCGCCGGGACCTGATTTTTCAAGCCTCGGCCCCGGGCGGCGAAGGGCTCAGCGCTTGGCCAGCAGTGCGCCCATCGCGAACACCGAGTTCGGCGCATTCACCGGCGGCGACTTGACCCGGCCCGGGAGCACCGGCACGCTGGTCTTGCGGGCCGCCCGCACGCCTTTGCTGATCTGCTCGTCGACCAGGCTCTGCAGCGTGATCGACTCCAGGAACTCGACCGCGCGGCGGTTGACCGATTCCCACAGCTCGTCGGTGGTGCAGCGGTGCACGGCGCCCGGCGCGTCCGGGCGCTGGGCGCGGTTCTTGAGTTCGGTCTCGTCTTCGATCGACAGGATGATTTCGGCCACGTTGATGGCCGACGCCTGGCGCCCGAGCGAATAGCCGCCGCCCGGCCCGCGGGTCGATTCGACCAGCCCCTGGCGGCGCAGCTTGCCGAACAGCTGCTCGAGGTAGGACAGCGAAATCCGCTGGCGCTGGTGGATGGAGGACAGGTTGACCGGGCCAGTGCGGCCGTTGAGCGCCACGTCGATCATGGCGGTGACTGCGAAGCGGCCTTTGGTGGTGAGACGCATCGGTGATTCTTTCTGATTTGGGGCGCCATGGCGCCGCCGGGGGGTGCAGGCCGACGTGCGAAACGTCTTGCTGCGGAGTGCTGGCGTGCGAGGAAACGAGGCGCTTCCGCGCGCGCAGCGGGCCTGGGGCGTGAAGGGCCTAGGCGCGGGGTGGCCGCTTGGGGTGCTCGAGGAAGGCCGAGGCACCCAGGGCCGGCGGCGGTGGTGCCGCGGGCTCCGACATCGTCACCGGGACGAAGAGACCGGGGAGACCGATCAGGATCTCGCTGCAGTCGTGGCGCTGCTCGTCGTTGCCGGGGGATTCGTCACCCGGCTCGCTCGGCGCGCCGGCATCGAAGGCCTTCGAGAGCACCTGTTCGAACGCCTGGGCCGAGGCCGCGGCGTCGCAGCCGTGCTGGCGCGCTCCCGCGTACCCCTGGGCCGCGGCCGAGAAGCCGAGGCAGCAGAGCACGAATGCGAGGACAGCGGAGACGAGCCAACGGGGCATGGGAAGGGATTTTAGCAATCCGCAGTCGGGGGGCGGTGCCTTGCCTGGGCGCAGGGCACTTTCTCCTGGTCACCCCGGGTTTTCAGACGCATTGCCATGACTTTGAGACCATTCCCCTGTGCCGAACACGGGCGCGCCGGGAAAATCCATGCGCCCGCGCCGCAGATTCGTCATCAGGCGAACGGTGTGGCGCCTTTTCGATGGCCCTCGGCCTCGAACCCTATCCCTATGCGCGTACACCCTTCATTTCTTTTCGGTGCCCGCCACCACTTCAGCAACGGATCAATCCGTTTCGTCACGCGCCGAACGGCCGCCGTGATGGCGATCGCATGCACCGCGGCCGCGTCGGCCATCGCGCTCGCGACCGGCACCGCGATCGGCATGCACTGGGCGGAGCGCGAGGCGGCCAACCGCCACACCGCCACCGGTGCCGAACGCGCGTACGTGGTCGACGAGCTTGGCAGGCTGAACGCGTCGGTGGCCCAGATCGAGCCACGCATGGCGCGGCTGGCCGACCATGTGAGCGAGCTGCGCCGTCTGCAGGCACGCCTCCAGGCGTCGAAGGTCGCCGCCCGGCTCGCGCCCCTGGATGCGAACGCCGACCCCGGCTCCGCCGCGGGCGGCCCCGCGTTGCCGCCGCGGGCTTGCGCCGGCGCCAGGGCCGAGCGGGTGCCGGCGCAAATCGAAAGCACGCGCCGCGAGCTCGACTGCATGGTCCGGACACTGACGCGGCTCGAGCAGGAAGCCATCACGCAGGCGGTCGCCTGGGCCGCGCTGCCGGGGCGCTCGCCGGTCGATGGCGCCCGGCCCGGTTCGCCCTTCGGCAACCGCCTCGACCCATTCGACCATCGCCTGAGCTTTCATTCGGGCATCGACCTCGCCGCGCCGACGGGCACGCCGATCCTGGCCACCGCCGGCGGACGCGTGAGCTTCTCCGGCCAGAAGGCCGGCTACGGCAACATGATCGAGATCGCGCATGGCAACAACCTGGTGACCCGCTACGGCCATGCCTCGCGCCTGATCGCCCGCGAGGGCGACCTGGTGCTGCCGCGGCAGCATATCGCCGACGTCGGTTCGACCGGCCGCTCGACCGGGCCGCACCTGCACTTCGAGGTGCTCGAGGGCGGCGAGCAGATCGATCCCGCCAACTACCTGAGCCTGTTTGCAGCGAATTCCCATGACTGAATATCGGCGCGGCGGCGCCCGTACCGACCGACTCGCGACAGGCGGCTATGCACCACGCCCGGTGCGCTCCCTTTCGGCCCGTGCGGCCATAGGGGCCCTTGCCTGCGCGTCCTGCCTGGCGGTCGGCGCAGCGGCCGCGACCTGGCAGGCACGGCAGGGTGCCGCGGCGCCCCCGCCCTGCGTGGCGCCGCCGCCCTCCGAAGACCTCGTGCAGGCCGAGCTGGCACGCACCCGCCTCGCGCTGGCACAGGAAGAATCCGCGCGCCTCGCCCTGCAAAAGACCGCCGACGAGGCCGCCGCCGAAGTCACCCGCCTGCGCACCGAACTGAGCTTCCTGCGCGGGCAGGGCGCGAAGCGGCGTTGAGCCGTCCCTCCATCATCTCCCAGTGAAGAATCGTCCATGTTCGGCAAGAAGAAATCGACAGGCATCCGCCAAGCGAAATTCGCGACCCTGATCGCGCACGATGTCCAACTCTCCGGCAACCTCGAGTTCAGCGAGGGCCTGCGCCTCGACGGCCACGTGCAGGGCAACATCAGCGGCAAGGCCGGCAGCGAGACGCTGCTGGTGCTGAGCGATCGCGGCTCGGTCACGGGCAACGTCCACGGACACGACATCGTGATCAACGGAAAGATCATTGGCGACGTGGTGGCGGACCACTTCGTCGAACTGCAGGCGAACGCGCATGTCACGGGCAACATCGACTACCTGCAACTGCGCATGGACGCCGGCGCGACCGTCGACGGCAAGCTGACCCGGCGCGACTCACCCACGGCCGCGCCGGCGCTCCCGCCGCCCGGAACGACGGCCGAGCAGGGCCGTTGACTTCACTTCCGACAGATATTAAAGTGATATCACTTTTCTGGAGGAGACCGAATGACCGAAGCCCCCGTCCATGCGCGCGTCGTCCGCAGCGAACGCCGCTACCAGTCCATCAGCGGCTATGCCATGGCACTGGCCGCGCTGCTGCTGTTCGCATTCGGTGCGCTGGTGTTCGTCCGCCACCTGGCCCATCCGGCGGTGGGCGTGGTGCTGGTGCTGGCCGGCGCGGCGCTGGTGCCGGGCTTCTACATGCTCAAGCCGAACGAAGGCATCATCTTCACGCTGTTTGGCGAATACAAGGGCACCGACCGCTCCGAGGGCCTGCGCTGGACCAACCCGCTGCTGAGCGGCCAGAAGATCTCGCTGCGCGCACGCAACCTCAACACGCCGCCGCTGAAGGTCAATGACAAGCGCGGCAACCCGGTGGAGATCGGCGCCGCGGTGGTCTGGCGCGTGCACGACACGGCCCAGGCGGTGTTCGAGATCGACGACTACACGAAGTTCGTGAGCATCCAGGCCGAGGCCGCGATCCGCCACCTGGCCACGCTCTATGCCTACGACAGCGGCGAGGACCTCGAAGGCGACGAGACCACGCTGCGGGCCGGACTCGACGTGGTGGCGGATGCCCTGAAGGCAGAACTCAACCAGCGCTTCGCCAGCGCCGGGGTCGAGGTGCTCGACGCCAAGCTCACGCACCTGGCCTACGCGCCCGAGATCGCCCAGGTGATGCTGCGGCGCCAGCAGGCGACGGCCATCGTCAGCGCCCGGCACCAGATCGTGGCGGGCGCGGTGGGCATGGTCGAGGCGGCACTCAAGGGCCTGTCCGAACGCAACCTCGTGACCCTGGACGACGAGCGCAAGGCGGCGATGGTGTCGAACCTGCTGGTCGTGCTGTGCTCGGACAACGACGCCCAACCCGTGATCAACACCGGCACGCTCTACACCTGAGCCGCAGCGACGCGTTCGTCCGATGGCCAGCCCAGGCAAGAAGTCCTTTCCGTTGCGCATCGATCCGGTGCTGTGGGCCGAGATCGAGCGGCTCGCCGCGCAAGAGTTGCGCAGCGCGAATGCGCAGGTCGAGTTCATGCTGCGCGAGGGACTGGAGCGAAGGGGGCGGCTGCCGGCCCGCGTCACGGCTCCCCGAAAGAAGGAGACTCCATGAAGCGCCTCGCACGCCTGATCATTCCGATGCTGGCCCTGCTCGCGCCGGCCCTGGGCGCCGCCCAGTTGCGCGACTCCTCGCCCGCCGAGCAGGCGCTCGACGCCGAAGCCTTCCAGGGCATGGACCAGGCCATCTCGGTGCGCCTTCCGGACGTGCAGGCGGCGGTCGTGCTGCTGAAGGGGCGCGTCGTCTATGCCTATCATCGCGACGGCCGCGCAGACACCCTGCACGACGTGCAGTCGGTGGCCAAGAGCGCCTTGTCGGCACTGGTCGGGATCGCGCTGGCGCAGGGCCGTCTCGCGAGCCTGGACCAGCCGGTGCTGGCGCTGATGCCCGAGTGGGCGCCGCTGAACGCCGACCCGCGCGCCGCCGCGATCACGCTGCGGCACCTGCTGACCATGACGGCGGGCTTCGCCATCGACGACCCGACGGGCACGGCGGCACCCGGCCGGCCGCAGGACGCCTGGGCCCGCCCGCTCGGCAGCGCCCCCGGTCAGCGCTTCGCCTACGACAACGCCCTGGTCCCGGTGCTGGCGGCGCTGCTCGAAAAAGCGACCGGCATGCCGCTGGCCGACTATGCCAGGCGCGAACTCGTCACGCCGCTCGCGATGCAGGAGCCTTCGTACCGGCGCGGCCTGCACCTGCGCACCGAAGACATGGCCAGGCTCGGCCAGCTGTTCCTGCAGAAGGGCGCCTGGGATGGCAGGGCGCTGGTGCCCGAGTCCTACGTCATGGCCGCCACCCAGCCGCAGAACGCGGGCGGGCCGCCGGTGTCGATGCCCTATGGCTACCTGTGGTGGGTGCTGCCGACCGAGGCGCCGCGGCGCACTTTCATGGCCAGCGGCTACGGCGGCCAGACGATCTGGGTCCATCCGCCGCTGGATCTGGTGATTGCGACCAGCGCAACGGCTTCGGTCGAGAGCCAGCGCCGGGGCCAGGCGGTGCAGCTGCTGCGCACCCGCCTGTTCGCCGCCGCGCAGAAGCGCTACGCGACGCCTTAGCCGCCGACGCCACCGGGCAGCCCCGCCGGCGCCCGCTTCGCCAGGCCGCGCAGCTGCAGCACGCAGCCGATCACCAGCAGCACGAAGCACACGCCCACCGCCTTCTGCAGGCCCGGGTCGTCCGGCCCGCTGAACCAGGGTGCGCCCTGCGGCAGACGGGTAAAGGTTTCGGTGAGCCCGGGAATCATGTGGAAGAACAGCGTGGTCGAGTAGGCGATGATCTCGATCGCGCGCGAAGCGCGGCCGAACTTGCCGCCGCCGGCCAGCGCCGCCAGCGCCAGCACGAGCAGCGTCAGGATGCCCAGCGCATGCGGGGCGCCGAAGCCGCCGTGCCTGAAGATGCCGAAGCCCGTGAGGCAGGTCAGCACCGTGGCCCAGACGTAGGTGCGCCCGAGCGGATGCCGGGCGGCGATCTCGCCGAAGCGCAGCAGGGACGCGAGGCCGGCCGCCAGCGCCACCAGGCTGATGGCGGTGTGGACGAGGCCGAGCGGGGTCAAGCCGAACATGGGGACTCCTTCGTTCGATGGGGTGGCGACCGGGCCGCCCGCATCATCCCGGTTTCGAGGTCTTTTGTCTCGCCCCGCGCGCGGGCAGGGCCGCGCTCAGCGATCGCAGACGAACAGCACGCCGCTTTCGGCCGGCGCCTTGCCGACCACCCGCAGGCTCGTGCGGTCCTTCTGGCAGTACGCGGCCGCCTCGGCGGTGGTGGTGGCCCGCAGGACGCCGTCCTTCATGCGGACGACTTCGTTGGACGGCGCGCCGCAGCCCGCGAGCGCGATGGCGAAGGACAGGAGTGAAAGCCGGTTCATGAGGCCGACTTTAGCGCGACCGGACGCGCAACCGCGCCATGCACGCATCGGGCGCTGCCTCGACGAAGCGGGCGGATGCTGGCACCATGGGCGCGCATCGCCACTTCGCAGGAGCATCGAAGTCCATGACGGCCGATACGCTGATCGACAAGCCGACGATTCTGGTCGTCGACGACACACCCGACAACCTGGCGCTGATGTCCGAGCTGCTGCGCGACGAGTTCCGCGTCAAGGTCGCGAACAGCGGCGAGAAGGCCCTGCGTGTTCTGGAGGCAGCGCCGCTGCCCGACCTGGTGCTGCTCGACATCATGATGCCCGGCATGAGCGGCTACGACGTCTGCATCGCGATCAAGGCCTCGGCGCGCACCGAGCGGGTCCCGGTGATCTTCCTCAGCGCGCTCGACGGCGCCGACGACGAGCGGATGGGCCTCGAACTCGGCGCGGTCGACTACATCACCAAGCCGATCAAGCCGGCCATCTGCCTGCAGCGGGTGCGCAACCAGCTGCAGCTCAAGGCCGCGGCGGACTTCCTGCACGATCGCAATGCCTACCTCGAGCAGGAGGTCGCCCGCCGCACGCGCGAACTGGCCGCCGTGCAGGACGTGACGATCACGATGATGGCCTCGCTCGCCGAGGCGCGCGACAACGAGACCGGCAACCACATCCGCCGCACCCAGCAGTACGTGAAGGCGCTGGCCGAGCAGCTGGCGGGGCATCCGCGCTTCGCGCACTACCTGTCGCCGCGCCAGATCGAGACGCTCTACAAGTCGGCGCCGCTGCACGACATCGGGAAGATCGGCATCCCCGACCGCATCCTGCTCCACCCCGGCCGGCTCACGCCAGAGGACTTCGAGGTCATGAAGACCCACACCACGATCGGCCGCGACGCGATCGCCGGCGCCGAGGCCCGGCTCGGCACGACGGTCGAGTTCCTGGTCTGCGCGAAGGAGATCGCCTATGGCCACCAGGAGAAATGGGACGGCAGCGGCTACCCGCAGGGCCTGCGGGGGGACGAGATCCCGATCTCGGCCCGGCTGATGGCGGTCGCGGACGTGTACGACGCGCTGATCAGCCGGCGCGTCTACAAGGAAGGCATGCCGCACGAGCAGGCGGTCGGGATCATGCGCGACGGCCGCGGCACGCATTTCGACCCCGATGTCGTCGATGCCTTCCTCGCCATCGCCGAGCAGTTCCGGACGATCGCCGAGCGCTTGCGCGACAGCGAGGCGGATCTCGCGGCCAAGGCGGCGCAGCTCGAGTCGATCGCCGAGACGATCCGGATCTGACCGGCATGCGGGAGGCGGCCGACGGATCACGCGACAGCCGGTGGATGGGGGCGCTGCGGGAACGGCTCGAGCGCCGGTCGCTCGGCTTCCTGCTGGTGGTCTCGCTGCTGCCGCTGGCGGTGGCGGTGTTCGTCGTCGGCGCCTACGGGCTGTACGCGACCCGTTCGACGGCCGAGCGCCTCGACCACGTCTACCACGTCGACATGCAGGCCTCGATGGACGCCAAGGAGGGCCAGGTCCAGCTGGTGCGCCTGGGGCGGGCGCTGCGCCAGCTTGCGCTGGCGGCCGACCGCACGGGCCAGCAGAAGGCGCTCGGCCTGATGACCGAAGCGCAGACCGAGCTCGACAAGACCGTGGCCGACCTGCGGCGGCGAACACCGGGCCGCGACGGTCTCGAACGGCTGCAGGCGTTCGATCGGCACTACCTTCTGTACCGCCACCAGCTCGACGACCTGCTGGTGCTGGTGCGCGAGGGGCGGTTCGTCGAGCTCGCCGAGGCCGTGCAGCGCGACGAACTGCTCGCCACCGCGGATGCGGCCGCGGCCGAGCTCGAGGGCGTCGCCACGCTGAAGCAGGCCGACGCGGCGCAGCTGGCCACGCAGGCCAGCGAGCATGCCCGGCGCAGCACGCAGACCATCGTGCTGCTGGTCTTGTCGACCACGCTGCTCGGCATCGTGGCCGCGTGGCTGACCATCCGCTCGATCCGCCGTCCCGCGGCCCGGCTGCGCCACCATGTCGAGTCGCTGACGGCCGGCCGCTTCGATGCGGTGGTCCCCTACACCGGCTACGACAACGACGTCGGCGACCTGGCGCGCACGATCGACACGCTGCAGGCCGGCGCCCGCGAGATCGCCTGGCAGAGCCGCGTGAAGACCGAGGTCGCCGAGCTGTCGACGGCGCTGCAGACCGCGGGCGATCCGGCCGAGCTGGGCCGGCGATTCCTGTCGCGGGTCGCACCGGCGATGGGCGCCGGGCGGGCGAGCTTCTACCTGGCCGACGACGAGGCGGCCCGCCTGCAGCTGCTGGTCGGCTATGCGCTCGACCCGGACGCGCCCGCGCCGGCCACCATCCCCTTCGGCGCCGGCCTGGTCGGGCAATGTGCGCTCGAGCGCCGCATGCTGCGCATCGCCGACGCGCCGGCCGGCTACGCCCGCCTGGGCTCCAGCCTGGGGAGCGCCGACGCGCGCGCGCTGCTGCTGGTGCCGCTGCAGCGCGGCGATCGGCTGCTCGGCGTGCTCGAGTTCGCCGGCTTCGGCGCCTTCGACGGGCAAGCCCTCGCGCTGCTCGACGCGGCGCTGCCGACGCTCGCGATGAGCCTGGAGATCGCGCAGCGAAGCGCCAGTACCCGGCACCTGCTCGACGCGACCCGCGAGCAGGCGCTGCGCCTCGAGGCCCAGGCGGCCGAACTCGACGCCCAGCGCCGCCGCCTCGGGGCCACCGAAGCCTGGTACCGCGGCATCATCGAGTCGGCCCCCGACGGCATGCTGGTGATCGATGCCGACGGCCGGATCGCGATCGCCAACGCGCAGCTGGCGCGGATGTTCGGCTACCCGGACGGATCCCTGGTCGGCCAGCCGGTGGAAGTACTGGTTCCCGCGTCCTCGCGCCCAGTCCATGCCGGCCTGCGTGCCGGCTACCTGCGCGACGGACGGCCGCGCCAGATGGGCGGTGGCGAGGTCGACCTGCGCGGCCGGCGTGCCGATGGCAGCGAGTTCGCCGTCGAGATCAGCCTCGCGCAGCTGCCGGCCTCACCCGAGCGCACGGGCTTCGTCTGCGCATCGGTGCGTGACATCACCGAGCGCCGCCGCACCGAGGCGGTGCTGGCCGAGCAGCGCGTGGAGCTCCAGAACATCCTTGAGCGCAGCCCGATAGCGATCGCCTTTGCCACGGGTGGCCAGTTCCACTATGCCAACCCGAAGTTCCAGCAGGCCTTCGGCCTCGACAAGGGCGCCGACGGCGGCGACATCTACGCCGAGCGGGCCCAACGCGACGCCCTGCTCGAACGCATCGCCGCCGAAGGCTTCGTGCACGACATCGAGCTGCGCCTGCTGGCCGCGGGCGGTGCGCTGCGCGACTATCTCGCCACCTTCGTGCGCATGACCCACGAGGGCCGGGATGGCACGATGGGCTGGCTGATCGACATCACCGAGCGCAAGGCCGCCGAGACCGCGATGCGCGAGGCCAAGGAGATCGCCGAGGAAGCCACCCGGGCCAAGAGCGACTTCCTCGCCAACATGAGCCACGAGATCCGCACGCCGATGAACGCCATCATCGGCATGTCGCACCTGGCGCTGCAGACCGCGATGGAGCCGCGCCAGCGCAACTACGTCGAGAAGGTGCACCGCGCGGCGGAGAACCTGCTGGGCATCATCAACGACATCCTCGACTTCTCGAAGATCGAGGCCGGCAAGCTCAGCCTCGAGCGCACCGACTTCCGGCTCGAGGACGTGATGGGCCAGCTGGCGAGCGTGGTCGGCATGAAGGCCGAGGACAAGGCGCTGGAGCTGTTGTTCACGATCGATCCCGAGGTGCCGACCGCACTGGTCGGCGACCCGCTGCGGCTCGGCCAGGTGCTGGTGAACCTGGCCAGCAATGCGGTCAAGTTCACCGAGCGCGGCGAGGTCGTCGTCGCGGTGCGCCTGGCCGCGCGCGAGGCCGACGGGGTCGAGCTGCACTTTGCGGTACGCGACACCGGCATCGGCATCGACGCCGCGCAGTGCGGCCAGCTGTTCCGGTCGTTCAGCCAGGCCGACAGCTCGATCACGCGCCGCTATGGCGGCACCGGCCTGGGGCTGGCGATCTGCAAGGATCTGGTCGCGCTGATGGACGGCCGCATCTGGGTCGACAGCACGCCGGGCGTCGGCTCCACCTTTCAGTTCCATGCCCGCTTCGGTGTCCAGGCCCGCCCGGCGCCGCGCCAGCCGGTGCGGCGCGAGCTGCTGCTCGGCGTGCGCGCCCTGGTGGTGGACGACAACGCCGCGGCGCGCGAGATCCTGGCCGGCATGGCGCAGCAGCATGGCCTGGAGGCCGACGTCGCCCGCGACGGCGAGCAGGCGCTCGAGATGGCGCGCTCGGGCCAGCAGCGCGGCCTGCCTTACGACGTCGTGCTGATGGACTGGAAGATGCCGGTGATGGACGGCGTCGAGACCGCCGCCCGCCTGCACGACCGGCTGCAGCACGACATGCCGTCGATCATCATGGTGACCGCCTTCGGCCGCGAGGACGCCCTCGCCGCCGCCGAGCAGCGCCGTGTCCGGCTCCAGTCGGTGCTGACCAAGCCGGTGACGGCCGCCGGCCTGCTGCGTGCGATCGCCGAGGCGCTGGGCCGCAGCGTCGCGCTCGACGAGGCGGTGGCCGAACCGGGC
>Ga0182008_10002667_pt1 | contig 11073 bp, 9 predicted proteins | sample Sormic07211129_1_FD_120482 | JGI IMG/M metagenome (GOLD analysis project Ga0182008, IMG submission 120482) | Rhizosphere microbial communities from Sorghum bicolor, Mead, Nebraska, USA - 072115-129_1 metaG | ecosystem: Host-associated > Plants > Roots > Rhizosphere | place: USA: Nebraska...
AGATCCGAAGGCGTTAAAGCGAAAGGAGAAGCTGGCCGAGGCATGCGTATCACCAATCCATGACATTGGGCGCATAGTGTATCGTTGGTTGTAGGGAAATGTATTAACCGCTCAGTCCACTAGGCTGGGTGTTGCACTCAGTTTCCGCCGGCCAGCCTATTAATCTTAAGGGCGATTATCCTTTTAAAAGGATTCTCCGAATTTCCAGGATCCGCCACCACGTGCCCGATCAGACTTCTGCTTGAGGGTCATCGTTTGTCCCGGATTTTTCGGTACCTGCCCGCTTAAGATTATATTTGCGCCTGTTAAGGATGTTTTTGGTAATTGTTTTGTTCGGATTATCCGGATCCTCCATCTGAATCCGACCAGAAGTGCGCTTATATAGCGTGCGTTGGGTAACCGTCGCTCCCGGTTTATCCGGGTCCGGCACCGGATTCTGAACATTCTTCAGCTTAGCGCGCTCCATTCGGGTAATCGTCTGTCCCGGATGATCCGGATCCGGCACCGACGCCCAATGACTCAGCATGCCCCTGGATATCATCTGTCCTGGATTTTGCGGGTCCGGCACCTGTTGCCGATCAGAATTGCGCTTATTCAGAGCATTATTGGTAGCCATCCTTCCCGGTTTTTCCGGGTCTGGCACAAGCTTTCGACCATACTTACGCTTGTTCAGCGTTGATTGGAAAATCATCATTCCCGGATTTTCCGGATCCGGAACCTTCCCTTTAGCCTTACTCGCTACGGAAGTGGAACTCGAGGGTAATAAGGACGCAGGGGACGTCGGGGAGAGATCGAAGCGTCCCGTTTGATCGGACTTGCGTGAAACGTCCAGATGCTCTCTTAGACCTATCGACGCCTGCGTAAACTGACTTCGGGAGTTTAGAACCGCAAAATGGCTAGATTGCTGATCTTCACTTCCCGATGGAGCATTGTTGCTCGTGACGGCAGGAGGCGGATCATCCAAGCTTATAGATGCCGTTGCGCCAGATGAAAACACCTGATAGTTGACGCCAAGAATATCGTATTCAGACTGTTCGTTCAGTTTCATGCGAACGATCAAATTGCCAGCCTGCCTTTCGCCTGATGTGCCGCTCGGCGCATCCACGTCTTGCTTATAGTGAGCTTCTGCTCCCTGACTCGATTGAAATTGCAATGAACCGTCGTTGATACCGTGACGTACCAGCAATGCCAAAAGTTGATGGCGCCCATCGGGCTGGGTTTCTATTCGATCCAAGGCAAACTTGGCCTTCGAGCTCAGCTTGGCAGGCGATAGAGCATTTGGGTGAAGGCGCAAGGCCTGCGAGCCAGTCGGCTCTAGTGGCTGACTGGCATTAACTTGCGCGTTTCGGTACGAGGGGATGCGTGGATAATCCATAGTAGCCTGCTCCGCTTACCTGGTAAATTTGAATCCAACCTTTGCCCTAATAGTGGTCAAAATGGCCCAATGGTTCCAACCAGCGGTAGCTGACTTAAATACTTGAGTTTTTGTGTAATGAAAATCGGGGCAGCAAGCTTATGCAGGGGCTTGGAGGGCAGTTCAGCGTTGGGATCTCATGCAGTTCAGGTGGGTGCCGAAGTCGTCGAAGGTGTTTTGGGGAGATAAGGCTTAAGGCTTGAGCTTAGAAGGCTGTCAAGCATCCGGTCTGAGAGAAACCTGACAAGACGGACGATGATCGCCGCGTCGCGGCCTACGGTATAGCGAGCACGAGGGCGTTTACTCTCGATCGCGTTCGCGACGACTCGACCGGCCTCCTCCGCGGGCACTCCCTTAGGGATCGCCGCTTGGGCCTGAGAGATGACTGAATGCATGAGGGGGGCGTAGCGATCATGCTGTTCGGTGGTCATTGCGTTGATGACGCGCTCGCCAGTGATACCGACGCGGCCAAGCATCTCAGTCGTGACGGCACCCGGCTCGACAACGACGACCTTTATCCCAAGCGATTTGACCTCACGACGCAACGCGTCGCTAACGGCTTCGAGGGCAAACTTTGTGCCCGCGTAGGGGCCGTAGGTTGCCATCGCCACCTTGCCGCCGACCGATGAAATGTTGACGATAGTTCCACGGCTCCTGATAAGCGCGGGTAATAGCGCCTGCATCATAGCCACGTGGCCGAAGAGATTTACGTCGAACAAGTGGCGCCACTCCGAGAGCGACAGCACTTCCACCGGCGCGTTCACCCCAATGCCAGCATTGTTGACCAATGCACGCAGTGGACGCCGCTCGGCATCGTTGACGATTCGATCAACAAGGGCGGCGATCTCAGCGTCGTTAGTGATGTCGAGGATGATCGGTTCGAGGTTTGGGGCTCGGAGCGCATCCGCGTCTTGGCTGCGACGCACGCCCGCGAGGACGTAAAAACCGCGCCTTACAAGCTCGCGGGCGGTGGCGGCACCTATACCGGTAGACGCGCCGGTCACCACGACCATCTCACTGTGCTGTGCAGTTTCACGGTTACTATTCATGATATCGGTCCAGTGCTTGTGTAAGGGCAGTGAGCTCAGGTCACCATGCGCCATAGGGTTTCGAACCCATCGGCAGCATGCTGCTGCGCGTTATCCGGATTGCGCATCATGTAGTCGATCGTCGCATCTACCACGCCAGTCACTAGCGCAGCGACGAACATCAGTGGGGCGTCATGCAATGGGCCATTAGCCCTACTGCGATCCAGCAGATTTGCGACCTCTGCGTATAATTGGCTCGCGGCTTCATGGCTCTGTGCGGTCACGTCGTCAGAGACGCCAAGATGAGCAAGAGCACGCCGCTCTACCGGGTGAGAGATCGCCCAGTCCAACCACCCTCTCCAGACATAAAGCATCTGATCGCGCATATCGGCGTCAATTGGAAGTTCGGTTGTGGTCGCTGCAGCCATCTGAGCCTTTAACTCGATATAGAGTTGGTTCAACAATTCGGCCTTGGTCTCGAAATACGTGAACAACGCCCCGTTCGAGACACCTGCCTCTTTCCCGATCATCGCAGTGGGTGCACTGAGCCCTTGCCTGGCGATGACCTTGGCCGCCGCTTTCAGAATAGCGTGACGCTTCTCGTCACTCCTCGGTCTGGCCATTACTTCATTTCCTGTAAAAAACAATATAGGAGAGTGACTAGTCGGTCAACGTGACTTTATGCATGATATTGAACCGTACAAGTCCATCGCTGCATCGCTGCATCGCGGCGCAAGGCCATTAAGTGCGCTCGAATGTGGTGCTTTTCCCTGCTTCTCTGGTTTAAGGAACCTTCGCCAGCCCTTGACCACTCAGGGTGCACTATCCACATTGGGTTTTCCTCATGCAGATAAATCGTCCGCAGGCCATTGATACTCACCATACTCCGGTAGATGCCGCTCATACCGACGCAGCCTCTAGCACGACTGGGCCAGCAGTCCCGCCCAGGGCAAGCTTAAAAAACCGCCTCACACCGCGTACCGAGAATTATCTCTTGCGTCTGCAACAGCATGGCACTCCAACGCAGCAGTCACTAGCGAGCACCGCCTCCTTTGCATTAATGAACGACCTGTTCATGGCCAATTCGGCTCGGGATAAACCGGTGAACCAGTTCGGTATCGGGATGAAGCTGAATGGGCTCACAGGTATTTTACTAGCCAACTTTATGCCGCATGGCGACAAATTAGAGCTTGAGGCGTTAGCCTTTCGCGGAGAGCGCGTTTTCGATAGTGAATCCATTAGCATGGAAAAGGTGGTGTTGGAGCATGCGCGAGAGTTGCCAGAAGTTGAAGTCGACAAAAATCCCAACCAGTCTGCGTTCACCCCAAAACCAGCGGATTTGGGGCAGCCTTCACAGGGCGATATAGCCGCTGAACGGAAGGCGATAAACAAGGAACAGAAGCGCTACGATAGCCAAACTATGCATCGAAAAATGGCAAGTATGCTCGCGGATATGCGTGTTAAAGATGGACGTTCCAGTAGCCGTCTGACCGCGCTACCCTCCGCTCATGCCTCTATCGCGGCATCCAAGATACGGAAATTGTTCGGCAAGAGCACGCCATTACAACGACAGCCAACCACTGTGCCGGTGAAAACATCTACTACTTCCGTTAAGCCGCTACGTGGTCTGCAGTATCAATTCAGTAATCAAGAATTCGCCGACTTTTTCGAGGATCATTGGCTCATGGATCCGCAAAACACTCGGCAAGCCGAGGTCGTCGAGGAAAAAAGCGGCGAGTCGTCCACTGTGAAGGATCAGGTTGTAAACCCGCCAAATGTGGGTATTCCACCGCAATCGGAACGGCGACGCGGACAATTCAACGGTGACAATGTAAAAGCAGAGTTGCAGAAGCGTCTGGATCAGGATTTGGCGTCATCTGCAGCTGCCCAGGCACCGACACTGCCGACTCGGCGAGCTGGAAGGGTTGTCGACAACGATCTCCGGCAACAGCTGGCTACGCATCTTGAGAAAGGCCAAATGCCGGGGTGAATTTAACTCCGGCGCCCTCCTCGCGAACGGGCACAGACAATATCGCCATAGTTTCACCCTCCGCGTCATCTTAGGCATTACAAGTGAGTCGACATTACGCTCGATTGCATAGCCACCACGAAAAATGCTCCGCCCCTTTCGGGACGGAGCATTTCCTTTATGCAGCGTTCAAGGTTTTGGTCGGTTTCTGCCAAGGCGCTCATGCGCGCTGGCAAATTCATCCGCTGCCAGGGCAGAAAGGGTCGAAAGCTCCAAAGCCAGACAGAAACCGGCAATGACCTCGGCGAAGGCCGCCGATTTTCCTGCACCCGCACAACCCATCAATTTCAAGCACTCCTGTTGCTCCGGCAACCCCGTTCCTCCACCAACGGTGCCTATGAGCAAGCTAGGCAGGACCAACGACGCATAGATGGAATCATCGTCGCTCAACTCGACAAACAACTGGCCTATAGATGATTCATGGACACTGGCGATATCTTGACCCGTTGCTGTGAAAATCGCCGCCAATGCATTCGCGATGTTAACGTTCATGCCCACCATTCCAGCTGACAACGCGCCACTAGCAAGTTGCCTGTATCCACGGACCAGTTGTTGCGGTGCGACCCTGAGAACCCGACGCACTAGTGAAGCAGGTAAAAGACAATCTGCTACTACACGACTGCCACGACCACGAATGAATGACTGATAAGTTACCTTCTTGTCGCTCGAGAGATTCGCTTCAAGGATATAAGCCGTTGGGTGGATGCCATGCTTTTCGGCAATCTCTTTTTGCAACCACTGCACGGCGTTCCAGGTACCCGTGGTGGTCATGTTCTGGCCTGCCGCGTCGCCCGTTTCGTAGATAAACTGTACGTGCACAGACCTACCGCTCACCTGCGGTTCAATGCTGCACAGTACGGCGTGCCGCGAAGAGCTTTCAGCTTGGGCTTTCAATTCAACGAAACTCGCGTTGACGATGCGCACGAACAACAATGCCTCTGGCATCGTCTTGAATTCGAACAACGGAGCTCGGATCATCCGCTTTCCAAGGAAGGCAGCGTTGACGCCACCTGCCATAGAGATAACCTTCGCACCTCGGGCAATAGAGGCAATCAACGCTCCCTCCGAAGTCGCCAGTGGTGCGTAGTAATGACCTTGAGCGTTCTGACCGTTAACGATCAACGGACCGGCCACGCCAAGCGGAATCTCGACCGAGCCCACCAAGGACTCACAATTGTTGCGGAGCTGATCGGCGCTGAACCTCATCTGCGCTACTTCGCGCAACTCGGTTCCTGTTTTCTCAAATAAGTACTCGATTCGTCGCTGCCTGGCCTCCTCCGTATAAAGACCACCACCCGGTACTCGATCGATAATTCTTCCACTAGGTACTCGCTCGATACCTTCGATTGTCGCTTTTTTGATTCTGGATTCCTCGAAATACTCTTCCGACGACATATTCAATCTCCATATTCAATTAAGCACATTTAATAAAGCCAAATCGTCCGGCAATGGTTCGTTTGAAGTCAAAGCGGGTGGTTCGACCTGAGGTGGGATAAGACTAGGTGGCGTCTCGTGGCAAACGGTTCCATAGTTTCATTTTTGCAGCCGCCAGGTCATCGACGATTTGGGGCGGCCGCTGTAAGCGTCAGGAATCGGAACTCATACGCGGTGGCAGCCCACTAAACTCGGTTGCCCGCACATCCCTCGCACGCAGTGGGACGGCGATGATTAGAAAATTGAAACGCTCAACCTCGGATCATTCAACATGAAGTTCTATTTCTGTGTCAGCGTATGCTTGGCACTACTGGGTACAGCGATATATATTCTATTCGAATGGGAAGCCGCAAAATATAGAAAACAACATGTATTGTGCGAGGCAGCACAACAGTATATGGAAGGCCTGAATGCTCAAGCGTGGTCGTCGACTATTGGACTTTCCCTCTACGTGTACAACGAGCACAAGGAGGCTGGATTGCTCAAGCCTAAGGGGATAGTTATTGTTACCGATAGAAGCATGAGCGGCGCGGGGAGTGAAGCTGTGATACCTGACTATATGGGGCAGCTCTGTGGTACCGACATTGACAACCAGCTTGTTCGTGCGGCTGCGGGGCAGTGGATATCCAATGAAATCAAACAGGAAATCAAACGTGCCATAAAATTACTGGGAGTTGCGTGCAACAAATATTAACTACGTAAAGGTGTTGAAACGGAGTGGGGTGATATTGGATGGCTTACCCAATTTTTTAAGGAAGTTCAAAAGCGGAAAATTCCCTATCCCCGCCTCGAACTGCAACATCGATTTATTAAATATCGGCAATCGGGATGGCCTCGGCCGTATTGCCTGTGCTGGCGACCTGGTCCCCACCTGCTGCTTCAAGATCCGGTCGACGGCGGCGGGTTGTCAACTCGTTATAACGACGATTCAGATTGGCCCCCGTGACTCTTGCATAGTCAGCACCCCGAGCGCCCAGCCGAACCCCTTCTTCGATACCCGCCTTGCCTGCGTCAATACCCGCTCTACCCACTTTCATACCCGCGTCGATACTATCTTTACCAACTTTTACACCCGCTTTACCCACTTCCACGCCCACCTTTGCGACTGCCGCTGGTGCGCTCTTCACATCATTCTTGAGCAACTTCTCAGCCTTATCGACTACTGAGTCAGTTACGACGCTTAGCGCAGCCCAGGCTGCGAAAACACCAGCGGACAAGACAGTATTAGTTGTCTGGCTAACAGCCTCCTTGGCTACCGGGTGCGATACAAGGCCGGCAAGTGCTCCCTGACCCATTCCGACAGCGGCGAATCCAGCGGACAAGCCAATTCCATTTTGGGTAAGAGCAGAGGGCGTAGCGAGAGTTCTGATTGCGCTTAAACCATCGGTTAATACGTCGACGGGCAGGCCGGCCACACGTTTCGCTGCATTGAACGCCAAGCTGGAAACGCTGGCGTCTTTTAGGGCCTTGTAAGCGTCAAGCCACTCGGTCTCATCGGCCATATGTTCTTTTGGTTGCGTATCCTTGCGACCAAATAGAAAGGCCGCCCCTCTAAGCGAATCTCGCTGTTCTGTCGTGTGCAATCGATTGCCATAGACCGCGCCGGCCGCCACGCCTCCGAGCGCGGCGACACTGATGTCCACCGCACCTTTCGCTGATGGCGCGGTGGCCTCCAGGATCGTGCCCAACCCAATACGGGCCGCATTGCGCGCCGAGTAGGCCTGAATGGCAATGCTGTGGTCGAGAACCTTTTGCTTCTTGCCGGGATCCTTGTTCTCGAGCGAATGCGTCATTGCGTCATGCAACTGGGCCGGCGACGCTTTGAGGTAATGGGCATCGCCTGTAACCTGGTTCATCATGCCGGTCCCAACGGTATCCATGACCCCGACAACTGCGCCAGAAATAAAGGGGGCCAGAGGCTGCAGGGCATTGGGTAACCACTTGCCTTCATTGATTTGCGGCTTCATGTATTGCAGCACCGACGCAGCAGCAAAAGGTATGCTACGAAAAGCGCTCGACGCCGTGGTCGAGACCCGGTCCAATGTGCCCGCTTTGCTCAGCATGGCTCTGATGTCAGCGGGGGTTTCACCCATCTCTTGCAGTTTTGCTGCCCGGCTATCGATCAGGCTGTCGATTTGCGCGTTGTGCTTCTCGACACCTTTGTTGAGTTCGGTGACGCGCTGAAACTCTGCTGGCGTTGCGGGGGATCCAGAGGGGGCATGAGGGGTGGGCACCTGTCTATGACTACCAAACACCTCTTCCATGACGCCCTTGATGTCCGCAAGTTGACTGGCCGCCTGTACCTGCTCGACCGAAGTGCTCGACGTCGTGCCATGGAGACGCCCCGCGGCGGAGGTTTCACCGGTCGATGGAGAAGGCTCTTGAGCCTGCTGGAGGCTCGCCAAAGAGGGGTTCGAGTGAATGGTCATCGACATAAGAATTCCCTTTTTAAAGTGTAAAAATGGATGGACACTTGGGCCCCTTGGGCAACGACAGGAAACAGAAAGCTTTCGTGATTTGCCGCTAGGTGGATGCTCGAAGTTGTCGGTATCTGCGAATGACGGATACAACTGTGTGGTCCAAGACGAAGGCCGGTTCCCTGAATGAAGAGTGGTTGAATGTCGGGCGCGAAGGATTGGTTCAGGGGCGTGCAATCGGAAAAACAGGCATGCTTGCAGCTGGACGCTTTCTGAGGGTTTGCCAGCGCTTTCGGCTTGCAGTCCGGATTTCACCGCTGCGCCGAGCGCTAATCATCCGACGGCAACGGTTGTAATTGTTTATCTCGTAATTCCTGCAGACTCGCGAGGATCCGAAACGAACTTGCCCCCATTCCAGCGCCATGCAATGCGTCTGAGACTGCCTGAAGGGATCTCACCCTACCGCCCGGACTTATCAGCTGCGCCGCGACCTGATCATCCGACGCCGACGTTCGGTGTATTACACCTCTCAATGACTGTAGCTCTTTGGTAATACGGTTGTTACTTGCCCCCAATCCGCTAGCATGCAGTGCGTCTTTGACTGCTAATACACTTCTCGGCTCGCCGTTTGGATTCCTCAGCCGCTCCCTGAGCTGACTATCCGACGCAGACGGTCGGACTGTTGGATCTCTTACTGCCCTCAACTGCGTGGCGATGCGTAGTTTACCTGCCCCCAATCCCAAGGCATGCAGTGCGCCAGCGATTGCAATCACGCCTCTCGGCGTGTGGTCCGAATTCCACAGCTGCGCCCTGATCTGGTCATCCGTCGCCGGCGTTCGGGCTACTACACCTCCTGCCCCCTGCGACTGCGTGTTGTCAGCTGCCCACCCCACAAATCCGGTAGCCTGCAGTGCGACTGCGACTGCTTGCTCGGATGTCGGCGTGCCGTCTGGTTTCTCCGGCTGCTCACGGATCTGAGGATCCGAACCCGACGTTCGGCCGATTACGCCTCCTGCTTTCTGCAGCAACTTGTTGATGCGAGCTGGCCGTCCCCCCAATCCGTTGGCACGCAGGGCGGCTACAACTTCTTGTGTGGTTCTCATCGTGCCGTCTGGTTTCAAAAGCTGCTCTCGGACCTGCCCTTCCGAGGCCTCGCGCCTTTTGTTGGCACGAGTTTGCGGAGGGCCTGAGGCAGTCCGTACAGACAAACCAGGAGGCAAGGCGGTTGCCATGACGGGCAAGGCAGCTTGTTGCTCCAGCACCCATGATGGCGTAGCGGGTGGTTCAAAACGAGCATCGCAATAAATGCGTCCTTTCGGATCAGCAATAATCACTCGATTTAAGTTCATGAAAAGATCAACGGCACAGGTAACCAACACCTGACTGGGTAGCTCCGGGGGCAAATGTCTGGATCGATAATTATCTTTCGCGCCGATGGCATAGGTGAGGAATAAGTTCTCACTTAGCTCTCCAATCGCCTCTTTGGGGGTTTCGGGATGAAACGCACTGGAAAGGATGCGTTGTTCAACCTCAGAAAGCACCGTCATCACTCGACCGGCATGGAAGGTGATGTTTGCGACACTGACAGAAGATGGCAGCGGCGCGGCTCTGGGCTGAGAAGACTGGCGTGCTTGCGACGCAATGGCTAGAAGGTCCTCGCCTGGCGGGCTGGCGGCGTTTTGGGGCGCAATTGCTGTCGCGCGTATAAAAAGCATGAGGTAAACCTCGCTCAGAGAAGGGGACGGCCAAGGGAAAACCTTCACAACCAATGGCCCGTGAGTGGTTTGGGCCGAGCGTGAGTTCCACAGCATTCGGAGACGTGACCAAAGGACAGCTGATCCACATTCATTTGGACAGGCAGTCCGTGCACAGCGGCGCAGGTTCTCATTCTTGGTCTGAAGTACCTGCCGTACTGAGGCCGTTGATAGCGCAAAGACGCCTGGACTTGCCCCTACAAAACCGGACACCAACTCCCCTTTAAATTGATGCTGCTGCCAAGCGCCTGAATTCCCTCGGTGAGCGATAGTTCAAGGCGCTGTGCGGATGCTGCTCGTTGTAGTGTTCGAAGGCAATTGCCAGGTTACGCAGCGCCGTTTCTCGATCCGGCTTGGGCATGTGCGCCACATAGTCACGCTTGATCGTCTTCACGAAGCTCTCGGCCATGCCGTTGCTCTGCGGGCTGCGCACCGGTGTGGTCACTGGCTGCAAACCGATCTGTCGAGCAAACAGGCGCGTTTGTTCGGCGGTGTAGGCCGAGCCGTTGTCGCTTAGCCACTGCACCGGCATGGCGGGCAGTTGATCACCGAAACGCTTCTCCACACTTTCCAGCATCAAGTCGCGGATATCATCGCCGCTGTACCCGGTCGGGCTCGCGACCCAGCCGATGGCTTCGCGATCACAGCAGTCCAGGGCGAAGGTCACGCTCAGTTTGGCGCCGTCCTCGCAACGGAACTCAAAGCCGTCCGAGCACCAACGTGTATCGCTGGTTTCCACCGCAATTCGGCCTTCGTGCCGACGCGGCACACCGGACTGTTTGATCCGGCGCTCAAGCAGCAAGTTGTGATCACGCATGACCCGGTAAACCCGCTTCACGTTGATCGCCGGCAGCAACTGGGTTTCACGGGCGCGACGCAGCAATCCCCAGACTCGGCGGTAGCCATAGCTGGGCAGTTCGCTGACCTGTTGCTGGATTTCGGCCACCAACTCAGCGTCGTTCACAGGCTTGCTTCGCCGTACTTTGGGCGATACCGA
>Ga0182008_10002670_pt1 | contig 11070 bp, 8 predicted proteins | sample Sormic07211129_1_FD_120482 | JGI IMG/M metagenome (GOLD analysis project Ga0182008, IMG submission 120482) | Rhizosphere microbial communities from Sorghum bicolor, Mead, Nebraska, USA - 072115-129_1 metaG | ecosystem: Host-associated > Plants > Roots > Rhizosphere | place: USA: Nebraska...
AGAGAAACTACTGGTGGACTGCGACTGCGATGCCTCTTGCGAGAAGTGCCTTCGTCACTATGGAAATCGGTTCCATCATACGAACCTTGACCGGGGGCTCGCCTTAGATCTTGCCAGGTACATCCGACTCGGTGCCATTCCCCAGCCCATTGGTGCCTCGCAGATGCACAAGGAGATCGCACCCCTGGCTGACATGTTGGTCATGGCAGGCTGGACGGTTGCATCGACAGCTGAAGGATCGTTGCGTGCTACATCGTCCGCGGTGTCGATGGAAGTGACCCTTTGTCCTTCCCTAGTCGATTGTGAACCAAGAGGCATCTCAAACGGTGTTACGTGCTACACGTTCACACCCTACGAGTTGATGCGAGATCTCGCAGGCGCGTATTCGGAGCTCGCATGACGACCGCAAAGATCATTTCTCTTGAGGCTCGCGAAGCCAAGTTGAAGCGCCGCATTCGTCGGCACCTGCGCGATTTGGGCTTCACTAGAGATTCGAATGGACGGCTGGAGCTACCGAGCTTTGCTAAAGAGTCCTATCGACAATTCCACGACGTGCAACGCGAGGAGAAGCTTTCTTCAAGCGCTGATTGGCTCAAGCGTAAGACACCACGTCTGATCAAATACTTTGCGGATGGGCGCGAAGTATTTCCGGCAGCTATAGAACCTGAACTGGAAATCATCAGGGGTGGTACGTGGCAGTCCGATCTCTTCCGCATGGCGTCGCTATATTGGCGAATTCCAGTGTCAGATGGCTATGGAAGGCGGCTTCGTTTCCTCGTTTGGGACAAGGCAAACGACAAGCTGATGGGGTTACTTGCCTTGGGGGACGCGGTATTCAATCAAAGGGCGCGGGACGATTTCGTTGGCTGGGACCATCACAGACGAAGTGCGGCGCTAGTGAACATGATGGATGCTTATGTCCTTGGCGCGGTTCCCCCTTACAACATGCTTTTGGGGGGAAAGTTAGTCGCGTCTCTAATCCGATCCACCGAGGTAGTGAAGGCTTTTGACCAAAAGTATCACGACTCGATTGGCATCATCTCCGGGGAAGAGAAGCACGCCAGATTGGTAGGGGTAACGACGAGTTCGGCGCTGGGGAGATCCTCGGTTTACAACCGCGTGGCACTTGATGGGCACAAGATTCTTGAGCCGATCGGATACACATCGGGGTGGGGGCATTTCCACTTTTCCGGAGCTATTTTTGACGAGTTAAGGAGCTATTTGGAGCATGTAGGCGATGACTACGCCGCAGGTTTTTGCTTTGGCTCGGGGCCAAACTGGAAGATCCGGGTGATCCGACGAGCGTTGGAACGCCTCGGCATGGACACTTCGCTCGCTCGTCACGGCTTTCAGCGCGAAGTGTTCTTCTGTCGCATCGCCCAGAATGCTCTGCCCTATCTGCGGGGAGACCATCGCAGGGTGATGTACGGAAAGCTGCCCTCCATTTCCGAAGTTGCCGACTCAGCCAAGAAACGCTGGGTTCTACCTCGTGCGACATGGGACGAGCGCTATACGAAATGGACCACCGGGCACCTGTTAGAGGGAATTTCGAGCTCTAGAGGCAGCTCTGAGCATCCTAAGTTGGTGAAAGATGCATTGGGCAATTGACTATCTCGGAAAGGAGGTTGCTGCGGACCGGATTAGCGTCTACTCCTCGCGCTTTCGATGCCCGTGCTGTGGTGAGCCGGTGTTCCATAAGAAAAGAGGCGTTGAACGAAGAGCGCACTTCGCGCACTTCAGTAGTAGTCCCGACTGCGAGCTCTACTACCCGGGATCAGGTGGCGACCCGTCTTTCAAGCCCTCCCAGATGTCGGGTACAAACAATGGAGCTTGGCGGGAGGCCACTAATGGAGCATCCCTCTATCTAAAAATAGAGAGTAGGCATCAGGCTAGCTTGCAGATTCGTCTGCCGGTCGTCTCGGATGTGAGCGATTTGCAGGGCTCCATCACGTTGAATTCGACCTACGGGGTCACCGCCCCAATTTCGATCAACGCGCTGAGTAAAGCAATTTATCGACGGGTACCCATGAGCTGCCCCCCTGCGACTTGCACGGGGTCACCCGGTGCAGAGGAAGTGGCGTCTCAGATAGAGCAAGCCCTGTTCGAGTTCAAGTTCGCAAACAACTTCTTTCGGGCGAGCCCCGTCGGTGGAGTATTGCTCCATCCAGATGCCCCCCTGGAGACTGGAACTTCGTACTGGCTAATCACGCAAACGCTCCTGCGCAATGCAGTTACAGCCCTAGATCTCAAAGTAGAGGAGCACCCGGATGCCGGTGGTTGGCACAGATACCTACTTTCGATACCGGGGCAGGAAGTCTTGGCTAGGCCAACGATCCAGGCATCGTTGGAGCAGTTCCTTGGGCGTGCCATAACGTCGGCTGCTAAGAGAGCCATCGTCGTCTACCCCCCGCCTAACCATTTCGATCCTGACGGGGTAGGGGTATACGGCCAGGAGACCACAAGCCTTCTGGTGCGATGTCCAGAAGGCTTGGAGGTTTGTGCGGAGGGAACGTCAACTGCGTCTGCTGCGAGACAAGAACTTGAATTCGAGCCAGGTTTTGTTCGCATAACTGGCCTAGGCCAAGGAGACCTAACCATTGTCGTTGACGGCCTGATTCATGATCGAGTTCGAATTCGCGAATGTCCGCCCTTTCGACCGTCCGGAGTGCGGATCAAGGCGGGTGAGTCGTCGGTTGAGCTGTTTGAACCAACTGCAACGGCCCTGCTAACGACGAACGCTGAAGATCTTGAGATTAGTGTTCCGACAAACAAATCGTGGCGGTTGATTCAAATTTCAGGATCAAAGGTCAATCCGGTGCCCAATGGGTGTTCGCTACTGCTTCATGGGCCACAGAGTGATCTTCGCGCAGAGAATTTTGGAAGCACTTCTCTGAGGGTTCCCGCGCTGGAGGACGCTGAAATTAGCACCTCCATCATGCGCAAGGATTTAATCGCGATGCTTAGTGCGCTGAGCCTGCAACACTCTGGGACACACGCGGCTAAGGCGCTTCAAGATCTGTGCCTCACGGACCGCGGAGCCGCGGCCAAATGGGCAAATGAGTTTGGACTCCAGTGGCTGTACCCACAGGTTGCAGCGCTGACGAAAACAGGGAGCTAGGAGCAATGTCATTTCGATCGATCAACCCTGAGCGGCTTTCCTTTCTACTTAGTCAAGGAACAGAAGAAGGGGAACTGCGGCGCTTCTTTAAGGAGTGCCAGAAGCAACTCATTCTGAAGGGCGCTAAGATCCAAAATCTACCTCATGGTCGCGCTGCTCGAATCGCAACGATCGTTGGAAAGCTTCCGCCTCCGACCGACGCTATCGTCTCTGAATGGTTCCACCGCCATATCACGATGGTGGATCCTCTGCCTGCGAGCGACGTCATTGAAGAATTCGAACTGTATGAAGTTGCGAACGATGTACTGCCGCCGGACCATGCGACGAGGCTGGCGCGATCCTGCATCACACATTTGTTTACACCGGATCCGCCAATAAATTTGTTGACGTTCTTAAAAACCCGCATAGGCGCCAACCCCATTCCCGAGTCAAAAGAACCTGAAAATTCGACGCCGTTCGAGGTTCCAAGTACTCAAGAGACTGAGCCCCTACGCGCTCATGGTCAGGATGTTCTTCTAGAGCTTCTTGCGGTGTTGACAGAAGGGGGTGATGCTGGGGATCTCCTTGATCAGCTGCCTGGTGATCTGGCGGCATACGCCGCTGCCCTAATAGATGCCAGGCGCGGGGACGTTAATGCGGCAGAAATCGCCTTGCAAACGATGGCGGCGGGGTCGAAGGAACATCAGCTTCTGTCACGCAGCATAAAGCGCGCCGCCGCTCGCGACGAGCAGGCGAAGATCGCAAGAGGGGTTGAATTAGTAGGGGTCGATGAGGGTGCGGAAGACTTCGATGCTCAATCCGAAGCTGTTCTCGCCTATTGCAAGACCGATAGGCCGACGGCCACTTTTGTCCAGCCAATCGCTGTTTTGCGAGATAGCCGCGCGCTGTTCTTCTCTTCGGCTCAAAGAGCAGAAGCATTCCCCGAAACCGGCGATGTCATTGCCTTTTCGGGGGGCGCATATCCCAAGCAGCCAAAGCGAGGAGAGATTGGCTTTTGGCGGGTTGCTGAACACAGGACGGACCAGAAGACTCGATTTCATTTGGACGCGGAAGTTGCGGCGGTATATGAGGTCACAAAGGTTCCTTTTCTAGGCGCCGATACGGACTCGGTTCGCGAATTTATCAAGCACACATGGGATGTCCGCAAAAGCACATCGCTTCAGTTGCAACTGTATGAGCTTGCCGATGGAATGGTCATCGCTCCCCGTAACGACCGCGCCGATCTTTCACGTGATGATGGCTACGAGCTGCCATTTAATTCTTGGAATCACATCTCGGCCGTGCCTTTTGAGGGACGTGCTGTCGTCGTCGGGCCGTTGCCGGCGGCTACTGGCGCGTACGAATGTGCCCCTTTAGCCTATGTGGCTAAGCAGCTGACAAAGGCAGCGATTGACCAAGGGACAGTGCAGCTCACCAACAACCAGAAAAAAGAACTCTCAGCCCTTTTTACTTCTCTGGATGTTGGAGTCAACAAGCAACGGGTTCGAAGGGTCACGGCCGAGCTGGACCGGGCGATCGCCGATGAAGTTGCTCTGAAAGGAATCGTTTCGCTCTTACTCAGTCACCCCGAAGTGAGCAAGCGCATTGATGAAGGAGTCGAAGAGGTCGTTCATTCACGTGTTGCAGAAAAAGACCTGCTGCTAGGCGAAATTGATCGACTTAAGAAGGAGAAGGCCGCGTGGGAAGGGAAGCTAAAGGACGCCATTGAAAAATCTCGTAGGCAAGCATCTGAGACGGCATCCACAGTTAAGGCAGCCTTCGACAAGGCCATAAAAGCGGGCACTGAGACCTTAGCGAACGCCGCGATCGTGGAAGCTCTAAACGGCAGTCGTAGTGCCAACGGTCAATTGGTGAGTGCATCACATCCGGGCAGCAACCAGCTATTGATTGTCCCGATCGAGTCTGCGACCCGACAGGAGGCCGTTGGCGCACTTGCTGCCTGCGGGGTCGATCGGCGGTTTGCTGTAGGAATTCTGGGGGCGGTGAGTATTGCTGACCAATGCGGCCTTGTCGTTTGTTTTAAAGGCGCGTTCGCGCGCCATATTGTGCGCGTGATTGCCTCAGGAATTAGAGATGCGGCGGTCGCTATCAACATTGGAATCGGCCTCGTTGAATCAGAGCCACTTTCGAACGCAGTGTGTGAAAGCAAGAGCGCGCAGGTTGTCGCTCTGCTGGACGCCAACTTGTCTGCATTTGATCTATATGGTCGAACTCTCGTTGATCAAATGTTTGGTCGGGCTTGTGATCCTGAACATGTAGAGGGACCCGCGATCCTGTTGGCTCTCAGCGATAGCGCCATGTCGTTACCACTTCCCCTCATCCTCAAGCGGTTGTCGATCACAATCAATTTGGATGACTGTCCGGACCTTTCTTCAACAGCGGACAGCAGTAAGCTTGAGTCTCTTCTCGCGAGGAGTGAGGTTGCGATGTCGTTCCCCATGGAGCTTGCTTTGGAGCGAGTGCGGAACAAGCTAGATGAGCTCGACCCGACGATGCGTAATCTTGTCAGCATCGTCTTCGCGGCAGCTCTTGATCAGCTATAGCTGTGATCGCTAATTTTCGTCTGTCAATTGATTGTCTGAGTTTGGGTCTTGGCGGCTAGTGGCGCGGATTGAAGCCATCTTCGTCTGCGGAACCTCTAGGTATTAGCATTGGTGTCTCGTGAGCTGTGTCGGAATCGAAAGGCGCAAGCTAAGGGCTCTACTTTTTGTGTCAATCAAAGTGAGGGAGTTTACCGGAGCATCATTGACTTGCTCATCCGACCATTTCAGTCGACGAATGAAATGCTTATCGATCACGATTGAATTTCCGTCTTTTCATTCTTCGCAACCAGCGAAATAATCTCCGCAATCTCCTGAAATTCGGCCAGGTACTCCGGCTGCTTGACCTCCAGCCAGCGGACAATAGCAGGCTTCTTCAATAGCTTTGCGAGATAGGCCTTGGCGATCGTGAGCTGCAAGTTGTCCTCGCCATAGGTGTCCTCCACATACTTCGTGCGGCTCTGGGCCACCGCCAGTTCGCGTTCGAGCCGGGCAATCTGTTCGCGCGAAACATCCTTGTCCTTCCTCCCTGATCGTGGAGCCACCAGTTGTTCATCAGGTGTTGCAGCCAGAATGGTTCGGATGAAGGGCGACGAATAGTTCTTCTGTCCAACCATCAGCTCAGCCGCCTCCATCTGACGGATGGGCTTCATGCGCTTGAGCAATTCGAACAGCAACTTGGGGCATGGTTTGTCGGCCAACTGTTCAACCGCCTCCTGGCAGATGCCGTCGAGCAATCGGAACCGACGTCGGATGGCACCCACCTCCAGATCCAATGCCTCGGCGATCTTTTCTTCCGGCACGCCACGCTCTACGGCGCGAACGATCATCCTATGCTCCTGCACGGAGGCGAGACGACTGATTCGCTTGTTGTAGGTATAGGCCTCATCATCGGTAGAGATAAGACATTCGACCTCCGACCACCCGAGTTCCGTGATTGCCTCCAGCCGCATCAGTCCATCAAGCAAGAAGTACGTGCCACGCTTCTTAGTGTTGGGTACGACAACGGGACACTCCACTAGTCCAATCGCACGAATCGAGGCAACGATCTGTTTGTACTTCTGACTCTGCTTTGTCGTTGCTCGAAGCACCTTCAGCGGAAGAATTGCCGACAGAGGAACAACGCGCGTCTCGGATTCAAAGCCGACTTGTGTTGCCTCGATTTGCGGACTTAGCATGCTCACTGGACGGCACCTCGGGTCATCCTCTGCTCCAGCGGACCAGGGATCGTTTCCATCCCTTCCTTGCGCAGAAGAGCGACGAAATCTGCGCTTTTGAGGAGTGTCTGAAGTGCCTGGATGACAAATAGCAGGCGCTTCTGCGTGAAGTCAGCCTTTCGTATGAGCAACTGTTGTTTGCCGACTTCCCGCTCGAAAATCCGTCGAAGGTTTTCAGCGTTGAGCTTTCGGCTGCCTTTTCGGCCGAAAACCGATGGACGTTCAATCTTCCCGCGCACGGCCCGTTGTTCCAGTAACCGACGCAGCAACGTGAGCTTTTTCCCTTTCACGACACCTTGGGTATAAGCCTCGGCAAGGGCTGCCTGAATACCCGCATTGTCACTGCGAGCGATAGTTACCGCCAAGTAAATCGGAATCAGCCCGGTTTCGACGGCGGCTACAAGCCGTTCTTCGCCATGTTCAAGCAGCCCGAGCACCATGCCGACCCACGACGACGTGACGCCCAGCTTTTGCGCGATCTCCACTTCGTTGTAGCCGCGCTGATGCAAGCTCTCGATCTCCCGCATCAGCTCAATCGCCGGATGTTGCCGTCGGGCAATGTTCTCTACCAGGCTCATCACCAAGCAGTCTTCTTCCTTCGCCGAAACGACAATCGCCGGGATGTCCTCACGGCCAAGCGTTCGGTAGGCCTCAAGTCGTCCCTGCCCACAGACCAGATCAAACTCCATCTTTCCTTCGGGCTTTTTCCGGCGACTGACCGTGATGGGTCGCTTCAATCCGATCGTGTCGATGTTGTCCACGATCTCTCGATACTGCCGCAAGTTACGAGCCCGAGGATTGAGCACCTGTATCTGGTCAATCGGAATCATTTCGATAGGTCGCATAGCACGCCTCCACATCAGGCCACATGGCTCAGGGGGCGCCGTTCGGCCAGCTGGTATAGCGCATCGAGCACATCGAACCGATAGGCATCCAGGGTGACTTCGTTATCTTCTTCGGCCAAACGGAGCGGGCGCAGTGGCAGATCGATCCGTGGGAACAGGTAATAGTCGAGTGCGGTGTGTTGGTCGGCAGCCATGCGAACCACCACAGTGATATCTGGCGCGAGGCTGGTGTCAAATCGCAGATGCCACCGGAAGGTGCCGCTCGGTAGCTGCAGGCAGCGTGCGATGACGATGGAAATCGTGAATTCGTCATTGACCACGAGAAGGCCAGTTCGCTCGTCTTGAAATACTGAGGCGTCTGCATTTTTTAGCCCAGCAATGACATCCGCGATGACGTCCGGCACCATGGCTCGGAGTGCTTGGTTAATCTCCAGGTAGCGATAGTCGCGGTGTGGCCGATAGCCAATCAGTGAGTACGCACGCACAAGACCACCGAAACGGGCTCGATAAGCACTGCTGGAGGGCATCCCCTCCTGTTCATCGATCAACAGCCCCGAAAGGGCGCCGGTTTGCTCATAGAGAGAATGAAGGAGCTGCAGCATGGAGGCGTCGTCCATGCGCTGTGACCTGGCAGCAATCGCTTCCTGTGCTCGGGTAAACCATTCCATCGGAATGATGGGATCGAACGCACCGTCTCGCCGTATCCACATGCCCGGATGGTTGCGTACCCGGCGCTGCTTGAGCTTGAACGAGGTGCGGTTGTAGACGTTGTTGCCGATATATTTTTCATTGGTCAGGATCTGGTGAACCGTGCCACGTGTCCAAGCACGCTCCTGATCCGTCTGCTTGCCGGCAGCGTTCAGCGCATCGGCGATGGTCCGCTCCGGTTTGCCCGACTCCAAGAACTCTCTATAGATGTATCGGACGGTTGCCACTTCTTCGTCAGGACCGGGGACAAGCACCACACGATCCGTTTGTAGGCTCTTCTTCTCGCCATGCCGCAACGCGCCTTTTGGCGCCCGGTTTTCATCAAGCAACATGCGGCGGAGCCCAAAGCCCGGCGCCCCTCCTTGGCGGAAACCCAGTTCAATGAGGCGGCATTGTCCCTGGAAGACCTTGTTGGACAGTTCGCGGCTGTATTCGCCGGCCATAGCCCGTTTTACGCTCTTCATGATGGTCGCCATGGGGCTCCCATCGTTCTCGAATGGTTCGGTGTAATAGAGCACTTGGATGCCGGCGCGACGGCACAGGTATTCGTAGTAGGCGCTCTCGTCAGCGTCCTGGAATCGCCCCCAGCGACTGATGTCGTAGACCAAGACGGCGTCAAAGTCCCGTGAGCCGGACTGAACATCCTGAATCAGCTGCTTGAGGGCCTGGCGTCCCTCGAGGCTGAGTCCACTTTTGCCCTCATCGGCATAGGTCTGGACGATGACCATTCCGCGCTGAGCAGCGTATTTACCGATGGCTTCGCGCTGGTTTTCGGTGGAATAGCGTTGGTGGTCCGTGGACATGCGGACGTACTGGGCGGCACGCATCGGTTGCCCATCATCGCTGCTCTGACGCGAAGTGTTTCCTCGCCGGCCCATCTTGGTGCCTGGGACGCATCCCCTTGCCGTAGAGGACTACGATGATTAGGCAATTTGTTGGATATTGTCAAGCAATTCCAACATTTGAAGAACGAGCTACTTAGACGGAACCACCTTGCGGCGCCGAGGACTGGATGCCGGCAGCGTCTCCAAAAACTGCAGGAGCGCGTCTTGCTGTGGTTCTGCCAGCTCGCGGAACCGATCCAGCAAGCGGATATCTGTGAGCCGCATGGGTTGAGGCAGGCTTACAGCCACCAGCTCCCATGGGTGACAAGTCAGTGCTTTTGAGAGGCGAAGCAGCCACTCGACGGTGAGACGACGCTTCCCATTCTCAAGGAGGCTAATTTGCTGGTTGGTTGAGCCAACTTCGGCGGCCAGCTCTTCAAGCGATAAGCCCCGCGCTTCGCGAAGCACTCTAATACGGTTGTCCACGCTATGAGGAAGTCCTGTTGAGATTCGCAATTGTTCGCCAAGGTATCCGTTAAGGCGGTCGGCTGGCGAGTTGGAGCAAGTATGTCACCACTTCTTGAGCCATTCCGAGGCGTAATGCATCTTCTGGGGTTCGATCACCTAGTTGCGGCACAGTCGTCTTCATCCACTGGCCCATGGCCTCCGGCCCCCCTAAGAGATCCGCAAACTTATCGGCAAACAGTTCGGCCGTGTATTCAAATTGCCCCCCTTTGGGAGCGGCATTTTGCCGTTGCTGATGTTGGTCGCGTATCTCCTTGCCTCCAATATCTGCCTCTAGCTTATCCAACGCTTGAACATCCTTGTCGCTGAAATCCTGCGCTTCGGGAAGGGACCCAAGGATCTGTTCAAGGATGGCCTCAAGCTTCTGCATATCTCCGGCGTCCACACCGAAAGTCGGTGTGTACAACATAGGGACAAGCAGTACGTATTTAGACTCTGCGCCAATGAGGACCCGAAGCTCAAACGCAATCGGCTCTGCATCGGAATTCGGAATGTACGCTTCGAACGTGTAGCCGTTCTCTTGGAATGTGCCATATAAAAGCACGGTGGCTCTCCTATTTGAATCGATGAAAAGATCTCAGAAGATCCCACGCTATCGACGTGCCTTGTCGACTTGCCAGGCACCTGCGTTGTTTTCCCCGCACACATCGACAAAAATTCTCCGTCGTCACAGGTGAAGCACCAGACCTACCCGAGGTTCTGCGCGATCTTGGCAACGCTGTCCCTGCGTGACTTCAATTGATCCGCAGGAGGCAGTGGGAGGCCGGGCCAGCTAATCAGGGGAACTGCTGCCGACAGCCGGCTCTCGACATCGCCCAAAGTGGGTTTCGTTTCGTGCAACTGCATGAGGAATCTGGCTTCGGCATGTGGCGACCACCAAAGAAATCGCCATACCGCCTCCAGCAGGGCTTCCTGGCCCAGAAACAGCTGGGGTGAATACGCGATGCAATCTGGCAGCATGTGCAGCAATGCTTTCTCGTACTTGACGTCGATACACCCATCCGCCCCACGCAGCTGAGCTAGCCGCATGCGGCCGATAAGCGCGAGCAGCGCAAATGGAGTTTGCATGCCCGCGAGTCGCTGGATGACATCGGCCGTGTCAGGGAGTTCGCGGACAAAGGGCGTCCATGTGAACGCTCCAACATAATCGTTCCAAACGCATTGCCGTTCTGGCCCTTTGGGCAATGTGTTCAGGGCATCCAGGACTGCGTCCTGTCCAAGACTTGCATCACAGAGGATCTGCGCGATGGGATGACGTTGCCACCAGGATAGGTGCGAATCAGGAAACAAGGA
>Ga0182008_10002672_pt1 | contig 11069 bp, 2 predicted proteins | sample Sormic07211129_1_FD_120482 | JGI IMG/M metagenome (GOLD analysis project Ga0182008, IMG submission 120482) | Rhizosphere microbial communities from Sorghum bicolor, Mead, Nebraska, USA - 072115-129_1 metaG | ecosystem: Host-associated > Plants > Roots > Rhizosphere | place: USA: Nebraska...
ATGATCGGCACGCCGGAAGAGATCATTCCACGGATCAAGTACTACCAGGAACTGGGGGTGGATGAGTTCAGCTTCTGGTGCGACAACAGCTTGCCGCATGCGGAGAAGAAGAAGTCGCTGGAGCTGTTTATCAAGCATGTGGTGCCGGCGTTTCGGTGATACGCCGCAGGGGGGTATCCACAATAAAAAACGCCCCGCCAGGTTCGGGGCGTTTTTTAGGGGGAGGCATTCTTCCAGGGCTCAATCTTTTTGCTTTTCGTGTCTGATTTTGCGCCTGGCAAGGAATGCTTGTAAGAACAAGGACACGACAGCGAAAGATGAGTAAATTCCGGCCCCTATCAATGTTCTGATGACCCCCTTCAGACTAAACGCCCACTCACCATGTTTAAAGTAATAAGCAACTGTGGCTATCGCCACGACACATGCGCCTATCAAAACAAAGAGTATATAGGTTCGGATCAATAAACCGACAATCTGCCGGATACTGATGTTGTCAGTCTTCACTTTTTGCCTCCCAGATCTTGAATATAATCTCCGATAGCCTCAGAACCATAAGACACCGCCGAATTGCCCACGGTCGTCGCCGCCGTTTCGCCGAGGTAGGGCTTGAGTGTATTGCTGATAACAGGCCCCCCCTTGAACCCGATGGTCGTCCCGGCAAACGAGCCGATCATCGGCAGGATTGGATCTTCACCCTTGATCAAACTGCCGGCATAGGCGCCGCTCAGCCCCACACTCTGGGTAGCGACAAAGCCCTTGCCTTGAGTTAGGGCACCGACCAGCGTCGCAATGAATGCATCGGAATAGCTGAATTTCTCTCCTTTGGTCAGTTGATAGCTGACATTCGCCCCGCCCGATATGGCTGCCCCCGCCGCCATGGCGACGAGACCTGCAGTCAGCTCGGTTCCGACCAGCGGACCGGCCGCAAAGATCAGGTAGCCTTGGATCATCCCTTTTGCAGTCGGCCCCTCAAAGCCGACGCCTTCTCGCTCGTCCTTCAGTACTTTGGCGATTTGCTCGTTCGAGTAACCCTGTCCGACGGCCCACTCGGCAAGGGACATTGCTGCAGCTCCCGATGGTATCAGGAACATGTCATTGTTTTCGGCCGTATTTTTCCCGGCCTGCGCAGCTGCGACAGCAGATGCGGTATCACCCCCGATGATGCCACCGGAAATGCCGCTGGCCAGGGTGGCCAACGCCGATACACTCTGCTTCTGACTTTCGGTCAACGACCTCACATCCGTCGTGCCATACAACGCCTGCATGATCAGATCGGTACTCACCGCCGAGACAGCCGCACCGGTGGCACCTGCCGCGGCATTGCTGCCTTGAACGGCCGCAGTCAACGCGCCGAGAACGGCGTGGGCCATGACCCTGGCCTCTTCATTGCCCGCGGTCATCTTCTTGATGGTTTCAGCCAGGTAGGGAGCGGAAGCTCCCACCAGCGCCTGCGCAATATTGCCGCCTGCCAGCCCCTGGATCGCTGCGGTCACCGCCTGTGCAGCCCGCTGGAAACTGCCACCGGTGCCATAGCTGGACATTGTGTTCTTGTAGGCGTTGGTCGCTTGAAGCACGGCAATGTAAGCTTGGCGATCTTCATAGGAAGCATCCGGACTGGCGCCCGGCATCTTGCGTTGCTCTGGTGTCAGCTCTGCCTCGGCAGCCTTGCTGGCTGCAATCATGCCCTGGGTTCGAACGATGTCCATCGTCTGGTTACCGATCTCACCGATCAGTTGCGCCTGACGAAGTCGTTGCTGTTCTTTCTCCTTGTTGAAGATCGGACTCAGCGCGTTGTTGGCATTCTCCACATCACGACTGAGCGTCGACACGTCCTGCTGTTGATTGTTCTTGTCACGGATGAGCAGCGTTGCACCGGAAATCGCCGAGTTCGTGGTGCTGCTGGCGTGACCGCTGTTGTTGCTGCCGACAAGCAGCATGCTGCCCATGTTCCCGAGAAGCTGGGCACCCGCACCACCGCTGCTGCTGGCACTGACACTTTGGTGCTGACTGGAGAAGTCAGCCTTGTTGTCGATGTCCGCCCAGCTCAACGTTCCGGTACTCAGGATGTTCTTGTCAGCGGTCGCGGTGCTGGCAATGACACTGCCGTTGAGCTGGGTATGTCCGCCGACATCAAGCTGAAAACCGCCCTTGCCGGCATACAGCCCTGTCTGCTCCTGCACACTGTCAAAGTTGGACTTGATCTTGTCCTTGCTCACGCTGAGCGATCCGCTGCCTGTCATGGAACCGAAGGTGAAACTGGCCCCCCCACTGACATTGGTCTGTTTGGAGTCGTAGCGGTCGGTGTCCTGCAGGCTGGTCAGTGTCAGGTCACGGCCGACGTTCGCCACCACTTGCTGGGCATTGGCCTGAGCGCCGATCAGATTGGTATCGCGTCCACTGACAATCTTCAGTTTGTTCCCCGCATCCAGCGTGGTTTCGGTCCACGTCGTGCCGTTGCCGGACTCCTTGCCCACGCCTTTGTTGCCGTTGGCAAAGATACTCAACCCGGCACCGCTGGAGCCGACCCCAAGACTGATACCGACAGCGCCGCCGCTACTGGAATTCGATCCTTCAACCTTCTGCGTGTTGGCCGCTGCCAGAAGATTAACGTCACGATTGGCAACCACAACCATCTCGTTGGTGGCTTGCAGTTTGCTGCCCTGAATGTTGATGTCGCCGTCTGCGAAACCAGCCTTGCCACTGCCCGTCGCAACGATGTACAGGTTTTTGCCGGCGGTCAGCGTGCTGCCCTGACTGACACTTTGTTCCTGGACTTGAGTCGAGCTGGATTTCTGCGTGCCCAGAGACAGACTGACGCCTGCGAAACTGCCAGCCTCGGCGCCCGAACTCAACGCTTGTGCAGCCTGATAAGCCTGATAGCCTGACAGTCCTGCCTTGACGCCCTGAAGTGCTGCCAGACGTGTGTCGTCTTCATGCCTGGCTGCCTGCGCAGTCTGATAGGCCGTATTGACGGCCTCCCCGACAACGCCCGACAACGCCAGCGTCAGACCACTTTTTTTACTTTCCTGAGTCTGTCGAATAGTGCTTTCGTTCTGCGCAGCAAGAATGTTGACGTTTTGAGCGGCCAGGCTGATATCGCCACCGGCGATAGCGTCCGACGCTTTGATGGTGAGGTTTTTCCCTGCGGTGATGTTCACGTTACCCAGCACACTGCCCACCGTACTGCCCTTCTGCGTCTCGGTATGAGTGGACTGAGCGGAGGCGAGCTTCGAGGAGCCCAGGGTCACGCCAATCCCCCCGGAGCTCATCAACCCCGACTTTTTGGTCGACTGACTATGCTCGTCACTGAAGGTCTCGACACCACTTTCGATACGAATGTCATTGCGGGCCTGCAGATCCGTCTGCCGCGTCGACACCACATTACTGGCAGAGACCAGCAGATCATGTCCTGCCTGCACCAGCACAGTCTCACCGCCCAGGGTCGACCCGGATAGCCAGGTGCTGCTCGAAGAATCACTGCTCGCCTTGCTGGTGCTCGACAGCCCCAGACCACTGGACCTGGAGGATGCCGAGGCGTTGAACGCGCTGTTTTGCACAGCCGTGACGTTCACATCATTACCTGCCATCACGTGCAGGCCGCCCTTGTCGCTATTGACTTTCGAGCCTTCGATATTGATGTCGTTCGCTGCCACCAGCATAGTCTTGCCCTGAGCCCGAATGACCGACCCGACAGCCTCTTCACTGCCGCTTTCGGTCATGGTCGAGCTCTTCTTGCCGAACGAGCTTTTCTTGGTCTTGGTGTAATAGGAGTAATTGGTATCGGCGGCGCTCTCGAGGTTCAAATTGTCTCCGGCGAAGACAAAGGCTTCACCCTGAGTCGTTGCCTGGCTTGCGATGAGCGTCAGGTCGTTGCCGGCTCTCAGCGCCAGATCCCCACCCGCCTTGATGGTGCTCGACTGCTGACGTACATGATCCTCCTCCGCACGAAACTTCTTGTTCCAGCCGCTGGAATGGCTTTCGTCAGCCGCTGAAGCAATCGTCAGATCACCTTTGGCATTGATATCGACATTGCCTTTGGCCTCGACATTACTCGCCACAACGCTGACGTCACGCTGGGCCGTAATCTTGAGCGTACCGCCGACGTTGACGTCCGAGCCATGCTGCTTGACCGTCGAATATAGATAGTTGGTATTGCTGCGGTCTGTCGTCTGCTCGGTCGAATCGATGTGTACATCGCGTCCGGCTGTCAGCTTGGTATCGCCGCCACTCTTCAGCACACTGCCGGTGTTGTTGACGTCCCGACCGGCGCCGATAACCAGTGCGTTCGCCGCTTCGATGCGCGCCGCGTTGTCGACGAAGTCGGTTTCTTCGCTGAGGCGGCCATCACTGCTGCGGTGGGTGGTCACAGTGCGTTCGTTGATCACGTCGCCGCGCTCGGCGGTGAGCGTGACATCGCGACCGGAAATGATCCCGCCTGCCTTGTTCGTCAGGTTGTCGGTCGCCGTCAACTTCAGGACATTTCCGGCCTCGACCAGACCGCTGCTTACCAGATCCTTCTTGGCTGTTGCGTCGAGGTTCTGACTGGCGCGCAACGTGCCGGAGTTCTCCAGGTTTTCGCCGGCAATCAGCGTGACGTCCTTGCCCTGAATCAACGCGCCCGTGGACGCGAGGCGGTTGTTGGCATTGGCCAGGTACAGCACCGGCACCAAGACCTTTTCGCCGTTCACTTCACGCTCTTCGAGCCAGACGATGTCGTGGGTCAGGGCCGCGACCTGCTGTGCACTGAGGGTGACGCCTACACTCAGATTCAACGCGTTCTTGCTGGCGATGGCGTTGTCCATCAGATACTTGTAGACCGCCTCGTCGGAGGTCTGTCCATCGATGAAACGCTGCCCCGTGCGGGCCACGACGGCCTGCTGAACCAGTTTCTGTTCGAACAGACCGTCGCCCAGCCGCTTGGCGCTCTGGTCGGCGTCGAAGCCCAGCCCTTTGAGCAGATAATCCGAGCTCATGAACTGCTTGAGATCGGTCAGTACCGGGTTGGTTTCGATCAGGTATTTGTGCGGCTGGGACTTGCCAGTGTTGCTTGGCAGGCCTTGTACCCGATTGATGGTTATCGGAGTTGCCGATGGATCGGTGGTGACTTTGCCGCCCGTGAGTGTCCAGCTTTGCGGTCCAGTGGCGGTCGGATTGCTGCTGCCTTCGGAGCTCAGGCGGAACAGGCCGTTCTGGCCCGTCGGCAAGCTGAAACCTGGCAGGTCGATCGGGCTGACCTGCTGCTGGGCCAGGTCCGGCGGCAGTAGCGAGTTGATTTTGACCACCGTGGAGTAGCCACTGCCAGCGCCCGTATCGGTGTTGGTTTTGCCTGCCGCGACGTAGCTGTAATAAGGACGCACCACACTGTTGTCGATGGTCTGGGTGGCATTCAATGTGATGTTGCCACCGGCCTGGATCACAGCGTCATAGGAACTGCCGGATCCGGGGACGGTGACGATGCTTTCGGTGAGCTTGCCACCGCCGAGCATGCTGATGAAACGACTCAGATCTGCCTCGACAGTAGGCGACGGCGTGCCTCCGTTCTTTTCGTTGAACGCTTTGGCAGCGGGCTCTGTGGCGTAGATCTGGTCAACGTAGTTCCAGTAAGTACGCTTGGTGATGATCTCCTGCTCTTGCACGCCCTTGTTGGTGATGGTGCCGGCATTGACCGAAATGTTTCCGGTGGCGGCAATGGTACTGCTGCTGTTGTTCAGAGCCTGGACGTTGATCGACATGTTGCCACCGCTGGTCAGACTCGCGGCGGCGCTGCTGTTGTCGACTTTAAGGCGATCGGTCTCGGCAATCTCCCAATGTCCGTTACGCCGTCCGCCACTGCGGAAGTCGCAGCCGGCAATGGGAATCAGGTTGCAGTCCAGTTGCGTGATGACCACCGAGCTTTTTTCATGGGCGGAGTATTCGAGAATGTCCCTCACGTTGTTCACGGTCAGTGCATTGATGGTCAGATCCTGCGCGCTGTAGACCTCCCCGGAGCGGTTGTCCAGCAAATCGGCCTTGCCGCTGTCGCGATCACGGCCGATGTGCACATTGCTCAAGCCATACACATTGCCGTAAGCATTGGTGAAACTGGCCAGCAACAGACGCATGTCGCCGCCACTGGTGACCAGACCCCTGCTGTTCAGGAGGGCATTGGTGGTCAGAGTAAGTTCTTTGCCGGAACCGATGGTGCCGTAGTTATTGATGTTGGCGGCGCCCAGGGTCAGATCACCGCTGGATGTCAGACGCCCCTGGTTGTTCAACACGCCATTGATATTGATAGTGGTGTTACCGCCACCGGCAATGCTGGTCCCGGCGTTGAGATCCAGCTGATTGGCCTTGAGCGCCAAGTCACCCAGACTGCTGGTGCGACCATTCCCGGAATAGCTGCCCCACAATGTCAGATCCAGAGCGCCGTCACCGGCAATCAACCCGTCGTTATTCCAGTTGCCACCGTTCCCGGTCAGTTTGCTGACGGCCAGCAACTGCCCGCTCACCGTCTGGTTGAGGTTGTTGATGTTGACCGTCAGACGATCGGCCTGGATCAGACTGCTGTTGGTCCAGCCATCGGCTGTCAGCGTCAGTCCACCGCGTGTGACGAAGCTGCCGCCAGCACTGCCGAGCTGGCCGGTGGCGATGTCGAAGATTCCGGTACCGACATGCAACACGTTACCACCACCGTTCAACAATCCACCCGCGCCGAGGCTGAGGTCATTGTTGGCACTTTCTACGGTGCCGTTGCGGTTATCGAACAGACCGCCGAGGGTGAACGCGGTTTTTCCGGTGCTGCCGAGTGCGCGCAGCTGGCCCGTCTGGTTATCGATACTGGCCGCACCTATGCTCAGGGTGCTGGCGCTTTCGACGATGCCTTTGCGGTTGTACAGGGCACCGTTCAAGCTGAAGTCGATCTGCTGACCGGCAACCTGGCCACCCGTGTCGCCACTGTTGTCAAAGTCTTTGCCGGTAACGCTGACGTGTTGCCTGGCGACCAGGACGCCGTTGCGGTTATTGAAACTTCCGGTGTTACCCAGATCGATAGTCGCGTCACCGCTCTGTGCCGCGATCCGTCCACCCTCGTTGTCGAGACCGGCCAAGGCCTTGAGCGTCAGTTGCTGAGCCTGAATCACCCCGCCCTGCCCATTACGCAACAAACCACCGATCTGCGCGGTAAAAGCGCTTTTGAGGCTGGACAGCACACCGCCCCGGCTGTCGAGGCTGGCGGCGGTGACGTCGAGATCGCCGGTTTTGGCTACGAGGCGACCGCCCTTGTTATCAAAGGCGCCATCTATTTTGACGGTCAGCGAACCTTCGCTTTGCAAAGTGCCGCTTGCGTTGTCGAGGCTGGCAGAAGTGAGTTGTACATCAGCGGCATCGCTGTAGATCAGACCGCCACCGTTTTGCATGACACGGCTCGCGCTGAGCATCAAGCTGTCATTGGCAGCTATGGTTCCGCCGTTGCGGTTGTCGAGGTCGCCGGTCAACAGGCTGAGCAGTTTCTGGCTGACCAGTTTGCCGCCCTGGTTGTTGATTTGCGCGGCACGTGTGATCACTAACGGACCCGCGCCGGCCAATTGACCTTTGATGTTTGTCAGAGCGCCAAGCAAGTCGAGATTGACAGCCGCTTCACTGGCCAGAACCCCCTCAGTGTTATCCAGGTCTGTGCCGGTGAAACGGATGTCCTGCTTAGCGTTGATGGCCGCACGGGTGTTGTCGAGACGTTTGGCGGTGATATCCAGAGCCGCGCCACTGTCGATCTGGCCACCCTGCCCGTTGTTCAATGTGCCGGCGACGGCCAGAGTTTGTGCGCCCTCACTCGAGAGCGCACCTTTTTCCGAGTTATCGATGTTGGCCGCAGTGATCTTCAAAATGCCTTTGCTGGCCAGTGCGCCGGTATTGCTGTTGCGGATATCACCAGTGAGATCGACAAATAGATCGCCATCACGACTGGACAACGTACCGTGATTGCGATTGTCGAGACTGCCACCGAGCAGGCTCAGGTTTTGCCAGCCGGAAATCAGGCCATTCAGATTGCGCGTGTTGTCAGCACTCAGATCCAGTCGCTGACGACTGAAAAGCTTGCCGTCACTGTTGTCCAGATTGCGTGCGGCAAGCGTATAGCCCAGGTCGCTGGAGAGTTCTCCGCCCTGGTTGCTCAGGTCCCGCAGGTGATTGATGCTCAACCGGCCTTTGGTCGTAATCAGGCCCTTGCTGTTGTTCAGGTCGCCCATCGCACCGCTGAAATCGATGGCGATGGCGCTACCGAGCAGCGAGCCGCCATTCTGGTTGTTGATGTTGGCAGCGCTGATGGCGAGAGCTTGTGTGGCGTTGATCAGTCCTTTGTCCTGATTGTCGAGCTGACCGTCAACGCGCAGATCCAGGCCGGTACGACTGGTGAGGGTAGCGCCATTGTTGTTCAGGCTACCTGCGTGGGCATCGATGCTGGCTGCAGCGATAAGTCCCTTGATATTGGTCAATGCCTGCTGCACGCGCAGGGTCAGGGTTTGATTGCTCAGCAGTTTGCCATTGCTGTTATCCAGGCTGTTGGCCGCAAACGTAAACGCCTGGGCGCTGGAGATTTCACCGCTACGGTTATCGACCTGTTGCAGGTTTTTCAGAACCAGCAACGGTGCATTGATCAGACCCTTCTGGTTGTTCAAGGCGCCGTTGTTGAGATCCAGCGTCAGCGACGTATCGCTGGTGAGTTGTCCACCTTCGTGTTGATCCAGGCTTGCTGCATTGACCGACAACGCACCGTTGCTGGCGATCCGGCCCTTGTCGCTGTTGACGATGTGGCCGGCCTTGAGCGTCAGGTTGTCAAGGGAGGTCAACTTGCCACTCTGGTTGTTGATCTGGCCGGTAGCGGTAATGCTCAAGGTTTTTCCGGCATTTACCAACCCTGCAACGTTGTCCAGCGTTGCCATGCGCAACGTCGCACTTTGCAGGCTCGACAGTTCGCCACTGCGGTTATTCAAGTGACCGATGTCGGCATCCAGACGCCCGGAACTCTTAATCAGACCGCTGGTGTTGAGTACCTGGCTGGCGTTGAGACTCAGAGCCCCCGTGCTCAGTACGCGACCTTTGTTCTGGTTATCAAGAGTGCCTGCGGTCACGCGCGTGTTTTGCGAGCTCAAGGTACCGCCCTGATTGTTCAGGGTCTGTGCCGCCGCGACCGTCAAATCGCGGCTCGCGACCACGCTTTTGCCATTGTTATCGATGCTGCTCGCGCTGATGGCGACATTGCCTGTCGCATTGCGAGTGTTGTCGGCGTTGACCACGGCTTCGATGATGCCGTTGTTGGTCAGTTTTCCACTGGCACTGAGATTGATGTTGTCACGTGCCGCGAGAGTCTGCCGATTGCTCAGGTTGCCCTGAGTCTGAGCATTGACGCTCATGCCGGCATAAATCGGTCCTTGGGCGTCGATGCCGGAGGCCGTGAGGTTGACGTTGCTCGCAGCCGAGGCTTGTGCCAGTGTCAACTGGCCGTTGGCATCAATCTGGATATCACCGCCACTGGCCGCCACGTTGCCTGCCAGCTTCACCCCTACGCCTGCCTCCGTACCCACCAGTTTGATCGCCCCTGCATACATTCCGCCGAGCGCTAAAGAGTCGATCGCCAGTTGCGGTTTGGTGCTGCCATCATCAGTGCGGGCTGTTGCATTGAGGGTTTGTGCGTTGACATCGTTGCGACCGGCAACAATGGTCAGGTTCTGCGCCTGGATTTCAGCGTTGATTTTTGCGCTGCGGGTGATGATCTCGAAACGGTCGACGTTGCTGGCGTTGAGTCCTGCACCTTCGATGGCGACGTTGCCCTGATCGACCTGAAAGCGGTCCAACCGCCCCGCGCCATCGATCACCGGTTTGCCGGTGGTCAGGGTCACCCGAGGCGAGTTGATGAATCCGCAACCGTTACAGGTGATGCCGTAAGGGTTGGCGACAATCACTCGCGCCGACTGCCCCGCTACTTCGGTGTAGCCGCGTAATTGACTTGGATTGCCACTGATCACCTCGTTGAGAATCGCCTGCGCCGCTACACGATTGGTCAGGTTGGGGTTGCCCACGATGATGCCGCCCAGTTGCGTCTGCCCGGTCTGCGCCGCCACGTTGTTGAGGATGACGCCCTGCGCACCGACGTTGTAGTCATGAAACTGGTTGTGCGACAGCCCCGCACCGTTGGGCGTGGCAATGTTGACGATCGGCACGCCGTTGCCCGCCTGCCCCAGGCTCGTACCGGGATTGGCCACCACGATACCGTCCGCCTGTGCCCACATTGGCTGCCAGAACATGACGTTGGCCAGCAGGAATGCCAGACCACGCTTGGGCATGCCCCAGAAGTGATCGCGATTTTTTACGACCGCAGCAGGCTGGCCGGCCAGAAAGGTCAGGTGGCGAATGTCCATATCAGTATCTCGGGGCAGGCGGAAATTAAATAAAGAAATCGAGGCGGAAATAGATCGGCGCTTCGCGCTCGGTCAGCACGTCAGGGCGTTCCAGGGAGTGGGCAAAGGTCACGCTGGCCGCAACGTGTTCGCCCCGGGCAAAAAGTTCCAGCGAGTTGCTCGACATGCGCCCATGCTGGTCACCGTTGTAGCGGTCACCACGGATCACGCCCTGATCGTAACCGAGGCTGGTGCCGTATTCCGCGAACACCGGGCGCAGCCATTCGGCGCTCACCGGGCGTGCCCAGCGCAGGTCGTTGCGCCAGTAGCCGCCGCTGTCGCCGGACAGCGATTGATCCTTGTAGCCCCGGATCGACGACAGCCCGCCGAGGCTGGTGCGTTGTGGGCTGAACAACACGTCTTCACTGCGCTGACCGGTCATCAGGCTGCTGAAGGTGAAGGACTCGCCCCACACTTTGAATGGCTGCAGATAGCTCAGGGTCGCGGTGTATTTGCGGTAGCGCGCGTCGGGCTCGCCTGGGCCCGGGTCGTGACTGCCCTGAGCGTCGAACGCACCGGTGCCTTCCTGCATGCCGGCATCGAAGTTGACGAAGGCGCTGCCGATCCGTCGCCCGTGGTTGAAGCCGAACTGCGCTTCGCTGATGCGGTTGCTGCTCAACTTGAGCTTGCTGTCTTCGATGA
>Ga0182008_10002674_pt1 | contig 11064 bp, 7 predicted proteins | sample Sormic07211129_1_FD_120482 | JGI IMG/M metagenome (GOLD analysis project Ga0182008, IMG submission 120482) | Rhizosphere microbial communities from Sorghum bicolor, Mead, Nebraska, USA - 072115-129_1 metaG | ecosystem: Host-associated > Plants > Roots > Rhizosphere | place: USA: Nebraska...
CGATTTTCAATTGTGATGAAGCTATCAGATTTATTTTTCACCAGTGTTTATGTTCTTTTTTGTGTTCAAGAGCTCACAAGTTCGGTTCATACCACTGCGTGGTTTAAAAAATCATGATGGTTTCATGCTGATTAATTAATTTTGAACAACTCCGCTAATTTTGCTTCCAATTCGCTTCCATGCAGATCTTTAGCTATAATTTTTCCATTGGGATCAATCAGGAAATTTCTAGGTATGGCCGTGATCCCATATTTCAGTATTATCGGAGACTCAAATCCTTTCAGATCACTCAAATTTACCCAGGTATAACCATCTGCACGGATCGCCTTTTTCCAGGCAGCGGGGTTCGTATCCAGGGAAACGGCAATCACCTTCAAACCTTTAGATTTATATTTTGCATATAACGGAATGAGCGCACGCCCCTGTACCCTGCAAGGCGCACACCAGCTGGCCCAGAAATCGATGAAAGTATATTTTGCCTTATCTGTAATTTCCTTCGATGAAACAGATCTGCCTGCGGTATCCGCCATCAGAAAATCTTCATAAACAAGGGCCTTTTCAGCAGCAGAAACACTGTCAGCACCAGCTTTCGGATCCTTTTCTTCCTCCTGCTTACCATTTATATCCAATGTAAACTGCTTATTTGAAGGTGGCAAACACATAAAATCGTTGCATGCCATATATTTGATCCTGAAAGACAAGGTGGTTGGCTTATCGCCTTTCAACCTGACCACTTGAGAAAATACAACCCCCTTTTTGTAATACGCAGGAGCTTCAGTTCCATGATCTTCCAATCCCTTCTCCTGAACTTCGCCAACAAATTCAACATTAGGATTTGCCTCGAAAAGAATTTCCGTTGGCATGCCTAGACCACCTCCAGAAGACTGTTGGGGGTAGATGTGATAAGGGTCCTTTATCAGTGCCTTGATTAATATCTTGAAGGTGGACGGGCCGGCTGGCTCGGCATTGAACTTCCAGGACACCGGATGGTTGTCTTGTGCAAAAGCTAGTGACGACACTATACTTAAGATAACCGATAATATGATACGTTTCATTATTTTTCAGATGTTTTGGCCTTGATGATCTCTATCATGGCTTTTAATTTATAGTATTCCCTGTCTGTAGAACCTGCATAGCCACTGCTATAAAACCTGATGTTACCTTCGGTATCAAACAAAATCTTGGTGGGCGTTCCCTGAACATCATAATAAGCATTGGCCTCATCCCGCAATACATCCAGGGGAATGCCCTTTTGAGCTACGTATGACTTTACAGTAGTTGAATCTTCAAATAAGTTAATGACAAACATTTGAAAAGGGGTTTTCTTATAGTCTGCTACAACACGCTCAAAACCTGCAAATGCAGCTACACAAGGGGTACACATGGTTGTCCAGAAATCAATGGCCAGTATCTTTCCTTTGTAAGCAGCCAAATTGACTGGCTTACCATTCAAATTCTGCAACGATACTTCATAAACAGGTTGCCTGGCTTGAAACAAGGTCATCGTTTGTTTGTCTTTACCCTGGCTCACCATAGTTCCGGTCAGTGTCTTTTGGGGAGAAGATATGTACATTGGGTACAGCTCTTTATAATAATGTTGATAAGCCTCTTCCTGCAGCGATTTAAGATACTTTTCGAAACCCGCATCAGAACCTTTCACTTTCTTATAAGCCTCTTTAAAAGTTGCCACCATATACGGATTGGAGTCGGCAGTTTCAAATGCCTTAACCAACGTGTCAAGCGCGTTCTGGGATTGACCCGCCGCCAGCATCACGATAGCATAGCGATTGAGATAATTCGACTTCATATCCTTAAAATACTTCATATTGCGAATGGAATTTGCTTCACCTTCCGACGATTTGGCAATCATTTCCCTGGCAATGTCTATTTTACCCAGCTTTGCATTAGAGGCAGCATTGAGCTCCCTTAAAACTGAGGTGCGCATCACAAGGTCGGTGATCTTTTTCTGATCCAGATCGTCCAAAAGTTGACTTGTAATTTGCGCTACAGCCTGGTATTCCTTCTTCTCATCAAAAAGCTTTTCTAATGCCGCACTGAGATAAGCAAACTGGCGTGGGTTAAATTTTGGATTGGTCGACTTATAATATTGATAGCGATCAAGGTTTCCTTTAGCAAGCCATGCGAAAGCCAGCTCCCCTCTAAAATCATTGGTAGCTGCTTCTGTCAATTTCTCTGCCGGCTGCTGCGAAAGCATTTCCTTGTAATACTTTTCCTGATCTTCCACTTTCTCAATCAGCATGAAGTCATCATAGTTATATTTTTCCTTTGCGTGTTGCTGGGCAAAGGCAGAGCTGCAGATCAGCAACAATGCGAACAACTTTTTCATAATTGGTTTTTGTTTAATATGATTAATCTCTTAAATAGATTCAATAAATAAATTAGCCTCAATAGTGCGGTTAAGGATTGTCTTCCAAACCATTACTTTCATTCAGCATGCGCTCGCCGAACTTCAATGCATACCGTTCTGGCCTTAGGGGGTATGTGCCAACTACTGCACCGGCCTGATTGTATATCCTATGGTTCAGATTGATGTGATCGTTATAAACAGGGTCTTGCGACAGGCGACGCATATCCAGCCACCGCAAACCGGAAATCGCAAACTCCCTGATCCGCTCATCCAATATAAAATGCACCATTGCCTTCTGATCCGAGGCTACAGATGCCGGAACTTGAGCCGCCGGACCCGAAATCCGTTTCGTCCTCAAAATCAGCAAATCGCTTACTGCCGCAGATAAGTTATTCGCCCTTGCATTACATTCAGCCCTCATCAAATAGAGATCGGCAAGAGACGGACCTACGTCTATACCAGTGAATAAACCAGTAGTGCGGCGCCTCATAGACGAAGGATATTCTTCATCTGCCGAAAAACTGAATGGTGTATACAAATTTAAACGTCTGTCTGTCGAACCGTATAAACCGGCTGTCTGAGGGCTAAACAGGATGGCATCTGCGACATAAAAATTAAACCAGGTACAGGTTACATTATAAATAGTCTGCGAATTGTTGGCCGCCAAAGGTTCACCAGCAAGCCCATATCCAAAATCAGGGAACCAGGTATCCGGGGCATCAGGATTATCGGGATTTAAAACGACCGTATAATCATATAAAGCCATTGGAATCACTGATTTTGGAACCTCCTGGAAAGCGGCATCCACATGTACTTTCGCTTCCGTAAAATTGTTCATTGCGATATAGATTCTCGCCAGATAGAACTCCGCAGCCAACCTGGAGATTTTACGTCTGTGCGTAAGCACACCCAGATTAGGTAATGCATCTTTCAGATCTGTTAGTATCAGATCATAAGCATGCTGCAAAGTACCGCGTTTGAAATCCTTTTGAGTCACATCGGCGACCGTCAAATTGGGAATTCCCAAATCTGTAGCAGCAGTTGTCTTATTATAAGGCTTTGTAAAATCTGATACAAACATGAAATTACAAATGGCGCGGCCAGCTTTAGCTTCGGCAAGTATAGACAGCTTTTGGGATTCTGTACCGCCCTGAGAATTCATGACTTCGTTGATGACCTTGTTAAACAGGTAAAGTTTACGGATGTAGTTATTTGGATCTGTAATCTCATCTGGTAACTGATCGGCATTATATACACGGTCTTCATACCGAAACAGTCGCATAAACCTACGTCCGGGTTCACCGGGCATATTGTTGAAATCAGGTTGAAGTGCAGCCATCTCGTCTCCCAGGTATACATTTGCGGTAAACAGACTGCTTATAAAGTTTGCATTCAGAATCTTCTCATAATCCGAAGTATTGATGGCAATGGCCTGGCCCTTGGGCACGATTTCCAGAAATTCTTTTTTACATCCAACAGCAGAAAATAGCGCTGCCGCGGTTAGTGTAATAACAATATGTTTTTTAAAAATTTTCATGTCCGTTCGATTTAATTTAAAAAGTAATATGGGCTCCTAAACTTACTGTACCTTGTGCCGGGCGGATTTGGCCAACAGCTTCGGGGTCCATCCCCTGCTTGTTAGCAGTCCAAAGCAGCAGGTTGTTCAACTGGACCCTGAACGAAATGGATTGTGCATTGACGCGACTGACCAGTTTCTGCGGAAGGCTGTAAGACAAAGTAATATCCCGAAGTTTAGCATAAGAAGCATTTAAGGCATACCGCTGTGAATTGGTATAGTAGCGAATGTTCCTTGCATTTTGCAGCTCCGCGGATGGCACATATCTTGGGATATCGGTCCTGTTCTCGTCTCCCGGAACTTTCCAACGGTCTAAAAAGCCTAATTGGTAAGAATTAAAACCCACAATGGGTTCATTACTTGAAGGGTTGTTGTTATTGGCAACTACATTGCCTCCGCTGTAAATAATATTTGCGCTTAAACCAAATGATTTATACTGGAAGCTGTTTTGCAGGCCACCCGACCATACAGGTTGAAAGGTACCGGCATATAAAATATCTCCAGGCATCGTGACATTGATCGCTGCAGTCACGGTTCCGTCCGCACGCCTCACCTGTGGGTCACCTACATTGTTTAAGCCCGCATAATCGTACACAAAGACGGAGTTCAGAGGATAACCTACCAATTGGTTTGTATTAACTTTCGCATCTCCGGTACTTGGCGGGTTCTGTTGTAGTTTGCTAAGTTTATTTTTGTTATAACTAAAAGTCAGCCCTGTATTCCAGCTAAAATTCCTTGTATGGATGTTTGTGGAGTTTAACCCGATGTCTATACCTTTATTATCCAGGCTTCCGTAATTACCAATTACCGTAGCATAACCTGTCAAAGGTGAAGTTGCCAGCTCGCCGATCAGGTCCCTGGTCTTGCGGATATAACCATCTACTGAACCGCTCAACCTGTTCTGAAGGATCACAAAATCAAAACCAGCATTGTATACCTGGGTGCTTTCCCAGGTTAGCTTTGTATTTGCCGGCGATTGAAGCAAGTATCCCAGCCCAGTTACATAATTCACGTTGCTGGATGCAGTCAAGATATCATAAGAAGAGGCCGCTCCTGCAAACGGAGCATTACCCGTGATGCCATAAGTCAGGCGCAGATCTAAACGGTTCAGCCAGGTCAGCGGCTTCATCCATTCTTCGAAACCCAAAGCCCATTTACCGCCAACGCTGTAGACAGGACGGTTCTGAGCCGATTTGTCTCTCCCGAACAAGTTACTTTTATCAATTCTCCAGCTCGCATTCAGCGTATATTTGCTTGCATAGGTATAACCCAAATTGGTGAAGTAGGATGTCGTCCTTGCAATCCGGCCTTCTCCGCCGCCTACATTATTTCCTCTGAGGAAGGCTGTTCCGGCGAGCGCTCCTGTGATACCGGCATTTAAACGGGCCATATCAACTGGAGCTGAAGTTTGGAGCTGATCGTCCCATCCATAATAGGTACCCGTAGTGGTCACAGGTGTACTACTGGTGGCTTGCTGCCCTACCATAACTGAGATCTGGTGCTTTTCCCAGTTCTGGTTAAAAAGCAACTGGTTACGCAAAGTCCAGGCTTTATACGAACTTGTGCTAACATTGAGCCGGCCACCAATTGCCGGGATATTGTAAACCGGAGTAGTTGTCGTGTTTGCTGCCTGCGTAAATTGTGCAGCCAGCACCCTCATATTATACAAATTCTGATCCCATACCTCCCTGGAATTAGTATTTCCTATATTGTAGCCATAGGTTCCCTGGAAGTCTAAGCCTTTCAGGATATTTACTCTGGCATTTCCAACAAGACGGGCAAATAAACCATTACTGCTTGTACGCGCTCTGTCCCTGTCCAGCACAGGATTATAGTCCAGATTTACTCTGCTCCTTGCCTGGTAATCTGCGCGAACAGAGTCCTGTAAAGCAATACCCTGAGTGGGATCCGTACCAATAAGACTGAACGCACCTAAATAATTTACGTTTAAAGGATTACCATGAGCATCCTGAAACAACTGATACGGAACTATATCACGCGAAGGCACAAAACTATTCCCATTTTTGCTGACCGTATTCGTCAAATCAGCATTCACAGAGGCCGTTACCCGCTTGAAGGTAAAGGTATTGTTCAGGTTGATCTTGTATTGGTTACTTTGTATCCCTATGGTATCTGATCTGGTGCCAATGTGATTGAAAGACCCATAAAAGCTATGGACCTTTCCGCCTCCTGTTACAGATACGGTTTGGTTAATCGTTGCAGCATTCTGATAAAAAAGATTGGCGATTTGCCCGGTATTACTTAGACCAGCCAAACTGTCCAGCTTAAAATCGGCCTGTTGCTGACTGATTAATCCACGTGCCCGATCGTACTGGATCTGTAAATGCGGCAGGTTGCTGTAAATCTGGTTCACAGTCCTCCAGTCTTTGTAATAGGGCAGGGATTGTGGAAACAGCTCTCTGGACAGGTCAATGAACTGTTTAGAACTCAATCGTGGCACATAATCAAGATTTTGCCGTCCCTGAAAAGCATAATAGCCATCATAGGTAATTGTTAACTTATCGCCGGTCTTTCCTCTCTTAGTGGTGATAACGATCACTCCATTTGCAGCTTTTGCGCCCCAAATGGAAGCCGAAGTTGCATCTTTCAGTATATTGATATCCTCTACATCCTGCATATTGATCTGCTCAATATTGCCTTCAAATTCAATTCCGTCTACAACAATAAGCGGCCTGGTAGAAGTGAGCGCAGGTGCATCGTTATTAATTTTAGGGATAGAGCTTTGACCACGTACCAGCAAACCGCCGGGACCACGGGTGGTCAATCCGGGTACTAAACCTTCAAGGCGCGTAAGAATGTTAGTCGTACTGGTTCTGTTGAGCATCACATTTAAATCTGGCTTAGCAAAAGACCCGGCAGCACGCTCTCTCGAAATCCGTTCATATCCAGTATTATAGGTAACTTCTACCTCAGACAATTCATTGGTTGAAGATTCCATTTTTATCGTTCCCACATTTGGTTTTGCTGGTATTGTGACGGGCTTATAGCCCATATAAGCAATGATAATATTAGCCTTTGCATCTACATTCAGCAGCGTAAACTCACCCCTGAGATTGGTACCTCCCAGTGCCTTCGGATCTCCCTCAACGAATACTGAGGCTCCCAAAATAGGTTCACTTTTTTCATCAACAACCTTTCCCCGAACAGTGATGCGTTCCTGGGGAAGATTTGCATGGACTATTCCATGACCTGTTTCTTTCCTGTTGATGGTAATAATGTTGCGATTTATGCTGTAGCTAAGCGGTAAGCCTTCTAAAGCAGCGCTCATCGCCTGACTGATATCCGCATTCTTAACATCAACACTGATCAGCTGATTTTTAGCAATGATCTTTCCGTCAAAGATGATATCAAAACCACTTTGTTTCCGTATCTCCCTTAATACAGATTCCAGGGCTGTGTTCTTTTTTGAAAATGTAATTCGCTGGGCAAGTGACGCTGCACTGACCTGCATAAGAGATGCTATTAATAGTACGGTGGTTAATCGCATAATTAGCAAGATTTTGTGGTATAGCAAATTTGGTACACCAAGTTTGATGGTATATTTTTTATACATTTGTTTAGTCGGTTATGCAGGAGATCTTGGTTTTAGAAGGTTGAGACCCCTGCGTAGACAGTTCATTTAGTTGATTGTTACGATTGCACCAGGAGTGTTCATACATTCCTGGTTCTTTGTTTTCTATAGTAGCTCTTGTTCCATTCAGTTTGTTTAAGTGATTGATTTGTTATTTATCTGCAGGTATTTATTTATAGACATGAACTTTCTTACCCTCTAATCTGAAACGCGCCAGACCAGTACCCTCAATAGCTTTTAAAACGGTCGACAAATTGTTGCGTCTGGACATCCAGCCTCCCGATTCCAAATCGTCAGGAACTGCCACATCATAAATTATTTCTACATTATACCACCGGGCAATCTTGCGCATAGCCGTTTTAAAATCAACATGGTTCAGAAAGAAATCTCCCTCCTTCCAGTCGGTGATGTCTTCCGGATTCACCTTGTTTACATACAACCTCTTTCCATCGTTGACCACCTGCTGCCCCGGGTGAATCAGCTGCACCTTTTCTTTGACCCTGACCTTGACAGCCCCTTCCAACAAAGTTGTGGCAATCTGCGGTTCATCTTTGTAGGCATTAACATTAAAATGTGTACCTACAACTTCTACCGACTGTCCGTTACTCTCTACCATAAAAGGGTGTTTCTTATCTTTAGAAACCTCGAAATAAGCTTCTCCATCTAATTGAACAATCCTTTTTCCGTTCCTGACGAGATTCGTTGTGTAGGTAAGGTTCGAAGCTGCGTTCAGCCAGATCTGTGTCCCATCAGGAAGCCGCAATTTATAAGTTTCTCCCTTGCTTGTAGATAAAGTATTGACATGGCCTGCAGAACCTTTTTCAGATGCAATTTCATAAACCAATTGCCCGTTAGCAGATTTATGAATAGTAATCCCGGCTTCCTTAGCCAGTTCGCCATTTTTTGCATCCGACAATCTGATCTTTTTACCATTAGCTAAAGTTAATGTAGCCCCAACCCTGCCCGGAGCAATATCAGCCCCGTAAGCGACAGATTTTGCTTTGTCTGTAACCATCATAGCTTTAAAGAACCATATGCCGGATAAGACAAACGTTACCACGGCAGCTATAGCGATGACATGCTTCCAGTTCATGAAAGAACCCTGACTTAAGACTACCGGGGTTTCTTCTTTTAAATATTTACTTCTGAACCCTGCATAAGAGGCTTCCGCATTAAACCTCGACATTTCAGCAAGCTTAGCTTGCAGCTGGTCTGGCTGGTTCAATTCCTCAAATAAAGATTCATTCCCGGCATTTTCAAACCGCCAATTCTCCAGTTCGCGCCTGGAAACGTCATCCAGTTCATCCAATTGGAAGGCTCGGATTAATTGGGCTATACGGTTGATATCTGATTCGGTAGCTGGCATGTCTGGCTATTTTACTATGTAACTTCGCCAACTGGAAAAAGTACCGATTTATTTAAAAATAATTTTAGCGCAGGACATAAAGAAAGCAGAACAGAAGGAATGCATCCGTTGAGAGCTTCGTTTTAAGCAAAGATAAACCCTTAGATTTCAGGTTTTTGACCGTTTGCTCCGAAATATCCAGTAACACAGCTATTTCAGCATTTTTTAATCCATCCAAATAACTTAATTCGATCACTTTACCACTCTTACCTGGCAAATTCCTGATCTCCTGCATGACCGACCTTAATACTTCAGACTCAATCATTGCATTAATAGGCGATAGTTCGTTTTCCGGAAGTCTGGAATTATATTGCCATTGGCGCTCCTTGCTTCTATTGGTACGGGTCAGGTGCGTTAAGCTTTCGTTGCGGGTAGCGGAGTACAGATAAGCTGAAATACTATCATCCGATGTGAAAGTTTTATTACTTTGATAAAGCTTAAAGAAAACATCCTCCACAACATCTTCAGCTTCTTCAGCACTACCTACAATGCGCTTTGCGAAATAACATAGCGCGGCATAATAATTAAGATAATATTCTTTGAAATTTTCGTTCCCCGAATTCATAATTAAATTGATGCTAATAACGGAAATTCTATTGAGAATAATGAATTGATTCAAAAATTAGAACCCTGCAGCCGGTTTGCACTCAAGAAAATATGTTTTCACAACTAGCCCCCTGCTAACACCACTTATTTCTCCGGCAAAATCCCCTGCTCAATCAACCTCATCCTGCAGCGCTGTAAATAATCAGAAGACATCAATAGATAACTGGCAATATATTCATCCTTAATGATCCTGGTATGAAGTAAACCAGGAAAGGATCTATAAAAATGCAGCACACTATCCTCACCACCTTTACGGATCATGTCATCACGAAACACCTCCTTATCCTCAAAAGAAGCAAGAGTTAAACGCGCCAGCTCATCCATTCCAGGAATAGCCTTATACCCCGTTTCCATTTGGCTATGAGTGATTTCCAATAAATAAGCATCCTCATAAACCTTAATACAATAACCCGCTTTAATGCCGTTCATAAAACTATTTCCAGCAACAATTTGCCCAGGACCATAAATCCGCAAAACACTCAACTTACCTTCAGCATTAAAATAATACACAATAACGTACCCACTAGAAATAAAATAAGCCTTATCAATAATCGTATCCTGCTCATGCAAATCATGCGTTAACCTGCAATACCTCGCTTGCATCACACTTTCAAGATAATCCTCCAGATGATCGGGCAAAGGATTTCTAACCACCTGTAGAGTTTCAATAAGCCATTTAAAAGCTTTAGCATTCATCGGAACAATAGAGCTTGGCTGTTTTTCATTTTTAAGTAAAGACATAACTGAGAGTTTATTTTTTGTAAATCTCAGCCTAAAGAAATCAGCAAAAAAGCCCCCCTTCCAAAATCAATAATTTTTAAAGCATACCGGACCAAAAAACATATAAAATTCTAAAAACAATCAAATAACCAAACTAAACAGTATAAAATTTCGTTAATAAAAATCAAAATTTTGCAAAAAGCAGCGCCGGAACCACCCGAATCTTTCATCAATTGCTTTATAAAAAAGGTAATTATATTTTTTTTCTGATAATATTTCCTTTACAGAACGCTCACCCCCCCTCCCCGGTCTGCACCCAAAAAAATAGGTTTTCATGATCAAGCCTCAGAACCTGGAAGGTTCAGCGCGATCAGAAAACCTATTTTTCACAAAAAAGCCGCAAGAATCTCTCCTCCGGCTCATTTAAATATTAATGCTGATCTTAACTTTATGCTAATTCTTGGATTTCAGCTATAGAAAGCTTAGAATATCTAGCAATCTTTTCCAAAGGCTCTCCATCAGCAAGCATTTCAATTGCCATTTCCCTTTTTTCCAGCTCTGCTTTAGCACGTTCCAGTTCCGCACCGATTTCAATCCCCAGCTTCTGTCCTATTTCAATACCCTGCTTCTGCCCACGCTGCTCCCCCCTCAACTCCGCAGACTCAAGAGCACTATAATTATCACGCTTAATCTTTAAACTTTCCTGGTACGCATTCATATCTTCCGGGCTTAAATTAATAACCTCTGCCAATTGGTATAACTCTCTAAAAACCTTTTTCTTACGCAAAGGTACTGGA
>Ga0182008_10002675_pt1 | contig 11060 bp, 7 predicted proteins | sample Sormic07211129_1_FD_120482 | JGI IMG/M metagenome (GOLD analysis project Ga0182008, IMG submission 120482) | Rhizosphere microbial communities from Sorghum bicolor, Mead, Nebraska, USA - 072115-129_1 metaG | ecosystem: Host-associated > Plants > Roots > Rhizosphere | place: USA: Nebraska...
ACGTCGGCAAGCACGGCAACCTCGAATGGCTGCCGGGCAAAGGGGTAGGCCTGTCGGAACACTGCTGGCCGGATGCATTGCTCGGGCCGCTGCCCAACATCTATCCATTCATCGTCAACGATCCGGGCGAGGGCGCCCAGGCCAAGCGACGGACCCAGGCAGTGATCATCGATCACTTGATGCCACCGCTGACCCGTGCCGAAACCTACGGCCCGCTGCGCAATCTCGAGTTGCTCGCCGACGAATACTACGAAGCGCAATTGCTCGATCCGCGTCGCGCCCGCGAGTTGCAGCGCGACATCCTGCAACTGGTGCGCGACACCCACATCGACCGCGAACTGCAACTGGACGAACAACTCGACAGCGATGTCGATGCGGCGATCTGGTTGCCGCGCCTGGACACTTACCTGTGTGACTTGAAGGAATCGCAGATCCGCGACGGCTTGCATGTTTTCGGCGAGTCGCCGGTCGGGCGCTTGCGTATCGATACATTGCTGGCATTGCTGCGAATCCCCCGGGGTGACGGGCGTGGTGCGCAATCGAGCTTGCTGCGCGCTTTGGCCAAGGCATTCTCGCTGGATTTCGATCCGCTGGATTGCGTGTTGGCCGAACCATGGACCGGGCCGCGACCAATTGAACTGCACAACCTCACCCAAGAAGCTTGGCGCACCGCTGGCGATACCCGCGAACGCCTTGAATTGTTCGCCGCACAACTGATCTCGCAGGCGTTGACCGATCCCTGTAGGCGCGAGCCTGCTGGCGATGGCGTGCCAGTCGACGCCAACGCAGCTGACACACCCTCGCCAGCAGGCTCGCTCCTGCAGGGGCCGGGTTGGTCCGAGGTCCAGGCCATCCTCGACAATCTGCGCGAAGTGGTCGCACCACGCCTGGACGCCTGCGGCCCGGCAGAAATGCGCGGCCTGCTCGATGCCTTGGGCGGCCGCTTCGTGCCAGCCGGCCCCAGCGGCGCGCCGAGTCGCGGAAGGCTTGACGTGCTGCCCACCGGGCGCAATTTTTATTCGGTGGACGTGCGCAACCTGCCGACCACAACCGCCTGGCGCATCGGTTTTCAATCGGCCAACCTGATTCTTGAACGCCACCTGCAAGATCATGGCGATCATCTGCGTCAGCTCGGCCTGTCAGTGTGGGGCACCGCGACCATGCGCACCGGTGGCGACGATATCGCACAGGCCATGGCGTTGATGGGCGTGCGCCCGGTATGGGCTACCGGCAGTCAGCGCGTCGACGATTTTGAAATCCTGCCGCTGAGCTTGCTCGATCGGCCGCGAGTGGACGTGACCTTGCGCGTTTCCGGTTTCTTCCGCGACGCGTTTGCCAATCTGATCCGCTTGTTCGACGCCGCGGTACAAGCGGTGGCTGCGCTGGATGAACCTGACGATCTCAATCCGTTGGCGGCCAAGGTCCGTGCCGAGCGGGCAGCGTTGCTGCAATCGGGGGTTGATGAGGAATCGGCCCGACGCCAGGCCGGTTGGCGAATTTTCGGTGCCAAACCCGGCGCGTATGGCGCAGGTGTGCAGGGCGCTATCGATGGCCGGCTGTGGCAAAGCCGTGAGGATCTGGCCGAGGTCTATCTGAATTGGGGCGGTTACGCCTATGGCGGATCTGACGAGGGCACCCTGGCCCGAGAAACCTTCAGTCGACGCCTGGGCCAAGTGCAGGCCGTTGTGCAAAATCAGGATAACCGTGAGCACGATCTGCTCGATTCCAATGACTACTATCAGTTCCAGGGCGGTATGCTCGCGGCGGTGGAAAGCCTCAGCGGAACCGCGGCGGCGAGTTACCACGGCGATCACAGCCAGCCGGACTTGCCGAAAATCCGCACGCTCAAGGAAGAGCTGAACCGGGTCATCCGCTCGCGGGCAGCCAATCCCAAGTGGCTCGACGGGGTAAAGCGACATGGCTATAAAGGCGCCTTCGAAATGGCTGCGACTGTCGACAACCTGTTCGCCTTCGACGCCACCACACAGCTGATCGACGATCATCAGTACGCCTTGCTGGCAGATGCCTATTTGCTCGACCCGGACACCCGGGATTTTGTTCGCGAGCACAATCCCCACGCGTTGCGCGACATGACCGAACGCATGCTCGAAGCGCAACAGCGAGGCATGTGGAAAGCGCCGGGCGAGTATCGCGAGGCGCTGGAAAATCTGCTGCTGGACATAGAAGAAGACAGTTGACTAGAGAACAGTGGACACCTGTGGCGAGGGAGCTTGCTCCCGCTCGGCTGCGAAGCAGTCGTAAAACCCGAAATCGTGGCGTATAGCTGATCGTTCCCACGCTCCGCGTGGGAATGCAGCCCGGGACGCTCCGCGTCCCACCCAGAGCCGAACGCGGAGCGTCCGTTGAGGCATTCCCACGCAGAGCGTGGGAACGATCACAAAAAGCCTGAAACCGTGGTGTATCTGATTTTTGGGGCCGCTGCGCAGCCCAGCGGGAGCAAGCTCCCTCGCCACAGAGTAATGACCGACCATGATGAGAAACCCGACATGACCGACACTCCGCATTTCCCCCTGTCCGCCGTGGTCGGCGCCGACGATTTGAAGCTCGCGCTGTACCTGACCGCCATTGACCCGAAGATCGGCGGTGTGCTGATCGAAGGTCCGCGTGGCATGGCCAAGTCGACCCTGGCTCGAGGGTTGGCGGACCTGCTCGCCAGCGGTCAGTTCGTTACCTTGCCGTTGGGCGCGACTGAGGAGCGGTTGGTCGGTACCCTCGATCTGGATGCCGCGCTGAGTGAAGGCCGGGCGCAATTTTCACCGGGTGTGCTGGCCAAGGCTGATGGCGGCGTGCTCTACGTCGATGAGGTCAACCTGCTGCCGGATCATCTGGTCGATCTGCTACTCGACGTCGCCGCCAGCGGTACCAATCTGATCGAGCGGGATGGCATCTCCCATCGGCATTCGGCGAAATTCGTGTTGATCGGCACCATGAACCCGGAAGAGGGCGAATTGCGGCCGCAGCTCCTTGACCGCTTTGGCTTGAATGTCGCCCTCAGCGGCCACACCGCACCGGCAGAGCGCGGCCAGATCATCCGTCGGCGCCTGGATTTCGACAGCGATCCCCAGCGCTTTTGCGCCACGTGGGAGAGCCAACAAGCGAGCCTGCGCGAGCGTTGCCAGCAGGCACGCGTTGCGTTGACGAGCATCCCGCTGGACGACGACGCGCTGGCGCAGATCACTGAACGCTGCTTCGCCGCCGGAGTCGACGGCATGCGCGCCGATCTGGTCTGGCTGCGCGCGGCTCGCGCCCACGCAGCCTGGCGTGGCGCTCGTGCCATCAGCGTCGAAGATATCGACGCGGTCGCCGAGTTCGCCTTGCGCCATCGTCGCCGTGAGCTTGCCGCATCGGCGCCACAATCGGCGCAAGCGCCACAGTCGTCTTCGCCGCAAACGACCAATCCGGGTGAAGGCCAGGGGCAGTGGGGTGAAATGGCTCCTCAGGCATCGCCTGTCGGCGCCCGCCGGGAAGTGCCGAGCTGGCCAAAAAAGCCCTAGGCATTCGCCCCCGATCCGACGCGGGGGCGAATGCCAGGCCCCGCGCCGGACGACTGGACCATGGCCGACAGGGCAAGCGTCACGCTGCCTGCAGCGGTTCGATCAACTGGCCGGGGACCTTGCTCATTGGTCGGCCACGTGTGCGTGCGGATCTGTTGTTCCACGTGCGCACACGTTCGGCTCATCAATTGTGGCTGGTGATTGTCGATGCGTCGGCTTCGACCCGTCGGCACCATGCCTTGAGCGATGCCAAGGGTTTGCTCGCGCAGTTGTTCGATGACGCCTATCGCCAACGCGCCCGGCTGGCCTTGCTGTCTGCCAGTGGCGCTGCGCCGAAGTGGCAGGTTCAAGGGTTGAAAGCGTCCAGCGGTTTGCGTCACTGGCTTGATGGACTGGGCGCCGGTGGCGGCACGCCGTTGCTGGCGGCCTTGAGCGAAGCGGGGCAGTGGCTTGCGGCCCGGCGAAAGCGCTTTCCGGCCGAGCAGCAACGCTTGCTGGTGATCACGGATGGGCGGATCAAGGACGGGGCGACATTGCAGCCATTCAATTGTCCCGGGCTGCTGATCGATATCGAGCGTGGGCCGATCAGGCTGGGTCGCTGCAAGGTGATGGCGGAGCAGTTGCAGTCGGAGTATCGGCATATCGATGAGTTGTTGCCGGGGTGATTTTTCCTGTGCTGCGCGCCGATCACGGCGAGCCTGCTCGCGATAGCGGTGTACCCGCCAGCCTCAATCGAATTACTTCGCCATCGCCCGCCGATACTGCCGGGTACGCTTGCCCAGGTACAACTGGTCGACAATCAACGCCCACAGCGCCGACACTCCAGGTCGGGTCTTACGCCCACGACTCAATCGATGCAGCTGGAATTTCACGACCGCCATGTTTGCCAATGCTGCCAGCGGTTTGCGTTTCCAGCGAATTGGCGGCAGTTGCGGGTGACTGTTCAGACCTTCTCGCCAATGCTTGACCAAGCCGGGCTCAACGGCGAGGGCCGTGCCTATTCCAGCCATGGCGATGCCGCTGGCGAGCACTTGTTCGACAACTGTCAGGCGTCGAATCCCGCCGGTGACCATTACCGGCATGCATGCCACTGCGGCCAACTCACCGGCCATTTCCAGAAAATAAGCCTCGCGCGCCAACGTCCGCCCGTCACGGGCCTCGCCTTGCATGGCCGGTGCTTCGTAGCTGCCGCCCGAGAGTTCGAGCAAATCGATCTGCAGCTCGTTCAGCCACTGAATAACCTGCCGGGCGTCGTCGGCATCGAAGCCGCCGCGCTGGAAATCCGCCGAGTTGAGCTTCACCGCTACGCAAAACTGCGGTGATACCGCTTGGCGCACGGCATCGACCACTGCAAGCAGCAAGCGGGCACGGTTTTCCAATGAGCCGCCCCAGCGATCGGTTCGGCGATTGGTCAGTGGTGAAAGGAACTGGCTGATCAGGTAGCCATGAGCGGCATGTATCTGCACGCCGGTAAAACCGGCTTTTTCGGCCATCGCGGCACTGGCGGCAAAGCGCTGGATCACCTCGTCGATGTCGGCTTCGCTCATGGGTTTCGGTTCGGCGAACATCTTCGAAAACTGTCCCAGATCCAGTGCTACCGCCGAAGGCGCCAACGCTTGCTGGCCAAGGTTGGCCATGGTCTGGCGGCCGGGGTGATTCAATTGCACCCAGAACTGCGCACCACCGCTGCGCCCAATGTCGGCCCACTGACGGAAGCGTTGCAGATGCCGCTCATCTTCGAGTACTACACCGCCTGGGCCAGTCATGGCGCGCCGGTCAATCATCACGTTGCCGGTCAATAGCAGCCCGGCTCCGCCATCTGCCCAGGCCTGGTACAAGCGAAAAAGCGCACCATCGGGTGCCTGATCGATGTCGGCGAGGTTTTCTTCCATCGCGGCTTTGGCGATGCGGTTGCCGATGGTCTGGCCGTTGGGCAGATTCAACGCTTGAAAGGGCGACATGCTTGACTCCTCATCAGTGAAGAGTAGAGGCTAAGCTTAAAGTTAACTTTAATGTCAAGCAGGCAAATGAGGTCGCAATGAAAATCGGTGAATTGGCACTGCTGAGCGGATTGAGCGCCTCGCGCATTCGCTTTTATGAGGCTCAAGGTTTGATTCAACAGGTTCAGCGCTCGGCGAACGGCTATCGACAATACCCGCAACAGGTCCTGCAAACCCTGCAAATCATCCAGTGCGCCCAGCAGGCCGGGTTCAGCCTCGAAGAACTCAAGCAACTGTTACCGGACACGGTGACGGGGGCGTTCAAGCATGATGAGTTGATGGTCGGCCTGCATCGCAAAATCGAACAGATCGAAGCCATGCAACGGCACCTGGCGCAAAGCAAGGCGCAGTTGCAGGGTTTGATCGAAAACATTCAGGCCCGGCCGGAAGGCATGGCTTGTGACGCGAATGCCGAGCGGGTGCTCGGGTCATTCAGGCACTAAAGCAGTTTGAGGGGTGGGAATCGGCTTGCGCATCAACGTCCCCACCACCAGCGCACCGAGCAAAGCCGCGAGTCCCGCCACCCACAACAACAGACTGAACCCCGCGACGAACGCCTCCCGGGCCAAGGCTTCAACCAGCGGCCGCGCGATTTCGGGCAACAGACTCATCGCCGCGTTCATATCACCGGCGACCACCCGCGAGGCGACATCCTTTGACTGTTCGAGCAACTCCGGCGCCAGACTCGACAAGCCGAAGTGCAGCTGTTGTTCAGTGTGGCCAGCGAGCAGCGCGCCATACACGCCGATGGCCAGCATCACCGCACTGAAGCGCATGGTCGTGCTCATGCCCGAGGCCATGCCGGTGCGTTGCCGCGGGACGCAGGCCATGATGTTTTTCTGCGTATCGCCGTTGAGCAGACCTGCGCCGGCACCGGTGACGGCAATCGCCAGGGCGAACGGCAGATAACCGCCACTGTTGACCGCCCAGGCACTGAGCAAGTTGCCGCAGCCTACCAGGGTGAGCCCGATGGCCATCATGTTTGCCGGCGTGATCCGCCCCGTCAGCCGAGCACCGATGCGCGGGAAAATCAGCAGGGTGACGGCGAACGGCAACATGCCCAAGCCCGCCGAAATCGCGGTGAACCCCAGCCCGTTCTGCAAGTAGAACGGCAGCATGGTCATCATGACCTGAGCACACGCGGCGTACGCGAACATGCCGAGCAGCGCACCGATGAAGCGCGGATGACGGAACAACTGCAGGTCGATCATCGGGCGCTGTTGCAGACGTTCGATCACCACGAACAGTCCCAACAACGCTGCTCCACCGATCAGGCGCGCATAAGTGACCGGGTTGCTCCAACCGATCCGATTGGCTTCGATCAGGCCCCAGATCAGGCACAGCAGGCTGGCGCTGAAGGCGAGGCTGCCCCAGGGATCAAGGCGCGCTGCTTGCGCATCGCGTGATTCCGGCACCGCGCGCCAGACCCTGTACATCAGGAACAAGCCCACTGGCAGGTTGAGGTAGAAAATCCAGCGCCAGCCCACGAATTCGGTGATCAGTCCGCCCAGGGTCGGCGCGGCGGTCATGGCAACGCCCATGCAGCCACCCCAGAATGCCCAGGCCTTGGCCCGTTCGGCTTCATCATGAAAGGTGTGGCCGATGGCTGCGAGCGCCGAGGTCAACAGCAGTGCGGCGCCGACGCCTTTGATCGCGCGTGCGATGTCGAGAAACAGGGCGTTCGGAGCCGCACCGCAGCCCAGTGAAGCAACGATGAAAATTCCCAGGCCCCACATCAGGGTCTTCTGGCGACCAAAACGGTCGGCCAGGCTACCGGCCGGCAACAGCAACGCGGCGAACGCCAACATGTAGGCGCTGACCACCCACTCGATGTCGGCGAAATTAGCCCCCAGGTCACGCGCAATGCTGGGCAAGGTAACGGCGACAATGTTGGTGTCGAGCACGATCAGCGAGCACACGGCGGATGCGGTCAGTAAGGTCTGACGTGCACTTGGCGTGGGTTTGACGGGCATGGCAAGGGTTCTCTACTGTGACGGTTCGAGCAGCTTATCCCTGGCTGACAGTGTCGTTGTTAGGCGCGCCTCATCACTTCATTACCTTTGAGCTAATGCCCCCATGGACATCCGCCACTTCCGCTATTTCCTCGCCGTCGCTCGCCATCGCAATTTCACCCGCGCCGCCGAGCAATTAGGCATCGCGCCGCCGACCCTGACCCGGCAGATTCAAGACATGGAAGCGGAGTTGGGGGCGCGCTTGTTTTTCCGTCAGTCGCGGGACGTCAGCCTGACCGAAGCCGGCGCGGCACTGGTAATCGAGGCTGAAGCCACAGTCCGGCAATTCGAGTCTGCCCAACGCAATGCACAACGTGCCGGTCGCGGTGAAGTCGGACACATCGAACTCGGTTATGTGGCGTCGGCGGTGTACTCAGGAGTGCTGCAAAAACAAGTGCAGGGGTTTGCTTGCCAATTCCCGGACGTCAGCCTCAATGTGCGGGAGAGCCCGATGGCCAGCCTGCCGAACATGATCCTCGAGGGACGTTTCGACCTCGGCTACATCCGCTGCCCGTTGGCGTTGCCCGACGGTATCGAAAGTGTGCGGCTCGACGAGGAAGGCTTTGTGTTGGCGCTACCGGTCGATTCATGGCTCAACCGTTTGCCGATGATCAATTCAGTGCATCTGCAGAACGAAAACTTCATTCTTCCCGAGCAAGTGGTCGGCACCTTGCAAGTCGCCGCGCAGGGTGGGTTTGTACCCAGGCTGGGGGCGCAGCCGGGTGGGTTGGTCGCGGTGATTGCCCTGGTTTCGCTGGGGCAGGGCGTGGCGGTGGTGCCGGAGTCCGTGGTCGGCCATGTCAGTTTGCCGAACGTGGTGTATCGGCAGATTGCGGATTGCCAGGTGATTTCCTGGTTGGCCTTGGTTCATCGGCGGTTCGAGAGGTCGCCGGCGGTGATCAAGTACATCGATCGCGTAAAAAATGCTTGAGTGCGCAAGCATCGCGTTGTTCGAAATACCGAAGATTCATAGCCGCTACAGATCTTGAAATGATTTCCGGCTGTAGGAACAGTCGCTATTGCTTGTACGATCCAAGTTCTTTTTCCTTTCAGGACTTGCATGAACACCCTCACGGAGCCCCCCAGTTATCCTTTCCCCACGCGCCATCGCGCGGTCTTGATGCACGCGAAGCACCCGGTCTTTTGGCTTGCGTTTTCCCATGACATTGCAGTTCCTCGGCGTCTGTGCCGTGCCTTGCCGTGCCCGGCATTCTGAATCCACTGAAGAGATCGAGACGTTTTTATGGAATGGTTAGCTGACCCCACCGCATGGCTGGGCCTGTTGACGCTGATTGTGCTGGAACTGGTACTGGGCATCGACAACCTGGTGTTTATCGCGATCCTCGCGGACAAACTGCCGCCACATCAGCGCGATCGTGCGCGGATCATCGGTTTGTCCCTGGCGTTGCTGATGCGTCTTGGCTTGCTGGCGAGTATTTCCTGGCTGGTGACCCTGACCCAACCGCTGTTCGAGGTATTCGACAAGAGCTTCTCCGGGCGCGACCTGATCATGCTGTTCGGTGGTGTGTTCCTGTTGTTCAAGGCCACCATGGAATTGCACGAACGGCTTGAAGGACACGTCGGTGAGCGTTCCTCCAACGCCGCCTATGCGCTGTTTTGGCCAATCGTCGCGCAAATCGTGGTGCTGGATGCGGTGTTCTCCCTCGATGCGGTGATTACCGCAGTGGGCATGGTTGATGAGTTGGCGGTGATGATGATCGCCGTGATCATTTCCATCGGTTTGATGATCGTCGCCAGCAAACCGCTGACCCGGTTCGTCAACGCGCATCCGACGGTGATCATGCTGTGCCTGGGCTTTTTGATGATGATCGGCTTTGCGCTGACTGCCGAAGGCCTGGGCTTCCATATTCCGAAGGGCTATCTGTATGCAGCCATCGGTTTCTCGATCCTGATCGAAGTGTTCAACCAGATCGCCCGGGCTCGCCGCAAACGATCGATGATGGGCCTGCGACCGATGCGTGAGCGCACCGCCCACGCGGTGATGCGCCTGCTGGGCGGGCGCAAACTGGCGGTGGAAGAAGTCGGCGAGGAAATTGCCGACATGCTCGACAACGGCGAGGCGCCCAGCGAAGCGCTGTTCGATCGCCGCGAGCGGGTGATGATCAGCGGCGTGCTGCAACTGGCCGAGCGGCCGATCCGCACGTTGATGACCGTGCGCGCCGACGTCGATCATATCGACCTGGCCGACAACGCCGAGGCGATTCGCACGCGACTGATGCATTCGTCTTACTCGCGCCTGCCGCTGATCCGCGACGGTGCGGTGGATGAACCGCTGGGTTTCGTACACAAGAAGGAGTTGTTGAAAGAGTTCCTGGCAGGTAACCAACCGGATCTTGCGCATCTTGCGCGTCAGACCATCAACCTGCTGGAGAGTTACTCGATCCTCAACGCCCTGGAGCAGATGCGCAAGGCGTCGACGCACATCGCATTCGTGGTCAACGAGTTCGGCGACTTCGTCGGTGTGCTGACCATGACCGACATCCTCGAATCGATCGCCGGTGAATTACCCGATGCCAGCGAAATCGAAGGGCCGGACGTGGTCGAGGAAAAGGGCGGGTTTGTGGTCAGCGGCGCTTTGAACCTGGCGCGAGTTCGACAGCACACCGGGTTTGCTGCCGAGCCTACCGACGACTACCAGACCCTCGCCGGTCTGGTGGTCAGCTTGCTGGATCGCCTGCCGATGATCGGCGACAGCCACGAATGGGAAGGCTGGTGCTTGACCGTGTTGTCGGTGGAAGAGCGGCGGGTGACGCGGGTTCGGCTGGCGCGCATTGGCGCGTAGATGTTGTATTGATGCCAATGGCCTCATCGCGGGCAAGCCACGCTCCTACAAGTTATACGCTGAGCTTGTGGAAGCGGGCTTGCCCGCGATTGCAGACCGCCAGACGACTCACTCTTATCAATCACCACGATACAAAAATGCACCTGATTGATTCTCTTGGGCCCTGTTGTGAATCAGATTCCCGACTGCTGTAGCCGATGGTAGCGGTTTCTATTTGATTCGTTTTGGCAACCCTTTCTTTCGCATGTACGCATCCCCCTGATTCAAAACACTTTTCAATCTCCCTACATTCCCTGCACATCCTGTGGCACACTTTCTGCTGTCTATTCCGTTGTTACATACCACGTTCCGGTATAGCGGAATAAACATCATTCTGGAGTGCTTGCCATGCATCGCCGACCTTCGTTGTTCAAAGCGTGTGTTTTTCTGTTCGCGGCTTCTGCTGCTGCCATGGGCGTGGCCCAGGCGGCAGACGGCAAGCTCGATAGTGTCCTGGCCCGCGGCAAGTTGATCGTGGGCACCGGCAGCACTAATGCGCCGTGGCACTTCCAGGGTGCAGATGGCAAATTGCAGGGTTTTGATATCGACATCGCGCGCATGGTGGCCAAAGGGCTGTTCAACGACCCGAGCAAGGTCGAGTTTGTTGTGCAGTCATCCGATGCGCGGATTCCCAACCTGCTGACCGACAAGGTCGACATGAGCTGCCAGTTCATCACCGTGACCGCCAGTC
>Ga0182008_10002677_pt1 | contig 11060 bp, 9 predicted proteins | sample Sormic07211129_1_FD_120482 | JGI IMG/M metagenome (GOLD analysis project Ga0182008, IMG submission 120482) | Rhizosphere microbial communities from Sorghum bicolor, Mead, Nebraska, USA - 072115-129_1 metaG | ecosystem: Host-associated > Plants > Roots > Rhizosphere | place: USA: Nebraska...
AAATTAATGAAGGAATACGCCTGGCTGGCATCCAGCAACGTCGGTGAGTATTGCCTGACGATTTTCAGCGTGATCATGGCCTGACCCCCTCAGATTGCGGCGTGGGTCTGGCGACCCACGGACACGTAGGTGAAGCCACGCTTGCTCAAGCGCTGCGGATCGAACAGGTTGCGTCCGTCGAAAATCAGCGGTTGCTTGAGCTGGCGGATCAGCAAATCGAAGTCCGGTGCCCGGAACGATTGCCACTCGGTGACGATGATCAGTGCATCGGCATTTTTCAGCGCTGCTTCCTTGGTGCCCGCCAGTGTCAGGTCATCGCGCGAGCCATAAATGCGCTGGGCCTCTTCCATGGCCTTGGGGTCGAACGCCTGGACGCTGGCGCCGGCGTGCCACAAGGCCTCCATCAACACCCGGCTGGGGGCTTCGCGCATGTCGTCGGTGTTGGGTTTGAAACTCAGGCCCCAAAGGGCGAAGGTCTTGCCGCGCAAGGCACCCTCGAAATGATCGAAAACCCTCTTGAACAGGCTGGCTTTCTGCTCATGGTTGCGAGACTCCACGGCCTTGAGCACCCGGGCGTCGATATCGACGCTGGTGGCGGCGTGTATCAGCGCCTGCACATCCTTGGGGAAACACGATCCGCCATAGCCCAGGCCCGGATAGATGAACTGATAACCGATGCGCGGATCGGACCCGATTCCGTGCCGGACCATCTCGATATCGGCGCCGAGTTTTTCGGCGAGGCAGGCCATTTCGTTCATGAAACTGATCTTGGTCGCCAGCATGCAGTTGGCCGCGTACTTGGTGAGTTCGGCGCTGCGCATGTCCATGACGATGATCTTTTCGCGGTTGCGATTGAACGGTTCGTACAGTTCGCGCATGACCGCTTCGGCGTGTGGGCTGTCGGTGCCGATGATGATGCGGTCCGGGCGCATGCAGTCCTCGACCGCGCAACCTTCCTTCAGAAACTCGGGATTGGAGACGACATCGAAGGTCAGATGGCTGCGATCGTGGTCGGCCAGCACCTGCTCGATGCGTTCGCGCACCCGGTCGCCAGTGCCGACCGGGACGGTGGATTTGTCGACGATGATGTGATGGCGGTCCATGTTCAGCGCGATGGTTTGCGCAACGTCCAGCACGTATTTGAGGTCCGCTGAACCATCTTCATCAGGCGGCGTCCCGACCGCGATCAACAGCACATCACCATGGTGCACCGCACTGGCAAGGTCAGTGCCGAATTGCAGCCGACCACTTTGGTGATTATCACGGACCAGGCTTTTCAGACCCGGCTCATAGAGCGGCAGCGTGCCGTCCTTCAGCGCGTCGACCTTGGCGCTGTCGACGTCTACGCAGAGGACGTTATGGCCGACTTCCGCCAGCGCGGCGCCTTGTACCAGGCCCACATAACCAATACCGAATACGCTCACATTCATGATCTAACCTCGGGGCGTCGTGACGCAGGTTCACGATGGGGCAGGGCGTCAGTAGATGTTTTTGGAGAACAGCGTGAAGGGGGTTTTGATGAGGATCTTGATGTCCAGCCACAGCGACCATTGGTTGATGTAGTTGAGGTCCTGGGCGACGCGCAGCTGCATCTTTTCCACGGTTTCGGTTTCGCCCCGATGCCCGGTGATCTGGGCCAGCCCGGTAATGCCAGGCTTGAGGCGATGACGGGCCATGTAGGCGCGCACTTTGCCGGTGTAGTAAATGTTGTGGGTCACGGCGTGCGGGCGCGGCCCGACCAAGGCCATCTGACCGAACAGCACGTTGAACAGCTGGGGCAATTCGTCGATGGAGCTGCGACGCAGGAAGCGTCCGAGCGGGGTGACGCGATCATCGTCCCGGGTGGCCTGGCGCACGTCGCTGTCGTCGTGGAGGCGCATCGAGCGAAACTTCCAGACTTTGATCACTTCGCCGTTGCAGCCGTGGCGATTTTGCTTGAACAGCACGGGCCCGGGGGAGGTCAGCTTGACGGCAATCGCCACCCCCAACAGCAACGGGCCAAGGACAATAATGGCCATGGCCGCCAGGCTGCGCTCGAACAGATCCTTGCAAAACAGGCTGGCGGGATGCGAGCTGATCAGGCTCTCGTTGAGATAGATGGCCGGCATTCGCTCTATTTCGGAGATCGAATGGTTGAGCAGCACCATGCTGCCGAAGTCCGGGATCCACACCACATCGACGTTCATGTCCAGCAGATCGATGTACAGCGCTTCGATGGTGGCTGCGTGCGCCATTGTCAGGACGATGTAGACGCGACGCACGTCCAGGCGCGTGATGATTTCGCGGATCGAGTCGACATGTCCCAGCAACGGCAAAATGCTCGGTGCCGGGCCACTGTCATCGGCGGCGGAGATGAAGCCCAGGACCAGCGCGCGGTTCGGCCGCGAGAGTTTTTTCGCCAGTTCATGAGCGGTCGGGCAGGTGCCGATGATCACCGAGCGACGCTCCCTGCAGATCATCCGCGAATGCAGCCGGGCGAAGGAGTGCAGCGGCAGAAAACTCGCGGCCTGGACCACAAAGCCCAGCACTGCCCAGACCATGATGACCTGGCGAGAGTACGTCGCACTGGTCTGGGTGATGAAGGCAATGCTCGCCAGCACTGCCAGCAGGATCAGCCAGCCGGCCAGTAGACGGCCGAGCCCGACCACCAGGCCATGACGCTTGTGATAAACCTGCATCATGCTGTAGATCGGCACTGAACCGAGCACAGTCAGGATCATCAGGATGCGGTAAGGGCTGGTGAGGCTGCCGACGCGCCAGTACACGAGCAGCATTAACAGCGCGACCACCAGCGTCATTGCGCAAAACCACTGGCCCCAGAACGTCAGGCCTCGGCGGTGTGCCATTTGAGCGGTATAGAGCGGAGTCATGGGCTTGACCTCAAGGCAAAATGAATGCGTCAGCGCTTTAGGAGCGGACACGGCGTGGCTCCCGCAGGCTTTTCCGTAGCTCGGCAGAGGTGAAGCGAAGTGTTGTGTTGTGTTGTGTTGGCAGTTAACAGCGCAGTGACAGACCGGCAGGCCGGGCGTTACCGGGGTGCGAAGTCGTAGTTATAAAACGACTTGGAATGGTGGTAGCCGTATTTGCGCGCCTTGCGCAGGTCTACCTGATTGAGCACAGCGCCAAATACCGGCACATGGCTTTGTTGCAACATGGCAATGCCTTTCTGCACTTGGCTGATCGGCGTGCTGTCGGCCTTGACCACATAGATCACAGCGTCCGAATGCTTGGCCAGCAACAGCGCGTCGCTGATCATGTCCGCAGGCGGTGAATCGATGATGATGTGGCGGTAACGCGACTTCAGCGCCTCCAGCATCCGCGCCATGCGCGGTGAACTGAGCAGATCCTGCGGCGGAGGCTGGCGTGACGCGTTAAGCGAATCGGCAGGGGACGGCAACCGCGGTGCGGCGAACAGATCCACCGAAGGCGGCATGACCATCCCGGCCGGCAGCATGTCCAGGTTGCCCACCGAAACGATGCAATCCTCGAGCCTTGCAGTGCCTGCAATCACATTGGCCAGTCCCGGACTGTCGGGCGGAAAGTCAAAGTTCAGCGACAGGGTGGGCTGACGCATGTCGGCATCGATCAGCAGCACGCGCTCCAGTGGAGTGAGCGAGCTGGCCAGGTTGTTGGCAATGGTGCTTTTGCCTTCACCGGCAACCGTCGACGTGACCAGCACCACCTGCGAGGGCATGTCGCTGCTTTGCAACATCAGCCAGGTGCGCAAGTTGCGAATGGTCTCGGAAAAACGCGGGTTCTCATTGTCTTCGAACAACCGCGCCAGTTGCCGACGGCTTTTCTTCATGACCAGCGGAACGACGCTGAGCAGCGGAATGTTCAGCGTGCTTTCAATCGTCTCGTCAGTTTTGAAGGTGTTGCTCAGTTTGTCCATGAGCAGCGCCAGCGCCATGCCGACCAACGTCGCAACCAATCCGACGATCCCCACGATCAACGTTTTACGCGGCTTGCTCGCTTCGACAGGGACAATGGCCGGGTCGACGATGCGCACTTTGGTGGAGTCCATATCGGCGGTGGCTGCGGTCTCCTTCAAGCGGGTGACGAAGGTTTCATACAGCGCGCGGGTACTGTCGACTTCACGCTGGAACTCGCGCAACTGGAACTCTTTGCGAGCGATGTCCTGGATCTGCGCCTTGTTGCTGTTGAAGGACTGGCGCAGCGAGGCTTCGCTGGCCGTGGCGAGCTGGTATTGCCGTTCGATGCCGGCGACTACCTGCTGCACCTGCAATTGCAGGCTGGTGGTGGCCGCGCGCAATTCGGACTGCGCGGAGATCAGGCTCGGGTGTTTGGGCCCGTAGCGTCCCGCCAACTCATCGACCTTGGCCTGGGCTTTGGCGCGATCCGCCTGGAATTGCTGGACCAGCGGGTTGCTCAAGACTGCCGGCACGCTGGACAGACGGCTCAGATCGCCGTTGCTCAGGGCCTTCGCCTGACGGTATTCACTCTCGGCTTCTGCACGGTTGCGACGGGCGTCGACCATGCGATTACCGGTCATCTCCAGTTCATTGGCGCTGATGGTGGCGACACCGCCGACGTCAACCAGCCCTTGCTCTTCGCGGTAGCCCTGGAGCTTTTTCTCGGCGACACGCAGGTTGTCGCGCAGCTTGATCAGTCGAGTGTTCATCCAGGCAGTAGTGGCCTGCGATGACTTCTCGCTGGTGTCCAGTTGGCTGTCGGTAAAGCCTTGGGCCAGCGCGTTGGCCGCTGCTGCTGCCAGAACCGGGTCGGGCAGTTCGACCTCGATTTCCAGCAACTGGCTTTTGCCAACGAACTTGACGCTGGTGTGCTGCATGAGGTTTTGCGTGACCTGGTTGAAGACGTCCTCTTCGCTGGGCACTTTTTTCATCGGTACCCAGGTACTCAGCCCCGGCAGCCATTGATCCAGCTCAAGCTCCGCCAGCCATTTGCGCGGGGTGAACCAGGGTGTCGGTTGCTGGCGCGGGTCAGTGACCGGGTTGGTGGTCAGGCCGAGTTTTTTCACCGCGCGTTCGGCAAGGTCCCGCGATTGCAGGAGCGCTTGTTGTGTCTGCAAATACTCGGTGGCATTGCTGCCCGAGTCCTTGACCTGTTGGAAGGACATCAGCGGCGGGGTTTTATCGTTGAACAACAAGGTGGTACTGCCGATGTATTGCGGGGTAATGGCTGATACAGCAATGGCGGCCAACGCACAGCAGAACAGGACGAGCCAGGCGATGTTCCATTTGGCGCGCCAGATCACCCTCCAGATTTTGAGCAGGTCAATGGTGTCCTGGTTTTCGCTGTACTGTTGATGTACGTGCGTTGACAGAGGACGTTCGACGTAGGTGCTAGGGCTGTTGTCCATGATTAGAAAAAGCCTTGTGCAATGGAAATGGTATCGCCGGGGCCGATCGTGGTGTTGCGGGTGACTTCATCGGTGAGTGTGGCGCCGCCATCACCGCGCACGATGGTCACGCGTTTGATCGAGGCCCGTTCGGTCAAGCCACCGCCCAGGGCGATGGCTTTCTCCAGGGTGAGCCCGGGTATGAAGGGATAATTGCCGGGTTTTTTCACTTCGCCGTTGATATAGAACGGACGATATTCGATCTGGCTCAGGCTGACTTTCGGGTCGTTCAGATAGCCTTGCTTGAGTCCGTCGACGATGATCTTTTCGACTTGCCCGGGGGTCAGTCCCTTCGCGGAAATTTCCCCCAGGAAAGGGTAGGAAAAGGTGCCGGCATCGCTCAGACGGATTTTTTTCATGCTCAGCTCCGGCTCGCCAAAGACGATGATGCGCAAGACATCGCCGGCGGCGAGTTTGTATTGGGTGCCGGGGTCTGCTGCATACGTATTGGGTAGTACCGCCAGTGCGAACAACAAGGCAACTATGCGTATGTTCATGACGAAACCCTCTTAGAGGCTTACGTTGAAGCTGATCTGAACCACGTTACGGGTAAAACTTTCGTTGTCGGCATCCGAGTCGTTGTCGCGGAAGCGATAGCCGAGCTCGATGTCCAGCCACCGGCGCATCGCATAAATCACCGCCAGGTTGTAGTCCTGTAAATCGTCCGTGCGGCTTTGGCCTTCGTAGACATATCGACCGAATCCGGCCTGTGCCAGGGTGGTGATCCGATCCGTCCAGCCATGGCGCCAACCGACCTGGGTAAAGGTCGACTTCACCGCATCGGCGCCATCGTCGCCCTCGGCGAGTGCCTGGCGGGCGACAAAGGTGAATGTTGAATAGGTGCGTGGCTTGTATTGCAGGTCCACTTGCCACGTCGGGTTGTCGAGGTCCTTGGATTCGCTGTTGTCGAAGTCTTTTTTCTCGTAACCGAGGCGGACTTTACCGGTGGTCTTGGCGGTGACGTCCCAGACGGCACCGGCGTATACCGCGTTGGATTGGCTGCTGCGCGTGCTGTTGGTTTCCAGATAGTCGAAATCGGTGTAGTCATACTCCAGCAGGCCACGGGTATTGCTGCCGATGCGGTGATACCAGGTGCTCGTAAGTGCAGTGGTATTGCGTTCCTTGTCCTCGTTGATGCCATCGGAGTTGTCGGTACGCAGTTCGGCGTAGCTGGCGCCAAAATCGATCTGGTTGTCCGCGCTTTTAGCGCCATAGGTGTAAAGACCGCCCACCCGTTTGTTGTTGAACTTGTCGTTTTCACCTTCGACCGCGGTCGATTCGGTGCGCTGCCACTTGCGGTATTCGGCTTCCAGTTTCAGGCGGTGCCTGTCGGTGAACTCCATGATGCTGTCCGCCCGCAGCCGTTGTGCGGTGTAAGAGGCATCCGATTCGTCGTGATAAATGTAGCGGGCAGGCTGCCAGATCAGTCGTGTCGCGCTGTTGCGGTCTTCAGCCTTGAGCTCGAAGTTGGGCACCAGCTTGGTGATCATCGAGGACTGCGTGTTGTTTTCCAGTTCTCGAAAGTTATCGTCATAGCTCTCTGCGACCAGGAAGGTCGGCGTGAAATCGAATCCGTAAACATTGATCGGTGCCGGATCGAGACTCCAGGCCATTCCTGGGTAAAGAGAGACCATCATCAATGCAAAAGGGCAACGTGAACTCAAGGCCATGTCATGGCTCCGTCAGATATGGGGGTGAATCGAGGATAGCTGACGTTCGAGGTCACGGAGTGGCATGCAGATCGTTTGATTCCGGTTCAGAAATTGAAGCAGGATCATGACGCGCTCAGCCCCGTGCGATGTGATGAAAACCCCCTCGAGTGTTGACAGTGGCCCGCGAATTATTTGCAGGTGGTCGCCGGGTGTCAGGGGCGGGTCATCAGGGGTTAACGATGATTCAAAGCAGCGCGCACGCAGGTGCTCGATGACGTTCTCGGGCACCGTCGCAGGACCATGATTGAATTCGACGAAACGACTGACGCCACGGGTAGAGCGAATGGGCGACCAGTTGTCGTTCCCGCCAAGATGGATGAACAGGTACCCGGGAAAGAGGGACTCCCGAACCCGTTGTTGTTTGCCGCGAATGACGCGATCCCTCAAAAGCTGGGGATGAAAAACGGCATAATTCTGTTGAAGCAGATTGAGGTGGGCGCGTTCGTCCTGGTGAGGCTTGCATTGCAACAGGTACCAGTTGGAACGATCGGAGCTAATTGCGGGCATGCTGGTAAACTCCGTCAATATCGAAAGTTTAGGCAGGCAGTGGCTCTACTGAGTCCGAGAAGTTATCAAGTCAGGCAGAGTTGTTGTTTTTATTTGATGTTCATAAGTGTGTTTCAATAATGAATCACAATATGTTTCATCGGCGTAACAGTGAAGGTAACTGGTTTGGCGTTATATCTGACAGCTTGTTAGGCATAACCATCAGGCAGTTTTCTATAGGCAAAGCTACCGCACGGTCCTTACCAAGGATCATTGAAAAACAGAAAAAACTGATGGTGCCCGATCAACAGAAATAAGCGTACAAACTGCACTCGTATTCTGGTTTATCAGACCTGTGTAGTTATTGACCAGTCTCGACAGCATGTCAAACGTTCCTTGTCAAAAAACATGCCTTCCATCCAATAGTTCAAAGGGTGTTGCTTAACCTGTTGTTTTGTAATGTGTTTATATTTCGGCCGAACGGATTAAACTTTTTTTGAAGCTTATAGTCGTGTGCTGCATGAGGGGTTCAGAGGCAATTACCCAATAGTGGGGCTGGTTATTGAATCTGGACCCTGAAATAAAGCAAGGCTATAAGTAACGGCCATGGGAATAACACGCGGGCAGAGATCATGACGATTCTTGTGACTGGCGCTGCAGGCTTCATCGGGTATCACACCGCCAAACGGTTGTGCCGGGACGGTCTTGAAGTTGTCGGTATCGACAACCTCAACGACTATTACAGCGTGGAATTGAAACTCGCCCGACTCAAGCAACTGAGTGAGATGAGCAATTTCCGTTTTCAGAAGATGGACATTGTCGACAAGTCGGCCTTGATGGCTCTATTTAAACAGCACGGTTTTACCGAGGTTGTGCACTTGGCCGCTCAGGCGGGGGTTCGCTACTCACTGGACAATCCGGATGCCTATGCGCAATCGAATCTGGTCGGGTTTCTCAATGTGCTGGAAGCCTGTCGACACTATCGGCCCGCACACCTGATCTACGCGTCGAGCAGTTCTGTGTACGGCGACAACAGCAAGTTGCCATTTAGTGTCGATGACGCGGTCGAGCAGCCGGTTTCCCTGTATGCCGCGACCAAGCGCGCCAATGAGTTGCTCGCCTGCAGCTATTGTCATCTGTACGGTCTGAAGGCCAGCGGGTTGCGTTTTTTTACCGTTTACGGGCCTTGGGGCCGGCCGGACATGGCGTTGTTCAAGTTCACGCAAGCGATCCTCCAGGGTCAGCCGATCGATATTTACAATCATGGCCAGATGGCTCGGGATTTCACCTACATAGACGATATTGTCGAAAGCATTGTCCGCCTGTGTCCGAAGCCGCCGGTGCCGGACAAACAGGGGGAGGGCGTCAACCGGCTTTTCAACATAGGCCGTGGCATGCCAATGGCCCTGCTGGATTTTGTCGATTGCCTGGAAGCGGCACTGGGCATACACGCTCAGCGCAACTTTGTCCCGATGCAGGCCGGCGATGTCGTCAAAACCTGGGCTGATGTTTCGGCGCTGGCAGACTGGGTCGGGTTTTCTCCGCAAGTGGAGGTTGAAGCCGGTGTGGCGCAATTTGTGAGCTGGTATCGCAGCTTTTATGGCGTTTGACGCCATACGCAGACGGCTGAGATCGATAGGCAATACGTCTGAAGCCAACTCCATACTCAGCACAGGAGCAGCACGCGTCGCGCCCCCGTGCTCGGAATTGAAATCGGCTTGAGTTAAATCAGATACCCGACAGCCTGGCCAGGGATGTTTTCCTGAGCGCCCGCTACAAGGTGCAACGGCACCACCGGTTGTTGATGATCCATTGAGGGGATTTCAAAACTGCCTACTATTTGAAGCTGTCGCTCGCCCAAACCGGTCGCCTCCAACTCTTTTGCCTTGGCCATTCTCGCGTGGTTCGCTGCGATTTCATTGAGAGTTGACACGTTACATCTCCGGTGACTGACCAAGCGTTTCGCTGGAGTCCTTAAGCGTTAGTTTGAGGTGCTGCCGTGTCAGAATTATGTCACTCCTGGGCAGCTACGCTCGGCCTGTGCAAGCCGCAAGCCAGACAAGGCTGTGTATTGCGCCCAGCGTTTTGCTTTGCGACGAAAGGTTATGCGACACGTCTGAACCGGTCTTATCCGAACATTTTCGATATCGGGAAGACCGTTTTGTTGACGTTAGCAGACAGGCGAGGAGTTGCCAGAAAGCCCAATCTTTCGGATTGGGCTGTTTGCGAATGGGCCATCTTCGAACAGGAAGGCCTGATTACTGGTCCTTTTCGCAGTTGACCATCCACGACACACCAAATTTGTCGATCAACATGCCGAAACGGGCGGCCCAAAAAGTGCTGTCCAGCGGCATCTCGACTTTGCCGCCTGCGGCCAGCGCATTGAACACCCGTTCGGCTTCGGCGACGCTGTCGACATTCAGTGAGATCGAACAACCGCTCATGCCCGGTGTCGGGCGGTCGGGCGTGGTATCGGACGCCATCAGCATCTGATCGCCAACTTTCAGGCAGGTGTGGATGATCAGGTCGTGATGTTCCTTTGGCACATGCTCGGCGGCAGGCGTTTCACCGAAGGTCATCATCGCTTCGATATGGCCTTGCAGGCATTGGGCATAGAAGGTGAAAGCGGCTTTGCAGTCGCCGTTGAAAATGAGGTAGGGATTGATTTTCATGATTCTGCTCCCGGTCAATGAAGGTGCACATCGGATCTGACATCGTTTGGCGCGATGAATTCTGATGAGGCTGACCGGGACAGCAAAGCGCTAAAACGCGGCGGCTGCCTGAACATTGTCAGATTTTTTTTCGATAGAGCGGGTGATGCTTATCGCTTCGCTCGCGCGCCGTGGCGCCAGCAGGCGTTCAATGGCGCCGCTCACCAGGTTCTCCAGCAATTCGTTGTGCTCCTGCTCGTCCAGTGACTGAGTCGTCAGCCAACTGGGTGCGCTATTGAGCAGCGAGGCGATGGCATGCCCGGCCGCCAATTTTCCCGATTCGCTGAATCGCGAACGGGCGCCGAGCACCACCAGCAAGGTGCGTTCGTACTGCTCGCGCAATTGCCGTACCCGAGCCTGCTGGTCTTCATTCAGGCAGCCGCAGTCGCGTTCGACCAGGCGAAAATGCCAAGGCATCTCGCGGTGCAGATTGAGGTGGGCGCGAATCACATGGTTGAGCCGGTCTCGCTTGGCCGGCGCCTTTTGCTGGATGCGTCCCAGGGTTGCCAGCAACTCTTCGTAAAACTCTTCGATGAGGTCCAGCAACAGGTGCTGTTTGCTCGGGTAATGGTGATACAACGAGCCCGGGGATAGCCCCAGGCACGTCGCGAGCTCACGCATGCCGACCTGACCGAAACCCTTGCAGGCGAACAGTTCCAGCACCTTGTCCCGGTATTCGGCAAAACGCGAGCAACGCTCAGGCATAGGCATGGAAGCCGCGCCCCGTTTTGCGTCCCAGGTAACCGGCGGCCACCATTTCCTTGAGCAGTG
>Ga0182008_10002678_pt1 | contig 11056 bp, 6 predicted proteins | sample Sormic07211129_1_FD_120482 | JGI IMG/M metagenome (GOLD analysis project Ga0182008, IMG submission 120482) | Rhizosphere microbial communities from Sorghum bicolor, Mead, Nebraska, USA - 072115-129_1 metaG | ecosystem: Host-associated > Plants > Roots > Rhizosphere | place: USA: Nebraska...
ACGTGGGCCACGGTCCAGTCGGTGTAGTGCGACAGCGAGTTGATGGTCTTGATCGACATCATCGGACCTTCGAAGGTGGCGATGCCGTAGAACGACAGCGAGACGATCATGAATTTCAGGATCGGGTCGGTGCGCAGCTTGTGCCAGGCACCCGACAGGGTCATGATGCCGTTGATCATGCCGCCCCAGCTTGGCGCCAGCAGGACCAGCGAGAAGACCATGCCGATCGATTGCGTCCAGTCAGGCAATGCCGTGTAGTGCAGGTGATGCGGACCCGCCCACATGTAGGTGAAGATCAGCGCCCAGAAGTGGACGATCGACAAACGGTACGAGTACACGGGGCGCTCGGCCTGTTTCGGGATGAAGTAGTAGACCATGCCCAGGTAGCCGGCGGTCAGGATGAAGCCCACCGCGTTATGGCCGTACCACCACTGGATCATCGCGTCCTGCACGCCCGCATAGGCGGAATACGACTTGGTGAACGAGGCCGGCATGACGGCGCCATTGACCACGTGCAAAATCGTCACGGCCAGGATGTAGGCGCCGAAGAACCAGTTGGCCACGTAGATATGCTTGACCTTGCGCTTGATCAGGGTGCCGAAGAAGACGATGGCGTAGGCGATCCAGACGATGGCGATGAGGATGGCGATAGGCCATTCCAGTTCCGCGTATTCCTTGCCGCGGGTCAGGCCCATGGGCAGGCTGACGACGGCGCACAGGATCACGGCTTGCCAGCCCCAGAACGTGAAGGCGGCCAGCTTGTCGGAAAACAGGCGCACCTGGCAGGTGCGTTGCACGACGTAGTACGAGGTGGCGAACAGGCCGCAGATGCCGAAGGCGAAAATCACCGCATTCGTGTGCAGCGGACGCAGACGTCCGTATGTCAGCCAAGGTATGTCGAGGTTCAGGGCAGGCCAGGCCAGCTGAGCGGCGATGATAACGCCAACCAGCATGCCGATGATGCCCCATACCACAGTAGCGACCGCGAATTGCTTCACGATCTTGTAGTTATAGTTCAGCGATTGATCCACAAAGACTCTCCCTGGAATTACTATTTATGATGGTGGCCAGAGAGTAAGTGTTTGACCGCGAAAAAACTTTGATGTGGATCAAAATTCCCCGGATGAAATAAGCGTAGTGAACTGGCATCGAAATAAAGTGATATTCCGGTCAAAAAAGCCGTACAAGATCCCTGCAAAAAGAGGATGTGGAGCAGACGCGCCGGCCATGGCGTGCGGGACGCCGGCCGGGCTGGTGAGGTCAGGGATGCGGTTCGCCGGGCGCCGGCTTGACCGTCGTATCGTCATCCTGCAGCACGCGCAGGCCCGGTCCGACGAGGTCGTCGAACTGGCCGCTGTCCGAGGCCGTGAAATACACCCACAGCGCGATGAAGACGACCACGACGCTCAAGGGGATGAGGAGATACAGTGCTTCCATGTTCAGGCTTTCCGCAGGCGCAGGGCGTTGGCGATGACGACGGCCGAGCTGGCAGCCATGCCGACGCCGGACAGCCAGGGGTTGAGGTAACCCAGCGCGGCGGCCGGGATGGCCGTCAGATTGTACAGCGTGGCCCAGCCCAGGTTTTCGCGGATGATGCGCATGCTGCGCGCGGCCGTTTTTGCCGTGTCCAGCACGGACATTAATTGGCTCGACAGCAGCACCGTGTCCGCATGGGCCTGTGCCAGCGCGGCGCCGGAGCCCATGGCGAAGGACACGTCGGCACCGCTCAGCACGGCGGCGTCGTTGATGCCGTCGCCCACCATCGCCACGACGGCGCCCGTCGCCTGCAATTGCTGCACGAAATCGAGCTTTTCATCGGGCAGGCACTCGCCGCAGGCCGTGTTGATGCCCAGTTCCGTCGCCACACTTTGCGTCAGCGCTTCCTGGTCGCCACTGAGCAGCACGACTTGCTTGCCGCGCCGCTGGAAATACGCGACCACGTCGCGCGCTTCCGGGCGCAGCGCGTCGCTGAGCAGGAAACGCGTCAGCCACCGGCCCTGCGTGCCCAGGTACAGCGGCGTCATGCCCTGCATGCCGACGGCCGTGTCGCCCAGCGGCGGGCCCGCGATGGCGGCGACAAAGGCCGCATTGCCCAGGCGGTAGCGCACGCCGTCGACGACGCCTTCGAGGCCCTGGCCCTGCACTTCCTGTAATTGTTCCGCATGCATGCGCGGCGTTTCTCCCGCTGCTGCCAGGATCGCCTGCGCCAGCGGATGGGCGCTGCCCGCTTCCAGCGCGGCGGCCACCTGCAGGCAGTCGTCTTCCGTCATGCTGTCCAGGCCCTCGATTTGTTTCAGCACGGGCCGGCCCAGGGTCAACGTCCCCGTCTTGTCGAAGACGATGTGGGTGGCGCGGTGCAGGGTTTCCAGCACGTGCGGCTGGACGATCAGCACGCCGCGCCGCAGCAGGCTGTCGGTGGCGGCCGCCAGCGCCGTGGGCGTGGCGAGAGACAGCGCGCAGGGGCAGGACACGACCAGCACGGCAATCGCCACGGGCCACGCCTGGGACGGGTCGTGCCAGCTCCAGAAGGCGAACACGGCGACGGCAAACAGCAGCAGGCCCAGCACGAACCAGGCAGCGACCTTGTCGGCCCACTGCGCGATCTGCGGCTTGCCGCTGCCGGCCCGCTCGATCAATTTCAACAAATCGGACAAGGTGCTGTCGCGCGCCGGTTTCAGCACGCGCAAGATCAGCGCGGCGCTGGCGTTGATCGCGCCGCCCGGCACCCGCTCGCCCGTTTTTCGCCGCTGCGCCGCGCTCTCGCCCGTCAGCAGCGATAAATCGAGCGCGCTCGTGCCCTCGATGATGACGCTGTCGGCGGCGATCGCCTCGCCCGGTTTGACGAGAATCACGTCACCGACGGCCAGGCTGCCGGCCGGCACCAGGGTGGCGGCGCGGCTGTCCGGGAAGCCCGCCATCAGGGACGCGGAGGCGGGCAAGGCGTGCTGCAAGCGCTCGAGGGCCGAGGCGGCCTTGCGGCGCGCCTGCAGCTCGAAATAGCGGCTGCACAGCAGCAGGAAGATGAACATCGTGGCCGAGTCGTAATACACCTCGCCGTGGCCCGTAAAGGTCGCCACCACGCTGCCGAAGAAGGCTGCCAGGATGCCCAGCGCCACGGGCACGTCCATGCCCAGGGTACGCGCGCGCAGGCTGGCCCAGGCGCCCTGGAAAAACGGCATGGCCGAATAGCAGATGGCGGGCAGGGTCAAGAGCAGGCTGGCCCAGCGCATCAGGCTGGCCATATTGTCGTCCAGGGTGCCATCTTCGGCGGCCAGGTAGGCGGGCGCCACGTACATCATGACCTGCATCATCGACAGGCCGGCCACGAACAGCTGGCGGCCCAGCGTCTTGCTGGCTTTTTGCAGGCGCTCGCCATGGCGCACGGCGTCGTACGGATAGGCCGTGTAGCCCACTTGCCGCACGGCTTGCAGGATGTCGCCCGGCTCGCACTGCGCGCGGCTCCAGCGCACATACAGGCGTTCCGTGGCGACGTTCAGGCTGGCCGCCTGCACGCCGGGCAGGCGCGTCAATTGACGCTCGATCAGCCAGACGCAGGCGGCGCAGCGGATGCCCTCGACGGAGAGCGTTGCTTCGCAACTGCTGGCGTCGCGCGCGAATTGCGCGTCGTCATTGCTGTACAAACGCAGTTCGGGCGGCACCATGGTGGCGTCAGCCGCGTTGACGGCGTATTCGTCGCGGTCGCGGTAATACGCGCTCTGGCCGATGTCGACGATGGTTTGCGCCACCGCTTCGCAGCCGGGGCAGCACATGGCGCGCGGCACGTCGTCGATGGTGACGTTCCAGTTCGAGCCGCTGGGTACGGGCAAGCCACAATGGAAGCAGGCGGACGGTTTTAAGACAGCATTCATACAATTCTTTTCATGGATGGCCCGTGACGCACAGGGCGTCGAGCCAGCCCAGCGACACGCCATTGGCGGCGCGCAGCAGGCCCAGCAAGCCAAAGCCCAGCACCAGCAAGCCGCTGGCGATGCGCACGGGGCGGCGCTGCATCTGCGTGCGCAAGCGCGTGCCCAGCAAGCCCATGCCCAGCAGGGTGGGCAGGGTTCCCAGGCCGAAGGCGGCCATGGCGGCCGCGCCGCGCAATGCCGAACCTTGCAGCATGGCCGTCAGCAGCGCGCTGTAGACCATGCCGCACGGCACCCAGCCCCATAGGCCGCCTACGGCCAGCGCTTTTAACGGCGTATCCATGGGCATCAGCGGTTTCAGCAGGGGGCGTACGCGGCACCAGACGACGTTGCCCGCCGCTTCCAGCCGGGCCAGGCCGCGCCAGGCATCCATCAGGTACAGGCCCAAAGCCACCAGCATCAGGTTGGCCAGCCAGTAGCCGGCCACTTGCAGGGACGCCATGTGCAGCATGCCCGCGCCTGCCAGGCTGCCGGCCATGGCGCCAGCCAGCATGTAGCTGCCGATGCGCCCGCCGTTGTAGGCCAGCACGCGCAGGACGTTAGCCTGCACGGTTGTCTGCAATGCCGGGCGCGCCACGGCGATGGCGATCACGGGACGCGCTGGTGCCGGCGCTCCGCCGCTGATCGACAGGGCGCCGACGATGCCGCCGCACATGCCGATGCAGTGCACGCTGCCGGCCAGGCCGACCATGAACATGGGCACGAGGCTGAGGGCGTTCATCGGGCGGTATTACACCGTTTTCGAGTAGCGCAGCGGCTGCGGCGCGTCCGGCGTGGCGTTCGCGCGCGCCAGGGTCAGGTAGCGGTCGAAGACCATGCAGATATTGCGGATCAGCAAGCGCCCTTTCGGCGTCACCGTCAGCCAGTCTTCCTCGATGACGAGCAAGCCGTCACGCGCCAGTTCGCGCAGCTTTTCCAGCTCGGCGGCGAAGTAGCTGCGGAATTTCACGGGGTGCGCCTGCTCGATGGTGGCGATCGACAATTCGAAGTTGCACATCAGCATCTGGATGATGATACGGCGCAATAAATCATCCGTGTCGAGCTTGATGCCGCGCGCGATCGGCAGCACGCCTTCGTCGAGCTTTTCGTAGTAGGCGTCGAGCGTCTTTTCATTCTGGCTGTAGACGGCGCCGACGGAACTGATGGCCGACACGCCGCAGGCGATCAGGTCCGCTTCCGCGCGCGTCGAGTATCCCTGGAAATTGCGGTGCAGGCGGCCCTGGCGCTGCGCCACGGCCAGGTCGTCCGTGGGCTTGGCGAAATGGTCCATGCCGATGTAGACATAGCCGGCGGCCGTCAGGCGCGCGATGCACAGGCCCAGCATGGCCAGCTTGGTGGCGCTGTCGGGCATGTCGGCGTCGAGGATGCGGCGCTGCGGCTTGAACAAATGCGGCATGTGCGCGTAGTGGTACAGGGCGATGCGGTCGGGGCTGGCGGAAATCACCTTGCGCAAGGTTTCCGTCATCGTCTCCAGGCTTTGCTTGGGCAGGCCGTAGATCAGGTCGATGCTGATCGAGCGGAAACCGGCGTCGCGCGCCGCCTGCATGATGGCCACCGTTTCCGCTTCGGGCTGGATGCGGTTGACGGCTTTTTGCACGTCGGCATCGAAATCCTGCACGCCCAGACTGATGCGATTAAAGCCTTGCGCGCGCAGGGAAAACACGCGTTCGCGCGACACGGTGCGCGGGTCGATCTCGATCGAATATTCGCCGTCCTCATCGGAAGCGAACTCGAAATGCTGGCGCAAATGCGCCATCAGCTCGTCCATCTGCTTTTCGCTCAGGTACGTGGGCGTGCCGCCGCCGAAGTGCAATTGCTCGATCTGGTTCATGCCGGCAAACAGCTTGCCCTGCATGGCGATTTCCTGCTTCAGATAGCTGAGGTAGGTGGCGGCCTTGCTGCGGTCTTTCGTGATGATCTTGTTGCAGGCGCAGTAGTAGCACAGGGTGTCGCAGAACGGCACGTGCACGTACAGCGACAGGGGACGGCGGCCGCCGCGCATGCGCAGGGCGGCCAGCGCTTCAAGGAAATTACCGTAGCCAAAGTCGGCGTGAAAACGGTCGGCGGTCGGATACGACGTGTAGCGGGGGCCGGACTGGCTCATCTTGCCGATGATGACCGGGTCGAATTCGACGACCGCATCGAGTTCGGCGGAAGCACTGCTGAGTAGTGTAGGCATGATGTGTTTTTATGTCTTGAAAGGTTTAGGCAGCCAGGCGTTTCATGGCGGGTTTGCCGGCGTTCGCGGCGCCCGCAGCGCCCGATTTTCCGCCAGGCATGGCGACGCGGCGCGGTGGCGGCATCTTGCCGAAATTGAACAGGCTCACGGCTTGCGACAGGCTGGCTGCCTCTTCCGCCAGGCGCGTGGCGGCCGCGGCGGCTTCTTCCACCAGGGCCGCGTTCTGCTGCGTCACCTGGTCCATGTGGGCGATGGCCTGGTTGACCTGGTCGACGCCGATGCTCTGTTCGCGCGAGGCGATGGAAATTTCCTGCATGATGGCCGTCACCTGCTTGACGGAGCCGACCACTTGCTCCATGGTGGCGCCCGCGCGGTTCACCTGCAGCATGCCGGCGCCCACCTTGCCGACGGAAATTTCGATCAGCTGCTTGATGTCCTTGGCCGCCACGGACGAGCGCTGCGCCAGGTTGCGCACTTCGCCCGCCACGACGGCGAAGCCCCGGCCCTGCTCGCCGGCACGGGCCGCTTCCACGGCCGCGTTCAGGGCCAGGATATTGGTCTGGAAGGCGATGCCTTCGATCAGGGCGATGATGTCGACGATCTTCTTCGACGAAGTGTTGATCTCGTCCATGGTGGTGATCACCTCGGCCACGATCTCGCCGCCCTGCACGGCCACTTTCGAGGCGGCCACGGCCAGTTCGTTGGCTTGCACGGAGTTGTCCGCGTTCTGTTTCACCGTCGACGAGAATTCCTCGATGCTCGAGGCCGTCTCTTCCAGGCTGGCCGCCTGCGATTCCGTGCGGCCCGACAAGTCCATATTGCCGACGGCGATTTGCTTGGTGGCCACGGCCATGGTTTCCACGTTGATGCGCACGTCGCGGATGGTGGCGATCAGGTTGCTGTTCATCTGTTGCAGCGCGCGCAGCAGCTGGCCCATTTCATCCGTGCTGTCCGTTTCAAAACTGCCCGACAGGTCGCCGGCGGCAATCGCCCGCGCGCCGTTCAGGGCCTTGCCCAGCGGCTTGAGCACGGACATGCGCAAGGTGTACCAGAGGAAGACGTTGATCAGGAAACCGAACAGGGTGGCGCCGAAGATGGCGTAATTGGTGATCTTGCCGCCGCTGGCGAACAGGCTGATGACGCACACCAGCAACTGCAGGCAGTTGACGATGGAGGTGGCGGCCCAGATGCGCAGATTGAGCGACATGTGCGTCAGGTTGTGCAGCAGGTGCGCCAGGCCCGGGCGCACGATCTGCCCGTGCTTGATGACGATGTTACCGCCTTCCTTGTTGCGGATGGCCGCGTAGGCTTCCTCGGCCGCCTTGACCTGGTCCTTGTCGGCCTTCACGCGCACCGACATGTAACCGATGGTCTTGCCCGCTTCGCGGATGGGCGTGACGTTGGCGCGCACCCAGTAGAAATCGCCGTTCTTGCAGCGGTTCTTGACCAGGCCCGTCCATGGCGTGCCCGCCTGGATCGAGGCCCACAGGTCGGCAAACGCTTCGGCCGGCATGTCCGGGTGGCGCACGATATTCTGGGGCGAACCGAGCAGCTCTGCCTCGCTGAAGCCGCTGACCTGGCTGAAGTACGGATTCACGTACACGATATTGCCGTTCATATCCGTTTTCGACACGATGGCCTGGTCGTCCAAGACGAGGACTTCACGGTTAGTCACTGGCAAATTTTGTCGCATGGTCGCGGCTTCCTGATCGGTTAAATGAGCAATTGGTAAGTAAGACTTGCACGATTGCAAGAATGGAGATCAGTGTAAGGAGTCGCCTGCGCAAATTTATTGATGTAGATCAAAATCCTCCAGATTGGTCGTGCTTGTACGCATTTAGCGATAGCAATGCGGCATTGTTTGAAAGGTACTGCTTGCCAGCGGCGGCTAATCCACGCCCGCCGTCAGGGGACGCAGGCTGCCCACGGCGTAGCCTTGCGCGTAGTCGATGCCCAGCTCGCGGATGACGGCCAGGGTTTCTTCGTCTTCCACATATTCGGCCACCGTTTGCAGGCCCATCACGTGGCCCACTTCATTGATGGCCTTGACCATGGCGCGGTTGATGGCATTGGTGGCGATGTCGCGCACGAAGACGCCGTCGATCTTCAGATAGTCGACGGGCAGGGCCTTCAGGTAGCCGAACGAGGAAAAGCCGCTGCCGAAGTCGTCGAGCGAGAAGCGGCAGCCCATGGCCTTGAGCTGGCGCATGAACACTTGCGCCTTGGGCAGGTTGGCGATGACGGCCGTTTCCGTGATTTCAAAGCAGATTTGCTCGGGCGCAATGGCGAATTGCACGAACTGCTCGGTGATGTAGTCGTGCAAGCCGGCATCGGCCAGCGACATGCCCGACAGGTTGACGGAATACAGGGCCGGTGCGCGGCGCCGGCTTTCGGCCAGCGCTTCGAGCGGCGGCAGGCTGTCGCGCACGCTTTCGATATGCGCGCAGACGGCGCGGATGACCCAGCGGTCGATGGGCAGCATCATGTCGTAGCGTTCGGCGGCGGGGATGAAGGCGCCGGGCAGTATCAGGTCGCCCTTGCTGTTGCGGATGCGGATCAGCACTTCGTCGTGGTGTTCCTCGCTGTCGTGCAGGTGCACGATGGGCATGGCGTACAGGCGGAAATAATCGTGGGCGAACGCTTCGTTCAGGCGCGAAATCCACAGCATTTCGCCATGCCGCTGCGCCAGCATCACGTCCGATTCCTGGTAGACATGAATGCGGTTGCGGCCCTGCTCCTTGGCCAGGTAGCAGGCCTGGTCGGCGGCGCTCAGCAGCTCGCTCATGGACTTGCTGTCCTGGTTGATTTCCACGATGCCGATGCTCACGCCCAGCTCGAAGCTGCGGTTATCCCAGGCGAAGCGGAAATCGCGGATGGACTGGCGCAGCTGTTCGCCGATCTGGCGCGCGTGGTCGAGCGGGCAGTGGGGCAGCAGCACGCCCAGTTCGTCGCCGCCCAGGCGCGCCAGGATGTCGCTGTCGCGCATGCGCCCCTGCAGCATCTTGGCCAGCAACTGCAGCAGCACGTCGCCGGCGCCGTGGCCGCAGGTGTCGTTGATGACCTTGAACTGGTCCAGGTCCAGGTACAGCAGCGCATGCGTGTGGCCGTCCTGCTTGGCCGTGTGCAGGGCGCCGGCCACCAGGTGTTCGAATTCGCGCCGGTTGATCAGGCCCGTCAGGGCGTCGTGCGTGGCTTGCCACGACAGCTGCTGGCTCAGCTTGCGTTCGTGGCTGACGTCGCGAAACACGACGACGGCACCGAGGATCTCGCCGTCGCGCGACCAGATCGGCGCGGCCGACTCCTCGATGGCGATGCGCCGGCCTTCGCGCGTGACCAGTTGCGAGCGGGGGGAAATGCCGATGGCCTGGCGCTGTTGCAGGCAGCGCATGGCCACGTGCTCGAGCGCTTCGCCCGTGCGTTCGTCGGCCAGCGGCATGGTCTGGCCGATATCCATGCCCCGCGCCATGTCGTTGGTCCAGCCCGTCAACTGCTCGGCCACCCGGTTCAGGTAGCGCGTCTTGCCCTGCGGATCGGTGGTGATGACGCCGTCGCCGATGGAACTGAGCGTCACTTCGGCCAGTTCCTTGCGCTCGGCGATCATCAGCTCGCGCTCCATGTGCTCGGTGATATCCCAGATGATGCCCAGGGTGCGTTCGGGATGCCCGGCGTCATCCATGAATACTTGCGCCTTGGCTGCCAGCCAGTGTTCGCTGGCGTCGGGCCAGACGACGCGGTATTGCAGGGCATAACCTTCGCAGCGGCGTACGCCGTCCTCCAGCACGCCGAGCACCTTCTCGCGGTCGCCGGGGTGCACGCAGTCGAGAAAGGCGCGGAACGGCTGCGTCAGAGCGCGTTCTTCCAGGCCCAGCAAGGTAGCGCCCTTGGCCGACCAGCTGACCGTGCCGTCGATGACCTGGCCATCGACGATGCGCGAATCCCAGATGGCCATGTGCGCCGCCTCCAGTGCCATCTGCAAACGTTTCTGCTGGTCGCCCATCATCCCCTCCCGACATGGATACGGAGATAGACGCGCTGTCAGTGCTTAAGTTCCCGGCACGTCCGCCGGTGCGAGCGGCGTGGCGCGCGCCACGTCGCGCACATTCTTTTGCACGGCCACGGCGGCGAACAGGCTGAGTAAAAACGCCATGGCATAGAAACCCTTTTCGCTGTTTTGCAGGGCGGCGTTCCACAGGCCGACCGTCAGCAGCAGCAAGGCCAGCAGCACGGAAATCCAGCACAAGCCAAAGTAAATCCCCGTCACGGCGATGCCTTCCGCGCGGTCGCGCACGGATTTTTGCAGCGAGATGGCGGCGAACAGGCCGTACATGAGGATCGTAAAATAATAGCCCTTCTCGTTGAAGGCCATGCTGGCGTTCCACAGGCCGGACAGATAAGTGACGATGCCGATCAGCAATGCCGCCCAGGAAGCGCCGATAAAGGCGCTGCTGGGGCGTGGGGCGGGGGAAATCTGCATAGGGTCTCCATGGGCAGCGGGCGCCGCCGGCATGGCCGGGGCGGCAGGCACGGATGCGTCTGCCGCCTCATCAGACCAGAAAGTTTATTTGCCTGGCTTGATCATGCGCAACAAAGCCGACACGGCGGTGACGCCGGCCAGCACCACGCCGCCGGCGATCAGGCCGGCCACCGCGTTGATCAGGCTGGGCGTGACGGCGGCCAGCACGGGGCCGATGCCGGCCACGCTGCCCACCGCTTCTTCCGCGTGGTGCAGCATGGCGCTGGCCCACGGCCAGCCGTGCGTCAGGATGCCCCCGCCCACCATGAACATGGCCAGGGTGCCCACGACGGACAGGAATTTCATCAGTTTCGGCGCCGCCGACACGAGCATGCGGCCAAAGCCGCGCACGCCGTCCATCAGCGCGCCCGCACCCTTGCGCGCGGACAAATAAAAGCCCGCGTCATCGAGCTTGACGATGCCGGCCACCAGGCCGTA
>Ga0182008_10002679_pt1 | contig 11055 bp, 5 predicted proteins | sample Sormic07211129_1_FD_120482 | JGI IMG/M metagenome (GOLD analysis project Ga0182008, IMG submission 120482) | Rhizosphere microbial communities from Sorghum bicolor, Mead, Nebraska, USA - 072115-129_1 metaG | ecosystem: Host-associated > Plants > Roots > Rhizosphere | place: USA: Nebraska...
CGGCTCCGCCTCGCAGGGACGATCGCGTGCCGCCCGGCCCATCCAGCCGCCGCACGCAGCAGGCCGTAATCGGAGGCGCTGTCGTGGTGGTGGCGGCGGTCGCGGGCTATGTCGTGCTCGGCCGTCCGACCCCGGCGCCCGCGCCTGCGCCTGCGCCGGTCGTCGTCGCCCCGCCGCCTCCCGCGGTGCAGCCTGCGCCTGTGGTGGTCAAGCGCGAGCCCGAGCCTGCGCCCGTGGCGCCAGCGGTGCAGCCTGCGCCGGTCGCGCCGCCGCCGGCGCCGCCACCGGTCGTTGCTGCAGCACCCGCCCCGGTGTTCGTGCCCCCGCCGGCGCCCGCGCCCATGAAGCAGGTCGCCTCCGACCGCCAGCTCACCGATTTCGTGCACCGGTACATCAGCACCCAGAACCGTTCGAGCCCTTCCGAGCTGGTGGCCTTCTATGCCGACGAGGTCGAGTACTTCAACGAGAAGCACGCCACCAAGGCCTTCATCATGAAGGACCGCTTGAACTTCCAGCGTCGCTGGCCGGAGGTCGACAACCGGCTCGCCGGACCGATCGACATCGACCGGTCTTCAGGCGACGGAACGGCGGTGCTGTCGTACACGATCCGCTACGGGGTCCGCAGCCTGGAACGCGGCGACAGCAAGTCGGGCATGGCCCGCGACGAACTGCGGGTGCGTCCCGTCGATGGCCAGCTGCTGATCGTGGGCCAGCGCCAGAAGATCCTCAACGCGCAGGCGAACTGAGGCGATGCGCACCATCCGCCGTGCGTTGGCGTGGCTCTGGCCCCTGCTGCTGGCCGCGTCGCCCGCCGGGGCCTGCGACAGCGCCGGCTTCGCGATCGCCATCGATCCGGGGCACACCCGGGCCAACCCAGGAGCGACCAGCGCCCGCGGCATGCCGGAGGTGCAATTCAACGCCCAACTGGCCGAGGTCGTCCTGCGCGAGCTGCGGCGCGCCGGTTTCGAGCAGTCCTTCCTGACGGTCGAGGACCAGGCCCCCATCACGCTGCCCGAGCGCGCCGCGCGGGCCGAGGCGCAGCATGCGCGCCTGTTCCTCTCGCTGCATCATGACTCGGTGCAGCCGCAGTACATGTCGGATTGGGTGTACGAGGGCCGGGCGCAGCGCTACAGCGACAGGTTCAGCGGCTACTCGCTGTTCGTGTCGGCCAAGAACGCCGATGAGGCCCGCAGCCTGCGAATGGCGCAGCTGCTCGGTGCCGAGTTCCGACGCCGCGCGCTGGCGCCCACGCTGCATCACGCGGAACCCATCGCCGGAGAGAACCGGCCCCTGGTCGATCCGGCGCTCGGCATCTACCGCTTCGACGACCTGGTGGTGCTGAAGCGGGCCTCGATGCCGGCGGTGCTGATCGAGGCCGGCTTGATCGTGAACCGGGCGGACGAGTTGCAGCTCGACAGCGCGCCGTTCCGGCAGACGCTCGCCGAGGCGATCACCGCGGCGGCCCGGCAGTTCTGCGACGAGGCGCCCGCCGCGCCGGCCGGCGTGGCCGTCAGGTCGAAGGCGTCTTCAGCCGCTCGAGCGTCGCCAGCAGCTCGGTGACCCGCTGGCGGACCGCCTCGGGCTGGTCCTTGCGCGACAGGCAGGGTTCGAGAACGAAGCGGGCCTGGTTCCAGACCGAATCCCACATGGGCGGCGACGGCACGCGCACCTTCAGGTCGCACAGCGTGGCGATGAGCCGGGGTGCGTCCTGGTCGAGGCGGCCGCGAACCAGCGACACCAGGATGTCGAGTTCGGTCTCGCCGACCACGGACCAGAAATCGGGCGCCTGCGCGACTGCCAGTTGCAGCGCATCGCGCACGTCCTGGATGCGCGCGTCCGCCAACTCGGGCGGCTTTTTGCTCAGCAGCGCCGCGCGGACCTCGGCGTCGAGGTAGTTCTTGGCCGCATAGAAGCGCTTCACACTGCCGCTCGCGCGGGCCGTGTCGTTGGCTTCGCGATAGTGCAGGCTGGCCTGCTTCAGCGCCGCCTTGGCATCGGCTTCCCGGCCCTGGATCGCCGACAGGGCGAGCGTCTTCCGCTTCCAGCCCGAGCCCAGCAGGGTCTGGCGTTCGTAGGTCCGCCCCACCGCCAGCACCTTCTCGAGCAGCATCAGACCTTCGTCGATCAGCGCGATGTCCCCGTTGGCCTCACCGAGGCGGGTGAGCAGATTGCCGAGTTGCTCGGCCGCCTTCAGCGAGGCCGTGCCGTCCTCGGATTCGACGGCCTTGCGGTACCAGTCGACCGCCTGCGTGCGGCGGCCGAGGTTCTCGTTCGCCCTGCCGAAAGCCTCCGCCACGATGCCGAGCCGGCCCCACATCGGGCCGAAGGCCTGCTCCAGGTAGAGCAGCTTGTCGCCAAGGCCCCGCGCGTCCGGCGACCGGTACTCGCCGTCGACCGCGATCTTCTCGAGCGCCAGTTCGAGCGACACCCTCGACGCCACGCCCGCGTACTCGTCCGACGGCGCGCGGCGGGGCGCCTGGGCACCCGCGTTGTCGCCGCGCCAGGTCCAGTCCGGGTCGCCATAGCACTGGTACGCGGCCCAGGTGTTGCCGTTGCGGTCGGTCTTCCAGGCGGCCTCGCGCGCGGCGCCGACGGCCTCGATGAAGCGCGCGTTCTCGAGCAGCTTGGCGTAGAAGGTGGTGGCGAAGGTCGCTGCCGCCTCGTCGTCCACGGCCCAGCCGGCTGCGATCACGCAGCGCACGCCGACCTTGATCAGCGCCTCCGCGATGTTGGCCGCGAACGCGGCGCGGTCGTACGGCTTCGGGGGCGTGAGCACGGTCGATGCGTCGCGGCCCGCGAGGTGGCAGCAGTTGAGGAACACCAGCTGCGGCACCACCCGCATCGCCTCGATCTCGTTCGCGCCCAGGTAGGTGTCGGTGCCCGACAGCACGACGCCGCCGTTCGGCCCGAAGGCGCCATGCCCGGCCACGTGCACGGCGCGGTAGGGCCGGTCGAACAGCGCATTCACCACCGCCTGCGCATTCGGCTGGTCGAGCGCCACCACGGCGCTGGTGGTTCCGGCGGCACTCGCGGATCGCAGGAGGTTGGCCACCGCGGTGGCTTCGCGGCGCGCGCCCTCGAGGCTGGGGTATGTCGTGGGATCGCATTGCGGCTCGCCCACCACCAGGATGGCGGCCTCGGGCGTGGCGTCGCGCGGCTTGGCACGGAAGTCGTCCAGCCGCAGCTTGCGCAGCAGCTTGGTGCGGATCGCCCAGGGCCGCTGGTCGTCGGAGCTCGGGTCGGGGTTGGAGTTGAGCAGCTCCCAGGGGATGCCGGCGGTCTTCGGTTCGAGCTCGATCACCATCTCGCTCTTGCCTCCGAGGAAGGGCTCCATCTCCACCGGCACCAGCAGGTTGAACAAGGTGCGGCCGATCGATGGATCGCGGTTGCCGTCGTTCGAGGCCGTGGCCACCATGTCACGCAGCAGGTTGCCCTGGGCGCGTTGGGCACGGACTTCGGTCCGCGCCCGCCGGGTGTCGAGGGTGTAGGCGATCACCGGGTTCGTGGCGTCGCCGGCCGGGGGCGCCTGCAGCGCACTGATGAGGTCGTAGCTGGCGCCGCGATAGCCCGAGTCGACCATCCGCGTCATGGCGCCGGCGCCGGACTCGACGTGGCCGACCACCTTCAGCCGATCGGGCGTTGCGGTCTGCTGCACGTGCAGCGCGCGCCACGCGTCGCCGGCCCGGTCGAGGAACAGCTCGACCACGAGCAGCCGGCTGAGCTGCGGCCAACCGCTCTTCTGCAGCCGCTGCCTGGCCTCGGCCGCGCCCAGCGCCACCGCGATCGCGGACCCGCCGGTCGTGATGCCCGTGCCGCCGCTGCCGATCAGCGTCGCAGCCAGTTCGAAGTCGGCCGGCGCGCCGCCCGGGTGCTCCGACAGGCGCTGGGCGTAGGCCAGCACCGCCTGGCGCACCGTGAACACCAGGTCCTTCGCCAGCAGCTTGCCCTCGGGCCCGAGCCCGCAGACGATCGCGGCGGCCGGGCTGGCCATGCGCTTCGGGTTCTCGGGGTCGCCGCGCCAGTTGCCGAAGATCTGGTGCGAGCCGACCAGGTCCGGATACAGGCCGGCATCGAGCCCCCGGCTCATGCCCTTGCCGACCAGCCGGTCGATCACGGCCTCGGCGCCGGTCAGCCGCATCGCGCTGTAGTGGCCGACCAGCAGCGCCGGCTGGACGAAGCGGATGTCGGCATTGAGCACCTGCACCTCGAGGGCCGTGGTGGGCGGCGGCCGCTGGTCCGCGGCCGACGAGGCGCCGAAGACATCGGCGTCGGACGACGGCGGCTGCGAACCGAGCAGGCCGCGCGACGGCCGGCTGCGCACCACCGCGGCCAGCGGCGCCGCGCCGGCGCCGCGGCTCGGCGCGGCGAAGGCATCGAGCTGCTTGGTCTTGCCGGTGGTCAGCAGTTCGACATACGCGGCCCATGCCTGCGACACGGCGGGCAGCTTGCCGTGCTCGGCATCGAGCTTCCAGGTGGGCACGCCCAGCTGCATCGCGCTTTCGTAGGTCACGCGGCCGTCGCCGGCGTCGGCCGAACCGGTGTATTCGAGGCCGACGCCGCCATCCAGCGCGTAGCCCGTGGGCGTGAACGGCGCCCGGCCCACCACCAGCACGATCTTCGACTTGGTGTCGCCGAGCGCGGCCACCTGGTCGTCGAGCTTGCGGCGCAGGCTGGTTGCCGCATCGAGCACCTGCTGCGGCGGCGCGCTCCAGTCGTACACGGCCTTCTGCGCTTCGAGCTGGTGCCAGGTGCTGCGGGCCGCCAGGGCGTCCTTGTCGGCCTTGACCAGCGCCTCCCATTTCTCGGCGCTGCCCAGGCCCCAGGCCGGGTCGAGCAGGCCCGCCTGCATCTCGAGCAGGCCCGGCATGCCGGCCATCATCCTGCGTGCCTCGCCGTTGTGGAACAGTGATCCGAAGGCGACCAGCGCATTGCCGAAGTTGTCGTCGCCCGAGAGGATCTGCATCGGTGCCCACGAGCCCCCGTTGGGCACGCCGAGCATCAGCAGGCGGGCGTCGGCATGGGCCATCAGGCGGTTCCAGGTCTTGGGCGACACGATCTGCATCGTGCGCGCCACCAGGCCGCCCATCGAATGCGCGACGATGCGCACCGGCTGCCCGCTGGCCGCGCGCGCATCGAGCTGGGCATCGACCGCGGCCGCCAGCCGCTTCGCCTCGTCCTCGATGGGGCGCCGCCAGTCGAAGGCGAAGGGGAACACGGCGTGGGTCTCGGCGAGACGATCGATCAGGCCCTCGTAGCTGCCCTTGACCGGGCCGTCGGGCTGGACGTTGTCGGCGGTCGCCGGGTCCCAGCGCAGCTGCAGCAGCCCGTTGAGGAAGGCGAAGCCCAGCCACACCCGCTTGTCGCCGACCTTGAGGTTCGAGCCGAGGATCCCAGGCAGCACGAACACCGCCGGGCGCGTGGGGTCGTTGGCCGGCACGCCGCCCCGGGTGCCCTCGGCGCTCTCGCCGCGCCACGACAGCGGACCGATGGCGGCGAAGGCCGGCGGCGCGTTCTCCAGCAGCGCACCGACGATGCCGTCGACGGTGGTCGGATTGGCGAAGTAGTTGAAGTGATTGACCTTGGCGCCGCGGTCGAGCAGGAAGCTGGCGCCGCCCGCCGCCGAGCCGGCGGCCCGCGGCACGCCGCCGTACATCGAGCCGGTCTGCACCACCAGGTCGTTGTCGGCCCAGTAGAACGCGTCGGCCATCAGGGTCTTGACCCAGGAGCCGATCGAGTCGCCCTGCATGTCACCGGCCACCACGCGCAGGTCGCCCGGGATCTGGACGCTGCCCATGTCGAGCCACTTCACGAGCGCGCTCTCGGGCATCATCGCCTCGATGCCGGGCAGCTGCGTCGGATCGGCGCGGCGGCGTGCGACCTCGTGCAGGAAGTCGACCAGCTCCGGCGCGACCGGCACGCTCGCCAGCTTCAGGCCCCACTGCAGCACCGACAGATAGGCATCGAGACGGCCGGACGCCAGCGTGGTGCCGCGGGCCGGGCAGGCCACGCGCACCATGCGCTCGACGCGCAGGCCCTTGACCTGCGCCTCGGCCACCAGCGCCTTCAGGTCCTGTCGCTCATCGCTGTAGGCGTCGGCGGCGAACAGCGCCAGTTCGTCGTCGCCCAGCGCGGCGCCGCCGCAGGCCCGCGCGAGCACCTCGGCCACCAGCCCGCCGCGCGAATGCGTCAACAGGTGCAGCCGCGCGCCCGCGGGCAGCGCGCGCACCAGCGCCAGCGCGTTGCCGATCGGGCTCTTGCCCACCGTCGGATGGTCGAGCGCATAGACGCGGTTCTTGTAGCGGTCGAACAGCGTGCGCACCTTGTCCGGCTGCAGCCACAGCTTGCCGAAGGTGCTCACCGTGTCGACGAAGGTGCCATGCACCAGCACCAGCAGCGGGCCGCCGTCTTCCGCCGGCTCCACGGCGGCGGCGCGGATCGTGCCCTTCATGAGGGCTTCGGGCTGCCAGTCGGGCGGCAGCTTGTAGACCCCCTCGACGACCTTGCCATCGATCTTCTTCGTGACCATCGAGGCCACCAGCGTCGCCGCGTCGGCCTGGAACCCGGTGAGCACCTTGAAGGCCGAGAGCGCGACCTCGCCCATCCAGCCGCGTGTCGCGCTGCGGCTGGCGGCGGCTTCGAGGCCGGGCCAGCCCAGCTGCGCCTTGACGACCAGCGCGCCCGCATCCGTGGTCTCGACTGCGCCGCGGGTGCCGGCGGGCGCCTGCGCGCGCAGCAGGTCGGCCGCGCTCTGGGGGCTCAACACCAGCGTCGGACCGTTGATGACGGTGAGTTCGACCACGTCCTCGCCGTCGCGCGCGACCACGCTGGCCATGTCGTCCTCGCCGCGTGTCGCGCCGATGCCGGGCACGGCCGTGGGCGCCACCGGCACCGCACCGCGCGAGGTGGTCGAGGCCGCCCGGTCGGCCGCCATGCCCGAATCGGCCTTCAGCAAGCGATTGGGAACGACGAAGGTGATGTTCCTGACGGCATCGGCCAATGAGAACTCCTTGCGGCCATCCGGCGCAACGGCGGGTGGGCGAGGCAGTATGTCGTCGAAGCCGGCGCGGGGCAATTATTGCGGGAGGCCTATGCCTTGGACGTGACCCGTGACAGGCCGATGCGCCCGCATGCATACTGCGAACCCTTCGTCGTTGAGGGGATCGGCATGCAGACGACATCTTGGTCCGCTGGCTTGCGCCTGCTGGCATGGGGTCTGGGCATCCTGGCGCTGCTGGGCCTGCATGCATGTGGCGGCGATGGCGGCAGCGGTTTCTTCGTCCCCGGCGTTGCCACGCCTCCCGCCGGCCTGCACTACCAGCGCAATGCCGTGGTCTACGCCCTGGGCCGGGAGATCCGTCCGAACGCCCCGAGCAGCAGTGGCGGGAAAATCCTTCGCTACGCCGTTCGCCCCGCATTGCCCGACGGGCTCCAGATCGACCCGACCAGCGGCGTCATCAGCGGCACGCCGCAGGCGGTCGCGGCCCCTGCGCTGTACACCGTCACCGGCAGCAACTTCGCGGGCGCGGTCACGACCGGCCTGCTGATCGCGGTCAGGTCCAGGACGGAGCCCCCTGTGAACCTGAGCTACGAGAACCAGAACGCGATCTACGTCATCGGCGTGCCGATCCCGCCGAACCATCCCTCGGTGGATGGCGGCGACGTCGGCAGCTTCACGGTGCAGCCGGGGCTTCCCGACGGCCTGGTGATCGACTCCGTCACCGGCGTCATCTCCGGCACGCCCAGCCGGCTCGCCGCCTCGGCCAGCTTCACCGTGACCGCCGCCAACAGCGCCGGTTCGAGCAGCGCCGTGCTGCAGATCGAGGTCAGCAGCCCGCCGAGCAGGGGACCCAGCCTGCTGGTCTACCAGCAACCGAAGGCCGTGTACGCTGCGGGCCGGCCGGTCATGCCCAATCTGCCGCACAGCGTCGGCGGCCCCATCGATGCCTTCGCCGTGTCGCCGGCGCTGCCGACGGGCCTGAGCATCGATGCCTCCGACGGCGTGCTCTCGGGCACGCCGCAAGAGGTCAGCGCTGCCGCCGACTACACGGTGACCGGCAGCAATGCGGCGGGAACGGCCTCCGCGACGCTGAACATCGAGGTGGTGCCCGCCGGCACGGGCGTGCCGACCGGCCCCATGAGCGTTGCGCGCGCCCATCCGACGGCCAGCCTGCTCGCGCCGGGCTTGGTGCTGATCGCGGGCGGCAACGACGACACCCATACGCTGGCATCGGCGGCGCTCTACACCCCCGGCACCCGCTCCTGGGCGTCGACGGGCTCGATGAGCACCGCGCGCTATTTCCACACCGCGACGCTGCTGCCGGACGGCCGGGTGCTGGTCGCGGGGGGCGAGGATCTCAACGGCGTGTTCCACGCCTCGGCGGAGATCTACGACGTCGCCACCCGCCAGTGGTCGCCGACCGGCGCCATGGGCGTGGCGCGCAGCGGCCACACCGCCACCCTGTTGCCGACCGGCCAGGTGCTGGTGGCGGGCGGAACCAACGGCGGCTTTCTCGCGACCGCGGAGCTCTACGATCCCGCCACCGGCCGGTGGACGCCGACCGGCACCATGAACACCGCCCGCAGCGTGTTCACCGCCACGCCGCTGGCGGACGGCCGCGTGCTCGTCGCCGGAGGCATCGGCGGCGGCCCGCTCGCCGCGGCGGAACTGTACGACGCGGCCAACGGCCGCTGGACGACCACCGGGTCGATGCTCGCGGCCCGGCTGACGCACACCGCCGTGCTGCTTCCCGATGGGAAGGTCCTGGTGGCTGGCGGCAACGGCGGCGCCGCCGGCGGCGGCTCGCTGGCGAGCGCGGAGCGCTACGACCCCGCCACCGGCGCCTGGTCGGCCACCGGCGCAATGAGCACCGGGCGCACCGCCGCCACCGCGACCTTGCTGCCCGAGGGCCAGGTGCTGGTGACAGGGGGCTACGACAGCAGCGGCCGCGCGCAGGCTTCGACGGAGCTCTACGACCCCGCCAGCGGCCAGTGGAAGGGCACCGGCGCCATGCGCGACGCACGCTACTTCCACACCGCCACCCTGCTGCCCGATGGCAACGTGCTGCTCGCCGGAGGCACCAACGATGTCGAGGCGCTGGCCACCACGGAGTTGCACGTGCCGTAGCGCCGTCCACGCGCTCGTCCGTGTCAAGCCGCCGATGGGGGATGCATGCGCCCCTCGGCGGGCTAGTCTGGGCGCTTTCGGGCCCGAGCGAGGTCGAGCAATGAAGCTGATCCTGTGCACTGCCATCGCGTTGACTCTCGCCGGCTGCGGAGGCGGCGGCGGCGGGGGCGGCATCCCGGCGGTCGCTCCGGCCTCGGCGCCCGCCGCCGCCAGTCCGGTCGTGGCCGATGCGGCGACCGTCGTCGCCGTGCGCCCGGGTGTCTCGCCCTTCATCGCCTTCGTCGACCTGCGCGTGGCTGCCGGCGAAGTGCTGAGCTCGGCCCACTACCGCATCGAGCCCAAGCCAGGCAGCGTCTCGCGCCCGGTCGATGTCGACTACGCGGCGTCCTATCTGAGCGGTCGTGGCTATGCGGCCAGCCTCGGGAGCAGCGGCAGCACGGTGACGGTCCCGGTGTTCGGGCTCTATGCCGACTACCAGAACCTGGTCGACATCGAACTGCAGTTTGCCGATGGCGACGTGGAGCCGATCCAGGCCAAGGTCGACACGGCCGCATACACCGACCCGAACGGCATCTACGACCGCCCCGTCATCCTGAAGGCGCGAACGGCGGGCGCTGCGCTCGGCTTCGACTTCTTCTACATGAAGTCCGCGCTGGGCAGCCCGGTGGTGGTCGACACCGACGGCCAGATGCGCTGGGTGGTGCCGGCAACGATGTCGTCGGCCAGCTCGGCAGTCCGGGGCAACGGCTTCGTCATCGGCGACCCGCAGGCGCCCCGGGTGCGGCGCCTCGAATTCGACGGCACGACGCGCGACACCGCCCTGCAAGCGCCGGACGTCACCAACTTCCACCACAACATCGATCCCGGCAAGGTCGGCTTGCTGGGCGAAGTGGATGCCATCCGCAACGGCGTGCAGGCCATCGAGAGCACGCTCGTCGAGTTCGACCCGGACACCGGCGCCCTGATCAAGACCTGGGACCTGGGCGACACGCTGTCGCGCGCCATGCAGGCAGCGGGCGACGACCCGGCCGCGTTCGTGCGACCCGGCGTCGACTGGTTCCACATGAACGCCGCGACTTACGACCCGAGGGACGATTCGGTGATCGTGTCGAGCCGGGAGAACTTCGTCCTCAAGATCAACTACGCCAGCGGCGACCTGCTGTGGATCCTCGGCGATCCGGCCAAGTACTGGCACACGTTCCCCTCGCTGGAGGCCAGGAGCCTGACGCTCGGGTCCGGCGGGCTCTACCCGATCGGGCAGCACGCGGTGTCGATCGCGCACGACGGTTCGCTGATGCTGATGAACGACGGCCTGGCATCGGTCAACCAGCCCGCCGGTGCGCCGGCCGGCGAGGCTCGCGGCTACAGCGCCGTGTCGGCCTACACGATCGATGCGGCGGGGCGCGGCGCGACCGAGGCCACGCGCTTCGACTACGGGCAGTCGGTGTTTTCGTCGGTCTGCTCCAGTGCCTACGAGGCGGCGGCCGACGGCTCGGTGCTGGTGGACTACGCGGTGGCGGACAACACCACGCATGCGCGCCTGGTCGGGCTGGACCCCGGCCAGAACGTCGTGTTCGATTTCGAATACCCCACCACGGGCTGCAACACCAGCTGGAATGCGCAGCCGATCTCGTTCGACGCGATGCGCTTCCAGTGATGCAAATGAAGCCCGAGTGCGCCGCTGGGCTGTCGAATTGAGGTGAGAATGCGTGCGCACGCTCACGCCGTGCCTTCCATCACCATGCCGCTGCTCCTCATGACCACCGCCAGCGGCGAGACGCTGCAGGTCCCCCTAAAGCCCCACGACAACAAGGTCGGCCGGGGCACGACCAACGACGTGATCGTCGACTCGTCGCAGGCCAGCCGCGACCACGCCGTGATCGACGTCGAGCATGCCTTCGTCACCATCACCGACCTGGGCAGCCGGAACG
>Ga0182008_10002681_pt1 | contig 11052 bp, 12 predicted proteins | sample Sormic07211129_1_FD_120482 | JGI IMG/M metagenome (GOLD analysis project Ga0182008, IMG submission 120482) | Rhizosphere microbial communities from Sorghum bicolor, Mead, Nebraska, USA - 072115-129_1 metaG | ecosystem: Host-associated > Plants > Roots > Rhizosphere | place: USA: Nebraska...
CATACCCTCATCTTCAAGGGGGGCGAGCAATGAATGATATGTATCCCAGATTTTCAAACGTGCATCAGTTATCGATCTCGCCTCTTCAAGCTGCGCCCACAAGAAAGCAGCGATCAACTCGCCCGGGAGAAAGGAAGAACCTATTTCCTGCCAGGTATACTTATCAACCTCACCGCGAAAGAAGCGGCTCCGATCCGTTCCTTTTTCTCGAATCATTTCCGCACGTAATGAAAATTGCGGATCGTTAACCAATAATGCTCCACCTTCACCAGAGATTACATTTTTGGTTTCGTGAAAACTGAATGCACCGAAGTCGCCGATGCTACCAAGGGCCTTGCCTTTATAGCTAGACATCACGCCTTGGGCTGCATCCTCGACGACTTTGATCCCATGTTTTCGCGCTATCTTCATAATGGTGTCCATTTCACAGGGCACCCCGGCATAGTGGACAGGGACAATTGCTTTCGTTCTGGGCGTGATAGCAGCTTCAATCAATTTTTCATCTAAATTCAGCGTGTCTTCACGAATGTCAACAAATACCGGGACGCCGCCCCGAAGTACAAATGCATTAGCGGTTGAGACAAAGGTGTACGAAGGCATAATCACTTCGTCACCGGGCTGAATATCGAGTAACAATGCTGCCATTTCCAAAGCCGCTGTGCATGAATGGGTAAGCAATGCTGCTTTAACACCTACAGACTCTTCTAACCAGCGATGACAACGCTTGGTGAAAGGGCCGTCGCCTGCAAGCATATTTACAAATTTAGCTTCAGCGATATAGCACAGTTCTTTACCGGTCATATATGGCCGGTTAAATTCGATTTTATCTCCGCTCATAATTATTTTCTCAAATAAAATTTTCCGCATCCGAGCTTTTGTTGCTTTTAGCCCGGCAGTGTCTCTTGCTAATACTGCGTTAGATTGCTTGTGCCAACTGAATCCTTTCCAATTACGTACGAAAAACAAAAAGTCTAAAAGTAACAAATAAATAGAGAGCCACTACTACGATAGCACCGGCTTGAACCAATTGGTGTGGAAAAGCAAGCCATTCGTGAAAAATAAGTAGCATACTTAAGTTTATTAGATAGCCGCCAATATGCGCAATTATATAGCGCGCCGCTGCGCCTCCATGTGGACCTTTATAATTAAACGCATAGTTCTTTGAGCCAAAAAAACTTAAAATTACCGCGAAGCAGTATAGAAAGCTCATAGTAAAAATTGGATTAAGGCCAAGCCATGTCAAAAACAAGTAAGTACAGAAGCCCACACTGTTGATAACGACGCCTGTAACAGCATAACGAATAAATTGCAAAATCATTTCGCTATTCCAGTGCTTTCTTATTAGCTCAATCATTTGTCATGACTGCCAATCCAAAGCCCGTTTTACCATATCCATTCCCATTATAAAGCATATAAATTTTTCCCTTGTGTTCGAAAACAAAAGGATACTCAACCATGTCACTATCCCATCCTTCGCTGGAGACATCCATAGCGAAGCTATTGAGTGCCAGCTCCCACTGCCCATCCACTGAACGTTTGGCGTGTCCAATTCGATAGGACTGTCCTGTTCCGGATCGGTAGGAGAACCACATATGAAGACTGTCATCTTTAGCATGAAAGACGCTTGGCCGAGAAAATGCTTGAGCTATGCCTAGAGCGTAGGGGATAACCGGACCATGCCTCGACCACGTTTCTCCATCAGTCGATGTCGCGTGTTTAATGACTGCCAGCATCTCGCCATTACCTGCTTCCCAAGTCACTACAGAGGGGTACCACATGTCAAATCCCCCCTGTAGTCGAGGAGCTATCCATGGGTATGCGAGGCTCACCGGATCTTCTTCGCTGGATCCTAACAGCAATTTCTGTGTGTCCGGCATTATGGTTAGGTCTCCTACTTCCACATGACCAATGTCGCCACGCCAATGCCCCTGATTCTGTGATTGCCATCCCATGAAGGTCATGTAAGTACGTCCGCCGCTGGAATAGCAATTTCCAATGCTTACACCGTCAGCATAGAAGCTCTCTGGCGGGCCATGTTTGAAGACGGGTTCGGGATATTCTTTAATAATCTTGCGCTGGACTATATCAATGTCTACAGCTCCCACTGACGAACGATTCGAGTCATCTCTTCCGCAATAGAATATTCTGTAAGTATCACCGATTATGTGGAGCGGTAAAGGATTAGCTGCGTGCGTAGCTAGTTTTGGGTGTCTATTTTCTTCGCTTGGACAATAAAGAAGCCCCAGCTTTTGCCACTCACCATTCATAGATTTTTCAGCCGAGAGCTGGGGATCTTCGACCTTTCAGAAGCTGAGCCGATGTAAACTCCGTTTGGTTCTGCATTTGACAAAATTAATGATCCAGCGCCGAGCACACAACGCTCGCCAATCGTAATGTGGTCCCTTAGAGTTGCATTGACCCCCACAAAGCAATAATCACCAATGGTTACGCCACCTGATATTACGACATGCGATGCGATAAAACAGTGATCGCCAATAACGCTGTGATGCCCAATATGGTTGCCGCTCCACAATGTAATGTTATCACCAATAGTTACGAACGGTTGGATGGTGTTGTCTTCAAGGATAAAGCAATTTTGCCCTGGAGCGTTTTGACTTAGATACGTGGCTTTGCTGCTTAAGTAGGATGCCAACGTATACCCCATAGCTTTCGCGGCTTCGAATTTTTCCGCACGTAGCGCGTTTAATTTAGAATAGCTTAGCGCTACAAACATCTCATGGTCTGAGGCGGGATATAGATCAGCCACCTGGTCAAAAGGAACAATGGGAAGTCCATAAACAGTAGGTTCAGTCAAAAAGGCGGGATCAACAGTGAACGCTACGACTTCATAGCTGGAATCAGTACAAAAATAGAAGTGAGCTAACTGGGCTATTTGACCACTACCAAAAATAATCAGCTTCTTTTTCATAGTGCTTTCCTGACCAGAATCGTGAACTCGTACAAATTATAATCATGAAGCAGCGCTACATTACGAGAGTATTTACTTTTACATACGTCAAATAGCCAGCACGGATCAGCGTAAAAGAGATTACTTTTTTTGAGAGGCTCATCTGAGTAACTGGTCAAGCAGTTAAAGGCAAATCCTTTTTCGCTGTATTTATCCAGTACATCTAACGTGCTCAGCAGGTACTCAGCCCATTCTTCTTCCGTGCGATCCAATCGTACATTAAATATTCCGCTTGCTACGCTATAATCAGCAGTACAACGAGGGAAACTCGAAACATTGAATTCTGTGTTTGACCGATTTTCAAAACGGGTTTTAGCGGTTTCGATCATGGCCTCGGATATATCTATTCCGCAATATGAAAATGAATTATAGCGACTATCCAAGTAGTCAAGTAACGCGCCATAACCGCAGCCTAAGTCTATGATTGAGAATTCGGTTTCTTGAATGACCTTGCACAGTTGCGAAAACCGGAGAGACTGGCTTTCGATACCGTTCCAATCCACGCCTCTCGCTGTCTGACCGTGTTCTGCAAGCTTCTGTGTATAATAATCAGAAACTTCAGTCAAAATATCTGCTTTTTTCACTGCGACCTCGTCACTCACAGTTTGTGGGATGGAGAGTTTCATTTCTCAGAGTCCAGATGTCCACGAAGGGCTTCTTCGATCCATTGACTGGCACTTTTACCGGATTCGACACTTGCCTCTTGAACACGACGCTTTAGTTCTGGATCGACACCTTCCAACTGACCAAAATAGCGCTTTCTCATCGAACCGCCTCTCGTCCCTTTGTGCTCGATATCAATGTCCATAAAAGGAATACGATTCGAGACAGTGAAATCGATAACGTAGAAACAGTTACCTAAAACCCAGGATAGATTCACCTCTCGCGAATGCTCAGGGATATATTCTAGAGGCGCATCTGACGCCCACAGTGCATTATTAAGAATTGCAATGCGTCCAAACTCTTTATCTTTTAACCAAGGTGCTACACCTTCGTCACCTACCAACACTCGACCACCAACCTTGGTCACCCTTGCCATCTCGGAAATTGCCGAAGGTATATCGGAGAACAGGTTGATTCCCCCGAAGTGGTACGTGGCATCAAAATACCCGTCAGGGAAGGGGAGTGCTGAAGCATTTGATACTGAAAGATGTAAATTATTGGTGTCGGGAAATATTTCAGCCATCCTTCTTGCTGCAGCAGCGACCATCAAATCGGATAAATCCTGAGCAAACAGTTCGCCGCTTTCGCTGACCAACGGGTAAAGGTGCTTAAGATCGTCACCTAGTCCGCATCCTGTCACGAGAACTTTGTGATTGGGACGAATGTGAAGGCGGTCAATCAAGCTTAACCTGAATTTTTGCTCGTCTTCATTGAAGGTCTTAAAAAGCCAACTCAGAAAATTATCATAAGATTCTTCTGCGTTATTCTTTGTATACATTGCTCTCGATACAACGTCGCCTCCAGACAGTTCGCTTTCGGAAATAAATACAGCTATATCATGGCCTGCAGAAGATGGCAGGAGCTGATAAGATACGCCGGATTCATTAGTTAGAGCGTTATCTTTAATTTTCAGAGGTTGCTTTGTGATAGGGCAGCAATAAACGACTTTTTTCATGATTTTATCCTAACTGTTTGTTTTAGAGATGAGCCCGTTGAATTCTATTGGCACAGCTAGGTTCTACTCACTAAAAAATCGTTTACAGATTCCGGTATCTGATAATCGAAACCAAGAAAAGCCTTTTGTTCAGCGTTTAATTGAGCTTTGCTCATGGCAATAGATAAATTTATTTGTTGTTTGATATAAGGTACCGTAAGAAGGTGATTTATTGCTCGACGAGGTATTGTCGTATTGTTAAAGCCGCCGCAATGAAAGAGCATGCAATCTAAGATGATGAATGATCCAGCTTTCGCCTCGATTTGGATAGCGTTGCGACGGACGTACTCAACGCTTGGGAAGTGTTCTATTTTATGCGAGGCTGGCAGAACAAATGTCCCACCATTTTCGCAGGTGAAGTCATCTATGCAGTACAAGGCGTTTAGCGCCAAAGGCCTCGAGGATACAAAATGTTGGTAGGGCAGATCACGATGCCAAAAAGATTGACTGTATTGCTTTCTCGGTGGGTTGATTATGCCGTTTTGTTGGTTAAGTATAAATTTGCCGACTATAAGTTCTTCTGCAATTGATAAAAGCTCTCGATTCATTGCCACTTCTAAAAAAGTTTCATCACCCTGGGCAAGGAGCGCTCGAACGGTGTCGATTTCATTTAATGACTCAAGTTTCTGCTGTCCGTGCATTTCAATGTAATTAGCAGAGGTGTGCGTAAATCGCTCGCGAATATCGGTTATCTCGGATGGAGTGTACCCTGAGTCAATTACCGCATAGCCGACTATGCGCAATTGTTCAACGGCAGGTGCAGTTGATGGTTTGTGAAAGCCATCCAGTACTCCATATGCTGTAAGCGGAAGGTCTCGACTTTTCATTCAGAGGAATCCTCTTGTTTGATACGATAAATTGAGCGAATTATCGTATAAGGTCGTTGTTTAACCTCTGTGAATATTTTCGAGATATAGATGCCTTGAACGCCTATGAAAAAAATGATAAGTCCCGAAAACAGCCATATGGAAGCCACGATTGATGTATAACCCATGGGAGGAGTAGATCCAAGGAAATATCGAACCACCAAGTATGCAATGAACAGTATTGCTGTTAATGAGACGATTCCTCCAACGTAGAATGTGAATACCAGCGGTAGACTGCTAAAGGAAGTGACAGCATTAACAAAATGGCTTAGTTTTGCGCGGAGAGAATATGTAGTAGGGCTTGTAGCCTTCTTGGTTATCAGTAATGAACGTTGATCGAATCCTGTGAGCAGCCAAAGTCCCCCGATATTTAACTCTCGTTCTTCGTGCCTTAATAGCTCTGTGACATATTGGTTGGTCATGAAACGCGCGGTGACTATATTGTCGGGTTGAGAGATACCCGTCAGTAAACGAAATGCACGGTAGAACAAAGGACCGCTCAGTCTCTCCGCAAGGTCGCCTTTTCGAGAGCCCTGCACGCCATAAACGACATCGCATTGAACAGTTTCCATGTACTCAGCGAATAGATTGAGCCATTCAGGCTCTTCCTCCAAGTCGCTGTCAATCAGAAATATACGTTCACCGGTTGCTTGCCGTAACCCAGTCATCATTGCTTTGTGGTGACCAAAATTCTTGGATAAATCAACCACGCATATATGGTGGTCTTCATCGGTAATCTTTTTTGCGATGGCTAGGCTATTATCTGGGGAACCATCGTTTACTAGGATGATTTCATAGTCGTCACCCACAAGTTTGTGCGCTGCGGCACTCGCGCGGCTGCAAAATTCCTCTACATATTGAGCTGACTTATAAAGAGTTGCGACCACGGACAGCTTCATTTAACAAACCTCATCGAGCCCTTTGCCGATCTGCCACAGTTCATCAGTAAGTCTAAGATAGTGACTCCGTGTTCGAATGGACCCCAAAGCTGAGGGTATTCTGAGTAACCCTCGTAATCGAACCATGAGAGTTTTATATTCGCGTTCGAGAATAAAATTGGTTCAATATAATCTTTTGCAGACGGCCCCGAAATGTACTCGGAAGCACCGGCTTGCACGCACAATCCGACAAGTCGCTCGGTCTTTCCATCGGGAAGTAAGTAGTCAGAAGAGCTTGTTATCTTTGTGCGGATTTCGAGATAATTGCAGATCGCGACAATTAGCTTAAGATTGAGTGTCGAAAGATCGCTTGGTTTTTGCTCAGTATATAGTGGTATCAACCATTCCAAAATCTCATCAAAAAAGGGGGCCTTGGAATAGTTTAAAGTCAAGGCCTTCAGGTGTTCTTCCGCCCACTTGTCTCCAGAAATTTGAGTATCTTTAATGGACTGGTAGTATTTTCCTTTTACTTCGACTGGCACTGTCAACCATTTCAATCCATGGGGCGTTTTAATTTGATTTCGATTGCGCCAATCGCGCCGAGTGTATTGCATGTCGTCATAAAGGATGAATTCATCGACTGCCGCAATGAGATCAAAATATCCTTTCCATGGGATATAGTTAGATTGCAAGATTGCGACTTTTTTCATTCAGATTGCACCTTTGCTCCTTGCAGTCGTTTACGTCCAGTTGGGAGTGTCTGGACGCGACTTGAATTCGATTGCTGGCATCAGGCTCCCAACGTGGGTCTCACCTAAAGAGCCTGCGGAATAACGAGGCTCACGCCCCAGTGATCAACCGGTGAATCATACAAGAAACCCAATGAATATTGCGCATTAGACCTACTTCGGTCAATTTTTCCAACCCGGATCTTTCAGCGTATTGGCTAAAAAACTAGCTCAACCTTCAAGTTTCTCGCCGCCAGTGGAGCCCTGATTTCGCTGCGTTTCGGGGCTGCTGATTTGAAGCGCTGGCTCCCAAGGGCAACGGCTCCGCGCCTCAGTCCGCTGCTAGTACTGGTCAACAGCATTAATTTTGCGTATTTGCCCAAGCTGACATCAGCTGATCATAGGTTGAAACCGCGACGTACGGTCGTCTTCCGGTTCATTTGTCCGGGAGAATGAGTGAGCGGCGTCATCGCTGTCACCGAGCGCTAACGAACCATGCACAGCGTTTTTACACTGACGATTCCAGAGAGGCTGAAATCGCAACCTGGCTTGACGCAAGATCGCGATCACGTCTTTCACTTGCTCTGTCATGAGGCCTCTGTCGCTTTTGACTGGCAAATATCCCCGATTTCGGGTATTCAGGCGGCGGCAAAGACCGTATTTCTGGTCCATTTGCTTCATCATTTTCTTTTGTCTCTATAAAGGTACTACCAAGGATGACCTCCAGCCGCCAACCTTTCCCTTCCGAGTCATTTGAGCTTCTCGCCGCTGAGGAAGACAAGCACTGGTGGTTTCGCGCCAGGAACAGAGTCATTCTATGGGCCTTAAAAAAACAGATTGGCCGGTTTAGTAATTTTCTTGAAGTGGGGTGTGGAACGGCGTTTGTTCTGTCTGGAATAAGTAAAGCTTACCCTCGTGTAAACTTATACGGCTCTGAGTATTTTGAAGAGGGCTTGGTGCATGCAAGGAAGAGAATTCCAGCTGCTACGTTTCTGCAGATAGACGCAACTGCCATGACGGATGTCGCTCGCTATGATGCAATCGGCGCATTTGACGTTATTGAACATATTGAGCAAGACCAACTCGCCCTCAAAAACTTGTCACGAGCGTTAGTACCAGGTGGTTCATTGCTGATTTCTGTTCCTCAACACAAGTGGCTGTGGTCTGAGGTCGATGAGTTTGCCTGTCACGTTAGACGGTACACACGAAGTGAGCTCGTACAAAAAATCGAGGCCGCGGGACTCTCTGTAAAATATTCATCCTCCTTTGTAAGTTTGTTGATTCCCTTGATGTGGCTCTCGCGCATCCGTCCTTCTAAGGGGGAGTATGACCCGATGACTGAATTTCATATTCCACATTGGTTGAACAAAAGCCTAGAGTTAGTAATGCAGTTCGAATTCATATTAATGAAGGCTGGACTACGACTGCCTGTCGGGGGGTCTTTGCTTGTTGTCGCGACTAAATCCTGAAAATAAGTTGTTTGTCGGGACGTTGAGAGGATCGACTGATTTGTTTCTCGAATTGTTTAACATTCGGTAACGACCCCATTTTTGACAAGCCTCATTCATCGCCTAAGTTTGGAAGGCAGCTTCGGAAAAGCTGCTTTCCCAATCGATGTCATGGAGCTTCATTTATGCGTACCGGCTATTTCTCTTCTCTGGTTTTTGCCCTTCTCACCAGCGCCTCTGTCGCCACTATTGCTGCGCCGGCCCTGGAGTCGCAAGCGAGTAACGCTCCGTTGATGCAAGAGGTTTCCTCTTCGACGCAGTCAGTCAAGATCGACCTCAATGCCGCCGATGCCCCGACTTTGCAGCGTGAGTTGGCGGGTGTGGGAGAAGCCAAGGCCAAGGCGATTGTTGCGTATCGGGAAACAAATGGGCCTTTCGCGTCCATTGATGAGTTGCTCGAGGTGAAGGGAATCGGCAAAGCCATTCTGGATAAAAATCGCGAGAAGCTTGAGGTGAACTAAGCTTGTAAGTCAGCGCCAGGGGCCGGTCATTGATCGGCCCCTTTTCTTTCTGGCGCATGCTGCGAGGTTTTGCCTTTTGTCGGCGTCGTTTAAATTATGGCTATCATATGCCATTTAAATTATGCCTATAATTAATGCGATTTCTGTCGAAGCGTCCTGAGCCTCAGGCGCTTGGCTTTCCCTTCAAGCATTTCCCTGGAGCATAGTCATGACCTCTACTCAATCCCAAGGCACGGCCCTCGTCACTGGCGCTTCTTCCGGCATCGGCGCGGTCTACGCGCAGCGTCTGGCGGCGCGTGGTTTTGATTTGTTGTTGGTCGCTCGTGATCAGCAACGGCTGGATGAAGCGGCGAACGCGTTGCGTGCTGAATTTGGCGTGCAGGTGGAAGTGCTGAAAGCGGATCTGACGCAAAAGGATGACGTGCTCAAGCTTGAGCAGCGTCTGCGTAGCGACTCCAGCATCAGCTTGTTGCTGAACAATGCCGGCGTGGCGGCGGATGGTTTGTTGGCCAATGCCGACACCGATCAGTTGGAGCGAATGATTCAACTGAACGTTACAGCAGTTACTCGCTTGGCGTCGGCGGCGGCGGCGAGTTTTGCCAAGGCCGGTCGCGGGACCATCATCAACATTGCATCGGTGGTGGCGCTGTTCCCAGAGCGTTTCAATGCGACCTACAGTGCCAGCAAGGCTTATGTGCTGAGCCTTACTCAATCCTTGAACGCCGAGCTTGATGGCACAGGGGTCAAGGTCCAGGCCGTGCTGCCGGGTGTGACGCGTACCGAAATCTGGGAACGCTCCGGCATTGATGCGACCCAGATTCCGGCAGAGATGGTCATGGAGGCGGGCGAGATGGTCGACGCGGCGTTGTCGGGCCTGGACCAGGGCGAGCTGGTGACTATTCCTTCGTTGCCGGATGCCGCCGAGTGGAATGCCTTTGTCGCGGCACGACTGGTCATGGCTCCGAACCTTTCCAAAAGCCAGGCTGCTGCACGTTACAAGTGAAGCGCCATCAATCGGCATGAGGTATTTGCGGTATGAGTAATCGTCGAGTGGTTGTTACCGGGATGGGGCTGGTTTCTCCGTTGGGTAGCGGGGTTGAAGCGGTATGGGCTCGCCTGTTGGCCGGGCGTTCGGGGTTGCGCAACTTGCCGGAAGAGGTGGTTGCGGATCTGCCGGCGAAGGTCGGCGGTTCGGTGCGCACTGTGGCGGACGATGCCGAAGCGGGGTTCGACCCGGACCTGGCGACGCCACCCAAAGAACAGAAGAAGATGGACCGCTTTATCCTGTTTGCCATGGAAGCGGCGCGTCAGGCGTTGGAGCAGGCCGGTTGGCAAGCGCAGACGGCCGTCGCCCAGGAGCGTACCGCGACCATTATCGGTTCAGGCGTAGGTGGTTTCGGCGCGATTGCCGATGCGGTGCGTACCACCGACAGTCGTGGCCCGCGACGTTTGTCGCCGTTCACCATTCCGTCGTTTCTGGTCAATCTGGCGGCGGGGCATGTGTCGATTCAACACGGCTTCAAAGGTCCGCTGGGTGCACCGGTGACGGCGTGTGCGGCCGGGGTTCAGGCGATTGGTGATGCGGCGCGATTGATTCGTACCGGTGAGGCGGATATCGCCGTGTGTGGCGGCGCCGAGGCCGCGATCGACCGGGTCAGTCTTGCGGGGTTTGCAGCGGCTCGCGCTCTGTCCAGTGGTTACAACGACACCCCGGAGCGTGCTTCGCGGCCGTTCGACAGTGGGCGCGATGGCTTTGTCATGGGCGAAGGTTCGGGTTTGCTGGTGATTGAGTCGCTGGAACACGCCTTGGCCCGGGGCGCCAAGCCACTGGCTGAGTTGGTCGGGTACGGCACCAGTGCCGATGCCTATCACCTGACTGCAGGCCCCGAAGATGGCAGCGGAGCGCGTCGTGCGATGTCGTTGGCATTGGCTCAGGCCGGTATTTCGCCGGAGCAGGTTCAGCACCTGAATGCCCACGCGACCTCA
>Ga0182008_10002682_pt1 | contig 11051 bp, 4 predicted proteins | sample Sormic07211129_1_FD_120482 | JGI IMG/M metagenome (GOLD analysis project Ga0182008, IMG submission 120482) | Rhizosphere microbial communities from Sorghum bicolor, Mead, Nebraska, USA - 072115-129_1 metaG | ecosystem: Host-associated > Plants > Roots > Rhizosphere | place: USA: Nebraska...
CGTCTTCGCCGGTAACCCGACACCGACCGTCACCGGCTCCATCGGCAACACGTTCACGTTCGGCAAGCGCTTGCGCCTGTATGCCCTCGTGGACTTCAAGCATGGCAATCGTCTGTACAACGCGATCGAGGAACTGCGTTGCGCCGCCGAGATCGGTATCCCCTTCTGCGATGCCGACTACAATCCGACGAAGTATCCGATCCGCTACATCGCCGAGACGAATCCTGTGCTCGCGACGAACGGCGTGAACGACGAGTTCATTCAGGATGCATCATTCGCGAAGCTGCGCGAGATCTCGCTCACGTATGCACTCCCCGAACGCTTTATCCCCGGTGTGAATACGGCCTCCATCACGGTGGCCGCGCGCGAGCTGCACACGTGGACGAAGTACCGTGGAGTGGACCCCGAAGTGAACATCAACGCCAATGCCGGAGTCTCCGGAACGTATTTCGAACAGGGGATCCTTCCGCCGCTCAGCCGCTTCACGGCCAGTCTCAACATCACCTTCTGACCCATGCGAAACTCACCCTGGGGAAGGAATTCCAATATGACGTCTCCAACGCAACGTCGACTGAGCGGACGAGCGGCGGCGAATCTGACCGTATCGGTGCTGTGCACCATGCTCTCGCTCGTCGGATGCAAGGACATCACCTCGCTCAAGCAGCAGAATCCGAGTCAGCTCTCGGGCAAGACCGTCTTCAAGCCCGAGAACGCGCAGCTGATCGTGAACGGTGCGATCGCGGACTTCCAGTGCGCCTACTCGCGCTACGCGCTCGCCACGGCGCTGTTCACGGACGAGCTGTCGGTCGCGATCGCGTCCACGCCCGACTTCGAGCTGGACAGCAGAAACCTGCCATCCAACAACTTCTACGGGACGAGCACGTGCGATGCCGTGCAATTTCCCGGTGTGTACACGCCACTCTCCGTTGCACGTGCCGCGGGTGACACCGCGGCCGCGGCGCTCGAGGGCTGGACGGACGCACAGGTGCCGAATCGATCGCTCCTGATCTCGCAGGCATCGATCGCGGCGGGATACAGCCTCGTCCTGCTTGGCGAAGGGATGTGCTCGGCCGCCATCAATCTCGGACCCGAGCAGACGCCGGCGCAGCTCTTCGCGCTCGCGATCTCCCGCTTCGACACGGCGGTGGATGCAGCGACGCGCGCCGCCGATGACCAATCGCTCCATCTCGCCCAGCTCGGGCGTGCGCGCGCGGAGCTGGACGCGGGAGATCTCGCCGCCGCAGCGGCCGATGCTGCGCAGATCCCGGACGCATTCGAGTACGACTTCTCCGCCGACGCGATCAACGTTCGACGGCAGAATCCCATCTGGAGCTCATCCAAGTCCAACTTTCTTTCAACGGTCGACACGTCGTACCAGAATCTCTACGCGACGACTCACGATCCGCGCATTGCGAACATCAGCACCGGTCTGCCCAGCACCGCCGGCGTCATAGTCGCATTCCCGGTCAAGGATTCGTCGGCGATCTCGCCGATTGCCATCGCGAAGTCGGCCGAGGCGAAGCTGATCATCGCCGAGAACGATGTGGCGACCAACCAACTGGCCGCTGCCATCACGATCATCAATGCCCTGCAGGATGCCGCCGGCCAACCGCACTATGCAGGGCCCTCGACACAACCTGCGGTGCTCGCGCAGATCGTCGAAGAACGCCGCCGCGAGCTCTGGCTCGAAGGACACAGAATGGGCGATCTCCGGCGCTACAACCTGCCGTTCACTCCCGCAGCGGGTGCGCCATATCCGTTCGGCGGAGTCTACGGCACTCAGACGTGCTTCCCGCTTCCGGACGTCGAACGAATCAACAATCCCAATATCGGCGGCACCGGCTGAACGAAGACTGCTGCGGCGCCTCCGGAAAATCGGAGGCGTCGTCGCATCGTGTTACCCCCAACTCACCATGGCATATCCGTCAGGGAGAACGCTCGTGCGCATCCGACAACTGCTCGTCACATCACTGCTCCTCGTTGGCGCGAACGCGCCGCTCACGGCCCAGGGCACGCGTCTTCTGCGTCGCCCGACTGTGAGCAAGGACAACGTTGCCTTCGAGTACGGCGGCGATCTGTGGGTCGTGTCCCGCACGGGCGGCAGCGCTCGTCGACTCACGAGCACTCCCTCCGAAGAAACGGATCCGCACTTTTCTCCCAATGGATCGCAAATCGCATTCACGTCGACGATCTCGGGGAATAGCGATGTCTACGTAGTTCCCACGACCGGCGGCGACCCGAAACGGCTCACGTGGCATCCCGGAGTGGATTACGTGCGCGGATGGACGCCGGATGGCAAGCGCGTCGTGTTTGGTTCGAGCAGGGGAACGCTGCCCACGCCCGGTGCGAACTCGTTCTTTCGGCTGTGGACGGTAGGGGTCGATGGCGGAATGCCTGAGATGCTGCCGGTGCCGCGCGCGTTCGCTGGCACGTTGTCGCCCGACGGCAAGCGCCTCGCGTATCAGGCAGTGAGCCTCGCGATGTTCGCGGGACCGTGGGCCGCGAACCAAAGCAGTCAGTGGAGACGGTATCGCGGAGGACGCACCGAGCCAGTCCGCATTCTCGATCTGGCGACTGTAGCAGAAGAGAAGCTCCCGTGGACGAACAGCAACGACGCGGATCCGATGTGGGTCGGCAACACGGTCTATTTTCTCTCGGATCGCGATCGCACGGTCAATCTCTACGCGTACGACACGGGCACCAAGCAGCTCACGCAGCTCACGCATCACAACGACTTCGATATTGCCGCGGCCTCCGCGGGCGCAGACGCCATCGTATACGAGCAGGCTGGATACGTGCACCTCGTCGATCTCAAGACGGGACAGTCACATCAGATGAACATCGACGCCGTGGGTGATTTCCCGTGGGCTCGGCCACAGATGAAGCGAGTGGCATCGCTCATCGGCGATGCGACGATCTCTCCGACGGGTGCGCGAGCTGCATTCGAGGCGCGCGGCGACATCTTCACCCTCGCATCGGACGATGCCGGCTCTCGCAACATCACCCAGAGCTCCGGTGCGCACGACCGCAATCCGGCGTGGTCGCCGGATGGGAAACGGATCGCGTGGATCTCCGACGAGAGCGGCGAATTCCAGCTGATGATCGGCGACCAGACAGGAGCATCGAAGCCGCGGGCGATCTCGTTTCCGACGAACGCGTACTACTCGAATCCGGTTTGGTCGCCCAACGCACAGCACATGCTGTTCAGGGATTCCGATGCGCAGCTCTGGGCGCTCGCGATCTCTACCGGCCGCTTCACGAAGATCGACACCGATTGGTACGATGATCCGCAGCGGGGCTTCGACGCGTCGTGGTCACCCGATTCCCGCTGGATCGCGTATTCGAAGTCCAGCCCCAGCCACATGCGGGTGATCCTTCTGTACTCGATGGCCAGTGGCAAGAGCACGCAGATCACCGACGGCACAGCGGACGTGATCTCTCCCGCGTTCGATGCCAGCGGCAAGTATCTCTACTTCCTCGCGAGCACCAATTATGGGCTCAAGTCCGGCTGGCTCGACATGAGCTCGCAGGAGCACTACGTGCGGCGCAGCGTCTATCTCACCGTGTTGAGCAAGGACGAGCCGTCGCCGTTTCTGCCGAGCCTCGTGGATGAGCCGGGGCGTGAGCTCGAGTCACACGACTCCACCCCGGCGAAGCCTGCGCGTGCCGCGGCGGCGGGCAAGCACGCTCCCGCGCCGCGACTCGACACCGCGAGCGTCACTCGCGTAGATCTCGATGGCATCCAGCAGCGCATCATACCGCTTTCCGTCCCACCGGGCGATTACGGCAATCTCCTCCCGGGCAGCACGGGCACGTTCTTCTTCACTGAGACGCCCTTCCCATCGCAGCCGGGCAACGAGGCGTATCACGTCTGGCAATATCGTCTCGCCGACAAGCGGTCGCGCACATTCGTCGATGGCGTGACAGCGTACGCCGTATCGGCTGACACGAAGAAGATGCTCTTCGGCACTCCCGAGAATCATTGGAGCATCGTCGGCACGGACGAGCCGCCGAAGGCGGGGGACGGCGCGCTGAACGTGGACGCGCTCGAGACACTCGTCGACCCACGAGCGGAGTGGGCCGAGATCTTTCGCGAGGCATGGCGCACCCAGCGTCAGTTCTTCTATGACGCCAAGATGCATGGCAATGACTGGCAGGCGATCTACGACAAGTATCTCCCGCTCGCCAAGGCGGCGCAGCATCGCGCGGATCTCGCCTATCTCATCGCGAGCGTCGGCGGCGAGCTGACGGTGGGCCACTCGTACCTCGAAGGCGAAGGTGACGTACCGGACACGACGCACACCTCCGTGGGACTGCTCGGAGCAGACTACACCGTGGAGAACGGCCGGTATCGCATCCAGCGCATCTACAATACGGGAAGCTGGAACCCGAATCTGCAGGCACCGCTCAGCGTGCCGGGAATCAAGGTTGCGGAGGGCAACTACATCCTCGACGTCAACGGCCGCTCGGTGAGCGCCACGCAGAACCTCTACAGCTTCTTCGAGGGCGCGGCGGGCAAGCTGACGACCATTCGCGTGAACAGCACGCCGGCCATCCAGGGCTCGTGGATCATCACGGTCAAGCCGATCGGCGATGACGACGCGCTGCGCACACAGGCGTGGATCGACGATAATCGCCGTCTCGTGGATAAGCTCTCGGGTGGCAAGCTCGCTTACGTGTGGCTGCCGAATACGGCGGGCGCCGGATACACCGCCTTCAATCGCTACTACTTCGCACAGCAGGACAAGCAGGGTGCGATCATCGATGAGCGATACAATCAAGGCGGCGAGGTCGCGGACTACATCGTTCAGCAGCTCAGCCGGCAGCTCGTGGGATACTTCGCGGAGCGTGCCGGCAACACGGTGACCATGCCGATGGCGGGGATATTCGGTCCCAAGGTGATGATCATCAATGAATCCGCAGGCTCGGGCGGCGACGCCCTTCCATTCTACTTCCACGCGGCGAAGCTCGGTCCGCTCGTCGGTACGCGCACGTGGGGTGGACTGGTCGGCACCCTCGGCGTGCCCAACGTGATCGACAATGGAGGCATCACCGCGCCCGATCTCGCGTTCTACGACCTGAACGGAAAATGGGCAGTCGAGAACGAGGGCATTGCGCCGGACATAGAGGTGGAGAACACCCCGGCGGACATGATGCACGGACACGATGCGCAGCTCGAGCGCGCGGTGGCCGAGGCGTTGAAGCTCCTGCAGGCGCACCCCGCCACACCCGTTCCCCGGCCCGCTCCCATCAACCGCGTCACGCAATGATCACAAGTAATCGCCCGGCAATCCGCCAACGTTGCGCTCGCATGAGCACACGGTTCGGCGCCATCCTTACTATAGTAGTAGTGTCGGGTGCCGCGATACCGGTCCTCGCCGCTGCCCAGCAGGCCCCGGATCTCGCCGCGTTCGATAAGTACGTCGCAAGGGCGGCGCGCGACTGGAAGGTGCCGGGCATGGCAGTCGCCATCGTGCAGGGCGATTCGCTCGTGTTCGCCAAGGGCTATGGCGTACTGGAGGCCGGCAAACCCGCGCCCGCCACCGAGCACACGCGCTTTGCAATCGGTTCGACCACCAAGGCGATGACGGTGGCCGCGCTCGCAATGCTCGTGGACGAGGGGAAGCTCAAGTGGGACGATCGCGTCATCGACTACTTCCCTGACTTCCAGCTCTACGACTCGTACGCCACGCGCGAGCTCACCGTTCGCGACCTGCTCACGCATCGCACGGGGCTTCCCAGCACCGATCTCCTCTGGGCATTTCCCGAGAACGACTACTCAAGCTCCGAGATGATGCACCGGCTGCGGTACGTGCATCCGATCTCGTCGTTCCGGTCGCAGTGGGAGTACCAGAACAACATGTACGGCATTGCCGGCGCACTCGTGGCAAAGCTCTCGGGAATGCCGTGGGAAAGTTTCGTGCAGACGCGAATCTTCGATCCGCTCGGGATGACCGAGACGATTCCGCTCGTCGCGGGCATTGCGGGGAAATCGAACGTCGCCACGCCACACGGCCTCGTGCACGATACCGTAAAGGTGATCCCGCTCCGCACGACGGACGCGATCGCACCGGCAGGCTCGGTGTGGTCGAGCGTGTCCGACATGTCGAAGTGGATGCGCTTCATTCTCGACAGCGGTCGCGTGGGGAACCGCCGCCTGATTCAGCCCGCGACTTTTCGCGAGATCGTTGCGCCGCAAATGCGTGCGCCGATGTCTCAATATCCGGCGCTCTCCCTCGCGAAGCCCCACTTCTTCAGCTACGCGCTGGGCTGGTTCGTGCAGGACTACCAAGGCGACGTCGTCTGGATGCACACCGGGAGCATCGACGGGATGTGCGCGATCATTGGGCTCATTCCGGGTCGGCACATGGGCGTCTACGTGCTCGAGAACATCGATCACGCGGAGCTGCGGCACGCGCTCATGTACAAGGTATTCGACATGTACCGCGCGCAACCGCGCGCCCCCGCGCGGGACTGGAGCAGAGACCTCAAGGCGCACTTCGATTCGTTGCATGCCGCGGCGCGCGTCGCGGCCACCACCGACAGTGCAGCGAAGGCGAAAGGCGGCGGAGCGCAAGGGTCGTTGCCCCTCGATCAATATGCGGGCAGCTACGTCGACTCGACGTACGGTACCATCAAGGTGACACTCGCGAACGGAAAGCTCCGAGGGCGCTTCGTGAACTACGACATCGGAGAGCTCAAGCACTCCGGGTTCGAGACGTTTCGGAGTGTGCGCGACGATCCGCTCGAGGGAATCACCGAGCTGACGTTCGTTCCGGACGGGAACGGACATGTCTCGGCCCTGCAGGCGTTCGGGGTCACCTTCAATCGATCAGACAGCGGGAGCAAACCAGAATGACCTTCGTGTCCGTCGTAGCTGGCCGCGATCGCGCAGTGTGGCCTTCCGCAGCCGCGTTCCTGCTGTGCGCGAGCGCCGCGATCGCATCACCCGCACTCGCGCAAACACGCATGCTGCGATCGCCGAGTGCGAGCGCCACGGAGATTGCGTTCGCGTACGCGAACAACATCTGGATCGTTCCCCGTGCGGGAGGATCGGCAAGGCGCCTCACGAGCTTCGGCGGGCAGACGCAGCATCCGCACCTCTCGCCGGACGGAAAGTGGGTGGCATTCAGCGCCGAGTACAGCGGGAATACAAATGTGTACGTGGTTCCGGCGGAGGGTGGGCAGCCCAAGAGGTTGACCTGGCATCCGGGCGCGGATCTCGTCGAGGGATGGACGCCGGACGGGAAGCGCATCGTGTTCTCCTCCGGACGCGACAACGCGCCGTCCGCACAACCGCGCTTCTTCACCGTGCCAATCGAGAGTGGCATCGAGCAAGCCATGCCGATGCCTCGCGCGAATCAGGGAAAGATCTCGCCCGATGGCAAGCGCGTTGCCTATCGGATGAACATCTCCTGGGATGAGGAGCGCCGGAACTATCGCGGCGGGCAGAATCGCCCGATCTGGATTCTGGACCTTGCGACGATGAACCTCGAGACGGTTCCCTGGACGAGCTCGAAGGACATCGATCCCGTGTGGATCGGCGACATGGTGTACTTCCTCTCCGATCGCGATGGCGTGATGAACGTCTGGTCGTACGATTCGAAGTCGAAGGCGGTCGCTCAGGTGACGAAGTTCACGGGCATGGATGTGAAGACGCTCGATGCCGGCGGCGGCGTGCTCGTGTTCGAGCAGGCAGGCTACGTGCACGAGCTCGATCCTGCGGCGGCCCGCGAGCACATCGTCAACATCACCGTGACCGGCGATTTCCCGTGGATGATGCCAGCCTGGAAGGACGTCTCTCAGAACATGAGCAACCTCGCGTTGTCGGAGACCGGACAGCGCGCGGCCGTCGAGGCGAGAGGGGACATCTTCACTATTCCGGCGAAGAAAGGCGACGTACGCAATCTCACCAACTCGAGCGCGTCGGCGGAGCACAATCCAGCCTGGTCGCCCGATGGAAATTTCGTCTCGTACTTCAGCGACAGGTCGGGAGAGTATCGGCTCGTCATCGCGCCGCAGGATGGGCTGGGCAAGACGCGTGAGATCGCGTTACCCGAGCACGGTGAGTACTACACACCCTCGTGGTCGCCCGATGGCAAGCGCATCGTGTTTCACGACACCGACCTCGCACTCTGGGTAGTCGATGTCGCTACCGGAAAGGCGAAGATCGTGGATCACGACAGTTATATGGTGCCGGAGCGATCGCTCAACCCGGTGTGGAGCCCGGACAGCAAGTGGCTCGCGTACTCGAAGCGACTCCCGTCGTACTTCCACGCGATCTTCGTGTACAATGCCGACACGGGGCAGATCGAACAGATCACCAATGGCTTCGCGGATGCGACGTGGCCCGCATGGGATGAGAGCGGGAAGTATCTGTGGTTTCTCGCATCCACGACCTTCGGGCTGAATTCCGCATGGCTCGACATGTCATCGTACGATCATCCCGAGACGAGCGCGCTCTACCTGGCGGTGCTCGCGAAGAACGAGCCCTCGCCCGTGCTTCCCGAGAGCGACGAGGAGCGCGCGGCGCAATCGGGGCGGCCGCCGGGAACGGACACGACGCGCACGCGCAGCGACAGCATCGCCAAGCCGCGCGCGGATACGAGCAAGGTGCAGCTGCACGCATCCACACGGGTGCGCATCGACTTCGCCGGGCTGCAGCAGCGCATCATCTCCATCCCGGGTATCGCGCTTCGGAACTACACGCGGCTTCGCTCCGGCTTGCCGGGCACCGTGTTCTTTGTGGAGCAGATTCCAGCTACTGGCACGGGTGCCGATTCCGCTGTGGGAGGAACGCTGCATCGCTACCAGCTGACGGATCGCAAGGCGATTCCATTCGCGCAGAGCGTCGACGAATTCGTCGTGAGTGGCGACGGCCACTCGCTGCTGTATCGAACGGCGGGCCCGGCACAGGCACTCTATCTCGTCCCGACCGACAAGGACCCGGCTCCTCCGCCGGCGCCTCCGCAGGGAAAGCTCACCGCGCAACTGCGCTCCTTCGTCGATCCAAAGGCCGAGTTCAAGCAGATGTTCGACGAGGCATGGCGCATTCAGCGCGACTATCTGTACGTCAGGAACATGCAGGGGTCCGACTGGAATCGCGTGCGCGAGCAGTACGGCGCGCTCGTGCCGTTCGTCGCGCATAGGGCGGATCTCAGCTATCTGCTCGATGAGATGCAGGCGGAGCTCGCGGTCGGTCACTCGTTCGTGTTCGGCGGCGACATGCCACCCGTCCCGACCTCCACGACCGGCATGCTCGGCGCCGACTTCACGGTTGTGGATGGCCGTTACAGGATCGCGAAGATCTACAACGGCGAGAGCTGGAATCCCGACTTGCGAGCGCCGCTCGCCGCGCCCGGAGTGGATGTGCACGAAGGCGACTATCTGCTCGCGGTGAACGGCGTGGAGCTTCGGGCTCCGGACGATCTGTTCCGGCTGCTCGATGGCACGGCGGACCGGCAGACGGTCATCACAGTCAATGCGAGGCCGGTTGCGGTCGGCGCACGCAACGTCACGGTGATGCCGGTGTCGACGGAGCAGGGGCTGCGTGCGCGTGCGTGGATCGAGCACAATCGCCACGTGGTCGATTCGCTCTCGCATGGGCAGCTCGCCTACGTGTATCTGCCCAACACGGCCAATGCAGGCTATAGCAACTTCAATCGCGACTTCTTTGCGCAGCAGGACCGGAGGGGTGTGATCCTCGATGAGCGCTACAACAGCGGCGGATACGTCGCCGACTACATCATCGACTTCCTGCAGCGCGACTTCGACGGCTACTTCAACAACCCTGCGGGGAATCACGAGCTGTCGACGTCACCCATGGCGGGGATCTGGGGACCGAAGGTGATGCTGATCAACGAGATGGCCGGCTCCGGCGGCGACGCCATGCCGTACATGTTCAAGTCGCGTAAGGTCGGGCCGCTCGTCGGTGAGCGCACGTGGGGTGGGCTCGTGGGAATCTGGGATGCGCCGCCGCTCGCGGACGGAGGAGCGATCACGGCTCCGCGCGGCGGATTCATCTCGCGCGAAGGAAAGTGGGCGGTGGAGAACGAGGGTGTGACGCCGGACATCGAGGTCGAGAATTTTCCGAAGGAGATGGCTGCCGGACATGACGCACAGCTCGAGCGGGCGGTGCAGGAGGCACTTCGGATGTTGAAGGAGAAGCCCGTCGTCAGATTGACGAAGGAGCCGCCGCCGCCCACCTGGGGCAAGCGCGCGGTACCGCTGCAATGAAGTTCGGATTCGATATCACGTTGCTCACGCATCCGCACACGACGCGCATCGCGCACCGGCTCGCATGCGTGATGCTGGGCGGCGCGATGGCACTCGCGGCGACATCGCTCGCGAGCGCGCAGCAGCCGGCGCGCAAGGGGCTCAAGATCTACATCTCGGCCGACATGGAGGGAGTGGCCGGCTCGGTGACCGCCGATCAGCTGCTCTCCACCGGCTTCGAGTACGACCGCTTCCGCGGCTACATGACGGACGAGGTGTTGGCCGCCATCGCCGGTGCGCGGGACGCAGGAGCGACGACGTTCGTCGTGAGCGATTCGCACGGCAACGGAGAGAATCTCATTCTCGATCGCTTTCCCGCGGATGTCACCGTCATACGCTCGTGGCCGCGGCCACTCGGGATGATGGAAGGCATCGATTCGACGTTCGACGCCGTGATCTTCATCGGCTATCACGCCTCGACATCCAACAGTGCTGGCGTACGCGCGCACACGCTGTCGAGCGCCTTGCTCACCGAGGTCGCCGTGAACGGCGTCGCGATGCCGGAGTCGGGGATCAACGCATCGATCGCCGGCGCCTTTCGTGTGCCCGTCGTGATGATCTCGGGTGACAACGTGGCGGTGGCCGAGGCGCAGCGACTCATCGGACCCATGTCGGGAGCGGTGGTGAAGCGCGCGATCAGCTTCGAGGCGACTGCGACCATGACTCCGGCGGCCGCGCAGACTCTCATTCGGCAAACGGCGCGCGAGGCGGTTGGGCGCCGCGGAGAGATGAAGCCGTTCGTGCAGAAGACACCGGTGCAGCTCGATGTCACGTTC
>Ga0182008_10002683_pt1 | contig 11046 bp, 8 predicted proteins | sample Sormic07211129_1_FD_120482 | JGI IMG/M metagenome (GOLD analysis project Ga0182008, IMG submission 120482) | Rhizosphere microbial communities from Sorghum bicolor, Mead, Nebraska, USA - 072115-129_1 metaG | ecosystem: Host-associated > Plants > Roots > Rhizosphere | place: USA: Nebraska...
AAACTGCACAACGCCCGCGCCATCGTGCAGGACCTGGAAGACCCCGACGTCGGCATCGGCGTGTTCGATCGCTTCACCGGCGGCCGCGCCGGCACGCTCGGCTACTACCAGGCACTGGCGGAAATCTTTTCCGCGCGCAACGTACCGGCAGCCAAGGTGCTCGATGCGACGGTGGGGTGGATGCACGAGCTGGCGGGGGTGGGCTCGCGCGTAGCGCTTGCTGCCGCCACGATGGAGTGATCACCGGCTGACAACCGCGGTATTTGGGAAGGCCCCGCATCGCGAGGGTATTTCGCTTGCCGAAGCCGGTCGACGCAGTACAGACTTGGAGTTCTCCCACGTCGCCTCATGGCGGCGCACGGTAGTCGCCGTATTGCGATTGCCGGGATGTTGCGTGACTTTGCATTTCATTGGACCAAGATGGCGATCAAGAAATCCGAGCTCTATTCCTCCCTCTGGGCCAGCTGCGACGCCTTGCGCGGCGGCATGGATGCCAGCCAGTACAAGGACTATGTACTGGTGCTGCTGTTCATCAAGTACGTCAGCGACAAATACGCGGGTGTGCCGTTTGCGGCGATCACGGTGCCCAAGGGTGCCAGCTTCAAGGACATGGTGGCGCTCAAGGGCAAGAGCGATATCGGCGACCAGATCAACAAGAAGATCATCGCCCCGCTGAAGGCGGCCAACAAACTGTCCGAGATGCCGGACTTCAACGACGCCGGCAAGCTCGGCAGCGGCAAGGAGATGGTCGACAAGCTCACCGACCTGATCAGCATCTTCGAGAACAAGGCGCTGGATTTCTCGAAGAACCGCGCCGAGGGCGACGACATCCTCGGCGACGCCTACGAATACCTGATGCGCCACTTCGCCACCGAGAGCGGCAAGAGCAAGGGCCAGTTCTACACGCCGGCCGAAGTCAGCCGGATCATGGCGCAGGTGCTCGGCATCCGCGAGGCGAAAACCAGCAATGCCACCACCGTGTATGACCCCACATGTGGCTCGGGATCGCTGCTGCTGAAAGTGGCTGATGAAGCGCGTACCAAGCTGACCATCTACGGCCAGGAAAAAGACGCCACTACCGCCGGCCTGGCGCGCATGAACATGATCCTGCACGACAATGCCGAGGCGCAGATCGTGCAGGGCAACACGCTGGCCGACCCGAAATTCATGGACAAGGGTGCGTTGCGCACGTTCGACTACGTGGTCGCCAATCCGCCGTTCTCCGACAAGCGCTGGAGCACCGGCCTCGATCCGCTCAACGACCCGTTCGAGCGCTTTGCGTCATTCGGCACGCCGCCGGCCAAGCAGGGCGACTATGCCTACCTGCTGCACATCGTGCGTTCGCTCAAAAGTACCGGCAAGGGCGCGTGCATCCTGCCGCACGGCGTGCTGTTTCGTGGCAACGCCGAGGCCGAGATCCGCCGCAATCTGGTGCGCAAGGGCTACATCGCCGGCATCATCGGCCTGCCGGCCAATCTGTTCTACGGCACCGGCATTCCCGCCTGCATCGTGTTCGTCGACAAGCACGACGCGCATGCGCGCAAGGGCATCTTCATGATCAACGCCAGCAGCGGCTTCATGAAGGACGGCCCGAAGAACCGCCTGCGCTCGCGCGACGTGCACCAGATCGTCGACGTGTTCACGCGGCGGCTGGATATTCCGAAGTACTCGCGCATGGTGCCGTTCGCCGAGATCGAGAAGAACGACTACAACCTCAACCTGCCGCGTTACATCGACAGCCAGCAGGGCGAGGACCGGCAGGATATCGAAGGCCATCTCAAGGGCGGCATACCGCTAGCCGATGTCGATGCGCTGCAGCGTTACTGGGAGATTTGCCCCGACCTGCGCAAGGCCCTGTTCAAACGCAACCGTGCCGGCTACGTGGATCTCGCGGTGGACAAGGCGGCGATCAAGCCCGCTATCTACGAACACCCGCAGTTCGCCGCCTTCATCGACGGCATGAACACCCATTTCGATCGCTGGCGCAAGAAAAGTTCCGCCTCGCTAAAGGCGCTCAAGGCAGGCTGTCACCCCAAGGACGTGATCGCCGAGTTGTCGGAGAACCTGCTGGCGCACTACATCGGGCAACCGTTGATCAACGGCTACGACGTCTACCAGCATCTGATGGATTACTGGGCCGAGACGATGCAGGACGATCTGTACCTCGTTGCCGCGGACGGCTGGAAGGCCAGCACCTATCGCGTGATCGAGCAGAAGAAGAACAAGGACGGCAAAGTTACCAAGGAAGTGGATAAGGGCTGGGCCTGTGACCTGCTGCCGAAGTCGCTGATTGTGGCGCGCTACTTTGCTGCCAAGCAGGCCGCCATCGAGCAGTTGGCAGCCGATGCAGAGGCCATCGATGCACAGCTGACCGAGCTGGTAGAGGAGCACAGCGGCGAGGAAGCTGCCTTCAACGATTTCGGAAAGATCAACGCCAAGGAGGTGAAGGGGCGTCTCGATGAAATCGGTGACGATCGCGAATCTCGTGATGAGATCGCGGTGCTCAAGCAGTGGCAGAAGCTGGACCGCGAGAAGTCTGCCTTGAGGAAACAGCTCAAGGAAGCCGAGGCGGCACTGGATGCGGCGGCTTACGCGAAGTATCCGAAGCTTTCAGAGGCCCTGGTCAAGTCGTTGGCGGTGGATGACAAGTGGCTGGGTGCGCTGGACGCTGCCATTCATGGCGAGATGGATCGGATTAGCCAGGGGCTGACGCGGCGCGTGCGGGAATTAGCCGAGCGCTACGAAGCACGGTTGCCGCAGATCGTGGATCGATTGGCCAAGTTACAGGCCAAGGTAGACGGCCATCTTAAGCGGATGGGCTTTGCATGGAAGTGAAAGAAGCCCGCGCAACTTACGATGCACTGGTTACGGTATCGGCGGGATACAAACACACTGAGTTAGGTGTCATTCCTGAAGAGTGGGAGGTATGCGCAGTTCGTCAAAAAGGTGAAATCATCACCGGCAAAGCATTGGCGGTGAATGCTCCTGGAACGTTGCGGCCTTACCTTCGAACCAAGAACGTCTTTGATGGACGAATCGACATTGATGACGTGCTCAAAATGCCGATGACAGATGAACAGTTCGTGCAATTCCGAATTAAATCTGGTGACGTTCTCCTTAACGAAGGACAAAGTCTTGAGCTAGTTGGTCGGTGCGCCATTTATCAGGATGAGTTCACAGGTCCGTGTGCCATCCAGAATGCGCTTCTCCGGTTTAGGGCACGCGCAGGCGTCTCCGAAGTATTTGCATCGCATCTTTTCCGACACTGTCAACAAACCGGCGTGTTTGCTCGAATTGCACTGCAAACAACATCAATCGCACATCTCGGCGGTTTGCGCTTTGAGAAGCTACGCCTTGCGTGGCCAAAGAATGAGGTCGAGCAACGTGCCATCGCCGAGGCCTTGAGCGATGCGGATGCGCTGGTCGAATCGCTGGAACAGCTCATCGCCAAGAAGCGCCAGATCAAGCAAGGCACCACGCAGGCCTTGCTGACCGGCAGGCAGCGCCTCCCGGGCTTCGACGACAATTGGCGTCGCAAGGCTTTGAGCGAGCTGTTTGATTTCAGTGGAGGTTATTCCGCGTCGCGCGATCAACTTTCGGCGGACGGACATTGCTATCTGCACTACGGAGATATCCATACGTCATCGAAGTCATTCGTTGATGTCGGCGCAGAGAGTCAAGAACTGCCGAGGCTCGATATTTCGATCAGCAAGGTCAACGCCAATTCGCTGCTCAAGGACGGCGACGTAGTCTTCGTGGATGCGTCCGAAGATGATGAGGGAACGAGCAAGCACGTCGTCATCATCAATAAAGATAACGCACCCTTCATTTCCGGCCTCCATACGATTGTTGCCAAAAGTAAAACAGATGAGCTTGACCATGCGTTCCGACGCTATTGCTTCCAAACGCCTGACATCAAGCAGCAGTTCCGCTTCTTTGCTGTGGGTACGAAGGTTTCCGGCGTTAGCAAGTCCAATATTGGAAAGATCGAGCTTTCCGTTCCGCCAGTCGCTGAGCAGCGTGCCATCGCCACTATCCTCACCGACATGGAGACCGAACTCGCCGAACTGGAAACCCGCCTCGCCAAGACCCGCCAGCTCAAGCAGGGCATGATGCAGGAGCTGCTTACCGGAAGGATTCGCCTGGTATGAAAATCTCCACCATCCTCGATCACATCGACAGCGGGCACATGGCGCTGCCCGAGTTCCAGCGCGGCTACGTGTGGAATCGCGACCAGATCCGTGGCCTGTTTGACTCGCTGTATCGCCGTCATCCGGTGGGCGGGCTGCTGGTGTGGGTGACCGAGTCGAGTGGGGCTTCCCATAGGGGCGACGGCACGCTTGCGGTGGGTGTGGTGAAGCTGCTGCTGGATGGCCAGCAGCGGATGACCTCGCTGTACGGCGTGATGCGCGGCAAGCCGCCGCGGTTTTTTGATGGCAACAAGCAGGTGTTCGCCGGACTGCGCTTTCATCTGGACGAGCAGGCGTTTGCGTTTTATCAGCCGGTGAAGATGCGTGACGATCCGCTATGGGTCGACGTGACCGAGTTGATGAAGAAGGGCACGGCCGGCTTGGGCGAGTTCGTGACCCGGCTCAGCACGCAGCCGGAGCTGGCGTCGAAGATTGGCGAGTACGTGGCACGTCTCAGTCGCTTGCTGAGTGTGGCCGACATCGACCTGCACGTGGAGGAGGTGACCGGCGCGGACAAGACGCTGGATGTGGTGGTCGACATCTTCAACCGCGTCAACAGCGGCGGCACCAAGCTGTCCAAGGGCGATCTGGCGCTGGCGAAGATCTGCGCCGACTGGCCCGAGGCGCGCGACATGATGAAGGCTAAGCTCGCCGAATGGACCGCGGCGGGATACCACTTCAACCTCGACTGGCTGCTGCGCTCGGTGAACACGGTGCTGACCGGCGAGGCGAAGTTCCAGTTTCTGGATGGCAAGACCGCCGAGGAAGTGCAGAACGGCCTGAAGCGGGCGACCAAATACATCGACACCAGCCTGAACCTGATTGGGGGCCGGCTCGGGCTGGATCACGACCGGGTGTTCTTCGGCCGCTTCGGCGTGCCGGTGATCGTGCGCTATCTGGATCAGCACCCGGGCCAGATCAACGAAAAGGAGCGCGACAAGCTGCTGTTCTGGTTTGCCCAGGCGGGCATGTGGGGGCGTTTCTCCGGTTCCACCGAGTCGTTCATCGACCAGGACCTCGGCGCGCTGGAAGGCGCCGATGGCGGCCTGGACAAGCTGCTGGAGCAACTGCGCCTGTGGCACGGCGGGCTCAGTGTGGAGCCGGGCAACTTTACCGGTTCCAGCCTCGGCGCGCGTTTCTATCCGGTGCTCTATCTGCTGACGCGAATGGGCCAGGCGCGCGACTGGGGCACCGGGCTGGCGCTCAAATCCAGCCTGCTCGGCAAGATGAGCAAGCTGGAGGTGCATCACATCTTCCCCAAGGCGCAGCTCTACAAGAAGAGATTCATGCGCGCGGACGTAAACGCGCTGGCCAACTTCTGCTTCCTGACCAAGGACACCAACCTCAATATCAGTGACCGGCTGCCGGAGGAGTATTTTCCGGAGGTCGAGCAGGCGCACCCCGGCGCGCTGGCCTCGCAGTGGATTCCGATGGATCCGTTGCTGTGGAAGATCGAGAACTACCCGGCCTTTCTCGAGGCGCGCAGGGCGCTGCTCGCCGACGCGGTCAACCAGTGCATGACCGAGTTGTTGCATGGGGATACGCGCTGGATGGCCGGTCGGCCACTGACGGTGCCGGCCGCCGCCGCGGTCAGCGGTGGCATCGCGGACGAAGAGGAAGAACAACGGCTTGAAGAGCTGAACGGCTGGGTGGAGGCGCAAGGCCTACCGCGCGGCGAGCTGGCGTTTGATTTCTCCGACTCCGACACCGGCGAGCAGAAAGCAGTGTTCGACCTGGCCTGGCCCAGCGGCTTGCAGGAGGAGCTGAGCGAGCCCGTGGCGGTACTGCTGAACGAGAGCGCGGGAACGATCGCGCTTGCCAGCCAGGCGGGGTTTCGTTGTTTCACCGACGTTGGTGAGTTCCAGCAGTACGTGATGACCGAGGTGGTGGCGGAGGATGTGCCTGCGTGAGCAACCGCTACGATGCAGGGGACGCGCAAGGCGCCTATGAGCCGGGTTCCGGCGATCAGGTGCTGCGCAACAAGCTCGGTATCACCGACAGCGAAGAAATGGACGCCGTCGAATTGCTGTTGCTTGAACAGCTCTATCAGGCGGTGCTGGTCGAGGATTTGCCGGATCGGCGCTTGCGCGTGGCGGACCTGAAAACCTGGCACCGGCGCTGGTTGGGCAACGTCTACGGTTGGGCCGGCCAGGAGCGTTCCGTGAACATGGGCAAGGGTGATTTCCAGTTCGCCGCAGCGGCGCAGATCCCGCGCCTGCTGAGCGTATTCGAACGCGGCTGCCTCGCACGCTTCACCCCTTGCCACGACTTCAGCGATGACGCGCTGCTCGAAGCGATCGCGGTGACCCACGTGGAATTCATCCTGATCCATCCGTTTCGCGAGGGGAACGGACGGCTGTCGCGGCTGCTGGCGGACGTTATGTCGGTGCAGGCAGGTAAGGGACCGCTGGATTACAGTGCATGGGACGCGGACAAGGAGGGGTATTTCAAGGCGATCCACGCCGGCATGGCTGACGACTACTCGGCGATGCGGCAACTGGTGGCCTTGGCGCGCGCGGATTGAGCCAGGTTTTCAGCGGGCCAGCTTGATGTCGAAGAACTTGCCCGACTTGCTGTTGCGCAGTGTGCGCTCTAGCTGGCGGATGCTCTTGCCCGTCTCGATGGCCGTGGAGCTGGTCACCGCACGGGTGATCGCCTTCTGGCTCGGCGCTTTGGCAGCGCCTCGCGGTTTGGCAAGGGCGGTAGGCTTGGCAGGTTTCATGGCGTCCATTATACCGGGTAGCGTCGTGCTATTCAGCACGAAAAAACGGGAGGCTGGCGGCGTGGGATCCAGCTTGAGTACAGGGGCAGGGAATGAATGACATCAGCAAGCCGGAACGGGTCACCCAGAACCGCGTAATGGCGCTGTTCCGGGACGAGTTGAAGTATCACGGGCTCGGCGACTGGAGTGACCGCGACAACAATCGCCAGATCGAGGACGGCCTGCTGAGCGACTGGCTGACCCGGCGCGGCTGCTCCCCAGCACAAATCGGCGTGGCGCTGCACAAGTTGCACACCGAAGCGGACAACCCCAGCCGCACCCTGTACGAAAACAATCAGGCCGTCTATCAATTGCTCCGCTATGGCATACCGGTACAGACGCAGGTGGGACGCAACCATGAAACGGTGCACCTGATCGACTGGGCCGATCCCGAAGCCAATGATTTCGCCATCGCCGAGGAGGTCACGCTCAGAGGCGGCTTTGAGCGACGGCCGGATCTGGTGCTGTACATCAATGGCATCGCCGTCGCGGTCATCGAGCTGAAGAACAGTCGGGTCAGCATTGGCGATGGTATCCGCCAGTTGCTGTCCAACCAGCAGGCGGCGTTCAACGAGTGGTTTTTCAGCACGGTGCAGTTCGTGTTTGCCGGCAATGACTCGGAAGGTCTGCAGTACGGCACCATCAATACACCGGAGAAGTTCTTCCTGAAGTGGAAGGAAGACGAGGCCGACGACAGCCGCTACAAGCTGGACAAGTACCTGCTGAAGATGTGCCGCAAGGATCGGCTGATCGAGCTGATGCACGATTTCGTGCTGTTCGACGGCGGCATCAAGAAGGTGCCGCGAGTGCACCAGTATTTCGGCATCAAGGCCGCGCAGCGGCACGCCCACCAACGCAAGGGCGGCATCATCTGGCACACCCAGGGCAGCGGCAAGAGCATCGTGATGGTGCTGCTGGCCAAGTGGCTGCTGCAGGACAACCCACATGCCCGCGTGGTGGTGATCACCGATCGCGATGAGCTGGACAAGCAGATCGAGCGGGTGTTCCACGATGCGGGCGAGAAGATCTATCGCACCAGCAGCGGGCACGACCTGATGCACCAGCTCGGCCAGGCCGCACCGCGCCTGCTGTGTTCGCTGGTGCACAAGTTCGGCCGGCGCGACGTGGATGACTTCGACCAATTCATCGCCGACCTGCAGGGCCAGCCCAGCGCGACGGTGGGCGAAGTATTCGTGTTCGTGGACGAGTGCCACCGCACGCAGAGCGGCAAGTTGCACAAGGTGATGGCGGCGATGATGCCGAACGCGGTGTTCGTCGGCTTCACCGGCACGCCGCTGCTGAAGAAGGACAAGCAGACCAGCCTGGAAGTATTTGGCGGCTACATCCACACCTACAAGTTCAGCGAAGCGGTGCAGGACGAGGTCGTGCTGGATCTGGTCTATGAGGCTCGGGATATCGACCAGAAGCTGGGTTCCCCCGAAAAGATCGACCAATGGTTCGAGGCCAAGACCAAGGGCTTGAACGACTGGCAGAAGGACGAGCTGAAGAAGACCTGGCACCTTGCAACGCGTGCTCAGCTCCCGCTCCCGCATGGAGCGGGTGGTCGAGGACATGGTGTTCGATTTCAGTGTGAAGCCGCGGCTTTCCAGCGAACGGGGCAATGCCATCCTGGTGGCGCGCAGCATTCTGGACGCCTGCAATTACTTCAACCTGTTCCAGCAGACGCCGCTGAAGGGTCGCTGCGCGGTGGTGACGTCGTACAACCCGCAGGCGAGGGACGTGACGCTGGAGGAAACCGGTGCCAACAACGACACCGACAAGCAGGTTATCTACAAGACCTATACCGATCTGCTGAAAGATGTGGAAGCGCAGCCGGGCAAGAGCAAGACGGAAACCTACGAGGATCGCGCCAAGAAGCTGTTCGTCGAGCAGCCATCCAACATGCGGCTGCTGATCGTGGTGGACAAGCTGCTGACCGGCTTCGATGCGCCGCCGTGCACGTATCTCTACATCGACAAGTCGATGCAGGATCACGGGCTGTTCCAGGCGATCTGCCGCACCAACCGGCTCGACGGCGACGACAAGGACTTCGGCTACATCGTCGACTACAAGGACTTGTTCAAGAAACTGGTGAACGAACAGGGCACCGGTGCGCTGCAGGTGTATTCGTCCGAGCTGGACCACAGTGCGGGCGGCGTCGACCCGGAAGTGCTGATGCAGGATCGCCTGGAGAAAGGCCGCGAGCGACTGGATGACGCGCTTGAGACGCTGGTGCTGTTGTGCGAGCCGGTCGAGCCACCGAAGGACGATCTGGACCACATCCGTTATTTCTGTGGCAATACGGAAATACCTGCCGACCTGAAAGAGCGCGAGCCACGCCGGGTGGCGCTGTACAAGGCGGCAGTGGCGTTGCTGCGCGCCTATGGCAATCTCGCGGACGACCTGTCCGGGGCGGGTTACGACGGCGGCGATATCAAACGCATCAAGGGTGACGTCAAACGCTTTACCGATCTTCGCGAAGTCATTCGCCGGGCCAGCGGCGAGACGCTGGACCTGAAGCCGTACGAGGCGGACATGCGCCACCTCATCGACACCTATATCGAGGCGAAGGCACCCCGAAAGATTTCTCCGTTCGACGATCTCGGGCTGCTGGATCTGATCGCCAGGAGCGGAATGGCCGAGGCAGTCAGCACGCTGCCCGAGGGCATCAAGGGCAACAAGGACGCGATAGCCGAAACCATCGAGAACAATGTCCGCAGCAAGATCATTCAGGAGCATCTGAACAATCCGGCGTACTACGCCAAGATGTCGGCGTTGCTGGACGAAGTGATCAAGTTCCGCAAGGAGCAGGCGGACAAGTACGAGGAGTATCTGAAGAAGATCGCCGACCTCGTCGGAAAGGTGCAGGCCGGTCATGCTGATGACATTCCGGAAGCGTTGAAACGCAGCGTGGGGTTGCGGGCGATCTACGACAACCTCGGGATGCCGCCGGCTCCAGCTGCAGCGACGAATCTCCAGGATGAGGCTGGCCCGTTGCCCATGCCCGATCCAAAGCTGAGACTGGCGGTGGACATCGACGAGGCGGTCAAGCGCGAGCGGCATGCGGACTGGCGCGGAAATGCAGCGCGCGAGAACCATATAAAGCGCGAAGCATTGTTGCCCTTGCTCAATAACGACGTGGCCGAAGCAGAGCGCATCTTCGACATCATCAAGCAGCAGTCGGAATACTGATGATCACCTGGCTCGACCTGGGCAGCATCCGTGTGGATGTGGTTCGGAAGAACATCAAGAACATTCATCTCGGCGTGTACCCACCGACCGGCAAGGTGCGCATTGCCGCGCCCGAGTGGATGGAGCTGGATGCGATCCGCCTGTTTGCCATCAACAAGTTGGCCTGGATCAGGCAGCAGCAGAAAAAGCTGCTTGCGCAGGAACGGGAAACGCCGCGCGAATATCTGGAGCGCGAAAGCCACTATGTCTGGGGGCGGCGTTACCTGTTGCAGATCGTCGAAGTGGAGGCGCGTCCCTCGGTCCGTCTGACGCACAGGCATCTGCGGTTGCAGGTTCGCCCCGGCACGGATGTGGAGAAGCGCGAGGTACTGCTGGCTGACTGGTACCGCGGCAATGTGAAGCTCGCTGTGCCGGGGTTGCTGGCGAAGTGGGAACCGATCATTGGCGCACGTGCCGAACACTTTTACGTGCAGCACATGAAAACGAAATGGGGCAGCTGTAATCCCATCGCGCGGAACATCCGACTCAATACCGAACTGGCCAAGAAACCGCCCGAGTGCCTCGAATACATCCTTGTTCACGAGCTCGTACATCTGCGCGAACCCACCCACAACGATCGATTCGTCGCGCTGATGAACAGGTTGATGCCCCACTGGCGCGATTGCCGCGACATGCTCAACCGCCTGCCGGTACGCAACGAACACTGGAGCTACTGACCTAAGCGGTCAGCTTTTTTCTCCTGTGCCTGACGAAGGAGCCCCCGCAAGCGGGGGCTCCTGGTTTCTACGCTGCTGCTGGCTCAGTGCTGTTGCGCGTTCGCACTGGCGCCGGCATCGCCGTCGGCTTGCGCCGAGGTGGAGATGCCGTCGCGCGCCGAACCGTGGGCACGGGCCTGGCCGCCGG
>Ga0182008_10002685_pt1 | contig 11044 bp, 9 predicted proteins | sample Sormic07211129_1_FD_120482 | JGI IMG/M metagenome (GOLD analysis project Ga0182008, IMG submission 120482) | Rhizosphere microbial communities from Sorghum bicolor, Mead, Nebraska, USA - 072115-129_1 metaG | ecosystem: Host-associated > Plants > Roots > Rhizosphere | place: USA: Nebraska...
CGCGAGCCAAATATTTCACGACGGAAATCGATTTTGTCGTATCCCGGTATCGCCATTTTCAGGCCGTATTCCGGGTTGAAATTTTCACGCTTCTTTGCCTGTTCCGGCTGCATGAAAAATGGATGGCTGAAGGTGTGGGTCGCCACCTCGACTTTCGGGTTGGCAAACAACTCACGGGCGATCGGCTCCAGTTCGCGAGCCAGGAACGGGAACATCCCGCGCGGCGAAATTTCACCCTCGATGATCGACACCGAGGTCAGGAATGGATTGGGCTTGATGAAATCATCGAGCACCTGCTTGCCGGCGTAGGGCGTGCCACGCACCTCGGCACGGGACGGAAAACCGTCGCCATCGATGTGCACGGTAGCGATGCGTCGGCCATTTTCCGTGGTGGTGTCGGGACGCGGTTGTACCGGCAAACGCAGGCTGGCCTGAAGGAACGCGAACGGATCGAGGATCCAGCGACTGCGCTCGTTGTTCACTTCAAGGATATAGGGCGCAAGGGCCAGACCGCCCCACTCCGCCACGGCCACTGGAGTGAATGTCTGGCCGCCTTCACCGGTCAGCAGCAATGCCGCTTTCGGGCCTTTTGGCAACACTGAAACAGCGGTCAGGTCACGGGATCGGGGCTGCACCGGTGCTTCGAACGCTCCGAGCAGCGACTTGTCCTGATAGGTGACGGTCAACGCTTGAGTGCCCGGAGGGGCTGCGCGGTTCAAGCCCAGACGCTTGAGCAGGACTTTGTCTTCAACCGGCAGGCCGGCGAAAAATACCAGCGGCACCTTCTCGTCCAGGCGCTTGCCGAGCCAACGGTTGAAGGCCGGGCTGTCCTGCGGCGGGCCGCTGGTCATCCAGGTAATGACGCCGGCATACAAGCCACTGAAACGATGGTCAGGCAACGCGTCGGCGGCCAGGTAGTCGACCCGGTAACCGAGGTACTCAAGCAAACCGCCGAGCAGCGTGTGCCCGGCGTTGCGGATCAGGTCACCTTCGCGCGGGTCATACACCATCGCGATTCGACGGGGCTGGACTTCGACGCTGCTTATGCCCATCGAGTCCAGTTCAGGCGTGCTGATGAAGGGGATGAATCCCTCATCGCGCAGACGCTTGGCCAGCTTGCGGGCTTCCTCGCGACGCTCCGGCGGCAGGTAGTCGATCGCCACCAGCGGAATGCCTTTGGCTCGCAAAGGCTGCAATTGGCCCAGCAACCACTCGCGGTCGGCTTCCGGCACCGGGCGATAACGTTTGCCCGCGGCATCCCAGCCGGCGTACATGGACTCGAACGCTACCGCTGCGGCGACGCCGTCCAGTTCGGGCAGTACTTCAAACCCTCGATTGAAAAACAGTTTCAGCGTGGGCTGACGCTTGTGCATTTCGCGCAGCAGACTGGCGAGAGCCACACGCTGCGCTTCCCGAGATCCTTCCGGCAATAGTTGGAAGCTGTCGAGGGTGTCGAGGAACAGACCGTCATAACCTTGCGCCTGCAAGGCCTTGGCGCGGCCGAGCAAGTGCTCACGCCAGGCCGGCGCGGCGAGGTCCATGACCTGACTGTTCCAGGAATCGTTTCGCACCGGGCTGACCGCATCACGCAGCCCTGCCTTGTCGATGGCCGCCTTGTTGCCATCGAACTCGCCCACCGACACGTAAGCGAACGGATGGCTGCCCAGCTTGCGCAAGGTTTTGACGTCGTCCGGGGTCAGGTGACCGGGCTCGACCACCGCCCAGTCGAACTGAGCCAGCTCGGACAGTGGCGGTTGGTCTGCGTACCAAAAAGCCACGCTGGAAGGTTGCGGCAATGCTGAAGCCTGGACAGACGGCCCGCTGACGAAGAGTGCCAAAGCCGCTAACAGCCGCTTGGCAACCGCGCGGACACGCGTCCTGCGAAAAACGATTTCCATAAATCACTCTTGAAATGACTGATCCGATACTGCTTGAACGTCGGACACAAATGCCGGGCGGATTACAAGCTGCGCAGAAGTTTCGCCAGTCCGGTGCCGATGGACGTCGGGGCCGGGAGCGTAAAACGCTCAAGCAGACGAGCGTTGTTGGCGCGCGAGTGGCGTATGTCGCCTTGACGCGGGGCCTGGTAAGTCACCGTCAAAGGATGGCCGGTGGCGTTCCCCAGTTCGGTGATCAGGTCATTGAGGCTGGTGGAGCGACTGAGCCCGACATTGACCGCGCCGGGCGCTGGCTCGCTCGCTTCCACGGCCTGGACGAGGATGCTCACCAGGTCTTCAACGTAAACGAAGTCGCGGGTTTGTTCACCGTCGCCAAAAATCGCCACCGGCTTCTGGGCCAAGGCCCGTTCGGTGAAGATACTGATCACGCCGGAGTACGGCGAAGAAGGGTCCTGGCGCGGGCCGAAGATATTGAAGAAACGCAGGATCACCGGCTCCAGGCCATGTTCGCGGCGATAGAAATCCAGGTAGTACTCGCTGGCCAGTTTGTCACTGGCATAAGGTGTCAGCGGGGACTTGGGGGTGTCCTCGTCGATCGCCGAACCCTCGCCGTTGTTGCCATAGATGGCAGCGCTGGAGGCGAACACCACACGCTTGATGTCAGCCTTCAACATGTGTTCACACACGTTCAGCGTGCCAACGAAGTTGCTTTGATGGGTGCTGACCGGATCATCGACCGACGCTTGAACCGAGGCCACCGCTGCCAGGTGCACGACGGCGGTGCAATCACGCATGGCTTGCTCGACGGCGGCACTGTCCGCAACATCGCCGACGACGAGGTTGAGATTGGCATTACCGACCGGCAGGTTACCGACCTTGCCCGTCGACAAGTTATCCAGCACGCGAACTTTGTAGCCCTTGCCAAGCAAGGCCTCTACAAGGTGTGAACCAATAAATCCTGCACCGCCGGTAACCAGTATTCGCCCATCAAGCATGAAGTTTCTTCCTGAAGATTCAAACGGACACTCCGTAGGGAAAGTCCGTAAAACGGTGATTCTGTAGTTCATTGATCCAGACTGATGGCCTTTAGCCCATCAGGCCTGAGACTGCGACCTCACCCAAATCTCGAAGGTTCAAAAATCATTGGGGAATTTGTCGTGCTAACGCTGATTTTATGGCGCAGGGCCATCAATGCGGCGCAGATGATGTGAGATCAAAGATGTACTGTCAATAGATTGTCTAGCTGGCCGCCACACGGTTCAAAATTTCAAATATTCGCCATTTAATTGACGACATTTAATAGCTACACGTCGACATATTATTAGTCATACGCAGCCGCCTTAAAGGTGTCACACCACGAAGCAAGCCCTCGATCCGTGGTTTGGGGGCACATCATTTCGGGCATGCGGTAACGGCACGGGAGTTGGAGTGTGGTTAGGCGCGCGATGGGCTGCCCATTTCGACATTACATCCTGAAGCCAACGTCCTGAGTACTCTGAATACCGGCCAGTGCATTTTTTGTCGCAACATGCAGCTCTCGTATGTGCGTAACCAGAAACGTCCAGAACGCAGGTTCATTGACAGTTTGCGCAACCAGTTCACCCGGCAGAAATCGGCTCATTTCCTTACGAAAATCGACCACGACCTTGGGATCAGAATCGAGTAGCTCCGATCGTTCCTTGAACAACCGCAGAAACTCGCCCTGCTCGCTACGATGATCACTCAGCTTATTCGCAACCAGATCAAACTTTGGGGTTATACCTTGCTGACGCAACCAGACCATGTCCCAAAGATCACGGTTCTTGATTCGATTTGGGCGTAGTGCAAACGCCACAATCTTGTCGGCATAGATTTCTTCGCGAGTTTCTGCCTGCAATATCAGGCCGCTGGTCCCCATATCAACCCCATATGGATTCAGCAACAACATGGGTTGTGGCAGATAACTCGGAATGGAGCACACATCGATGTTGATGCGCTGTGCCGGTAAATCCTTGCGTCCTGGCCGGGTCTGCACCTTCAACTTCCAAGTATCGACATTTCCTTCTTCACGGACAGGCTCACCCACCTCAACCTCAAGGCCATATTTGGTTTTTAGCGTAGAGACCAGTACTTCGGCGAGCTTTGTCAGGCTTTCCCGATTGAAACCGGCACCACCGGTGAAGTCCAGATCCTCGCTCAAGCGGTTGGAGCCGTAGCATGCGCGCAAGCAAGTGCCACCAATGAAAGTCAATCCAGCGAGCATGCCCGCGGAACTCAGCGCGAGCATGATGTCGTGGTGCAGCAATTCCTTCTCCACCACGACGCGCAATGGCGCCAGATTCTGGTTGTTTTTAAGTGCCTCATCTACCAGCTCATCAAACAAACTCATTGGCAACGCTCCAATCGATCAAGTCCATATTTCGCTTAGCGACCTTCATGTCCCGCAAAGCTTGTTGCGGTGTGGCCCGCCATAGTCGACAACGCGCGTCGTAGTGGACCTGCCCCACCAGGTCCTCTGGTTTCTGACGAGTGTGTATGAATTCGATGGTGCCCCAACGCCCGCATGAAATGCTGGTGGTGCGACCGGAAGACATCAGCGTGATCCAGTTGATGGGAATCTGGGAAATAACCCCGCAATCACTCAATGCAGTTTCGAGGCTAATGTAATTGAACTGCATCGCGCGAAGCCGGGCGGCCGCATGGAACAGCACCAATCCGCTGGCAGGCCTGGCAGCTTCAAATAGATAAAGCCCACGACACACCCGCGCTAAATGTCCGTCAGAAGCTGCGCGACTCAACAGGGTTTTGTAGGCGCTCTCTGAGATGTCGGGTACGAGCGCTCTAAGGTCATCCGGAGTGAACAGATAGCGTTCTTCGCTGGCCAGGCTGGCCAGTTTTTGTAGAAGCCGCCCCATTGGCTGGGTCGATTTTGAAAGTGAGTACATCGCCGAAGACTCTACAGAAGGTTTCACTTTATGTAACTTTCTGTAGAGCCATGTCAACAGGTAATGCAAGCCTAACAAAGTCAGGCCTCCCTTCTACACTCATTCCACATACCCCAAACACCGAGCCCTCATGACCTCCCTCAAAGACCGCTTGAAGCAAGGCAAGGACGCACGCAAGAACTGCCCCCGCAGTTCTCAAGCCGCCGCCGGAAAGATCAATCGCGATCCGCTGCCGCTGATCAAGCGCTCCAGCGAGGGTCGGGTCAAATCGCTGGTGGAGTTGCGCTATGGGCGCATGCTGGTGTCGCCGTTCACCTTTTATCGCGGCAATGCGTTGTTGCAGGCCCACGACCTCGCTGGTACGTCGAACATGGGACTGGCGTCGACGATTTGTGGCGATTGTCACCTGATGAATTTCGGCGGTTTCGCCACGCCCGAACGCAACCTGCTGTTCAGCGTCAATGACTTTGACGAGGTCCATCCCGGCCCGTGGGAGTGGGATGTCAAACGGCTGGTGGCGAGTTTCATGGTGGCCGCGCGCGACCTGCGCCATGGCGAGACCGTGGAAGAAAACGTCTGCCGCGAAGTGGTCACCGCGTATCAGCAGACGATGCTCGAATGCGCCGAGCAAAGTGCGCTGGAGACCTGGTATGAATCCATCAGCTACGACGATCTGCGCCAGCAGGCGAGCAAAGCCACGCTGGAGCATGTAGAGCGCGCGATCGCCAAGGCCGAGCGCCGGACGCACGCCGAGCTGCTGCCGAAAATCAGTGAACGTGACGCACAAGGCCGTCTGATCATTCGCGATGACCTGCCGGAAATCTTCCACCTGCACAAAAACACCACGCTGCTGGATGCCGACGATGACTGGCTTCGACTCGCAGACTGGCGACCGCTTTTCGAAACGTTCATGACTGACTATCGCGCGACCCTGCAAGCCGACCGACGCGGGTTGTTAGCGCGGTTCAATGTTCAGGACCTGGCGTTCAAAGTGGTGGGCGTGGGCAGTGTCGGCACCCGTTGCCTGGTGGCGCTGTTGACGGACGATCAGGGGTTTCCGCTATTCCTGCAGTTCAAGGAAGCCCGGCGGTCAGTGCTCGCCGACTACGTGAAGGCCAAATCGCGCGTAAGGCATGAGGGGCAGCGTGTTGTCGATGGCCAGCGATTGATGCAGTCCGCCAGCGACCTGTTTCTCGGCTGGACCACCGGCCCCAGCGGTCGACACTTTTATGTACGTCAGTTGCGCGACATGAAGGTCTCGGCCGAACTGGAAACCTTCGACGCCGAGGCCTTTGCCGCCTACGGACGCGTCTGTGGCCGCGCCCTCGCCCGTGCGCATGCCAAGTCATCGGGGCTTGCCGCGCAGATCAGCGGTTACATCGGCAAGAGCGACGCCTTGGCCGACGCCCTGTTCAAGTACGCCAAAACCTATGCCGAGCAGAATGACCGCGACTTCGAACGCTTCCAGCAGGCCTGCCGCAAAGGGCGACTGCGGGCACGGTCTGAGCAGGACTTCGCGGCCGATCATTTGCCTTGAGCGCGAACGCTGTTCTGGCAGCTTCACCCAGCCTATCTGGCGCAACCCGCCTATACGGTCAGTTATTTAGTCATCCCAAGGGTTGATCACCTCAACCCCGGGAAACTCGAAATCACGAACATTGCGCGTGGCGATCGAAGCACCATGGCTTCGGCAGATGGCGGCGATTTGCGCATCAGCCATCGACGCCGAGCGACCATTGGTTTCAGCGCCAGCCACCAACGTCGCGTACTCCACAGCAGCATGAGCATCAAAAGGCAAAATACGCCCCGCGAAATCCTCTTCGAACATCGCCATCGCGTGAGCTTCGAGTTTCTGTTTGCGTTTGCCGAACGGCAGTCGGGCAATGCCGTGGAGGATTTCCGCCACGGTGACCGCGCTGATCGCCAGATCCATCGCCGGTTGCGCATCGACCCAGACCAGGACTCGGGTATCAGGCTCCACGCGCATGAACTCCGAGAGAACGTTGGTATCGAGCACTATCATTCAGAGAAATCCACTGCAGTTGCTTTCTCACGCCGCGACGGAAGTTCGAGTTCAACCCCTCCGTCAACATTGAACCTGTTCCGGATACGGCTTCCGAGCCCGCCAGCGCGGTCAACTGTAGCCAAGGCCCTGCCCAGTATCAGGCGTGCTTCTTCTTCCATGGAATGCCCATTGTGGGCAGCCGCAATGCGAAGCTGTTCTTTAACCTGATCATCCAGGTTTCTGATGGTGATGCTGGCCATTACGCCCCCTTTGCAATCAATGAAATCATTGATTGAGGCTAGCACACCTATTTGCTAAAAAAATGATCGAGAACTCCATCCACTCCATGCACCGGACTGGCGGTCGACGTAGATGAATTTTTCTTCACCCCACCTTGCCTCGGCACCCGCTACAGTGCGCTCGCTCATTCAAGAAACTACGGTTTGCCCGCCCTCCCGCGGGCTTTTTTTTGGATTTTTTTGATGTGAAGCGCACTTCATTTTCAACTTGCGCACAGTTCAACTGTAGGAGCCAGCCTGCTGGCGATGGTCGTTAACGATAACGCGTGCGGACTGGTTCACCGCGTCGCACTCGAATCAATCGCCGGCAAGCCGGCTCCTACAGGTTCTGTGTTTGCCGAAACCCCACCGCGTTCACGATTCGTTAAGTATTCACGCCGTATGCTGGGAGCTCCCTTCCCTATCGACAGCCGCCATGTCACGTCCCGCCTGCTCATTGTTTCTGCTGACAGCGTTGCTGTTTTTCTTCGCCCTCGGCAATCACCAGTTGCAAGGTTCTACCGAGACGCGAGTTGCCGGGATTGCCATGGAAATGCACCTGGATAACGATTGGGTGACGCCGCGTTTGTTTGGCGAAGCGTTTCTGGAGAAACCACCCCTGAGTCTGTGGCTCGATGCCGGGGCGATCCGCGTGTTCGGCGCGTCGCCGTGGGCTGTCAGGCTGGCATCCGCGCTGGCCGGGTTGTTCAGCGTGATGCTGCTGTACACGATGCTGCGCCGTGCTGGCCGGCCCGTGGCGATTGCCTGGACCGCAGGCCTGTTGCTGGCGACCATGGCCAGTTACTGGAGTAACGTGCGCAGTGTCGGAGAAGATGCGTTGCTTGCCCTCGGAGTGAGCATGGCGTTGCTCGCGTTTTTTCAGGCTCATCGACAAGCCAGCGTCGGCAACTGTGCGCTGTTTGCTGCGGGCATCGCCATCGCGACGTTGAGCAAAGGGGTATTGGGACTGGCGATGCCGGGTGTGGTGATCTTCGCCTACCTGCTGGCCGAGTCGCTGCTCGAAAAACGCCTGAGGGTTTCACACTGGTTGCGTCCCGGGCTGCTGACATTGCTGGGGCTGGTGCCGCTGATTGTCTGGCTCGCGATGCTGTATCAGCGCGGCGGTATGCAGGCCGTGACGGAAGTGCTGCTGACCAACAGTGTCGGGCGCTTCAGCGGTTCCTTCGTCGAGGCGGGCCATTACGAACCGTTTTATTACTACCTCGCTAAACTGCCGCAGGCTTTTTTGCCCTGGAACATTCTGGTGTACCTGGGGCTGTGGCACTTTCGCAAAAGCCTGACGGCCAATCGTCACCTGTTGTTCTTCACGCTGTGGGTATTGGCGCAGTTCGTCATGCTGACGCTGGCGTCGAGCAAGCGCACCGTTTACCTGATGTCGATGACTCCCGCGGCGGCAGTGATTGCGGCGGAATATGCGGGTGTTCTGTTCGAACGGCTGAAGCGTTACGAAGGCGCTTCGAATGTATTGGGACGTGTGGCTCGCCATCGTCAGGCGCTGGCCGTTGGCGTGCTGACCGTTGTGATAGGAAGCTACCTCGCCGTCGCGCAATGGACACTGCCCCACGCGGATCGTACGTTGTCGTTCGTGCCACTGACGGAGCAGATTCGGTCGATGCAGGTCAGCGGGCATGACGTGGCGCTGTTTCAGGCCAATGAGCGGGTGGGCGGTGCCAGCGTGTTCTACACCCAACACCTGCTCAAGGGACTGGATGACGAGACGCAGCTTCATGCTTACCTTGCCGCGTCACCGTCGAATGTCGCGGTCATGGCTGTCGCGGATGAACCGGCTCCGCCCTTGAAGGTGCTGAAGGTGATGCGGGTTGGCCGCCAGAATTACTACTTCGTCGGGCAGTGAGACCGCGTCATCGTTCATCGCCGGCAAGCCGGCTACAGGGTTCAGGTTGCCCGCGGATTACGTGCCCACACCAAACTGTAGGAGCAAGCTTGCTCGCGATGAGGGCCGCACCCTCGGCAAGGATGTTGCCTGACACGCCGCAATCGCCAGCAAGCCGGCTCCTACAGGGTTCCGCGCTATTCAGGGATTACGCGTGCGACTGCTATCTCCTCTGGGAGTAAGCCTGTTCGCGAAAACGCCACTCGATGCACCGGCAAGTCCAGCCGCGCTCGTCCGTAAAACGCCAGCGCAGTCAGCAAACATGTCAGCCATATGAATATCCCCGCCCAGAAGGTGTGGGACATGTAATGCCAGCCCTGCAAGACCCGTGTCGTGCCGTAGACGAACCCAAGCAGCAGCGAGCCGTACATCAGCGCTTTCGAATAGCGCCAGCGATAACGACGTGCCACGAAGTACAACGCCAGCATGGTAAACCCGCCCGACGCATGCCCACCCGGCCAGCAGCGGCCATAGCCGGCTTCCTTGAACAACTGGAAGTTTTCATACCATTCCACGTGGGCAATTTTTCCGCCATAGAGGGTCGTTTCAATCGGGCAGTACACGCTGGTGTGCGCCTTGAGGAAATGAATCACCCCGGTGCAAATGGCAAACGCGAACACCACAAACAGAAAATCCCGACGATGCCCGTGAGCAAACCTCAGCAGCGGAGCGGCTTTGCTTCGCTCCAGGAACCGGCCAAGGCGAGGCCGTTTCTGCGGGTTGACCAGTGGCCAGACGAAGGACAGCATCGCGCCGATCAAGGCGATTTCAGCGGTCCAGTTCGGAATGATACGAGCCCACTTGTGGGTGAGCTTTTCGAAGAAGTGCACCTGGTCGAGCGGGAAGGTCTGGGTGACGGGGTCAAAAAAAAGATTGCTGAACGCGATGTCGATTGTGGTCATGTCGAACAACAGGAACACCACCGCCGCGCAGACGAGCGGGATACCGAAATTGATGCCATAAAAACGCATGGATCTACTCATGGGTGGTCACCGTGCGCCAGTCGGAGGCTTCGATAAAACCGAGCATGTGCGGGGGTTGCGCAGGCTCGGCGGACACAAACAACGAGGCGCCATAACCGAGGCTGGCAGTCGATACCTTGAGGTCTTTCTCGATTTGCGACATGCATTCGCTGTGGGTGACGAGAATCAGATTGCGCCCCGCCACTTTGTGCGCCAGCGCATCGCGCAGCATCGTGCCCTTGCAGCTGATCAGCCAGTTTTCATCGACGCTCACCTTGTTGAACATATAGCTCGCAGTCTGCGCCGTGCGAATCATCGGGCTGTTGTAGATATCGGCCTTGTCCAGGCCCAGTCGCTCGAACTGCGCGCCGATACTCACGGCAACGCTGCGGGAGCGATCGGTGATGCCGTCGTTGCCGCTCAGGCACGCGGCTTTGGAGTGATCGCAGCGCTCGACGTGCCGCACCAGCACAATCATGTCGCCTTTAGCCCAGCCGGATGACAAGGCCCGGGCACCGGCGACATTGCCGTGGGCCAGGTCCGGTACGCTGGCAGGTTGCAACAGCCACACGGTCAACGGGATCACCAACAGCGCCGAGGCGAGGATCACCACGGTATTTCGATGACGGGCAAAACGGCTCAGATCAATCGAGCGTTTTATCCCGAACAGACTCAGTCTCAGTTCCACATCAGGCCGCCTCACCGGCATGCATCACTTACATTCGATGCCGCGAGGGTAGAGAGGCGTGCGTCGGCGGTCGGTGAAACGTATGTGAAAAAAAGCTTAAGCCGCACAATTGCACGACAGGTCCCTGTAGGAGCGAGCTTGCTCGCGATGGACGTCAACGATGACGCGTGCTTTCTGAATGAACGCGCCGTCCTTGAGTCCATCGCGAGCAGGCTCGCTCCTACAGAATAAAGTCGTCCGACAAAATCCTTTCAGCTCTCGCGATTGCTGCCGATACAGTCCTGCTACACACCCTTGGCTACCAAAAACAACAATCTTCCAGCCAACCGACGACTAAAAAACGCAACGTTTCCTGGAGGAAATTGATGAATAGC
>Ga0182008_10002689_pt1 | contig 11036 bp, 7 predicted proteins | sample Sormic07211129_1_FD_120482 | JGI IMG/M metagenome (GOLD analysis project Ga0182008, IMG submission 120482) | Rhizosphere microbial communities from Sorghum bicolor, Mead, Nebraska, USA - 072115-129_1 metaG | ecosystem: Host-associated > Plants > Roots > Rhizosphere | place: USA: Nebraska...
ACCGGCATCATCGGTCCGAACGGCGCCGGCAAGACCAGCCTCGTCGACGCCGTGCAGATCGCGATGGTGGGAGGACACGGCCAGCACCTGCACTTCAATGCCCAGTCGGTTCACAAGGACGCGCGCTCCTTGCGTGCATATTCCCTGGGCACGATGCGGTCCGGCGAGGGAGACAAGGGCGTGATCACCCGCAAGCGGGATGAGGCGCTTTCTTACATCACGTTGGTCTTCAAGGGGCAGGCCGAAGCGGATGTCTTCAGCGCCGGAATATGCATTCACGCCACGACGACGGACCAGCGCGTCATGGGCTTGTACGTCCTGCCGGGCGTGGCATTGAAGCTGGAGCACCACCTCGAGGACCTCGGCGCGCAAGGCAAAGCACCGATCGACTGGGAGCTCTTCGCAGAACTCGGGCGCTCCCAGACTCGCGCAATGGGCAGGACGGCCACGATCACGACGCGCCCGGAAACCTATTTGCACGAGCTTCTTCACAACGTCCAGCAGGGATTGGACGTGCGCAAGTTTCTTCGCGCATTCGGCCACAGCATCGATCTCAAGGCGGTAAGCAGCGTCGGCGACTTCCTGCGCGGCTATCTGGTCGAGGCAACGCCCATCGACAAGCGCGGAACCTTGCAGCACATCAAGACCCTGCGTACGTTGGGTCGGCAGATCGAAGAGGTCACGTCGCAAGTCGCCCGCCTGGAAGATATCGAGAGGCGCTACCAGAAGGTCTGCGCTTTGCATCGTCAAGCTGCCGTCGCCATCGCAGCGCGGCTCCAGCTGGAGGTGGAAGCCGCAGATGCGTCCGCCGGCAAACTGGACGCGGAGATTTCGGATCTGCGCGCCGAGCTCCTCCAGGCGACGCAGGATTTGCCGCACCATGAGCAGCAGCATCGAACCCTGAATGACGCATATGAGAATCTCCTGCAGGCGCTCAACGCCGACCCGGAGCAGCAGCAGCCCGGCCAGCTGGCGCAGCTACGAACCGCCCGTCAGACGTCCTTGACGCAAGCGCGCAAGGACATTGATCGCCTGAGCCTGCAGTTGCGTGAGGCCCTGCTGGAGGCGACATTGGTTCTTGAGATTCACCATCCCGAACAGGCGCGTGCTGTCGAAGGCGAACTTGCGCGCTGGGACGGGTGGGCGAAAGCAGGACATCTCGCAAGCCTCGAACAGTTGAACGCCGGCCTCTCGGTGCTGGCTGCCTGCGAAAGGGAGATCGGGCGGGAACGTCCCTTGGCGCTGCAACTCGAACAGGAGGCCAAGCGCATCGCCGAAGAGGCCAAGGCACGACTTCAGGCGGTCAGCCAAGGCAAGCGGATCACCGACAGCAACGTCGCACGCGCAGGCGCGTTGTTCGACGCCCATGGGATTGCCTACCAACCCGTCGCCGCAGCGGTGCGGGTCACGGATTCCCGGTGGCAGGGGCCGATCGAGACATTCCTGGGACCGCACCGGCTCGCGCTGGTCGTCGAAAGCGGACGCGAAGATGATGCCGTGGAGCTCATTCGGCGTGAGCGGATCGACGACGTCACGGTCGTGCAACCGGAGCACTTGCGAGAAGACATCGGACGGCCGGTCGCGCCCGATGCGGTCGCGGCACTGCTCGAGGGCGCCGATCCCGTGGCGTTGGCCTACTTGCGCCGCATCCTCGGAAAGATGAAGCGCGTCCAGACGGCACAGGAATTGCGCAGGGAGCCGCGCGCGCTGACCACCGATTACATGCTCAGTGCAAACGGCGGCACGAAGCGAATCCGCCCCCTGGAAGAAGCGCGGTGGATGCTGGGCATGAAGCTGACCAACGACGACCGTGTGGCAGCGGTCGAAGGCAATCGCAAAGCGATGGCCAAAGCCCATGAGGCCACGCAGTATGTGGGTCAACTCGATCGCGCACACGCCACCGCTCTTGCCGCCGTCCAACAGGTGACCTTGGCGGCATACACGTCGGCGGTGACAAGCCATTCGACGGCACAAACCCAGCTGAATGCGGCCGCCGACCCATCGGCCATGCCTGTCTCGGAACGGCTGAAGGAATTGCGCCTGCAGGTGAATCGCGCGCGGCAGCAGTCGGTGGATGCAGGACTGGTCGTCGGGCAATTGCGCGACACCATCACGCGAAGCGAGACGGCGCTGAAAACGCTGGAGCCGCAGTGCGTTGAAGCGAAGAGAAAACTCGCTGGGTTGCAGGCGTCGCAATCAGCGGTCCTGCAGGATCCCGACTGCGATCACGATCTGCTGCCGAAGGAATATGACCGTCTTGCCGCCGAGATTGAAGCGCGGGGGTTTGAGGCTGCGATCGTTGAACACCAGCGCCGCCAGCAACAGCTGGCGGCACAGATCCAGACAGCAGGAGCACTCGCCCGTGATGGTTTCCTCGAGTTCATCAACGAGCACTCGATCGGCTTGGTCGATGAGCGCTCGGATTGGCGCAAGGCGCATGGTTGGGTGCAAGGTCACATCCGCAAGCTGCGCGACTCCACGCTGATGGGATACCGAGACGAAGCGGCCAAGGCAAGGGAGGCCGCCGAGCAGTCCTTCCGCTCGGACGTCAAATTCAAGATGCGCGAAGCGATCCAGCGTGTTCGCCAGGAAATTCGCGACTTGAACCACATCCTCCAGTCGTGCCCTGCGTTCACCAACGGCGAGAAGTACCAGTTCGTCGCCAACGTCTCGCCTGCACACAAGGCGCTTTACGAACTCATCATCGCAGCCCCTGAAGGAGAAGGCCCTCTTGACCTGTTCGGCCAGCAGGAGGTGCAAGCCAAGCTGCTGGAGCTTCTTGAGAACAGCGAGAGCGGCAACGACAAGGGCAACAACCCGCTCGAGGACTATCGACTGCTGTTCAACTTCGACCTGCAGATCCTTCAGGACGGCGTCGTCGTCGACTACTTGAGCAAACGCATGGGCGTCGCGTCCAACGGTGAACATCGCGTGCCGTTCTACGTGATCGCCGGTGCAGCTTTGGCCACCGCTTACCGTATCCGGCCAGGAGGCCCGCATTTCGGTGCGGGCCTCATGATCCTGGATGAAGCCTTCTACGGCATGGACGCGCAAAACACTTTCGTCACGGCCAACTTCCTCAAGAGCCTGGGGCTGCAGCTTCTCATGGCCGGGCCGGACAGCGATGTCGGCAAGCTCGCGCCTCTGATGGACAACTACTACGACTTGGCGCGTTATGGAGCAGACGTGTTTGCCGAGCACGTGGTGGTCAAGCCGGCGGCTCAAGAGCTTCTGACAAGCGATATTCCCTTGCTGCATCCCGAGCTGGTCGATGCCGCGGAACGAGAATTCGCGGCGGAGCGGGCGCGTGCATGAAGACTGAAGAACGGCAAGACGAAGTCGCCGGCCGTGGATCGAGCGTCGCCCGCAAAGCGCTTCAGAAATTGCTGCTGCGGGCCGAAAACGCCAAGGGCAAGGCGGACAGCACATCGCCAAAGGCGCTGCTGCGCACGGTCTCCCTGCGGCTCTCGAAGGATTCGTTTCCGGAGTACCTCGAACTCGATCGGCATGCGGACAAGGTTGAATGCAATGCTGCGTGGCAGCTCGCTGAGCGCACGAATGCAATCAGCATTGAGTGGGATACGCGCGCCGGCGACCGCGCACACGCGATTCGGCTCGTGCTCACCGACGGCGATCTCCTCGCGACGCATCTTGGATTGCCGCCGCGATGGCGGCTGATCGAGGAAGCCCGCACGCAATTCGCCGCTCATTTGCGTGACTACTCCGTCCTTGAGAACGTGCTGGCCGCGTGGAGCAGAGGCGGTTCCGTACGAGGCACTCGACCCGGCGAATATCAGGCCTGGCTCGACGGCATCCGTGTTCTTCAGGACGCTGCCACACGACGCGACGAGGACGCGCCGATTCGAAGAGTAAGTGCACGACTCTTTGGTGACAGCAAGCGTATCGAAGGTCTCGTGAACGTGTTGGATGCGCTCGTGCACCGGGAAATGGGCGTGCCCGCAGGCGAGGTCGAAGACGTACTTTCTGAAATTGGCGTGCTGAAGTTTCCGCCTACGCTGCTTCTTTCTGGCGAAGTCGCTTTAACGTATGCCGGCTCGACATTGGCGGTGCCGCGGCCTTACCTTGGTGTCGCTCCAATGGCTGTGGCGGGAATCAGCTGTGGGGATTCAAGGATTCGGTACGTGTTGACCATTGAGAACCTCACGACCTTCCACGAGCTCGCCCGGTGCCGGCCGCAGGACGTGGTGGTGCTCTACACGGGCGGCATGCCGAGTCCCTCGTGGACGCGCGTCTACTTGCTGTTGTTGAATGCATTGCCCGTCCAAACGTCGGTCCTGCATTGGGGTGATGTCGACGTCGGCGGGTTCCGCATCGCGTCGCATTTGGCGAAATGCTGCGCGAGCGGCGGACGCCATTTGCAGCTTCACGGTATGGATGGCACTCTCAATCCTTCATTCACCGAAGGACGAAGGCCTTTGGGATCCAGTGAGCGCGCAGAGATCCAATCCATGTGCGAACGCTGGGGTTGGGTGACGGAGGGCGCGTCACTCGGCCAATTTGCGATCGAACAAGAGGCCTTGCCTGTGGCGTGGCCCGGGTAGGTGGATCACTCGGATGAGCTAGGAATCTTTGGCGAATTTGACGATTTTGTCGATTTTGGCTACACTCCAAACTCAGGAGAGTCCGCCATGCAAACCTTTTCCATCGAACGCAAGGATTCGGCAGCGCGAGTTCGCCGGGGGGCGGCCCCTGCGGCCGTGCCTGTTCATGAGCTGACGGAGGTGGTTGGCGGTCTCAGCGGCCCGATCAGCGCCCGTCTCGCGGCAGAGATGGCCAAGCAGGTGAAAGTGCCTGAGAAGAAGCTGCGGGTTCTTTTTGAAATTGCCATTCCCGGTGTTTTGCAGGCAGAGCTCGAAAACAGTCTGTTGGCCAGCGGACCGGAGTTTCGTGCCAAACGCGCGAAGCTTGCACACGTCCTCAGCTCTGCCGAGCTTGCTGAGGCCGTGCCTGCTGTCATGGAAGCAATGCCGGGAATTGCGGAAGCTGCGCCAGGCGAAGACCCTCGTGCGCTCACGAGCGAAGAAGCTGCGGACCTGCTGCACGTCTCGCGATCTCACGTGAACGCGTTGGCGGACGCCGGGACGCTGGGTGAAGTGATGCGGACTGCCGGTGGGCACCGCCGACTGTCTCGTGCCCAAGTACTGGCATACAAAGAGCAGTGCAAGCGCACTCAGGCCAAGGGTCTGGAGGCGATGATCGCTGCGAGTGAAAAGGCCGGCCTGTACGACCTTGAACTCAAGGCCGCTCCCCGCAGGCGAAGGTCTCGATAAAGGCATGCCTGCCAAAGGAGCTGGCCACGTGGCGCCAGAAGCGGTGCCGCGCATCGTGCTCGTGGATGCAAATGTGTTTTTCGCTCCGCGGCTGCGGGATCTCTTCATGTTCTTGCATGCCGCGGAGGTCATTCACGTTCATTGGACTACCGAAATTGAGCGCGAATGGGTTCGCAACGTCGTCGAAATCCAGGGTGCTGACCGTCAAGGTATCGAGGCATGTCTTGGCGGAATGAGGCAGGCCGTTCCCGGCTGGCAAGTCGCGGGGTACGAGAAGTACCAGAAGCTCTTTGAGCTGGTCGACGCAAAGGACAGGCATGTCGCCGCAGCTGCACACAAGCTGTCGCTCGAAGAGTGGCCGGGCCGACCCGTTGCTTTGGTGACCCAGAACGTCAAGGATTTTCCTGAAAAGGCGTTCGCACTAACGCAGGTCACTCGCTACAACATGGCTTCGTACATCGACGCGTTGTGCCGCGAAGAACCAAAGCGACTCATGGAAGTCGTTAACTTCTGCCGAGCCAAGCTGAAGAATCCGAAGTACACACCACAGTCGTACGTCGAGGCCCTCGTCAGGCATGGGTGCGCGCACCTCGCGCAAGCGGCCGCAGCGTCATGGGGCATCGAATGTCCCGTCCTTCACAAGGGCGCGCTGCAGTACGAGGCTCACCGCCTCGAGGCAGAGAAAGCGAAGAAGAAGGCTGCTGCCAAGAACGCCAAGGTCAAGCGTAAGAAGTAGCTGGTGGCGCCCATCGCCGCTGCGCCTCGAATTCCGAAGGGCCGCACTGGATTACGCCGCGCCCTTCTCAAGAAGCCCAGACGTAGCTCGATAGAGTTCCCGCGCGATGAATGCTTCATACGGAGGCGAATCGCCGGAGTGATTGAGGTTGGTGATGGGTCCGGCGTTCGAACCAGCAGAGAGCTCGCTACACCGAAAAGCAGTGCAAGCCGTTTTCGGAATACGTGCCATATTTGCCGAGGTACTTCGAAGCTTCCCAGAACTCTTCGAAATACGGGCGGGGATCGAACACCTTGGCGTCGAATGCTCGCTCACCCCATTTCATCCTAAATGGGTTTAAGGTTGTGTCGTCTGCCAGGATGACTGCAGGCAAACGTATTCTTGGACCTGAGATCTGGGGCTCCTTCGTTCCGCGCGCCTTGTGGTTCTCGCGCCAAATTTCAAGAAGCGGATGCAGCGCGACAGGAAGTGCCTTCAAATCCTCGAGCAAGGCTTGGCCTTCCGCGTGGGAGCTCTTCTCAATGTCATCAAGCGCCGTGTCCCACTCGTCGTACACCAGGGTACTCAGTTCCTCGGTGAAATTCTTTGCGGTCTTGATTCGCTCATCGCCTGCGAGCATGAAGAACAAGGCGCCGCGGTCTGCGCGCTCGAACGAAGCTTTCAATTTTCCGGAAATTTCAGGGCCATACACCTGCTGAAATGGCTTTGTGGGAGTGAGAGACTTCAACCACGCCGAAGGAGCGTCCATGCAAAACCAAGCCAAGGACGCGCTCGCGCGGTAAGCCTCAGCGACATCAGTGACATTCCGGTGATTCGCGTACCAGTGCGCTGGCGCGGAATACACCGTCAATTCGGGGTGATAGATTCGTTCGAGAAATGCCGCGCCGAAATGCTGCTGCTCTATCAGCTTGAAGTCGGTCTTTGGCAGGCCACTCAATAGACCGTAGCCTCCCAGCATCTCAGACTCAACAGCTCGAACCTCCATGAGCGATGCAGGAGAGATTGGCTGCCTCGCAATTGGTACGTCGTCGGTCGATGCAAAGCGTACAAACCAGATCGGATGCTGCGGATTGATGCTTCCGTCGGTCAAAAATGCTTGACCGACCGTTGGCTGGTACTTCCACGGCTTCGGCAGAGGGTTATCGACGGTGCTGTAGTAAGCGGGCAGATGAATCCCTGCCAGCGCGCGCGCAACACGCTGGCACTGTTCCTGCAACGTGGGCGCCTCGTCGCCTTTCCCTAGCTCTTGCAACAGCGTGGCGATCTCATTGAGCCAAAGGAGCCCGAACACCGACGATGTCATGTCGAGCCAGTGCCTGTACTCATGCCAGGCGTTCGTCCAGAGCTCGAGGTGAAAGGGCCAGCGCGCTTCCAAAGTCTTTCCGCTCGCCGCCTTGCGAATGTCACCGACTTCCAATTTCTCAAACATCACCAGCTGGTCGATGTAGTTGTAGCTGGCGACCTGCTGCGTATCGGGCAGACCGCCGAACCTACTAGTAATCTCTGCATGCCTGCTGGCAATCTCCGCGCGCATAGCGGCCTCCTCCTCAGAACGGGACAAGTCTATTCGTGCTGTTTGGCCGTGCCAGCCGAACGTCGACAACACGGGTGTCGGCCTGATGTTCGCGTGCCGGACCGTGCAGCAACACGGCGGGCGCTTACCGCGCGACGCCAAGGTCTTCGAACATGCAAACTCAGCGCACGTTCCTTTCTACTGACAAGGGCGCTTTGGCCGCCCAGCCGTTGCCTGATTTTTGCGTAACCGTGGCGCCCTATATCAGTGACGAAGAGGCCCAGACCGCCATCTAAACCAAGAGGCTGTGGATTCGGGTCTACCACTAAGGAAGGTCTGAACAAGTCCACCGATCATGCCGCCGCGCGTTGATTGATGCAAAGGAACTTGCGCAATGAGCCAGCTCAGTTTTTCGGACGCGGAGTACGCCGGCAAGAGGAAGAAGACGCGGCGCGAGATCTTCCTCGACGAGATGGAGCAGGTCGTGCCGTGGAAGGCGTTTCTCAAGACGATCGAGCCCTTCTACCCGGTGGCCGGCCGAGGCCGCAAGCCGTACCCGCTGGAGTCGATGCTGCGCGTGCACCTGATGCAGAACTGGTTTGCGCTGAGCGATCCGGCGATGGAAGAAGCACTGTATGAGATCGCGTCGCTTCGCAACTTCGCCGGACTGAAGCTGAGCGAGCCCATCCCCGACGAGACGACGATCCTGAACTTCCGTCACATGCTGGAGGAGTACGACCTGGCCGAGGACATCCTCAAGGAGGTCAACGCGCTGCTCTCCCGCATGGGCCTGCTGCTCAAGCGAGGCAGCATCGTCGATGCGACGATCATCGCGGCGCCCAGCTCCACGAAGAATGCCGAGGGCGAACGCGACCCTGAGATGCATCAGACGAAGAAGGGCAACCAGTGGCACTTCGGAATGAAGGCGCACATCGGCGTCGATGCCGACAGCGGCCTGGTCCACACGGTGACGACGACTGCGGCCAACGAGGCCGACGTCGAGCAGGTTGCCGACCTGCTGCACGGCAAGGAGCAACAGGTGTGGGCGGACTCCGGCTACCGTGGCGCGCAGAGCCGCGTTGATCGCGACGTGAAGTGGCACATCGCGGCGCGGCCCAGCGACATCGCCAAGCTGCCCGAGGGCAAGTCGAAAGATCGGCTGCAGAAGAAGGAGCACGCCAAGGCGAGCGTCCGAGCGAAGGTCGAGCATCCGTTCCGCGTGATCAAGCGGCAGTTCGGCTTGGTGAAGGTGCGCTTCCGCGGGCTTCAGAAGAACACGGGCCATCTGCTGACGCTGTTCGCGCTGTCGAACCTGTGGATGGCGCGCAAGCAGTTGATGACCTCGGCGGGAGCAGTCCGTCTGAAAACAGCGTGAAGGCGCGAAGAGACGCCGAAACTCGCAACGCACGACCTCGAAATGCCGAACCTCGTCGCCATTCCTCACTTCAACTCGGTCAGGCAGCTCGCGCATTCGAGTTGTTCAGACCTTCCCTAATGGCACCCAGCAATTATCGCGTGGCCAAAAATGAGCTTCCCACGTAAGTTGGAGGCCCTCACGACTACTGTCGAATGCGTGGAGCCGCCTAATCAGCGCACGCTGGACCGACTCTTCCATTTTTGCTCGCCCATTGTCCGTCGCGATGCAGATCGCCCGACCTATGGACATCGGTGCTCTTCTGCGGGACTGCAGGCTCGACCAAAATCTGCGGGCGCACGCGCTGGAGCAGATGGCGCTCCAGAGCCGAAAGCGCGTCCAGCAGTTGCTCCTGCGTCGGCGGCGCGTAGGACAGCGTCATCGAGCTGTTCGTCGAATGCTTCATTAAGTGCGCGATCGTGAAGGCATGGACATTCAGCAACGTCATCGCAGTCGTGAAGGTGCGACGCAGGTCGTGCATCGCCCAGTGCTCGCCGCACGCTGCACGCACCAACTTGATGTGATACTGCGGCGGGCAAACGACATGGCCCTTCTCCGAATCCGCGTAGCCGAACACGAAGTCGTTGATCTTCTGCTTGAGCCGGCGCTGGAGAATCGTGCGGGCCAGCGGCGCGATTGGGAAGACGTAGTCGTGCCCGTTCTTGGTGTTCCGGAACACCATTCGACCTTTCGCGAGATCGACGTCCGACCAGCGCAGCGTTGCCGATTCGATGGAACGACTGGCCGTGATAAGCGTGAACAGGATGTAGTCGCCTATCACCGGATCCAACGACTCGCAGGCCTTCCACCAATCCTGAAAGTACGGCTTGTTGGTATCGAGAAAGCCGCTGCGGCGATTGATCCGCGTCCATCGCCGAGTCGTCTTCAAGATGCCGACCGGATTCACGAAGCCCGCTCGAGATAGCTGGTACTTGCTGATCGCATAGTTGAACGCGGCCTGCAGGTATTTGAAGTAGTGGTTGGTGGACCGCGTGGTCGGCTGAGGGCTCTTCGAGAGCCTTCGCTTGGGGAGCATCCGCGACGCGACATCGAATCGTGCGAGAACGTCGTCCTGCGTGATCTCGCGGTAAGGCCGCTGCAGCCAGTCGGACAGCTTCACCTCAATCAGTTCGACCTTCTCGGCCGACCTGGCGTTGGGTTGCGTCTTGAAGGCCCGACCTTTCAACTCGCCGAAGTGACGCTTAGCCGATTCGATGCTCTTCTTCGTGTTCGGCCGGTGTTGAACCTCGTCGATGTACTCGCCGAACAACTCCTCCAAGGTCGCATTGGGGGCGCCGCGATACCGCTCTTCGTAGGGGTCTTTGCCGTCCAGCAGTTGGGCCTTCATCTGCAGCGCGCTCTTGCGGGCCTGGTCCACTGTCATCGGACCGTATTCGCCGATCTTGCGCTTGAGGACCTTCCGGCCGACGCGCATCTGCAGATAGAACACCTTCTTCGTCGGCGAGACGCGGACACCGAAGCCGGTCAACTCGTCGTCCATGTAGAAGGTCTGTGACTCTCCCGGCGCGACCGCGACGGACTTTACGAACGACTGATTCAGCTTGGGCACTCTCGGGCTTTCTAGGCTACACGCAGCCCGTTCTAGGCTACATCTAGGCTACATCTAGGCTACAAACGGACGACAAGTTAATCGCAGTCCATCCGAGTCAAGCGCGCTTGAGCGTGCTTGAAAAGTCTTTTACTTCAAAGACTTAGCTCCGAGAATAGAGAAATTTCGAAGCACTCGCAAGAACTTGCGAAATGCCACTTTAATTTTTTATGAGTCCCCTGCTCTGACCAACTGAGCTAACGGCCCGCCAGCAAGCATTGTAGGCAGCCACGACCTCGGCCTGCGCCGGGGTGGCAAGTCACTGCCCCTTGTTGTGGCTCAGCGCGTTGCTCACCAGCTTCGAGGTGATGTCCACGATCTGGATCATGCGGTCGTAGGGCATGCGCGTGGGGCCGATGACGCCCAGCGTGCCGACGACCTGGCCGTCGACGTTGTAGGGCGCGCTGACGATGGACAGTTCCTCGATCGGCAACACCTGGCTTTCGCCGCCGATGAAGATGCGCACGCCCGCG
>Ga0182008_10002690_pt1 | contig 11036 bp, 8 predicted proteins | sample Sormic07211129_1_FD_120482 | JGI IMG/M metagenome (GOLD analysis project Ga0182008, IMG submission 120482) | Rhizosphere microbial communities from Sorghum bicolor, Mead, Nebraska, USA - 072115-129_1 metaG | ecosystem: Host-associated > Plants > Roots > Rhizosphere | place: USA: Nebraska...
ATCAGACGTAAAGGGCAGCCGGAACTTTTAAAATTCACGGTAATGCGTGAGCAGATTGCCGAATTATCCATTACAGCCAGTTACATGGTTACCAAGCAGATCGGTTATATTGCCCTATCTGTCTTCAGTCAATCTACCCGCAGGGAAATGGATGCTGCCTTGAAAAACTTGAAAGCCCAGGGCATGACCAAGCTGATCCTGGATTTACAGATGAATGGCGGAGGCATAGTGGATATGGCCATTGGCGTTGCAGATGAATTTCTTCTGCCTGAAAAAACTGTCTTTTATTCGGTTACCAATTCAGGCGTAAAAGATTATCAGATGACTGGTGGTTACGGGCAGTTTATGGATGGCGAATTGGTGGTGCTGGTTGATGAATCGACTGCTTCCTCCAGCGAAATCCTGACCGGGGCTTTACAAGACTGGGATCGTGCCGTCATTGTTGGACGCAGGACTTTTGGGAAAGGGTTGATGCAGAAAGGATTGCCGCTGAGTGATGGTTCTGTTATCAGGTTAACCGCAGCCCGCTATTATACCCCATCAGGCCGGTCTATCCAGAAACCTTACACCAAAGGAAAGGCCGATTATTTTGAAGATTTCAACAGGAGAATGGCCTCGGGCGAATTGAAGGAGGCAGGGCATTATCAATTTCCCGATTCACTTAAATACACTACACTCAATCGTAAAAGAACGGTGTATGGCGGCGGCGGGATTATGCCCGATCAATTTGTACCCATAGATACCGCATTGTATAGTAAGTGGTTGAATCAAATGATGAACAGTGGTTTAGTGAATAAAGTAGCTTTTGAACTGGTGCAACAGAACCGCAATCAGCTAACGGCTACCTATCCAAATTTTGAGGCTTTTGATCAGGGCTTTAAAGTGGAAAATACCATGGTGGATGGGATTTTTGATGCTGCAGCGAAACTCCGTATTAAAACGCCGGCAAAAACAGATCTTGTTTCACGAAAAACCATAAGTGTCGAGCTTAAAGCGGCCATAGCAGATATGTTATACGTGGGTAAAGGTTATGCGCTGCGCATTCGTAACGAATCCAGTACAGCCTTTGGTACCGCCTTATCTATCCTTAATTCTAAAGCAGCATACAACAAATTACTGGATGCAAATACCAACAGTAAGTCATCTCCAAATCAAAAGAAAAAAAACTAATATGAAAACATTAATCATTGGTGCCGTAGCTGCACTTTGTTCCCTGAGTGCAACCGCACAAAAAGGATACACCATTAAAGGCCAGATCGGTAAACTGGGCAAGCCTGCAAAAGCTTTCCTATTAAGCAAAATCGATGGCAAGCAGATACTGGATTCCGTACCCCTGGTAAATGGAAGTTTCACCTTCAAGGGCAAAGTTTCGTCCCCGATTGAAGCGATCTTGCGTTTAAAACATGATGATGCCATTGAGATTCCGGGCAAAAGAATTAATGTAGATGGAGTGAGCTTGATCCTGGATAATGAAGACATCATCATTACCGGTAAAGATTCATTAAAAACGGCTGTAGTAAAAGGATCTACACAGACCGACGAGAGTCGCCGTGTAGATGATCTGCTTCGTCCCCTTTACAATAAAATGCAAGCCCTCAATAAGGAATACCAGGATATGCCTGAAGCTAAAAAACAGGATAAAGCTGTTGTCATGGATCTGGAAAAACGTGCACAGGGAGTAGAAAAGGAGATTTTGGATACGAAGATTGATTATGTGAAAAAGAACCCCAACAATTTCATGTCTTTAATGGCTTTAAACTCTACGCTGGCACCGGGTTTCGATGCGGTTGAAATGGAAAAGATATACCAGACCATCAACCCGAAATTAAGAGATTCTTATTTCGGTAAAGAGGTTGGCTTGCGTATTGCCACCTTTAAAAAAACGCAGGAGGGTGTAGAGGCTCAGGATTTTACCCAACCTGATGTTGATGGAAAAATGGTTAAGCTTTCTGATTATCGCGGAAAATACGTTTTGGTCGATTTTTGGGCTTCATGGTGTGCGCCATGCCGTAGAGAGAATCCGAATGTAGTGAAGGTTTATGAACAATATAAAGCAAAAGGATTTGAAATTTTAGGTGTTTCGCTCGATAAAGCAGCTGATAAGGCTAAATGGATTAAGGCAATTGCCGACGATAAATTAACCTGGAAACAGGTTAGCGATTTGAAAGGATGGGAAAACGATGCGGCTGCCAAATATGAGGTAAAAGCCATCCCGATGAACTTTTTAATTGATCCTAGTGGAAAAATTATCGCTAAAGAGCTTAGGGGCCCAGCCTTAGAAGCAAAAATCAAAGAAATATTCGACGGACGCGCGAAGTAAAAAAAATCTTATAGGTTAATGATGACTAATGCAGGTTGACGGATGTCGCCTGCATTTTTTATTATTGATAGTGAAGTCGTCATTCTCGCCCATGCGGGAGTCTTAACGCAGGCGCCTTATGATTATTCATACGTGTTTTTTATTCATTGGCATTCATGAGCATTTCGTGGCTCCCAACCGAGTTGGGAATGACGATCCTTCGAAGCTTTCAATTCCGGGAAAAAAAGCTGTCAACCATATAGATTTTTATACAATAAATTGTTCCTCAGGATTACAATTTGTACTTATGCAGCCCCATGACTAATTGGTTTAACCAGAGTTGTTTATAAAACAATTTTTTATATAATTATCTATTTCAGATCAACAGGTTAAATCCATAAGGATAGTATAGCAGCTATCAATGCGGTAGTCATAATTACACTTCCCAACTTTAAAAACGTCCATGCACTTACTTCCTGTCCCTCTCGCCGCAAAGCCACCAGCCATAGTATGGTTGCCAGCGAACCGGTTATAGAAAGGTTGGGTCCAAGGTCTACGCCAATTAAAACCGCACTTTTAACCATATCCGGAGTATGCGCATTTTGCAATACACTACCTGCTATTAATCCGGCAGGTAAATTATTCATTAAATTGCAGGCTACTGCTGTCACCGTACCACTAAGCCATACTGCTGCCGTTTCAGACTGTGCTATTACATCATTCAATAATGCACTTAAATGCTGCGTCATCCCGGTTTTATTTAAAGCTTCTACAACTACAAATAACCCTGCTACTAAGGGAAGCACAGCCCAGGATATCCCTTTAATCACATTCACCGGATTTTTTCTTGCGCTGGCCAATACGATAGCGCTCGTAGCCACGCCGGTAATCAAGGTGGGCAGTCCTAGTTCAATATTGAAGGCAGAGGCGACCAATAAAACTGCTGCAGTTCCACAGATCCCTATTAAAGCGGTCTTGCCGCCAGGGCTTAATTCTGGCAAAACGATCTCCGTTCTTATTTTTTGTTTAAAACATTCGCGCTGTGAGAACCGGAGCATAAAATAAGTAACGGTAATGGCAACTATAGAGGGTATGAAATACAGGCTGAGCCAATGTATTAAAGATGGCATATGTGTACCGTAGATTACCAGATTTGCCGGGTTTGAAATGGGCAGTATAAAAGAAGCTGCGTTGGCAATAAATGCGCAGATCAGTAAATAAGGCAGTGGTTTTTCTACTTTAGCTGCTTTAACTGCTGCGGCTACAGCCGGCGTTAAAACAACAGCCGTAGCATCATTGGAAAGAAATGCGGTTACCACTACGCCAACCAGGTAGATCAGCAAAAACAATCTTCCTGAAGACCCCCTGGCCCTTAAAGTGGCGTGGGCCGCGAGCCAATCAAAAAGCTTCTCCTCGCGGGCGGTTTCTGCCAGCAACATCATTCCCGTCAGGAATAAATAAACGTCTAAACCTTTGGCTATTCCAGAAAAGGCGTCAGAAAAGGTAATCAGTTGGAATAAAAATAATAAAGCAGCACCAATAACAGCATAAACTGCTTCGGTAACTTTAAAGGGCCTGATGATTACTCCCGCTATTGCCAGGAAAGAAATCGACCAAATGAGTATGTTATTCATATTTGTAGCGCTAAGATATGGGTTTTCCATTACGGTAAGCTTAGCTGTTTCTTGATATATTCCTTAATCGCTTAATAAGTTTGGCAGACTCTCTTAATTGTTTTGGCAAATATAATCCATAACAGGATGGAGCCGATGGCGAATGCGCCCAGAATCATAAAAGTGGTATTGTAACCTATTCCCTGCGCTACCCAACCGCCAATTGCCGGACTAAATGAAGCACCCAGGCCTTGAACCGTCATTACCGCGCCTTGCCCGATGTTTACCCGTCCCGTGCCATTTAGTATATGTGCAACCAATCCGGGAACGGCAACACTTTGCAGGCCCGCTCCAATTCCATCTAAAATTTGTACAGGGTAAATACCGATGTGGCTGTGCATATAGGCGGCAAATAAACCACGTATAGGTAAGGAAAGAAAAGAAATGAATAAGACCAACCAATAGCCTTTTTTATCGGCCATCTTCATCGCTAATAGTGATGTACCAATCATCACCAATTGCGCAATGATAATGGTCATGGCCACAAACATGGAAGCATTACCCTGGCCATTGGCAGCAGCGGCAAGGCCATAAAGTGGTAGCATTGCGCCATTTCCCAAATGAAAAAAAGCCAGTGCGCCTGCCAATACCAATAATGATTTACATTGAAATAATACTTTAAACCTACTGGCTTTGTTAGTTTTTTCTCCCGATTTCATACCTCTCGCTACGTTATCGTCAATGGATTTGGCCGGAATCAATAACACAGAAATAATAGACAGTACACCAAAAAAAGCAGCAAGAACGAATATCGCGGTGATGCCGAATTGATAACCCAGATACCCAGAAAGCGCAGAACCTACCACATTACCTGCATGGTTAAATGCCTGGTTGTACCCATTTTGCTTGTTAAACCCTTTTTGTTTCACTATCCCCAGTGTAATGCCTATTATAGCCGGACCAATAGCCGACCCGGCAATAGCTGTTGCCACCTGCGATATGCTTACCAGCCAAAATTCCTGCGTAAATAAAATGATCGCTGAAGCCAGTATTGTGAAGACTGCTGATATGACTACGTAGAACCGTTTCCTTTTGGTGGCATCGATTAATGCACCGGCCGGAATGGTCATAATCATTCCGGCTACACCGCCAATGGTCATTACCGAACCAATTAGTCCGCTTTTCCAGCCATGTGCCAAAAGGAAGATGCCTAAAAACGGCCCTACCCCGGCCTGGAGGTCGGCCATGAAAAAATTAAGAGATTGTAAGGGCCAGATAATCCGCTTATCTGTTACGCCTTTAGCTACTTGTTTGCTCATACGATTCTCCTAACAACAAGTGTAATATTATGTTTAAACGCTAAACAGGAATATTTCGAATAATTAACTGTAAATCAGTATTTTATGATTTTTATTTGTGGAATTAATTTTTCTTCATATTAAAATTGAAGCGAAACGAAGTTTTAGACTAATACCAAAGCTATGCGCTAATCGGCAAGTCAACTATTGCTTCAAAAGAAAAGTTGCTGCTTTCCATACGGAAATTTCCTTGATGTAAGCGAGTAATCTCTTTAACCAGCCAAAGGCCAATGCCCGCACCATTTGCATCAATAGCTTCTCTGTGGAAGGCATTTTGCAGGTTTTCGGTCGGGAAACTTTCTTCGCCGATGGTGTTTTTAAAGCATATGGTGATATGATCTTTCAGCGTAGACTGTTGTATAGAACAAGTGATTATGGTACCTGGAACAGCATATTTGATTGCATTTTCAACCAGGTTCATGAGTAGGATATTCAGTTTGTCATCATCGGCAAAGATCAAAAAAGTTTCGGCATCCTGATCGAAATCAATCTTTGACTTTAAATCTTTTTGCTGCAAAAAGGGTTGAAACCTGTTGAATAACCGAAGGATCACCAATGAAAGATCTATTTGTTGCTTATGCAAGGTAATGCCACTACTTTTTAACTGACTTACCAATAAGAATTCCTGTACCACCTGTTGCAACCTGTTAATTTCAGCAAGCTGACTTTCCATCAGGTTTGCTAAGGGTGGTGCCAACTCCGGTTTCGATAGCTGAACTTCCATTTCGGCACGCATAATGGCCAGCGGAGTTTTTAACTCGTGTGAGGCAGAGGCAAAAAAGTTTTGTTGCTGCTGTAACGATTCATCAATCCTTACCAACATCATATTAATGGTTTCGGTTAATTCCTGCAGTTCGTCGTTCGTTTTTTTTACCGGAATTACATCCCTGAGTTGATGTGCATTAATAAGTTTGGCCGCGTTAATGATACGCTGTACGGGCTGTAACAGATAAAAAGATAGGATATAGGCAATTAAACCTGCCAGCAAAACACTCAGCAAGCTGCAGGCAAAAAGCAATAAGAGCAGGTATCGTAAATTATCATTTAAATGTTCTGCACTGCGTACAAGCACCAATTCTGCAGGATTATCCTCGTTGCTGTTCACCACGTAGGCAACCCTCATGCCCAAGGTATCGGTTACGCCGGTTTTTATGGGGGTACGGATGTTTTTAATGATTCCGGGAGACTGAAAAACGACAACAGGTTTTCCTGCCGAATGGTACAATACCCTGATGGAGGTATTGTTATCAGGTAAAGGAATAATAGCAGGTAGTACTTCGGTTTTATCTAAAAGCGTTTGGGCCCTGGCTAACAGGTAAGCATCATTATCAGATATCATCAGCATCCTGATTTTCCGATAACAGTAGAGATTGAAAGATAAACTTAACAAAATAAAAATCAGGCTGAACGCTGCCGTTATTTTTAATTTGATACCGAACTGACGTCTTCCTATTTTCATTTAAGCTTGTTTTACATCGCCTTTCAATATATAACCCCGCCCAACAACGGTATGGATCAATTCTTCATTATAACCCCTGTCCATTTTTTTTCGAAGCTGGTAAAGATGTACCTCTATTACATTACTACCCGGATCGAAATTGATATCCCATACTTTTTCGAGGATCTGTGATTTTGTTACTACTTTATTTTGGTTAGCAAGCAGGAACTCCAGTAGCGCAAATTCACGGTTACTCAGTATAACGGCCTTGCCGGCCCGGCTAACTTCTCTGGTCAGCAGGTCTACCTTAAGGTCTGATACCTGTAATTTTAGCGAACCCTGCGCCAATGACCGCCGTTGTACAGAACGTATTCTGGCTAACAATTCGTCAAGCTCGAACGGCTTTTTAAGGTAATCAATAGCGCCATGGTCAAGTCCGTTTATCACATGTGCTGTATCGTCAAGTGCGCTGATAATAATGACCTGGGTTTGATTATTAAAGTTACGCAGGTTTTTCAAAACCTCCAGGCCACTCAGTGAGGGTAACATCATATCTAATAGTATAAGATCATAATGGACAATCATGGCTGTTTCCAAACCTTTATTGCCATCAGCAACCACATCACAGATATGACCCGCCTGTGTGAGGCCGTCGGCAATAAATCCAGCTAACTTTAACTCGTCTTCTATCAATAATATTTTCATCTTACCAGGAATGTTTTGTTATCTATCGTAATGCGGAGCACAATGTATACTTTGTTATGATTGATGTTAATAAAGCCCTGGTCATCCCGCCGTCTCACCGCTTCAAGATGAAAGGTGTTACTTACTTTGATGAGCTGTGCGATATCATCTACCAGACCTGGTTTAAAGTGAAATAACAGATCATTCTTTCTCAATGCCACAATTCCACCGTATCGATCTGTGATCAAAACAGGATTTTCCAGATTAAATTTTTCTAATCGCTGACCGGGTACATCAGGTGGCGGGGGTAAATCATCAAGCGTTTGGCTAATCCCATTTCTATTGTTTTTGATGGCAATTAACTGATAGCCGACTACCTCGTCGCTAGGGTTTAAGCCATAAGTTACCGTAACCGGTTCGCCAATGGCACCAATTTTTGTTACCCATGCTGCTGTATGCGGCCGGAAATCAATAGTAATTAATCCAGCCTTTTCCGTTTTCAATTCCAGGGCATTAATATCAAAATGAGGATTGTTTTTATATCCGGTAACGGTTCCGGTAATTACCTTTTGTTGATGTGGACCTTCTATCTTCGGCCCATTATGATGTAATGGTGGTTTAGGCAATACAGGTACCGGAGGTTTGATCAACAGCCAGATAATGACCAATAGCAAAATAATGATGACGGCCAGCAGTGGACGGTGATTTTTCATCTTTATTGGTTTATCCTGTAAATCATTATTTCGCTCCATTTTTGTGAACCTGCAAAATAGCTGTGCATTTTATCAGTTAACAGTAATGCAGCCAATTAGTTCATGCCTGTCGATAAATATTTTTAGATTGGGAGCAAATTTCTCGCTCCCAATTTAACCAGATTATCTTAACAAATAAGTTTGTCCATTGATCTCGATGGTTTCCGGATGAATGACAGTTGGGGCGCCGGTTTCCAGCGCCACACCCGATGGTGGCGTATCTTTAATGCCCGTTACCTTTACTTTATCACCCACTTTCAATAGTGGTTGCAGCTGTTCAATTGCATGTGGTGGTAAATCTATTTCCACCTTGCTATCAAGGCTAAGGCCGCGGATTGCACCGCCCTGATCTCGTTTAAACTCATTGATTTTTCCGGTAAACGTTTCTGAAGTTGCACTAACCGGTGCAATAGGTAAACTTGGTGGCGTATCTACTATTTGTTTTCCGTCAACGGATATACTCGCCATCTGGAATGCATTTACACCATCCGGTCCATTATCGGTGAAACCTTTTACAGTAACCGATTTGCCCTTAGCAGCAGCACTCATCAATTGTTTGCCCAATTGTTCCGGGAATCGGACTGTGGTTACCTGGCTGCCATTTTGCAAGGTGAAGCGATTATAGATATACCTGTCGTTTGTTTGGTACGCAATTACCTTTCCGTTCAGCGAGGTTAAAACTTTTAAAGCATGTCCTCTTTCCAAACCGCCTCTTTGAGGTGCGGGAGGAGGGGGCATTTCTCCGGGTACCCTGGTTGGTGGTGCCGGAACGTTATCTGTTGGACGAACCTGCGCAAAGGTTACTATACTCATTAGTGCGAAACCAGCTGTTATTGCTGTTTTTTTGATTTGACTTTTCATATGCTTTTCTTTTTTATTTTAAATGATTTTATGATTCAAAACTACACCAGGGGGCTGAAGTGGGTATGAAAAGGAAATTAAATTTAATTCATATGCTGTTGTTACCCTGAACTGGGCCTTCGTGAACCTACCAAAAGCAATTTAATTCAGGGGCGTAACAGCAATGCATCGCTCTCTTGCAATGCTGATTTCGGAAAGGGAGCCGCAATGTAATCACAGTTCTGGCTATGCTAAAAACAGACTGCCCGATGTTTTGACAGAGGCTGTGTACAATTTGCGGTGGATGCTTAAAATGCAGGATGCTAACGACGGCGGCGTTTTACGACAGAATGGTGATGCCAGATAAGGCCTTATTAAAACGTGATGTGGTTATGGCTAAACCTATTTCATGACTGCTGCTTGCTGCACTTAAACCTGAAAAAAGGATGGAGTAAAATATGTTCCGGAACCAAAATTGGCCTAGCTGTACGAGGCCAGTTCTTATTCAAGCAATTAAATCGCCATTAACTGGAACGTCCTGTTGGCATATGTAGCACATGCAATGGAGTGTCTTTACAGCGGAAAATTAAGGATCAAATGTATTTTTTAATCCGGCAAAGTCATCCCTAGTAAAGCATACGCTTTGTTTATGCAAAATTGTAGTTTTGAGCGGATCAGTTTCGAAGATCTTTAGCCGGCAGAATCAATTGGAATACGGAATGAAAACGTACTGCCTTCCCCAAATGAACTCTCCACCCATATTTTTCCTTGATGACGGTTTACAATTTCTGCACACAAATATAGCCCTATCCCAAAGCCAGCTATGTTGCTGTTACTATCTACCCGGTAATATCGGTCGAAAAGTTTTTGTTGATGCTCTGGCTTAATCCCGATGCCTTCGTCTGTAACGCTTATTATAATACACTCATTATCAATGGTATATTTTATATTGACCTCACTTCCCAGATCAGAATACTTGATGGCGTTACCAATCAGGTTCTGCAGCACCTGGTTTAACTTACTCCGGTCTGCGTTAACCATTATCTCATTAGCGAGATGCAGATTTATATGGTAACCTTTTGTCAAAGTCCTGGTTTCCTCGCAAACCTCCTTCAACAAGTCTGTAATTTCAAATTGTTGCTTATTAATAGCTATCTTTCCTGATTCCAGTCGCGAAACATTTAAAAAGCCATCGATCATACGCGTCATCCGCTTAACCTGATTTAGGGATTTATCAATGGTAGAGAGCATCCTGTCTTCACTGTGCAGACTGGCATGATATTGCAACAACTGAAGGTAACCATTTATCGAAGTAAGTGGTGTCTTGAGTTCATGGCTCGCCATGCCAATAAAATCATTCTTTCGCTGCTCATCTTCTTTTTGCTCTGTAATATCCAGAACCGAACCAATAAATCTCAACGGTTTATCGTTCTCATCGAAATAAACCTGTCCCTTGGCTCTGATCCACCTCAGGCGTTTGTCTTCAAATCCAATGGTGCGATATCTTACATCATATATACCATTACTGGCCTCCTTGTCAAAAACGTAGGCTAAAGCTTTATTTATCCTATCTAAATCATCGGGATGAAGGTTATTTAAAAAATCCCGCTCAAAATCTACTTCATCAGAATGGCTTATTCCAAATAAAAGCCTGCAACGGTCGTCCCACTGCAACCGGCCGGTAACCATATCCATATCGAAAGTACCTAACTGCGCAGCCTCTTTCGATAACCTGATCTGTTCATAAGCCTTTTGAAGTTTTTCTTTTGAGGTGACATATTCCGTAATGTCTGTAGCGGTTTGCATCATTCCGACTACTTCTCCATTTTCTCTCAGGGGGGTATAGGTAAGGTCGTAATAGCCTAATGTTGTTTCGCCATTTTTGATCAGTAATATGCTAACGCCCTGTACATGATGTGTAAGCCCTGTACGATAGGCGTAAAATAATTCATCTACAACTGATTGTCCAACCAATTCCGGAACGGCCTCAAACCAGGGTTTTCCCAAAACTGAACTATCTCTACCAATTAAATTTAGCATGGCATTATTAAT
>Ga0182008_10002691_pt1 | contig 11031 bp, 10 predicted proteins | sample Sormic07211129_1_FD_120482 | JGI IMG/M metagenome (GOLD analysis project Ga0182008, IMG submission 120482) | Rhizosphere microbial communities from Sorghum bicolor, Mead, Nebraska, USA - 072115-129_1 metaG | ecosystem: Host-associated > Plants > Roots > Rhizosphere | place: USA: Nebraska...
CAAGCGCATCGCGCTGGTGCCCGAGCTGCCGACCATGATCGAGTCCGGCATTCCCGGCTTCGAGATGTCGTCGTGGCAGGCGGTGTATGCGCCCAAGGGCACGCCCGCGCCGATCGTGCAGCGCCTCAATGCCGAGATCGTGAAGGCGCTCAAGCAGCCCGACGTGCGGGCCAGGCTCTCGGATCAGCTGGCGATGGAGATCGTCGGCAGCACACCGGAAGAGCTGCGCGACTTCATGGCCAGGGAAATTCCGCGCTGGGCCGAACTGGTGAAGAAGTCGGGCGCGGTGGCCGATTGATCGAATCTTCGCAACCCCACAAGGAGACCTCCGATGCAGAACGAAATCAACGATCGACGACGCCAGTTTCTGAGAACCGCCGCGGGCGCGGGTGCCGCGGCGCTCAGCGGCCTGGCCGGTGCGCAAGCCTTCGATTTCAAACCCAACCAGCGCTACCCCGATCCGTCCGTGCTGATCCTGGACCCGAGCTTCGCCAAGTACCGGATCTACAGCAGCACGGTGGAGCAGCTCGGCACGGGCATGCGCTGGGCCGAGGGCCCTGTCTACTTTCCCGAGCATGGATACCTGCTCCTGAGCGACATCCCGAACAACCGGTTGATGAAGTACGACGAGAAGACCGGCAAGTTCACCGTGCACAAGACAGGCGTCAACTTCGCCAATGGCAACACCCGTGACCGCCAGGGGCGGCTGATCACCTGCGAGCACTCGGTGACGCGGCGCGTGGTTCGCACCGAGAGGGACGGGCGCATGACGGTGCTGGCCGACAACTACGAAGGCAGACGCCTCAATGCGCCGAACGACGTCGTCGTCAAGTCGGACGACACCGTCTGGTTCACCGACCCCACCTTCGGCATCAACGGCGAGTGGGAAGGCTTCAAGGCTGCGCCCGAGCAGGCGACGACCAACGTCTACCGCATCGCGAAGGACGGCAAGCTGACCGCGGTGATCACCGATCTGGTCAATCCGAATGGCCTGGCGTTCTCGCCCGACGAGAAGAAGCTCTACGTCGTCGAGTGGAAGGGCACGCCGAACCGCAGCATCTGGAGCTACGACGTATCGCCGGACGGCACGGGCGTTTCGAACAAGACCAAGCTGATCGATGCCGACGGGCCGGGCGCCTTCGACGGCTTTCGCGTCGACCGTGAAGGCAATCTCTGGTGCGGGTGGGGCTACACGGGTGCGCTGGCGACCGAGCCCAGCGACATCGGTGGTGGGATGAAGGCCTACCTGCCGACCGCCAGGTCGGAGGAGATGGACGGCGTGAAGATCTTCAATTCGCAAGGCAAGCCGATCGGCTTCATCCGCCTGCCCGAGCGCTGCCCGAATCTGGAATTTGGCGGGCCGAAACGCAATCGCCTCTACATGGCGAGCAGCCATTCACTCTATGCGCTCTATGTGGAGGCTCACGGCGCCGTCTGAACGGTGTCGAGCTTCGCGGACGCAAGCGCGAATGAAGGCGGCAGGCGGCGGCCCACACCAAGTCGCTACAAGCGCATCTAGGTCTCCTCCACGAACGCCTCTTCGCGTTTCGACCGGATGGACGGCAGCAGCACGACCAGCAGCAGCAGCACCGCCGCGATCAGCAGTCCCGCGGAGATCGGCCGCGACACGAACACGCTCCAATCGCCGCGCGACAGCAGGAGCGCACGGCGCAGATTCTCTTCCATCATCGGCCCGAGGATCAGGCCCAGGAGCAGCGGCGCGGGCTCGCAACCGAGCTTGATGAAGGTGTAGCCCACGACACCGAAGATCGCCACCAGCCAGATGTCGAACACGTTGTTGTTGGTCGAGTACACGCCGATGGCGCAGAACAGCACGATGGCCGGAAAGAGCCACTTGTAGGGAATGGTCAGCAGCTTGATCCACAGGCCGATGAGCGGCAGGTTCAGGATCACCAGCATCAGGTTGCCGATCCACATCGAGGCGATCAGGCCCCAGAAGAGTTCGGGGTTGCTGGTCATCACCTGCGGGCCGGGCTGGATGTTGTGGATGGTCATGGCGCCGACCATCAGCGCCATCACGGGGTTGGGCGGAATGCCCAGCGTGAGCATCGGAATGAAGGAAGTCTGCGCGCCCGCGTTGTTGGCCGCTTCGGGGCCGGCCACGCCGCGGATGTTGCCCTTGCCGAAGGGCACCTCGCCCGGCTTGAGCTTGATCTTCTTCTCGAGCGTGTAGGCCGCGAAGGCCGACAGCAGCGCGCCGCCGCCCGGCAGGATGCCCAGCGACGAACCGAGGGCCGTGCCGCGCAGCACCGCGGGAAACATGCGCTTGAAATCTTCCTTGGTGGGCATGAGGCCCGAGACCTTGGCGGTGAACACCTCGCGCTCGTCCTCGGGGCGGGCGAGGTTGGCAATGATCTCGCCGTAGCCGAACACGCCCATGGCGATGGCGATGAAGCCCAGGCCGTCGGTGAGCTCGGGAATGTCGAAGCTGTAGCGCGCCACGCCCGAGTTCACGTCGGTGCCCACCAGGCCCAGCAGCAGCCCGACCATGATCATGCAGATGGCCTTGAGCAGCGAGCCCGACGCCAGCACCACCGCGCCGATGAGGCCGAGGATCATCAGCGAGAAGTATTCGGCCGGGCCGAACTTGAAGGCGATCTCGGTCAGCGGCGGAGCGAACGCCGCCAGGATCAACGTGCCCACGCAACCTGCGAAGAACGAGCCCAGCCCAGCCGCCGCGAGCGCGGGCCCGCCGCGCCCCTGCTTGGCCATCTGGTGCCCGTCGATCACGGTGACCACGGAAGACGACTCGCCCGGCAGGTTGACCAGGATGGCCGTGGTCGAGCCACCGTACTGCGAGCCGTAGTAGATGCCCGCGAGCATGATGAGTGCGGCCACGGGCGGCAGCGCATAGGTCGCCGGCAGCAGCATGGCGATGGTGGCCGTGGGGCCGATGCCCGGCAGCACACCGATCAGCGTGCCCAGCAGGCAGCCGATGAAGGCATAGATGATGTTCTGCAGCGACACCGCCGTGGCGAAGCCCAATGAGAGGTTGTTGATCAGGTCGGTCATGGTTCCGGCTCCTCGCTCAACCGCTGATGAAGGTCGGCCACACCTGGAACTGAAGCTTCAGTCCCACGATGAAGGTCAGGTAGCTGCCGATGGCGAGCACCGTTGCGAGGATCAACGAGAGCTTCATGGAGAAGTTCGCGCCCGCCATACAGGCGACGACCACAAGCGCATAGATCGCGACGATCAGGCCCATCGCAGGCAGGCCGAAGCTGTGCAGGCCCGCGAGAAGGATGCCGAACAGGAGGTTCGCGCCGATGATGAAGCCCAGCGGCTTCCATGCGATCTTTCCGACTGGCTCGCCGTCGGCGGTCTTGATGGTGAACGCGCTGGAGATCACCACCAGTCCCAGCACCGTGAGCAGCGTGCCGATGATCAGCGGGAAGTAGCCCGGGCCCATGCGCGCCGCGCTGCCCACGTTGTAGTTGGTGGCGCCGAGGGCGAAGGCCGCACCGACGCAGGTGAACATGACGCCCGAGAAGAAGGTCTTCTGGCTCTTGATCTGCATAAGCAATCTCTCTCGAATGGGAATGGGATTGGTAAGGAAGGACAGGAACAGCAACATCGCGGCCCGCGCAGTGACTCGAAGAGCGGCACGGACCCAAGGAATGCACATGGCAGGCAAAGGCCGGCGCGGTATCGCCGGTTCGCCGGTCAGGCTGCGGACAGGTATGTCATGTTATGAGGTTTATTACATCACATCGTGAGTAATAACCCTCTGAAGCATGGGCCCGCGCTGCTACATTGCCCTCCGTTCGCACATCACTTGGAAATGCAATGGCCAGCCAACGGGAAAGCATCGAGAAACAGCACCTGGAGGCGCTGTCCGATTTCAGATTCAGGCTTCGCAGCTTTCTTCGCTTCAGCGAAGACGCCGCGAGGGCCGAGGGCATCACGGTGCTCCAGTATCAGTTGATGCTGCACACCCAGGGATTCCCGGGACGGGAATGGGCCACGGTCAGCGAGATCGCCGAGCGGCTGCAGGCCCAGCATCACGGCGTCGTAGCGCTCGTCTCGCGTTGCGAGGAGGCCGGCCTCGTGAAGCGCAGACCCAGCACCACGGACCGACGACAGGTCGAAATCCACCTCTTGGCCGCGGGGCGAAAAAAACTGGAGAGACTCGCTGTCTTGCACAAAGATCAGGTTGCTTACCTGGCCGAGGTTGTCGCACTCGCAAGCAGAGGCGGCGCATAGCAGGGGCAGTGGAGAGTCGATTCCACATCTATCATGACGTGATATATTTGGTTTGCTTCATGTTTGGGTACACCCGTGACCGAAGGCAGAAGCTGCCAGCGTGTAGGCCGGGTCGCACGGCGCGGTCAAAGACGCTGCAGATCGACCCTCTTGAACCGCCATGTCCACACCTTCTCATCCTCCGCGCGGCGACTTCGCCCTCAATGCCCGCCTGCTGCGCATCACCGCCATGGCCATCGTCATCGGCGCCATCAGCACCGTGGCCGCGCGCGTGCTGCTCGACCTGATCCGCTTCTTCACCAACCTCTTTTTCTTCCAGACCTTCTCGCTGGCCGACCGCTCGCCGGCCACGCACACGCTGGGCGCCTGGGTCATCGCGGTGCCGGTGATCGGCGGGCTCATCGTGGGGTTGATCGCGCGTTATGGCTCCGACAAGATCCGCGGCCACGGCATTCCCGAGGCGATCGAGGCGATCCTGTTCGGCAAAAGCAAGATGTCGCCGAAGGTCGCGCTGCTCAAGCCGCTGTCCTCGGGCATCGTGATCGGCAGCGGCGGGCCGTTCGGCGCCGAGGGGCCGATCATCATGACGGGCGGCGCCATCGGCTCGCTGATCGCGCAGTACTTTCACCTCACCGCCGCCGAGCGCAAGGCGCTGCTGGTGGCGGGTGCCACCGCCGGTATGACGGCCGTGTTCGGAACGCCCGTGGCCGCCGTGCTGCTGGCGGTCGAACTGCTGCTGTTCGAGCTGCGCCCGCGCAGCCTCTTGCCGGTGGCCGTGGCCTGCGCGGTCGCGGGCTTCACGCGGCCGCTCTTGATGGATGCGGGTCCGCTGTTCCCGCTGCAGACCGCTGTGCCCGGTCCGCTCGCGATGCTCTCCTGCATCGTTGCCGGCCTCCTGTGCGGGATGCTCTCGGCGTCACTCTCGATCTCGCTCTACAAGGTGGAGGACCTCTTCGGCAAGCTGCCGATCCACTGGATGTGGTGGCCGGCCATCGGTGGCTTGGCGGTCGGCATCGGCGGCTACTTCGAGCCGCGCGCGCTGGGCGTGGGCTACGACGTCATTGGCGACCTGCTGCACAACCACCTCGCGCTCGGCGTGGTGGCCGCGCTGCTCGCGGTGAAGGCGATCATCTGGGTCATCTCGCTGGGCTCGGGCACCTCGGGCGGCGTGCTGGCGCCGCTGTTGATGATGGGCGCGGGCCTCGGCGTGGTGCTCTCGCACGTGCTGCCCGGCAACGACCCGATGCTGTGGCCGCTGGTCTGCATGGCCGCCACGCTCGGCGGCGTGATGCGCGCGCCGCTCACCGCCACCATCTTCGCCTTCGGGCTCACGCACGACAGCAATGCGCTGCTGCCGCTCTTGACCACCTCCGCCGTGGCCTACGGCTTCACCGTGCTCACGATGCGCCGCTCGATCCTCACCGAGAAGATCGCGCGCCGCGGCTATCACATCTACCGCGAGTACGGCATCGATCCGCTGGAGCGCCATTCGGTCGAGGAAGTGATGACGCGCGAGGTGCGCAGCATCGACGCCGCGCTGCCCGTGGGCGAGGCGCTTGCGCAGTATTTCGGCGAAGGCCAGGTGCATCGCGCCTACCCGGTGCTGCGCGGCAGCGCGGTGATCGGCATGGCCGACCGCGCGATGCTCGCGGCGTTCAGCGTGGGCACGGTGGGCGATGCCTGCGAAGGCTCGGCGCCGCTGCCGTTCGCGCTCGCGGGCGAGAACTGCCGCGTGGTGGCGACGCGCCTCGCGCGCCACCGGTTGGAGCGGCTGCCGGTCGTGAAAGATGCGCAGTCGCTCGCGCTGGTCGGACTCGTCGCGCGCAGCGACCTCATCAAGCCCTCGCTCGCGCATTTCGACGAAGAAGAAAAGCGCGAGCGCATGCGCGGCCTGCCCTGGCAGGCTACGTGAACCCTCCAACCTCGGGCTCGTCGACATCGGCCGAGATCCGACGGAGCGGGGCGATCGCGCCTTTGCGCTTCGTACTCATCTTGGCGGCTGGATGTTGAACGCGACCCGCACCTGGTCGAGCCTGGCTTGCGCATTCCAGTAGCAAGCTGCCAACTGCTCCTGCGTCGGCTCAGGGTATCCATCTGGAGGGCGCAAAGCATTGCCTAGCCGCTCGAAGGCGGCTTCCCAGGCGAGCTTCGCGATCGCACGTCCATCCGGCGAAGTGGGCATCTTTTCCTCCGGCCATTTTTTGTGGGCCTGAAATCATAGACCGGGCAAGTCGCTGACCCCGGGTCCGAGGCCGGCGTTGCGTGCTTGCCAGCACTGTGATCAGAGCCAAGATGAGCTTCGCTGAATGCCGCGCCGCGGCGGCAACTGGCCCAGTTCGGCCAGGACGGCGATGGATGAGCCCGGCGCGCGAACTGCTGATGTGGAAGACGTGCGCCCCTCGCAGGCGTTCCGTTCCGCGCAAGCGCTGTCGGATTCCGTGTCGAGCGCGTCCGCGCACACGCCTTAGACCGGCCGCGCGAGGCGGCGGCCGGACACACGGAAAGTGGGGCCAATTCAGCGAATGAAGACGCTCAAGAGCTCTGGCAGCTGTAGCTGTCCGCCGAATTCACGTCGCCGCTGCCCTTGTATTTCGGAAAGGTCGGGTACTTGCACAAGGGGCGCGCAAGTACCGGAGCTTTGGTCGTCGAATCCAGCTTGGTCGCCAAGATGTTCTGCGTGGAAGGCTTTGTGCCAGCCTCTCGCCACTTTGCGACTGCGTCTACAAGGTCGACGGTGTCAGGACCGACACCGCCGGCGCAATGCTGAACGCCCGGCTGGAGGAAGAACTCCATCGAGGCATCCCGCGTGGATGCGCCGCCGACCGCGGTCGCTACATCGTTGAAGTACTTGATCGAGCCCTTGTAGCTGATTGCCCAGTCGTTCGTTCCATGGGCAAGGATCATCTTGCCGCCCTGCCCGAAGAAGGAGCGAAGGTCAGGCGTCGCATCGAGCGTGGTGGCCGCGAGCCGCAGTCCCGCGGAGTAGAACTCCGGATCGAAGCCAAGCACATTGAAGGCTGGATCGCCCGTGACCCAGTACTTCACGAGGCCGCTCCCGAACTGGAACTGGAGGCCGGTGCCGCCTATGGCGGAGCCCGTCACCCACAGGGGCCAGCCCTGGTCTTCGCCGCCAGGTCCCCAGCCGGGATAGACGGTCGTCCCGTCCTTGCGCTTGAGTTCGGAGTAGATTGTGTTGGCAGTCGCGATCTGTGGGTCGGTCAGGCATGTGTCCGCATCGCCTGCCGTGCAGCGCAACACCGCCGGGTTGAACGTGCAGGCTTCCTGGTTGCTCACGATGCCATCGGATACACCATCCAGCGCGTCGCACTGCGCGGTGACGGTCTTGCCGATGAGCGAGACCTTCGCATCGCTCAATTGCCCGCCCGGCGCGGCAAGCGCCTTGCCGTTCGCAACAAAGGCCTGGAACAGTTCGGTGAAAGAGTAGGCCGGCGCACGCACGACGATGCCGTCGAAGTCGTTCGGGAAGCGCGTGGCCTGGATCAATGCCTCCCTGCCGCCGTTGGAGCAGCCCTCGAAATAGCTGAACTCGGCATCCGAGCCATAGCGCTTGCGAACGATCTCCTTGGTGACTTCATTGACCGAATGGATCGAGAGATAGCCGAAGTCCGCCTGAGCCGTGGGATTGTTCAGGAAGGCCGAAGCGTCCAGGCCGTCTCCCTGGCGCCCGCCATCCGAGGCCACGAGTACGTAGCCGGCAGTTGCGCCGCTTGGCGAGACGGGCGCGATGTTGATGCTGCCATCCCAACCGCCGCCGCCGGCATACAGGAGCTTGTTGTTCCACGCAGTGGGGAGATGCACTTCGAAGTTGAGCGTGCCGTGAAGGGTGCCTGTGACCTTGCAGTACTCCGCGGCTCCTGCTGCTGCCGGGACGAACGTCGCCTCTTTGAGCGCTGCGCCGGCAAGCGAAGCGCCGGCGAAGATCGAGCACTTCTCCTGCGCCGTCGCAACCGGTGTCGGCGGTGGTGTTTGCGTTGGCGCCGGTGTCGGGAACAGCACCGGCCATTTGCCTGCCCCGTCACTCCCGCCTCCGCAGGCGGTCAGCAGGAAGGGAATGCTCAGCAGCACGTAGCCTGCCATCGATAGAGGGTTTCTCATGATTTGTCTCCTGTTCGTACTGCCACATAAACTCAGACGACTCAGGCCGTCGCTTGCGCAGCGCATGCTAGGCACTAAGGTCGAGGAAGAAAGTCTTTCCGATGACAAATCACGCGCAGACCATCTCGATGTTGCGAGCGGCTGCTTGGGCTGGGGGGCTGACGCGCGAGCAACTTCAGCGCGTCGAACTGGAAACGCAGGACCGCTTCTATTCGGCTGGTGAGATCGTTTGCCACAAATCAAGCGCGGCGACGCACTGGATCGGAATCGTCGAAGGGATGGTCAAAGTGGACGTCCTGTCGGCGGACGGCCGAAGCACCACATTGACCGGGGTCACCAATGGCGGTTGGCTCGGGGAAGGTTCCGTGCTCAAGGGGGAGTTGCGTCCCTACGGCGTTGTCGCGCTGCGCGACACCCGCATTGCGTTGATGCCGAGCCAGACCTTTCACTACTTGGTCGCCAACAGCTTGAGCTTTTGCCATTTCATGATCGATCAGCTCAACGCAAGGCTCGGTCAATTCATTGCGCTGGCCGAGAGCTATCGGATGCACGACATCAGTTCGCGTGTGGCAGGCTGTCTAGCTGAACTCTTCAATCCTCAACTCAACCCCCGGACTCATCCAGTCCTGCATATATCGCAGGAGGAGATTGGGCGGCTGGCCGGAATTTCCCGCCAGGTCGCCCATCGCGCCCTGCACGAGTTGGAGGAGGCGGGCCTGCTTCACATCCGCTACGGAAGCATCGATGTCTTGAACGTCGATGGCCTGCGGGTGTATGCGCGCGAGCACTCGGAGTAAGGGCCTCGTGCAATTCGATGTAAGCGCACGGTGAAGTCATCTTGATTGCCTGAGTCGGCAGGCATCGTGTCCGCGATGAATGATGTGGACGCAATAGATGGTGTGGTTAAGCGGGCGAGCCGTCGAAAGCACAGCGCGCGGTTCAAGGGTGAGGTCCTTGGGGCGTGCCGGCAGCCAGATGCTTCTGCCGCGGCGATCGCGAGGCCGACAGCACGCGTGCTTTCGATCAAAGGCGCGGGTCTGCGACGGGCTGCTACGTGTGTGAATCTGCCCTGTGGGCGCAACGGAAGGTCGCGAGGGGTTAGAGGGAGCCGATTGCGAGCTGATCGAGGTAGGGCTGGAAGCTTGTCGTGGTCCTGTCCATCGCGGCGATGCCGCCCGTGCCGGGCGCCGGCAGTTCGTAGATCGAAAATTCGAGCGTGCCGTCTTCGAGCAGGAACAGCTCCAAGACTCGGTTCACGAGATCGAGCTCTCGCTGCTCGATGATGTCCAGCGCTGCCGCGAACAGTGCGCGCTGCGTGTCAAGGTCCAGGCCCCTTTCAGCATTGAGGCAGACAAGACCGCCGTGGATCTCGGCCTTCGAATGAAGGCCGCTCAGGCTGCCAGGACCATCACCCCGGAAATCCACGGAATTGTTGATGACCAACGTGAAGTCTTCCGCCAGGACCTTCTCCATCAAGTCCCGGTCGAGCGTGCCCTGCCAGCCTCGATCTCGTACGCACGTCGATTCGAACTGGCCGCGCGCAATGGCGATCTGCCGAAGCCGCGGGGTCAGACATTCGTCGATGAGAAACTTGAACGTCATTGCACCGCCGGCTTGGCCGAGCCAAGCCGGACGGGCCGGCCTCTTTGCGGATGCACCTGGGCATAGACGTGCGCGGCGTTCAGCTGCTCTCTGGTCAGCGAATACTCATCGAGCACGCGATCTTCCGTGATTCCCTTCCCGAGGGAGGACAGGACTGCTTCGATGGGTAGCCGTGTCCCCTTGAAGCAAGGCTTGCCGCCCATCACGCCGTCAACCTTCGTGATCAATTCGTCCGCTGTATCCACCACCCGTGCACGATCGACCGCCTCACGCACGATGGCCGTGAAATCAAGCTGCAGGCCGATCCTGGTGTCGACAATGATCCAGTCGATGTCCTTTGCCATGCCGTGAAGGCCGATCAGGTCGTCCCTGGACTTCGAACGCGCAATGCGCTCCGTCAGTTCGCTCAGGATGTTCTTCCGGGCCGAGGCGACAAGCCAGTCGTCCGACTGGAAGAAGAAACTTGCCCAGGCTGCCGTGATTCGCGCGAACCTGCGCGAGCCACCTTCTTTCGCGAGAAGCGATTCGGGCACCAGATGTTCGTCCGCCAGGCGATTCATCTGCTGTTGAGTGACCCCGGCGATGAAAGCCGCTTCGGCCGAGGGTACGAAGCTGTCTGTCGCATGCATGGTAATCTTTCTGAATACTCGGAATATATATTCAAGACGTCTCGAGGTCAAGGGCCGAGGGTCGCGCCCCGCTGCCTGCTCGTGGCTGTGGCTCTCGAGGAGCCTAGCGGTCTGGGGAATCGGGCAAGAAGGGCCAGCCCGCCTAGAAAGTCCGCTGTTGAGCGGCGGACGGGCCACTCAGCATGTCATCGCAGCGAAGGGGCGGGCGCGTGGGTGCCAACCAGGCATCGCGCTTCCTCCTTGCTCCGTCCGCCAGCGCCCTTTTCGGGCTGCAGCCAGCCGCGTGATCGGGGCTCCGTGCAAGCGTGGCCTTCGCGAGGTGCTGCTGCTGGCGCTGCCTTCGCATCTGCCTTACCGCGGTTTGCGCACCACGCAACGTGGTAGCCGGCGGCGCTCGCAATCCCGGGCACGGCCGCGTGCGGGAAAGTGCATGCCGCGCACGCGTTGCCGAGCGCGCCCG
>Ga0182008_10002692_pt1 | contig 11031 bp, 9 predicted proteins | sample Sormic07211129_1_FD_120482 | JGI IMG/M metagenome (GOLD analysis project Ga0182008, IMG submission 120482) | Rhizosphere microbial communities from Sorghum bicolor, Mead, Nebraska, USA - 072115-129_1 metaG | ecosystem: Host-associated > Plants > Roots > Rhizosphere | place: USA: Nebraska...
AAAAGCCTAGTTATGGAAAAGCACATGTTAAAAGATGAGAACGATCGCGTAGATGGATTCTTGAAAGTAACCGGAAAAGCCAAGTATTTTGCTGAATATGAATTACCAGGTTTAACCTATGGCGTTTTGGTAACCAGTACCATTACCAAAGGCAGGATAACCTCGCTGGATACCAAAGCTGCAGAAAAAGCGCCGGGAGTTGTAGCTGTAATTTCACATCTGAATAAACCTTCGGCTGCTGCCTACGAGCAGGAAGGTGGTCCGCAGATGAAGATTTTTTACACCGATAAGATTTTTTATAACGGACAACCTATAGCAATCGTGGTAGCTAATACTTTTGAAAAGGCAACTTATGCCGCCTCACTGGTTAAAGCAACCTATGCTAAAGAGGTATTTAACACCGATTTCGAAAAAGCCCTTAAAGATCCAAAGGCTAAAAAGCTTCAGGGCCAGGCCGACTATAAACGTGGTGAAGAAAATGCGTATAAAACCGCAGAGGTAAAGCTCGAAGAACGGTACTTTTTACCAATTGAAACACATAATCCTATGGAATTGCATGGGATCATTGCCGATTGGAGACCAAATAATCAGCTTACAGTTTATGCCAAAACACAAGGAGTAAAAGCTACTCAGGGTACCATCGCAAATGTTTTTAAAATTCCGATGGAAAATATCCAGGTAAATTCGGAGTTTGTGGGTGGTGGCTTTGGGATGGCCTTGCGCACCTGGCCACTGGAAATCGCAACTGTAATGGCTTCTAAGCATATTGGCAAACCCGTAAAACTGGTGATTACCAGAATGCAGATGTTTACCATGGTCGGTAATCGGCCGGCAGCTATACAAACTATTGGTCTGGGCGCAAATAAGGACGGTAAATTAACAGGCATTACACATAGGGCTTATGGCGAAACTTCCACTTACGAGAACTTTACCGAAGGTGTAGTGAATATGGCCAAGTTTATGTACCAATGTGATAATGTAAATACTTCTTACGTTATTGTTCCGGTTGATTTAGGGGTACCGATATGGATGCGCGGACCAGGTGAGGCCACGGGAGCTTTTGCGCTTGAAAGTGCGATTGACGAGATGGCGCATGCTTTAGATATGGATCCGCTGGAATTTAGAATCAAAAATGATCCTGAAACTGATCAGCAAAAAAACAAACCTTTCTCCAGTAAAAATATTAAAGAGGCCTATAAAATCGGAGCAGAAAAGATAGGCTGGCGCAACCGGAAAAATAAACCGGGCAGTTTGGTAGAAGGACCATGGCAAACCGGATATGGGGTGAGTATTGGCGTATTTAATGCCAACAGGGGCAAGGCCAGTGTAAAAGGTATCTTAAGGGCTGATGGATCATTGCTTTTACAAAGTGCAACCAGCGATATTGGACCTGGTACAGGTACAGGCATGACTTTAATTGCCAACAAATTAATGAATATTCCCGTAAATAAAATCACGTTCGAATTGGGCGATTCATCCTTGCCACCTGCACCAAGTCAGGGTGGCTCAGCTACGCTATCTACTGTAGGTTCAGCGGTGAATGATGTTTGTGTAGCATTAAAATCTACCATTGCAGAACTGGCAGCAAATTCAAATATGGATACAACAGCTAATTTTGTTGATGTATTGAAAAAGAATAATCTTCCACAGATAGAAATCACCAAAGAAAGTCAGAGCGGCAAAGAAAAAGATAGTTATTCCATGTATTCGTTCTCCATTCACTTTGTACAGGTGAAGGTAAATAGCTTAACAGGGGTAGTGAAGATCAATAAAATTGTTTCAGTAGGCGATTCGGGTACTATTGTAAGTCCAAAAACGGCCCGAAGCCAGATGTTAGGCGGTGCAGTTGGTGGAATAGGAATGGCTTTAACCGAAGAATCGATCATCGACCATCGTTATGGAAGATACATCAATAACAACTTTGCTGATTATCACGTTCCCGTGAATGCCGATGTACCGGAAATTGATGTTAATTTTATTAACAAACCCGACCCTTATATTAATCCAATGGGCGCAAAAGGCATGGGCGAAATCGCTTTGATCGGTTTTTCTGCTGCAGTAGCTAATGCCGTTTTTAATGCCACAGGGAAGCGGATTAGGACATTACCAATTACACCGGATAAGATACTGGCCTAGTCTTCGCGCTACGATAAAGAAGTCAATTTTTTAAACCTGAACGCTGTTTATAAACACCAAGCTAGGGCATTACGTCATGCTGAATTCATTTCAGCATCTTTTGCAGAAAGGCCCTGAAATAAATTCGGGGTGACGATCACTTCAATGGACTTTGTCTTAACCTACAAAAAAAACGCATCCCAATTTTACAATGGGACGCGTTTTTTACTTCAGTTTGAAGATTTTTCGCTTTGGCTCAGAATGACAATCTGAGAAATTATTTAGCAACTGCTTTACCTGAATAAGTTGCTGCCAACTTTAAGGCATTGTAAGCATTTACAATTCCACCGCTGATACAAAGCTCAGAAAAAGGAACAGAAACTTTTTCAGCATCAGGCCCTTCACCTTTAGCGTATTCTACGTTGTGATTCACCTTCGTAACCGATTTAACGATAATTTCTTTTACCTGCGCTGCCGTTAATTTCGGATAATAAGAACGGATTAAGCCAGCTAAACCTGCTACAACAGGAGATGCCATACTGGTACCATCTAAGTTTTTGTATTTAGAACCTGGTACAGTAGAGTAGATCTGCACACCTGGGGCAAAAACATCTACCTGTGCTTTACCGAAGTTAGAGAAACTTGCTTTTAATGTTTCATCATCTTTAGGACCTGAAGCGCCAACGGTAATCCACGATGCAATAGTTTTCTCATCTAAATCTTTGTGGTTTGGAAAATTATTTTCAACATCGATGTTTTTATTTTCGTTACCCGCAGCCTGAACGATCAATACGTCTTTCGATGCTGCATATTTCATTGCTTCATTAACGATGGCTTTATCCCAGCTGTAAGCTTTACCAAAACTCATGTTAATTACCTTTGCACCATTATCAACTGCATAACGGATTCCGTTTGCCACATCTTTATCTCTTTCGTCACCATTTGGCGTACAACGAACACCCATAATGGCAACGTTATCGGCTACGCCTAAAATACCAAGCTTGTTGGTCCGATCTGCAGCAATAATACCCGCTACGTGTGTGCCGTGCATAGCATCAGGACCTGCAACGTCGTTATTGCCATAAAACCTTTCTTTACTATTGTTTGGATCATCTCCAACTATGGAACGTGGATCATAATCAATATTTAAATTGTATTTAGCCTGGCGCGTGTAGTAGTCCAACCCTTCAACAATCTGATCTTCGTAAAAATCTTTAAAACTGCCTTTTTCTAATTGTTGACTCAGTACATTTTGGATTCTGGCTTCAACGTCAGTAGTAGGTTTAAAGTTTTTGAAATCTTCCAGCGTTGGATTTTCTTTGCCGATTTTCTTTACTACACCGTCTAAAGCATTTTTAAAACCAGTAATACCTGCCAGATTTTCTTTAGCTTCTGCCAGTTGTTTTTCTAATTCGGCTCTTTCTGCTTTAAAAGCTTCAAACTCCTTTTTATCTTTTTCGGCAACATTCGCATCTGTGGTATTGGCAAAACGTGACTGATCACGGCGGACCAGACGCGTTAATTCCAAAGTTTCGAAATTTACAGATCCCTTAGGACCTCCAATAAAATTCCAGCCATTGATATCATCGATATAACCGTTCTTGTCGTCATCCTTGCCATTGCCCGCTATCTCTTTGGTATTTACCCACATTATCTTTTTCAAATCTTCGTGCGTAGCTTCTACACCGCCATCATTTACGGCTACGATAACTTTAACAGATTTTTTACCTTTTAAAAGTTCCTTGTATGCTTTTTCGGTACTGATTCCGAATGTACTATCACTTTTTAGGTCAAGATTTTGCCAATTGGCTTTTTGTGCATTGGCAACAGTTGGTATCACGCTAGCGAGCGCAATACCGAAAAACGCGCTGAAAATTTTATTCTTATTCATTTATGTATTTTTGTATTAAACGGCGAAAGTTAATTTTAATTTTTTATTGAAAGAAATTGTGTTCAAATTTAACGCTTTCCAAACATTTTATTGCTGTGTTCCAAATGGTATCCAATAAAAAAGTCGTCATTACGACCTGAGCAGTTTTGAGCAGAACAATCTATCAGGATAGCATTCTCAACTTCATTTGCTTCGTTCGAAATGACGACCGATATATCAAAAATCAACTAATTTATTTTAAACCAGCAGCAATTTTCTTAGCCATCTCGTTATGTGATTCAATTACTTTTAAAGTGTTTGTTGCCCATTCTTTGATGCTTTGATCGCGGTTTTCAGTTCCTTGCTTAAATAAAGCTACTGTTTTTTCATGATCGGTAACCATCATATCCATATAGTGTTTATCAAATGCTGCACCGGTCATTTTTTTCATGCCATCTAAATGGATCTGTTCATCAGCAGGCAACGCATCTGGCGTAATTACTTTTTTATTTACCGCCAAAGCTTTTAATTCGGTATTGGCTTTCTCGTGATCGGCAAGCATTTTAGCAGCAAAATCTTTAACCTCTGCACTTTTCGCATTTTTAGCCGCAATCTTAGCTGCTTCAACTTCCATTATACCGCCTACAGCTGCTTTTCTTAAAAATGTTGCACCTGCCTCGTCAACCCCCGATTCTGTACTCTCAGATCCGACAACGTGATTACCATTTACCATAGTTGTATCGCCTGAAACACTGTCTTTGGTAGTCGACGATTTTTTATCTGCAGTTTGGCAAGCTTCAAATGAAAGCGCCAGGGCAAAAGCTGTTGACAATAAAAATATTTTTTTCATGTTTTCTCTGTGTTTTGATGTGTAAGAAAAACAAGAGACTTGAAAAAAGGTTTTCTTTAATCTATGCTGATCCCAGGTGATAAGGATTTTGAATCACAATGCCCATTTGATTTTCGGGATTTTGTATGGCTGAAAAACCAAACTGTTCGTAGAGCCCATGGGCATCTAATGTAGCCAGTTGGTAACGCCTCAACCCTTGCAAGTCCGTATGAAAAATCATAAACGACATCAATTTTTTGGATAAGCCCAGGCCGCGATAATTTTCTTTAACATAAACATCGCAAAGCCAGGCAAATGTTGCCTTATCGGTTATCCAACGCGCAAAACCAATTTGTTCCTGATCTTTATAAATGCCAAAGCAAAGTGAATTTTCTATGGATCGTTTTACCGTAGCCAGAGGAATATCTTTAGCCCAATATGATTCGATGCTTAAATACTGATGTATTGCTTCGATATCTAAAAGCGACTTTTGATCTGAAAATATAAAACCATTTTCACTGATTTCCATAATTGATATTCGTTAATTTTTAAAATTGGTTAATCGGTTAATTGTGAAAAATGATTTAGCAATTAACCGATTTAAACACTTAACCGATTGACCTAGTTACGCATATTGATAAATTGCAATGGCTGATCAAAATCTTCATTTCTGCAAAGGCTGATCACGGCTTGTAAATCATCAATTTTCTTCGCGGTAACCCGAACCTGATCATCCATAATAGCAGGCTGAACTTTTAAGCCGCTGGCTTTGATTTTTGCCACCACTTTTTTCGCTGCTTCTTTATCCAGACCTTCTTTGATGCTGATTTCTTTTCTGATCATATTGCCCGAGGCCTGATGTTCATCGCCAAAATTTAAACTTTTCGGATCTAATTGCTGCTTCATCATTCGGGAGATTATAGAACCTTCGATAGCTTTCAAACGCATATCATCTTCCGTAACAATGGTTATAACATTTGTTTTTTTATCCAGATCGATCGTGCTTTTTGATCCGTTAAAGTCGAATCGGTTAAGTATTTCTTTTTTAGCATTGTTAACGGCGTTGTCTAATGTCTGCGCATCAACTTTACTTACAATATCAAAAGAAGGCATGGTTTTAGCTTTAAAGTAAAAAAATAAGTAGATTTAATAGAAATTAATCCATTCTCACAAAAAAACGAAAATAATATGAAAACCACTAAGCCCAAGTCTCAAAAAAAGATCATAAAAAAAGAAGCTAAAAAACAACTTGAGCAGTCGATTACGGATAAATTCTTAGATGTAATTAAAAGTTTAGGTCATGATGTATCTGAAATTAACACCGAGGTGGGGAAGGCAAGTAAGCGGGTAGCTAAAAAATTGACAAAAAAATTCACCGTTGTTAAAGCTGATGTGGGGCAAAAAATTGATGATTTATTACATGCATCCAAAGAGAAAGCAAAAGAAGTAAAAAAACCTGTTGAAAAGGCGGTAAGTAAATCTGAAAAATCTGCCGCAAAAGTAGTTAAAAAAGCTGTAGCAAAAGCAAAACCGGTAGTACAGAGCATTAAAGTTGGGGCAATAGAAACAGAAGAAAAAGCCGAAAAAGTATTGGCAAAACCAGTGGCAATAGCCAAGGATGCTGTAACCGAAGCTGCTAAAACAACAAAAAAAGTAGCCGGAAAAGCCCCAGCAAACGCAACTGAAACTGTAAAAAAAACCGCCGCGAAAGCTAGCCCTGCGGTTAAGAAAATTGTAAAAACACCTACTAACAAATAAATTTGTTAACGTTAACATGTAAATGAATTAACATCTATTTAACAAATTAATGTGCAGTTTTGGACATCCCTGTTTTGGCAGGGATTTTTTATTTTTTTTAAATGACCAGTAAGAAAATCCCATTTTTTAACCGTGAAATTAGTTGGCTGTACTTCAATGAACGTGTACTGCAAGAGGCGGCTGATGAAACAGTTCCGCTGATTGAACGGATTAAATTTTTATCTATATTTTCTTCCAATTTAGAAGAATTTTATCGGGTAAGAGTGGCCACCATAACCCGGCTAACCAATCTGAATGATAAAGCGAAGGCACTTTTGGGCTTTAATCCTAAAAAAATCCTCAATGAGATTAAAAATATTGTTGTAAAACAGGAGCGAAAGTTCGACCAGCTTTTCCAGGCCACTTTAATTAACGAACTTGCGCAAAACCGGATTTTTATTTTAAACGATACCCAACTGAATGTAAGCAGGGGAGAATTCGTTAAAAATCATTTCAGGGATAAGATTTTATCTAATCTGGTTCCCATCATGCTGGATATGGATAAACCTTTTCCGGAGTTGAAAGACCGGTATCTTTACTTTTTTGTTAAACTCTCTAAGAAGGATACAAAGGTTAAAGAAAAATATGCGCTTATTGAAATTCCACCAAACTTACCCCGGTTTTTGGTGCTGCCTGAAACAAACGACCTGAAGTTTATCATTCTTGCAGAAGACATCATCAGGTATTGCCTGAACGATATATTTTATGTTTTCACCTACGATAGTTTAGAGGCTTATTCCATTCAGTTAACAAGGGATGCTGAACTGGATATTGATAAAAACATTAACGATAAATTTATCGATGACTTAAAAAACAGCTTAGAGAAACGTAAAAAGGGGAAGCCCATGCGCTTGCTTTACGATTCGGCCATGCCACTCAATATGCTTACGGTACTGGTAAACAAGCTTAAGCTGGAAGCCGAAAGTTTAATTCCGGGTAACCGCTACCACAAATTCGGCGATTTTATTGCCTTCCCAAATGTGGGTAAAAAAGAATTGGAATATGCGCCAAATATACCGCTTAAGGTGCACGATCTGCATAGAACCCAGAGCATGTTTAATAGAGTTGCAAAGCGTGATTATCTGGTAAATTTGCCTTACCAATCGTACGATTACATCATTTTGTTCTTACGCGAGGCAGCAATTGATCCTAAAGTAACAGAAATTCAAATTACTTTGTACCGTTTGGCAGAAAACTCCAAAGTAATCAATGCCCTAATCAACGCTGCCAAAAATGGTAAAGCTGTTTCTGTTTTATTGGAACTTAAAGCCCGTTTTGATGAACAGGCTAACATTTACTGGACCACCCGCTTAATGGAAGAAGGTGTTAAAGTAAATTATGGTTTAACGGATTACAAAGTACATTCTAAAATTTGCCTGGTTAAGCGGATCGAAAAAGAGAAACCTGTATATTATGCAAACCTGGCCACAGGAAATTTTAATGAAAAAACGGCAGGTTTATACTGCGATCATAGCATTTTCACGGCAAGGAAAGAGATTACGAACGATCTGGTTAAACTTTTTGATGCATTGAGCAAACGGACGGTAACCAAGGGCTTTAAACACCTGATTGTTTCGCCACTGGAGAGCCGCTCCAAACTGGTTAATTTCATCAACCGCGAAATCAGAAATGCTAAACAGGGCAAACTTGCTTATATCATGTTAAAAGTAAACAGTTTAGCCGATGAAGGCATTATTGCTAAACTTTACGATGCAAGCAATGCCGGAGTAAAAATTCAACTCATTATACGGGGAATCTGCTGTTTGGTACCCGGTGTGAAAGGCTTCAGTGAAAACATTACTGCTATTAGTATTATAGATAAATTTTTAGAACATGCCCGGGTTTACATCTTTAGTAACAATGGCAAAAACGATATGTATTTATCATCGGCAGATTTAATGAGCAGGAATTTCGAACATCGGGTTGAAGTCGGCTTTCCAGTGTTGGATCATGATGTAAAACAGGAGATACAGGACATTATCGATCTACAGCTACAGGATAATACCAAATCGAGGCAAATTAATGCCCTAAACAATAACAAATACCATAAAAACAGATTAAGTAAAAAGATAAGGGCGCAGGTAGACATCTACAATTATTTAAAAACCAAGCATCAATCATAATGTTAAGATACGCAGCTATAGATATCGGTTCGAATGCCGTGAGGTTACTCATTGCTGATATTAGCAAACAAGACGGGAAATATAAATACAAAAAAAACACCCTTATACGTGTGCCGCTCCGATTGGGCGATGATGCATTCCTGGATCAATGTATTTCGGAGAAAAAATCGGCAGATCTGGTGAAAACCATGACTGCTTTTAAGAACCTGATGGATGTTTATCATGTTTCTGAATATCTGGCTTGCGCAACCTCTGCCATGAGAGAGGCGAGAAATGGCGAAGATATTGTTAAACTGATTAAAAAAGAAGCCGATATCACCTTAGAAATTATCGAGGGGCAGCGCGAGGCCAATATTATTTACGCCAATCATATAGAAGAAGAGTTAGACAAGAATAAAAATTACCTGTATATTGATGTGGGTGGTGGCAGTACCGAATTATCGGTTTTTGTAAAAGGTAAACCCGAAGCATCAAGATCGTTTAATATAGGTACGATCCGAATGCTTGATAATCAGGATAAGGAAGAAACATGGGAAGAGATGAAAGATTGGGTAAAAGAGCACACCAAAGCGTATAAACATTTAGCGGGCATAGGTACCGGCGGTAACATCAATAAATTATTCCGCATGTCTGATGAAAAGGAAAATGCGCCATTATCGTTGCAGAAGCTAAACTCCATGTATAATAAATTAACAGGTTATTCATTGAAAGAAAGGATTAATACGCTAGGCTTAAATCCTGATCGTGCAGATGTCATTATCCCTGCCTGTGAGATTTATTTAACCTTAATGAAGTGGACGGGTATAAAGCAGATTTATGTACCCAAAGTGGGTATGGCTGACGGAATTATCAAATTACTGATAGAAGAGAAGTTGGATTAAGGCAATTTTCTCCATCAGACTCATTTCGACCGTAGCGGAGAAATCTATCATATCATCTTTGTTATAAAGATTGCTTCGTCGGCTGAAAAAGCCTTCTCGTAATGACGAATTTGGTGTAGAATGATAACACGTGAAGAAAATTCTCTCCGCCTCGTCATCCTGAACTTGTTTCAGGATCTTTCTGGTGTAGAAATGCGTTATGTATGCGAAGGGCATTTTCGATTCGATGGCAATCATCGATTGAGTAGCGCGGACGTTAATTTCGCCGATTTCGGTCAATCGCTCCATAAAAAAACGGAACAACCCAAGGTATATTCCGTTTTTCCGTTTAAAAAGTCTGATAATTTTTTTTTCAGACATCATGATTTTTAATCTTCTAACAATTTCGTCGCCGCTACGTCGGTAAACCAGGTTAATTTACCATCAATCGGATCAATTAGCTGAGCAGGGTACAAATCAGGGTTTTTTTCTGTATCGCCAATTACATGTTTCAGTGCTTCGGCCTTATTTTCACCAAATACCAAAAAGGCTATATTATCCGCTTTGTTAATTAATGGTGCAGTAAAACTGATGCGATACGTATTTAGTTTTTCGACATAAACAGCTGCTATACTTGCTTCTTCATCCTTCACTAAAGTAGTGTGTGGGAAAATTGAAGCGGTATGCGCATCATCGCCCATGCCCAGCAGGATTAAATCGAAAGCAATATCTTCGCCATTAAAATGTTTGTCAATTGCTTTTTTATATTCAATAGCTGCTTTTTCCGGCGCCAGGCTTGTATCTACATAAAAGATATGATCTTCTTTAATGCCTAAAGGATCTAAAAGGGTTTTCCTGGCCATTAATCCATTATAGTCATCATGGTTGGCCGGAACATTACGTTCATCGCCGAAAAAGAAATATACTTTTTCCCAGTCAATTCTATGCTGTCCTTCGGTGGCTAAAAAATGGTAAAGCGCTTTAGGAGAACTACCGCCTGTAAGTACGAAATTAAAACGATCGTTTTCTTCGATAGACATTTCTGCAATTTTGATTACATAGTCTGCCAAATCCTGGTTTAATTCTTCTAATGTTTTGTATATAAGTAGATTCATTATATGTCAATGATAAAATTCGTTATACTTAATATATCCGATAGCTATCGCATTTATTAAGCATCTATCCGGAGCAGCCCCTGAACTGAATTCAGGGTGACGCCCAGTGGATAATTATTCTTTATTCTTCAATGGCAGGTTAAACCAGTGGAAGCCATCCCTTGCAATAAGCGCTTCTGCTTCTTCCGGTCCCCAGCTATCTGCAGGGTAGTTAGGAAAGTTGATTGATTTTTTGCTTTCCCATGTATTTAAAATTGGCATAACCAGTTCCCATGCTGCTTCTACCTGATCGCCGCGCATAAACAAGGTTTGATCCCCCATC
>Ga0182008_10002697_pt1 | contig 11019 bp, 10 predicted proteins | sample Sormic07211129_1_FD_120482 | JGI IMG/M metagenome (GOLD analysis project Ga0182008, IMG submission 120482) | Rhizosphere microbial communities from Sorghum bicolor, Mead, Nebraska, USA - 072115-129_1 metaG | ecosystem: Host-associated > Plants > Roots > Rhizosphere | place: USA: Nebraska...
GCGAGCGCGCGGAAAAGCGATGACGGTTATCCATGGCGTTACAGAACGGACTCCGCAAGGCGCGCGCCCCCTGATGGCTTGACGCGAAGAACCCCCCGTCCTCCGCAGCGCGATGTGGCGACAAGGTAACCGTAATGGGCGCGTGAATCCAGTTGGGCGGCCTAGGAGCTTTTCCCGGGCCGGCAAAACCGTGCCCCGGAAACGAACGACCCCGGCCAGGCCGGGGTCAAGTTTTCGAAGTGACTCCCCGCGCTGGGCACCGCGGGGAGCTAATTCGCAAAACGTACTTTCTTATTGGAAGGTGACGCTTACTTGGCCTTGGCGGCCTTGGTCGCGCGGACCACCTTGGCGGCGGCAACCTTCTTCGAAGCAGCCTTGCGCGGTGCAGCCTTGCGCGCGGTCTTCTTGGCGGGGGCCTTGCGAACGGCCTTCTTCACCGCCTTCTTGGCGGCGACCTTCCTGGCGGGCGCCTTGCGGGCGACCTTCTTAGCAGCAGCCTTCTTCGCCGGCGACTTGCGGGTCGCGGCCTTCTTGGTCGCGACCTTACGGGTCGAGGCCTTCTTTGCCGGCGACTTGCGCGCGGCGGTCTTCTTCACGGTGGACTTCTTCGACGCCTTCTTGGCGGCGGACTTCTTGGCAGTGGCTTTCTTGGCAGTGGCCATAGTTCTTCTCAGCTCCTCATCAGTTGGCAGTGGTTGCCCAGTAAAAGCGTGGAGGAACGCTTCGACCAGCAGGTCGCTGTTCGTAGCGTGCCTCAAATTGTTCACCTGGCGGCGAGTACGTTCATCGGAAAGCAGGCGGAGGATGTGCAGCGGAATCGATACTGTGATCTTTCTTACCGAGCCCGCTTTCGAACCATGCTCCACGTACGGCCTGATGAATTTTCCTGTTTCCATTTCCGGTTCCCCGTCAATTGACGCAAAAGCTATTCCTGAACATTTCCGCTGTCAATAAATTTTGGCTCTAAATTGAAGACCTTGCGGACGCATAGGCTGCCCTTCCCCGTCGTCGCCGAGCTGCGTTCGCACCCGTCGCGACGACCACCGCGGATCATTGGACATCCAAAACAAAACATACCGCGCGAACATATCGGTTCAGCAAACGCCTTAAATAAAGGCATTTTTCGTTCGCCACGAGAAACGACGACGACAAGCGGCGACACGAGATGGCGTTCGTGAGAGATCGCCCGAATGGTGTCGTCGGACCCCTTCCCGGGGGATGAACGGAGTTCAACTGGGGGCAAAAATAATTTTTGCCGGGCCGGCCCAAACGGACAAAAAAATGCCGGTCGAGGTCGACCGGCACCATGTTCGGGGTTCGAAGAGGGATCAGTGATCGTCGTTCGCGGCGAGTTCGGCGTACTCGTCCGGACTGAGCAAGCCGTCGAGTTCGGCCTTGTCGGAGATCTCCAACTTGAAGATCCAACCCTCGCCGAATGCGTCCTCGTTGATCGTCTCCGGCTTGTCGCCGAGCGCATCGTTCACGGCGATCACCTTGCCGGAAACGGGAGCGTAGATATCGGACGCGGCCTTCACCGATTCGACGACGGCGACGCCGGCGCCAGCGGTGACTTCACTGCCCACTTCCGGCAGCTCGACGTAGACCAGGTCGCCCAGCGCGGCTTGCGCGTGGTCGGAGATGCCGACGGTGACGCTGCCGTCCTGCTCGACGCGGACCCACTCGTGGGACTTCTGGAATTTCAGATCGCCGGGGATTTCGCTCATGGGTTATGCCTCATTGTCTCGGGACGGTCGCTGATGTGACGGCCGATTGTACCGTTCTATGCGTTTCAGGAAAGCGTTTCGCCGACACGAACCCCTCGCTTCCCCCGACAGAAGACCCTCGGCACGGGCGACTACCTTGTCCGTGCGGCTCGACTTCGACGACGCCGCATCGGCCTAACCCTCCCCCGTTATGAGGTGATGGCCCACATCCCCCGCGGTTCAAGCCGCGAACCCACATCAAGGACTACCCATGAAACGGATCCTCAAGCTCACCCTCATCGGCACCGCCCTCGCCTTCGCCCTTTCGTCACCGCTCATGGCCGCGGAGGTCACCTCGGTCAACCAGGCACGGGAAGAAACGGCGAAGGCCATCGCTGTGCTGGTCAACGATCCCACCTTCGACGCCACGCTTCGGGAACAGCTGAGCAAGGGCAAGGCGCCACTGGCCGACGTGCTGCGCAACTACGCCGGGCAGGGAACGCAGGCCAGGGAAAACGTGACGACCGGGTTGCGTGACCTGGAGCGGCAGGCCATTCGCCTGCGCGGCCTCGATGGCACGCTGGATGCCCTCTTCGATATTCGCGTGCACGGCGTGGACAAGGACCAGCCGATCACGAGCATCCGCGGCTTCTGGACCGCGACCGTCAGCAAGGACCAGGCCACCGGCCAGAAGCAGGTCGTGGCTTATGACCCTTCCGGGCGCGAGCAGCGGTTCTCGCTCGATGCGGCGCCGGACGTGCCGATGTTGATCGTCGAGTCCGACAGCTCGGCGGCGATCCAGGCCGGCATGACGGTCATGAACGAGATCCTCCGCAACGGCGGCATGCAAGCCCCGGTGGCCAGCGGCAACTTGCGCGCGGCCAACTCGGTGGAGGAACTGACGATCCTGCAGGAAGTCCGGTTGGAACGCGACCACGAACCCAATATCCAGGGCGACGCGGAGATCTTCGCCATCGTCTCCGGCGTGGCCCCGGACGGGACGCCGCGACTCATCACCAAGGACATGCCGTGGCTGGACCATGACAAGCGTTGGTACAAGCCCGGCATGGACCTCATCAACTGGACGGACTACGGCACCAACTACGTCAACGTGCAGTTCTTCGAAGAAGACGGGAACACGAACTTCAAGGCGCTCGCCGTGGCCGTTACCAAGGCGGTCGGGAACCTGGCGCTCGTCGTGTCCCCCGGTGCACCGCCTGCGTTGATCGTCGCCGGCGTGTCGAAGGTTGGCGCCGAGATCCTCGGCGCCATGGATGAAAAGTGGTTCCAGAACGACGCCGACTACGTGGATTCCTTCTACGTGGTCGAACGCGGTGGCAAGTATGGCAGCGACGTGGCGCCGCTGGTCGGCGCGCGAGGTGAAGCGAAGATGGTGCTCGCACCGTATGTCGTGAAGTCCCGGTGAGGTCGGTGGAGGGGTGGCCCAAGGGCCGCTCCTCCACTCCTGTGTCTATATAGGTAGTGGAATCAGTCGGCGACGCCCGGCATCGGCTGGCCGTCGCGGACGAACGGGAACTTCACCACGCGTACCGGCACTTCACGGCCACGGATGTCCACGCGCACCTGCCCCAGTTCGCCGGCGGGCACACGGGCGAAGGCCACGGACTTGCCCAGGGTGGGCGCGAAGCCGCCTGAGAGGATTTCTCCCTCGCCGGCGGAGGTCAGTACCTTCTGGCCGTGGCGCAGCACTCCTTTGTCGTCCATCACCAGCCCGACCATGACCCGCGGCACGCCCGCCGTCTTTTGTTTCTCGAGCGCGGCGCGGCCGATGAAGTCGCGGCCTTCGTCCAGCGAGATGGTCCAGGCCAGCGAAGCCTCCCAGGGCGTCACCGTCTCGTCCATGTCCTGGCCGTAGAGGTTCATGCCGGCCTCCAGGCGCAGCGTATCGCGCGCACCTAACCCGGCCGGGGCGACGCCCGCCTCGCGCAAAAGATTCCACAACTCCACGACGCGCGTGTTGGGCACCACCACCTCGAACCCGTCTTCGCCGGTGTAGCCGGTGCGGGCGAGGAACAAGGGCATGCCGTTCGGGCCTTCGATCTCGATGGCCGCGAACTTGCCGAGCTTGGTGGCTTTCTCGCGAACTTCCTCGGGAAGCAGGCCGATCATCTTCGCGCGGGCATTGGGGCCCTGCACGGCGATCATGCCGAACTCGGGACGCTCGCGGACGGTGACGCCGAAGGCGGCCGCCTGCTTCTCGATCCAGGCCAGATCCTTGGCGCGCGTCGCGGCGTTCACGACCAGGCGGAAGAAATCCTCGCGCAGGAAATAGACGATGAGGTCGTCGATGACGCCGCCGTTCTCGTCGAGCATGCAGGTGTAGAGCGCCTTGCCGGACTTGGCCAGCTTGTCGACATTGTTGGCCACGAGCCGGCGAAGGAAGTCGCGGGTGCGATCGCCGGTGAGGTCGACCACCGTCATGTGCGATACGTCGAACATGCCGGCGTCCTTGCGGACCGCGTGGTGCTCCTCGATCTGCGAGCCATAGGCGATGGGCATGTCCCAGCCGCCGAAGTCGACCATGCGGGCGCCCAGCTCGCGGTGGGTGGCGTTGAGTGCGGTCTTGTCGGTCATCGTCGTACCTTGCAGGGGAATGGCGGCGGGTGCAGCCTGGCATTATCAGGCCCCGGGCGGTTCCAGTCCAAGCGCGGTCGCAACATCGACGATTTCGTGCGGTAGTCCTGCTAGCCTTTGACGCATGGCGACAGCACCACCCCTCCCCGGCTCGGCCACGCTCACCCGCGACACGGGCGGAGCGCGGCTGACCATCGCCGGCGACTGGACGCTGGCCCACTATTCCAACCTCCAGCACCGTGCCAACGAACTGGCCGGGTCGATCGACAGCGGCATCGCCATCGACATCCACCAGCTCGGCGCCATGGACACCTCGGGTGCCTTCGTCATCGCCGAGTTGCTGGGCAGCTCGCGCACCCAGGCGCTGGCCCAGGACGAAGCCCTTCCGCCAGCGCGCCGCGCGCTGCTGAAGACCGTGGGCGACGCCATCGATACCTATTGCACGGGCGTGAAACGACCCCGCGACGCCGGCTTCGTCGCCGCGCTGGAGCGCATCGGCAAGGCCATGCAAGGGTTCTGGAAGCAGACCACCAAGCTGCTGGCCTTCATAGGCATCACCTTGCAGGGCTTCCTCGCCACCGCATGGCGACCGCGCCGCTGGCGGGTCACCTCGCTGGTGTCGCACATCGAGCAGACGGGGCTCGACGCCGTGCCGATCCTCGCCCTGCTCTCCTTCATGGTCGGCTGCGTGGTCGCCTTCCTCGGCTCGACCGCGCTGGCGAGTTATGGCGCCAGCCTGTTCACGGTGGACCTGATCGGCTTCGCCTTCCTGCGCGAGTTCGGCGTGCTGCTGACCGCCATCCTGCTGGCGGGCCGGACGGCCAGTGCGTTCACGGCGCAGATCGGCTCGATGAAGGCGCGCGAGGAAATCGACGCCATCCGCACCCTTGGTCTCGATCCGGTGGAGTTGTTGGTGCTGCCCCGCGTACTCGCCCTGCTCGTGGCGCTGCCGCTGCTGACCTTCCTGGCGATGATCGCGGGGATCGTCGGCGGCGGCGTGGTCTGCATGGCCGTACTGAAAATGTCACCCTCGATGTTCCTGTCGATGTTCCAGGCGGACATCTCGCTCACCCAGTTCCTCGTCGGCATCGCCAAGGCCCCCGTCTTCGCCTTCATGATCGCCGTGATCGGTTGCATGGAGGGCTTCAAGGTCTCCGGCAGCGCGCAATCCGTCGGCGAACACACCACCTCGGCCGTGGTGCAATCGATCTTCGTGGTGATCCTGCTCGATGCGCTCGCCGCCCTCTTCTATATGGAGATGGGCTGGTGACGCGCGAGACCGTCATCGAGGTGCGCGGGCTGGTCAACCGCTTCGGGTCGCAGACCGTGCACGAGAACCTCGACCTCGATGTCTATCGAGGCGAGATCATCGGCATCGTCGGGGGCTCGGGCACCGGCAAGTCCGTGCTGCTGCGCACGATCGTCGGGCTGGTAAGGCCGGTGGCCGGCGAGGTGCGCGTGTTCGGCGAGAACCTGCTCGCCCTGTCCGACGAACGGCGATCCCGGGTGGAGCGACGCTTCGGCGTGCTGTTCCAGAGTGGCGCACTGTTCTCGTCCCTCACGGTGGCGGAGAACGTGGCCTTGCCCCTGGTCGAGCATGCTGGCCTGCCCCGCGTGGATGCGCAACGGCTGGCCGGGGTGAAACTCGCCCTCGCCGGGTTGCCCGTGGACGCGGGGAGGAAATATCCCTCGCAGCTTTCCGGCGGCATGATCAAGCGGGCGGCACTGGCGCGCGCACTGGCCCTCGATCCGGAGATCCTGTTCCTCGACGAACCCACCGCCGGGCTCGACCCGATCAGCGCCGCCGCGTTCGACAGCCTCATCGTGACCCTGCGCAACGCGCTGGGCCTCACCGTGTTCCTGGTGACGCACGACCTCGATACCTTGTATTCCACCTGTGACCGCGTCGCCGTACTTTCGCAACGGCGCGTGCTGGCCGCCGCGCCGATCGACGAAGTGGCCCGCACCGACGATGCCTGGGTCCAGGCTTATTTCAATGGACCGCGCGGCCGCGCGGCCACCCGCGCCGCTCACCCCGGCAAGGACTGAAGACCATGGAAACCCGCGCCCATCATGTCTTGATAGGACTGTTCACCGTCCTCGTCGTCTTCCTCGGCCTCGGTTTCGGCGTGTGGCTGGCGAAGGCGCATTCGGACCAGGAATGGAATTACTACGACATCGTCTTCAACGAGGCGGTGACCGGCCTCTCCAAGGGAGGCGCGGTGCAATACAACGGCATCCGCCTCGGCGACGTCATGCAGTTACGCCTCGATCCGGAAGATCCACGCCGCGTGCTGGCGCGCGTCCGCGTGGAAGGCGATACGCCGTTGCGCAAGGACACCCACGCCAAGCTCGCCCTGACCGGAGTGACCGGCGTCGCGATCATCCAGCTTTCCGGCGGATCGCCAGGCAGCCCGCTGCTGGTGGGCCACGATGGGGAGGTGCCGGTGATCATCGCCGACCCCTCGCCCTTCGCGCGCCTGCTGGCCAACGGCGAGGACCTCATCACCAATATCAACCAGGCCGCCGCGCGGGCCAGCGAATTGTTGTCCAAGGAAAACGTGCACCGGATCGAGAACACCCTCGATCACCTGGACAAGACCACGGGCGTGATCGCTGACGAACGTGAGGATATCCGTTCCCTCATCAAGCAACTGGCCCTGGCGACCCAGCAGGCCAACGACACGCTGGCCGAGAGCCGTACCCTGGTGCACAACGCGAACGGCCTCATCGACGGCCAGGGCAAGGCGACGCTGGAAAGCGCACAGCGCGCGATGGCCTCGCTGGAACATTCCATGGCATCGGTCGACCGGCTGCTCAACGACAACAGCGATGCGATCAACGGCGGCGCCGCCAGCCTGGGCGAACTCGCGCCCGCGTTGCGCGAACTGCGCGACACGCTGGGCTCGCTGCGTTCCATCACGCGCCGCCTCGACGAGAATCCCAGCGGCTATCTGTTCGGCCGCGAAAAGACCAAGGAGTTCACCCCATGAGCCGTGCCCGCCTCGCCGCTCCGCTGGTTCTCGCGCTACTGACGGCGTGCTCGATCCTGCCCAAGGCGGAGACGCCTCATATCTATACGCTGCCGGCCGCGCCCGGCGCTCGCCCCGCCTCGCCGGCACCGGTGGGCTGGGCGCTGCGCATCGCGGCGCCGAACGCGCCGCGCGCGCTGGACAACTCGCGCATCGCGGTGGTGCCGGAGTCGAACACGATCACCGTGTACGGCGGCGCCCGCTGGGCGGATACCTCGCCGCACCTCGTCCGCGAACGCCTGGCCGACGCCTTCCGCGACACCGGACGCGTCGCCGCGATCAGCACGGACGACAGCAACCTCGCGGCCGACTACGAACTGGGCGGCGGGCTGGCGGCTTTCCAGACCGAGTACGTCGGTGGCAAACCGGAAGTGGTGATCCGCTACGACGCGGTGCTCGCGAGCACGCGCAAGCACCAGATCGTGGGCAGCCGTCGCTTCGAGGTGCACGAGCCGGTCGATGGGAAGGAGGTGCCGCGGGTGGTCGAGGCGTTTGGACGGGCGATGGATAAGGTATCGGCGGATGTGGTGGGGTGGACGTTGCAGGCGGTGCCGGGGAAGTAGGTTGTCGCATAAGAGCATCGCCGACAGGGTCGGCTCCCACCGAGGCAAAGAGCATCGCCGGCTAGCCGGCGATGCTCTTGTGGGAGCAGCTTCAGCGGCGAAGCTCTCCAATACACCGAAACGTAAGGTTGACCCGCGGCCCCGCGACACGCCTCCGCACCGGCAACTCATGCTTGTACAAACGCTGCGTGCCCCCTCCCATCCGCAGCAGGCTGCCATGCGGCAGACCGATCGCCACCGGCTCGCCGCCCGCCTTCGCCCGGAAGCGGAACGTCCTCTCGGCACCCAGACTCAACGAAGCGATCAACGGCTCCGGGCCCAACTCCGGCTCATCGTCGCTGTGCCAGCCCATGCGATCACCGCCATCGCGATACAGGTTCGCGAGGACGCTGTTGAAGCGGCCGCCGCACGCCTCGGCGACTCGCTCGCGCAGCGCCGCCAACGCCGGCGTCCACGGGTGCGGCACGAAGCGCGTGCCCGAATAACGATACGTGGCGTCCTCATCGCCGATCCAGGCGCTCAGCCGAGGCGAATCGACCACCCGGCCAAACATGCGGATGCGATGCACTTCCCAGGGCACTTCGTCGATCAGCCGCGCGAGCAAGGCATCGGCCTCTTCGCGGCCCAGCCATGCCGGCGCGAACGTGACGTCCGCGCCGGGTAGCTCGATGCGATGCCAGCCGGAGTTCAGGCCGGCTCGACCGGATAGGCCGGCTCGGCGTCCAGCGAGGACGCGCATACGCCGGCCAGTTCGAGCAGGCGGAGATCCGAGCCGCGCGCGCCGACCAACTGGAGGCCGATCGGCATGCCGTTGGCCAACGTGCCCATGGGAATGCTCACCGCCGGGCAACCAGCGAGGCTGGCGAAGCTGCACAGGTCGGCCTGCGAGGACGGCACTGGCCCATCGAGCGGGAACGCGCCCTGTGGCGTCGTGGGCAGCACCAATACGTCGACCTGGGCGAACAGGCGGCGCATCTTCAGCGTGGCCGCGTCGAGCACGAGGTCGGCCGCCACGTAGTCGGCCGCGGACTTCCTCGCGGCGAAACCGACCATGTCGCGGAAGCCGTTCGATACCGGATAGGCCTCGTCGGCCAGTTCGGTCGCAAAGGTATTGAGCATTTCCGCCTCCATCAGCAGGAGACCGGCGCGGCGGGTCCGGGCGAAGTCCCAGTCGGAGAAATCGACCGTTCGGCGTTCGCCGAGTTCGCCCTTCAGCTTCGACAGGGCGTCGTTGAACACGTCGATGACGTCCTGTTCCACGCCGACCGCCGCCAGATCCGGCAAGAAACCCGCGCGGAGATTGCCCGGCTCCCAATCCGGCGGTGAAAAGGCGACGCGTCGCCGGCGGGAGCGCGCGTCATCGGCGTCGTACCCGGCCAGCGTCTGCAAGAGCACCGTGAGGTCGTCCACGCCGCGCGCCAGCAGGCCCACCGCGTCGAGGCGGCGGGCCGCCGGTACCAGGCCGCGGGTGGAGATTTCGCCATGCGTGGGCTTCAGCGCATAGACACCGCAGTAGCTCGCGGGCACGCGGATCGAACCGAGTGTGTCCGAGCCGATCGCCGCCACGGCGAGTCCTGCGGCGACGGCCGCCGCGGCACCGCCCGACGATCCACCCGCGGTGTAGCCATGGCGATGCGGATTGTGCGTCGCGCCATGGAAGGGGTTGTTCGTGGTCAGGCCCAGGGCGCCTTCGTCCATGTTGGTCTTGCCCACGAGCACGGCACCCGACGCACGCAGCCGTGCCACGATGTGGGCATCTTCCTCAGGCACGACGGTGCGCCGCCGCATGCCTGCCCTTGTGGGCACGCCGGCAACGTCGAAATTGTCCTTGATGGCGATCGGCATCCCGTCGAGACGGCCGATGACACCGTCGCGACGCCGCCTGTCCGCCGCCAGGGCTTGTTCCTGGATCAGGGAGACGCTGTAGTCGGCGAAGGCGTTGAGCCGGGGGTTCAGGCGCTCGATGGCGTCCTGGTAAACGTCGGAAAGGGCCTGTGGCTGGACCCGTCCAATGGCCAGCCAATGCAGGATCTGCAGCAGTGTGGCGCGTCGCATGTCGACATCGGCGACCGGCGGCATCGTATTCATGAAATCTCCTTGCGCGTGGGACGATTATGAACGTGCCATGTGAAGATCGTGCAACCCTATGTTTGAAACGCCGATTTGCCCCGCTCCCGGCGAAACCGGACAATGCCGGGTTGATCCCGCAGCCAGCCGTTGAGTGAGCCAGCCATGAGCGAACGCGAAACCATGGAATACGACCTCGTCGTCGTCGGGGCCGGCCCGGCGGGCCTGGCGTTCGCCATTCGTACGAAACAACTCAATCCCGAGGTGTCGGTCTGCGTGATCGAGAAGGCTTCGACGATAGGCGCCCAGATCCTCTCCGGCGCCGTCATCGAACCGGCCCCGCTCGACCGCCTCCTGCCCGACTGGCGCAAGAACCCGCCGCCGGTCTGCGTGCCGGTCGCCAAGGACGAGTTCTGGTTCCTGCGCGACCACGCCTCCGGCATCAAGGCGCCGATGACGCCGCCGCAGATGAACAACCACGGCAACTTCATCGTGAGCCTCGGCGCACTCTGCGCCTGGCTGGCGCCGCAGGCCGAGGCCCTGGGCGTGGACGTGTTCCCGGGCTACGCCGCGGCCGAGGCCCTGTTCGACGAGAGTGGCGCCGTGAACGGCGTGCGCATCGGCGACATGGGCGTCGCGCGTGACGGCAGCCACAAGCCCGGCTACACCGAGGGCATCGACATCCGGGCCAAGGTGACCGTCCTGGCCGAAGGCTGCCGCGGCCATATCAGCAAGACGCTGATCAAGAAATTCGACCTCGACGCCAACAGCGATCCGCAGACCTACGGCATCGGCATCAAGGAACTCTGGCAGCTGCCACCCGGCCGGGGCGAACCGGGCAAGGTGGTGCACACCGTCGGTTGGCCGCTGGCCAGCGACACCTACGGCGGCAGCTTCCTGTACCACATGGACAACGACCGGGTAGCGGTCGGCTTCGTGGTCGGCCTGGACAACCCCGACCCGAACTTCTCGCCGTTCGAGGCGTTCCAGCAGTTCAAGCACCACCCCAACGTGAAGGGCCTCCTCGAGGGCGGCAGCATCGTCTCGGCGGGCGCGCGC
>Ga0182008_10002698_pt1 | contig 11017 bp, 16 predicted proteins | sample Sormic07211129_1_FD_120482 | JGI IMG/M metagenome (GOLD analysis project Ga0182008, IMG submission 120482) | Rhizosphere microbial communities from Sorghum bicolor, Mead, Nebraska, USA - 072115-129_1 metaG | ecosystem: Host-associated > Plants > Roots > Rhizosphere | place: USA: Nebraska...
AGCCGGCCCTTCGATCCACTTGGGGAGTGGGGAGGTGGGTAGCCACCTATTCGGCATCCGCCCCGGAATCCTTTAGCCCTCGTTAGAAACCGTACCGCTGCTCCTGCCAGAAGTCGGCGTCGTTGTGGTAGCCGTAGCGCTCCCAGAAGCCGGGCTTGTCGATCGAGGAGAGCTCGATCCCGGTCAGCCACTTGGCGCTCTTCCAGAAGTACTTCGTCGGGATCACGAGGCGGACCGGCCCGCCGTGCTCCGCCGTCAGCGGCGCGCCGTCGGCCTCGTAGGCCACGAGGGCATGCTCGCCCTCGAGCGCGGCCAGAGGGACGTTCGCCGTGAACCCCTGCTCGGCATGCGCGATGACGAACCGGGCCGCCGGCTTCGGATGGCACAGCGCGGCGAGCTCGCGCCAGTGGACGCCCTTGAAGTCGGCGTCGAACCGGCTCCAGCGCGTGACGCAATGGATGTCCGTCGTCACCTCCGTCGCCGGCAGCGCGCGCAGCTCGTCGTAGCTCAGCGTCAGCGGCGATTCCACCTCGCCGCTCACCGCCAGCGTCCACGTCGCGGCGTCGACGTCCGGGACGTCGCCGGCGTGCAGCACCGGCCACTTCTCTGTCAGGTACTGGCCGGGCGGCAGCCGCGCGGGGTCGTACCCCGCGTCGCGGACCTTGTCCTCTGCCTTCGAGCGGAAGAGCGGCATGTGCCTCCTACACTAGTTTCCATGGACGTTGCGACTCGTCCGCGAGCATTCGTCCGGGTGGCGGGACCGGATGCGCGCGACCACCTGCAGAACATGGTCTCGAACGACGTCGAGTCGTTACAGGTCGGCGACGCGTGTCCCGCACTGCTGTTGACGGCGAAGGCGCGCGTGATCGCGCCGCTCGTCGTCTGGCGCCGCGGCGACGAGGACTACCTGCTGCTGACGGAGCCGGAGCTCGGCGAGCCGGTGCGCGCGCACCTGCTGCGGATGCGGCTGCGTGCACGGTGCGAGGTCGAGCTCGAACGGCACGAGTCCGTCGTGCTGTTCGACTCGGACGGCGACGGCTTCCCGACCGACTTCCCGGGCGCGCGCGAGGCCGTGGACAGCGGTCTCGCGCCGACGCTCTCCTCGGACGAGCTCGAGGCGCGCCGCGTCGCCGCCGGCGTCCCGCGCTGGGGGCGGGAGATCGACGACCGCGTGCTGCCGGCGGAGGCGGGGCTCGACGCGACGCACATCTCCTTCGAGAAGGGCTGCTATCCCGGTCAGGAGCCCGTCGCGCGGCTCCACTTCCGCGGCCATCCCAACCGGTCGCTCCGTGTGCTGCAGCTCGACCGCGTCCCGGAGTACGACGCCGAGCTCGTGCACGACGGCAAGGTCGTGGGCCGCGTGACGAGCGCGGTGCAGCGCGGCGACGGCTCCGTGATCGCGCTCGCGTACGTCCGGGTCGAGGTGCCCGATGACGCACAGCTCGCGGTCGCCTGAGCCCGAGCGCTGGCAGGTGATCCGCTCGGTGCGGTCGCTGAAGCCGGCGACGTACCGCTGTCCCTTCTGCGGTCAGCTGCTGCACGCGATGAGCGAGCACCTGCTCGTCGCACCCGACGGCGATCGCTCCCGCCGCCGCCACGCGCACATCGAGTGCGTGCGGGCGCGGCTACACTGAGGCGTCTCGAGCGCCCGTAGCTCAGGGGATAGAGCGCTGCCCTGCGGAGGCAGAGGTCGCATGTTCGAATCATGCCGGGCGCACTTCGCGCTGCCATGGCGATCGGGGGACGGCGTCATCCCCCGATCGCAGTCCGATTGTCGTGACGCGATCCGGCCGAACGTCCGAGTCTGTTCGCATCATCAGGCGCATGACGCGCCGGCAGCTCGGCTACGTCGTCTGGGGATCGGCCTTCGTCGTGACGATCGTCCCGGAGCTCCTCGCGTCGATCAACGCGGTCGAGAAGCATCTGCCGTTCCCGACGATCTCGCGGACGATCGGTCATCTCGAGGTCGTCAATCCCGTCTGGGAGATCTTCCCGACGGCGCTCATCGTCCTGTTCGTCTATGCGCTGCTCAGCGCGCCGATGCCGAACCGCGCTGCGAGATCGTCGGACGACGACTCGGCGCAGCGCGAGGTGCGGCCGTTCGCGATCCGCGCCGTGCTGTGCGTCGTGCTGCTCGTCGGCGTCACCCTTCTCGCCGCGCAGATCTGGCCCGACCAGCACCTCGCCGGCGGTGCGGGCAAGGAGCCGAACTTCTACGTCGCGTACTGCCTCTGGGGGACGACATTCGTCATCTGGGTCGTGCTGCCGACGATCACGGCGCTGCGCGGAAGGGTGCACGCATATCCCTCGGTGACGAAGACGATCGTGAACCTCGAACGCGCAATCGCCGGCGGGTTCGGAAGCGGCGCGGCCTGGGTCGTCGGGTTCGTGCTCGTCTGGGGCATGGCGTTCCTGCTGCTGCACCTGACGCTCTATCCGTTCCCCGACATCACGCGGCAGCTCAACCGGAGCGAGGTCGCGTGCGACGGCAAGGTCGTGTCGCGCCTGCCGCACGACCGCGACCCCGCGTGCCGCAAGGGCGACTACGCGGGGCCGAGTCGGTGAAAGCCGGTCTCAGAGTGGCTCGCCGGTCTCGAGCAGCGTCTTCAGGTTGCTGAGGACGAACATCCAGCCGACGCCGAACACGCTCGCCGCGGTCTTCGGCGCGCCCTCCAGCCGGTCGTGCACGACCGTGAGCAGCGTCGTGCCGTTGTCCTGCGGCTCGAGCGTCCAGGCGACGCGGCTCGGCTCCTCGGCGCGGAGCTCGTCGTCGTAACCGGACGTCCATGCGTGCACGAGCCGGTGCGGCGGGTCGAGCTCGAGCACTTCCTCGTCCCACGCGAGATCGCGGAGGGTCGACCAGCGCCGCCCGTCGCGGATCTCCATGCGGACGCCGTGGAAGTACCGCTCGGTGAACTCGGGCGTCGTGATCGCCTCCCAGATCTGCTCCGGCGTCGCCTTGATGTAGACCGAGTAGACCTGCGTCGTTCGGGCGATTGCCGTGCTCACCCGGCGAGCCCCTTGCCCGTCTCGAGCACCGACTTGAGGCCGCTGAGGATGTAGCTCCAGCCGCCCGCGACGCTCTCGGCGGTCTTCGGCGACTCGTCGAGCCGGTCGTGCACGACGGTGAGCAGCGACACGCCGCCGTCCTGTGCCGCGATCTCCCACGTGACGCGGCTCTCCGGCTCCGCCGCGGTCTCGGTGTCGTAGAGCGCGCGCCAGCTGTGGACGAGCTTGTGCGGCGGGTCGAACTCGACGACTGCGCCCTGTGCGGATGCGCCGCCGTCGAACGTCTCGGCCGTGATCGTGACGGGGACGCCGTAGAAGTACTTCTCCGTGAACTCGGGGGTCGTGATCGCCTCCCAGACCTGCTCCGGCGAGGCCTTGATGAAGATCGAGTACACCTGCGTGGTCAGCGCGGTTGCCATGGTGCTCATGCAGTCTCCTCCAGTTCGTGCTTGAGGTCGGCGAGCGCCGCGACGTGACGCTCGGCGTACTTGGAGATCCAGCGGTCGTGGATCAGCCGGATCGGCACGGGGTTGAGAAAGTGGAGCTTCTCCCGTCCCGACCGGCGGGCGACGACGAGCCCGGCCTCTTCGAGCACCTTGAGGTGCTTCATCACGCCGAAGCGCGTCATCTCCAGCTCCGACTCGAGCTCGGTGAGCGTGCGGCCGTCGCGCTCGAAGAGTCGGTCGAGCAGGTGGCGGCGGGTCGGGTCCGCCAGTGCCTTGAAGACGCGGTCGTCGTCCACGGTCGGAGAATAGGTGACTAAATAGTCACATGTCAAGGAGCAGCTGCGGCGACGGCGAACCCAGTCCCGTGGCGGACACCCCGGACCGGATCGTCCTCAAGCGGCACCGCGACCTCGATGGGCGGAAACACCACATCTGGTATCGCCGCGGGCTCGTCGGGCTCCTGTGCGCGTTCCTCCTGCTCGGCGCCGTCAACGTCTTCGGACAGCGACCCGCGGGGCACACGGTGAACACACCCGTCGCATCGCTGGAGCTGTACGCGCCGTCGAAGGTCCGTGGAGGCCTGATGTTCGAGGCGCGCTTCACGATCACCGCACACCGCGACCTGAAGAACGCGCTGCTCCAGCTCTCGCCCGGTTGGGCGGAGGGGATGCAGATCAACACGATCTCGCCGAGCCCGCTCGGGGAGTCGAGCCGCAACGGCGACTTCCTCTTCACCTTGGGCCACATTCCCGCCGGGCAGAAGTACCGGCTCTTCCTGCAGTTCCAGGTGGTCCCGACGAACGTCGGCCGCCGCCATGCAGACGTCACGCTCTACGACGGCGCGAAGAAGCTCGTGCACATCGACCGCGAAGTCACGGTGTACCCGTAATGGACATCGTCGGTCGCGGCGTCGTCGTCTTCCTCTTCCTCTATCTGCTGATGCGGATGATGGGCCGACGCGAGCTCTCCTCGCTCGAGCCGTTCGATCTGATCCTGCTGATCATCCTCGGCGACGCGGTGCAGCAGGGCCTGACCCAGGACGACTACTCGCTGACCGGCGCGATTCTCGCCGTCGGGACGATCGGCGCGCTGCAGATCGCGACGTCCTACGCGAACTTCAAGTTCCCGCGGCTCCGCACGTTCCTCGACGGAGAGCCGATCGTCGTCGTGCAGGACGGCAAGCCGGTCGAGAAGAACGTCAAACGGGAGCGCCTGACGATCGACGATCTCGCCGAGGCTGCGCGCCGCGAAGGCATCCCGAAGCTCGACGACGTCGCATGGGCCGTGATGGAGACGAGCGGGCAGATCAGCTTCATCAAGAAGTCCGACGCGTGACGTTGCACGTCAGCGAGCCGGACGTCGCCCGTCTCCTGACGCCGGCGGACGCCGTCGCGACGATCGAGGGCTGTTTCGAGCGAATGGCGCGCGGCGCCGTGCACAACAAGCCCCGCTACCGCCTGCCGCTGGAGCACGGCTCACTCGCTGTGATGGCGGCGTCCGACCTCGAGCTCGGCTATGCAGGTGCGAAGGTCTACGCAGCGTTCGGCACGGGTGCGCGGTTCGCGGTGCTGCTGTTCCGTGCCGACGAGCCGGAGCTCGTCGCTGTCGTCGACGCCGACACGCTCGGGCAGCTGCGCACCGGCGCAGCGAGCGGCGTCGCGGCGAAGCACCTCGCGAAGCGCGATGCTCGGACGCTCGGCGTCATCGGCTGCGGCCGGCAGGCCGAGACGCAGGTCGCGTGCATCCGCGCGGCGGTGCCGACGATCGGGCACACCGTCGCGTACTGCCGCACGCGCGAGAATCTCGAGTCCTTCTGCGAGCAGTTCGACTGCGAGCCCGGTGAGTCGAACAGCGACGCGGCATCGTGCGACGTCGTCGTCACGGTCACGGGCTCGCACGACCCGGTCCTGCGCGGCGAGTGGCTACGTCCGGGGGCGCTCGTCTGCGCCGTCGGCGCGAACGACGGGCGTCGCCGCGAGCTCGACAACGTCGTCCTCGAGCGCGCGGCGTTTGTCTGCTGCGACTCGGTCGAGGACGCACGGCTCGAGTCGGCCGACCTGATCGAGCCCGTGCAGGCGGGCGTGCTCGACTGGCTCGAGGTCTACGAGTTGCAGCAGGTCGTCGCCGGCGAGGTGGGCGGGCGCCAGTCGGACGACGACGTGGCCGTCTTCAAGTCGAACGGGCTCGCGGCGTGGGACGTCGCCGTTGCGGCGCGCGTCGTCGAGCTCGCCGCTAGCGCCCGCTGAAGGCTTCGCGCGCCTGCGCGACGTCGTGCTCGCCGAGCGCCCGCACGAGCTCCGGCCGGTCGAGGAGCCGCAGCTGCTGGTCCGGCGTCAGCCGGTTGACGACGTAGCGGTCGGTGAGGATGTCCGCGAGATTGCGGCCGCGCCGGTGCTCGCGCGTCAGGTACGCGACCACCTGCTCCTCCTTCGTCGAGCGCGTGAAGAGGAAGGAGAACGGGTTGCGAAGGACGCTACCGAGGTTGAGCACGGCCGGATCCTATCGGCCATTCCAGATTTGCATCGGGAATCGGATCGCCGTGCGGGTCGTGCGTCGGGAAGCCGAGCGCGCGGTCGATCCGGGCCTCCAGCTCCTCCGAGAGGACGTGTTCGAGCCGGTCGGCCTCGTCGTGGACGTCGTCGACGTGGACGCCGAGCGTCTCGGCGAGGTAGAGCTCGAGCAGCCGGTGGTGGCGGATCACCTCGAGGGCGACCCGTTCGCCGGCGGCCGTGAGCGTGCAGCCGCGATACGGGGCGTGCTCGGCGAGCCCGAGCGCCGCCAGCTTCTTGACCATCGCCGAGGCGGACGCCGCCGAGACTCCCTGTGCCTTCGCGAGCGCGGTGATCGAGACCGGCGACCTCGTCTGCGCGAGCTTGTAGATCTCGCGGAGGTAGTGCTGGATCGCGTCGGAGAGCGCCTCCTTCGACACCAGCCGAGTGTAGGTCACTAACCTCGACCCGATGCTCATCCACGTCGGCTTCAGCGCAGATCCCGACGACGCGTTCATGTACTGGGGCGTTGCGTCGGGCACGGTCGACCGCCGCGGCTACGAGTTCGAGCCGGTGATCGAGGACATCCAGACGCTGAACGAATGGGCGCTGCAGGGGAAGCTCGAAGTGACCGCGATGTCGCTCGCGACGCTCCCGCATGTCGCCGGCCGCTACGTGCTGCTTCCGCACGGTGCGAGCATGGGCTCGGGGTACGGCCCGATCGTGGTTGCGCGGGAGCCGTTGTCGCATGACGAGCTGCGCCAGACCGAGATCGCCGTTCCCGGCGAGCTGACGACGGCGTACATGGTGCTGCGCCTCGTCCTCGGCGACTTCCCGCATCGCGAGCTCCGCTTCGACGAGATCCTCCCGGCCGTCGCGGCGGGCGACGTCGCCGCCGGCCTGCTCATCCACGAGGGCCAGCTGACCTACGGCGACAGCGGGCTCGTCAAGTGCGTCGACCTCGGGGAGTGGTGGCTGCTCGAGACCGGGCTGCCGTTGCCGCTGGGCGTCAACACGATCCGCCGCGACCTCGGGCCCGAGGTGATGCGCGACGTGTCGGCGATCCTCCGTGAGTCGATCGACGCGGCCTTCGAGAATCGCGACGAGGCGCTCCACTACGCACTCGGGTTCGGCCGCGGCATGGACGCGGAGCGCGGCGACACGTTCGTCGGCATGTACGTGAACGAGCTGACGTGCGACTTCGGCGACGAGGGGCGGCAGGCCGTGCGAGAGCTGTTGCACCGCGCCGGCCATTCGACGCAGATTCAATTCGTCGAGTGAGCAGAGCAGTCGTTCTCGCAGGGCTGCGCACGCCGATCGGCCGGTACGGCGGTGCCCTCTCCGGTGTGCGGCCCGACGACCTCGCGGCGCTCGTCATCCGCGAGGTGGTCGAGCGCTCGGGCGTCCCGGCCGGCGAGATCGAGGACGTGTGGTTCGGCTGCGCGAACCAGGCGGGCGAGGACAACCGCAACGTCGCGCGCATGGCGGCGCTGCTCGCGGGGCTTCCCGAGTCGGTTGCGGGCGTGACCGTCAACCGGCTCTGCGCGTCGGGGCTGACGGCGGTCGTCGGCGCGTGCCATGCGGTGATCGCGGGCGACGGCGATCTGTTCGTCGCCGGCGGCGTCGAGTCGATGTCGCGCGCGCCGTTCGTCGTCGCGAAGCCGGACAAGGCGTTTCCGCGCGGCAACCAGGTGATGTACGACACCCACCTCGGCTGGCGCTTCCCGAATCCCACGCTGGAGGCGATGTTCCCGCTCGAGTCGATGGGCGAGACGGGCGAGAACGTCGCCGAGCGATACGGCGTGTCGCGCGAGGACCAGGACGCGTTCGCGCTGCAGTCCCACCAGCGGTGGGCGGCTGCGGCGGCGAGCGGCAAGTTCGACGAGCAGCTCGTTGCCGTCGGCGAGGTCGTTCGCGACGAGCATCCGCGGCCCGACACCTCGCTCGAGAAGCTCGGAGGGTTGAAGCCCGTGTTCCGCGCGGAGGGCACCGTCACGGCCGGCAACGCCGCCGGGATCAACGACGGCGCGGCCGCGCTGGTCATTGCCTCGGAGGAGAAGGCGCACGCGCTCGGCATCGAGCCGCTCGGGACGTTCGCGGGCAGCGCCGCGGCCGGCGTCGACCCGCGCTACATGGGCATCGGCCCCATCCCTGCGGTGCAGAAGCTGCTCGAGCGTGCCGGCGTCGCGGTCGGCGACATCGATCTCGTCGAGCTGAACGAGGCGTTCGCCGCCCAGAGCATCCCGGTGATCCGCGAGCTCGGCCTCGACCCCGAGATCGTCAACGTGAACGGGGGCGCGATCGCGCTCGGCCATCCGCTGGGGATGAGCGGCGCCCGGCTCGTCGTGCAGCTCCTGCACGAGCTGCGACTCCGCGGCGGCCGGTACGGCCTCGCGACCCTCTGCGTCGGCGTCGGCCAGGGCCAGGCGGCGCTGTTCGAGCGAACGACCGGGACCTAGTACCGATACGAAACCGTCACAGAAACGTGACGGAGTGACCGCCGAGGGCAGGAAATTCGCGCAAAGAGCGCTGTGGACAGTCCGTCACACTTTCGTGGCGGTACCAGGTCCCGGCCGTTGGAGCGGCTTCAGCCGACCGGCGGGCGGAGGTAGATGACGCCGTCGTGCTTGATCGGGATCATCGTCGCGCCGAGGTTCATGACGAGCTCCTCGACGTACGCGAAGAGCGCGTCGCTCTCGTCCTCGGCGGCGACCTCGATGTCGAGCTCGCCGTGCGGCTCGGCGGCGACGCCGTGCTTCCGGAGAAGCTCGACGAGCCGGTCGCGGTCGGGGATGCGGGCTGCGTGGACGTCGACTGCCATTTCGGATCCAATGTATGGCCATAACCGGAGGGCGGCAAACACGATGCCCGGTTCTTGGATCCAGCCCTCTTCCGTAGGATCCGCAGCGATGGTTCCGGCCGCAGCGAAGCCCTTCAACCCCTTCGGGCTGTAGCGGCCGCAACCCACCCGGTTGTCCGCGGCGGGTACGCCGCGCGTCTCGCGAGCCTCGTCTTCGGGCTCTTCATCTTCGCGCTCGGCGTCGTCTTCATCCTCGAGTCGAAGCTCGGGCTCTCGCCGTGGGACGTGCTGAACCAGGGCATCGCGAAGCACTCGCCGCTCTCGTTCGGGATGGCCAACGTCGCCGTCGGCCTCGTCGTTCTCTTCATCGGGTGGTCGCTCGGCGGGCGGCCGGGCCTCGGGACGGTCGCGAATGCGCTCGGCGTCGGCTCGTTCATCCAGGGCCTGACGTCGATCGACGCGCTGACCGACCTCGCGCACGAGCCGCTCGGTGTCCGGATCGCGCTCCTCGTCGGCGGCGTGGGCCTGATCGGCCCTGCAACCGCCTTCTACATCGGTGCGGACTTCGGCGCCGGCCCGCGCGACACGCTGATGCTCGTCGGCGCACGGCGGACGCATGCACGCCTGGCAGTCGTCCGGGCGACCCTCGAGATCTCGGCGCTCGTCACCGGAATCGTTCTCGGCGGCACGTTCGGCGCGGGCACCGTGCTCTTCGCGCTCGGCGTCGGGCCCTGCGTCGAGGCGTCGTTCTGGCTCCTCCAGCGGTCTCCGCTCGCGAAGATAGGCACTCCTACCGAGGCGGTGGCCTACGACGCGACCGTAGCGTCGTAATTCGAACACAATCCCGCCCGGGACTGTTCGTTTTGCCACGAAGGTCGTAAGGTTCCGGGCGGTCTACTGCACGGGAGGAGCCTGATGAGTGTTTCAGTGGAGGGCCTGGCCACAGCTGTGAAAGGGCGGGTCGTCGAACGCGGCTCGTCCGACTACGACGACGCGCGTGCGCTCTACAACGCGATGATCGACAAGCACCCGGCGGCGATCGCCTACTGCGTCGACGAGTCGGACGTCGCGGCCGCGGTGCACTACGCGAACGAGCACGGACTGCGGATCGCGATCCGGTCCGGCGGCCACAACGGCGGCGGACTGGGCAGCGTCGACGACGGCCTCGTGATCGACCTGTCGGCGATGAAGGCGATCACGGTGGACGCGGATGCACGGACGGCGCGCGTGCAGGGAGGCGCGCTGCTGAAGGACGTCCTCGAGACGACGCATCAGTACGGCCTCACGGTCCCGGTCGGGATCATCGGCACGACCGGTGTCGGCGGGCTGACGCTCGGCGGCGGGATCGGCCACTTCTCGCGTGCGTTCGGGCTGACGATCGACAACCTCCTCGGTGCGACGGTCGTGCTCGCCGACGGCTCGATCGTAGAGTGCGATGCAGACCGCGAGCCCGATCTGTTCTGGGCGATCCGCGGCGGCGGCGGCAACTTCGGCGTCGTCACGTCGTTCACGTTCCGCTGCCATCCGGTGTCGACCGTCCTCGCCGGGCCGGTGCTGTACGACCTCGGCGACGCAGCGGACGTCCTGCGCTGGTATCGCGAATTCGTTCCCGCGCAGCCGGACGGGCTCGGGATCTGGTACGGGCTCGTCTGCGTGCCGCCGGGGCCGCCGTTCCCCGAGGAGCTGCACCTGCGCAAGGTCGCGGCGCTCGTCCTGACGCAAGCCGGCGAAGAGGAGTCCGAGGCGCTGCGCGCGGCGCGTTCGTTCGGAAAGCCGCTGCTCGACGGCGTCGGGCCGCTGCCCGTGCCCGTGTGGAACACGGCGTTCGACGGCGTCTATCCGAAGGGCGACCAGTGGTACTGGCGCGGCGACTTCGTCGAGGAGCTGTCGGATGCGGCGATCGACGTCCACCTCCAGTACCACGAGAGCATGCCGACGTGGAAGTCGACGATGCACCTCTATTCGATCGACGGTGCGGCCTCGCGCGTCGGCAACGAGGAGACGGCGTGGGCGTACCGTCACGCGAAGTGGGGGCAGGTCATCGCCGGCGTCGATCCGGATCCGGCGAACGCGGGCGCGATCACCGACTGGGCGCGGTCGTACTCCGACGCGCTCAAGCCGTACGTGCTCGCGGGCGGCTACTCGAACTTCGCGATGGACGAGCCGGACCGCGTGCGCGGGATGTACGGCACGAACTACGACCGGCTCGCACGGATCAAGAGCCAGTACGACCCGGACAACGTCTTCCGGGTCAACCAGAACATCAAGCCCGG
>Ga0182008_10002699_pt1 | contig 11016 bp, 9 predicted proteins | sample Sormic07211129_1_FD_120482 | JGI IMG/M metagenome (GOLD analysis project Ga0182008, IMG submission 120482) | Rhizosphere microbial communities from Sorghum bicolor, Mead, Nebraska, USA - 072115-129_1 metaG | ecosystem: Host-associated > Plants > Roots > Rhizosphere | place: USA: Nebraska...
GAGTTCTACCGCAGCCCGGCCCGTGTGCAATGGACCCCGACCGGGACCAACGTGCCGGACTATCCACGCCTGGCGCAACTGTGGTGGAGCCACATCGCCGAAGCGGCCAGCGGCGAGAAGACCCCGCAACAGGCACTTGATGGGTTGGCCAAGGACCAGGACGCGATCATGACCCGTCTGGAACGCTCCAAGGCCCAAGCCACCTGCGCCCCGAAAATGAACCCCGAGCGCGACGCGCAATACTGGTTCGATCAACCGGGCGCACCGAAGCCGAAACTGGCGAACGAGAAGCCTAAAGGTGAAACGGTGAGCTACAGCGAGCTGTTGAAATCATGGGAGGCGGCACGCAAGTAAAGCCCCACGCGTGAAAACGAACGGCACCGAAAGGTGCCGTTTTTTTTGCCTGCGCTTGCACCGCTATCGCGAGCAGGCTCGCTCCCACACGGTCTGTCTTGGGGTGACCCAAAGCTCCATGCACACCGCCAACCCCTGTGGGAGCGAGCCTGCTCGCGATAGCGGCGGGTCAGTTGCAGCGGTGTTGACTGGGCTGACGCTTTCGCGAGCAAGCCCGCTCCCACAAGGGGGGGGGTGATCTGAAGGGAGAGAGATCAGCCCGCCTTGGCCGGGCTGACCAGGGAGTTTCCAGCCACGGGAGATGGTGAGCTTTTCATCAGGGCATCTCCCACACGGTCTGTCTTGGGGTGACCCAAAGCTCCTTGCACACCGCCAACCCCTGTGGGAGCGAGCCTGCTCGCGATAGCGGCGGGTCAGTTGCAGCGACGTTGGCTGGGCTGACGCTTTCGCGAGCAAGCCCGCTCCCAAAACGGGGATGTGGTGATCTGAAGGGAGAGAGATCAGCCCGCCTTGGCCGGGCTGACCAGGGCGTTTCCAGCCACCGGCGATGGTGAGCTTTTCATCAGGGCATCCAATGCTTGCCGGTAGCTTTTGCCCGCCAGGCTCATGCTGTTGTTGTGCGTCGCGCCGGGCACCAGCAGCAGACGCTTGGGCTCCCGGGCGGCGTTGAACAGCTGCTCGCTGAACCGGGGCGGTACGTAGCGGTCGGCGGCGCCATGGACAATCAGCAGCGGCATGTTGATCTCGCTGATTTTGTCGATGGAGTCGAATTTCTGCGACAACAACCAGCGCACTGGTAGGGACGTATTCGCCATCGCGGTAGCGACATCGCCCAAGGAGGTGAAGGTGGATTCGATGACCAGGCCTCGGACCTGGGCGCCGCCATTCTTCGCCGCCTCCTGACCCAACTGCGCAGCAAGGTCTACCGCGACGGCCCCACCCAGGGAATGACCATAAATCAGCCGCAGGGCCGGGTCCGGTTGCAGTACCTTGAGACGTTCCCAGGCGATGCGTGCATCTTCATAGACGCTGGCTTCCGACGGCAGATCCCCATTGCTTTTGCCAAAACCACGGTAATCGATCGCCAGCACCGAATAGCCCAGTGCCCTCAGTTGCTGGATACGAAACAACTGGCCGGTCAGATTCCAACGCACGCCATGCAAGTACAGGATGGCCGGCGCATTCTTGCGTTCGGCCGGCCACCACCAGCCGTGGATATTTTCCCCGGCCTTGAAGCTCTTGGGCTTGAGATCGAATTCCTGCACGTCGCTGGGCAGTCCACTGAACCGGCTCGCCGTCCCCGGCTCGATGCGAAAGACCAGCTCGCGTTCCTTATGCTGCAACACTGCACAGCCCACCGGCAGGCCGACCACCAATGCGCTCATGCACAGCCAGGCCAACCAGCGTCGTTTCAGGCGAGAAAGTAAGAGTGAAGACATCGGTGCAATTCGCTACTGCAAACGGAATATGCCTTGTAGCAGATTCTCCGGAAGTGGCGCAGGAATTTGGGGCTGTCATTCGTCAGAAGCGCACTTTGGGGCATTTGTACGGACCGGACACAGGGTTGCCGGGGGCGCAACCACGAAGAGATGCTCGAGAACGGTACGCAAGGCCGGCTTGCCTCGCTGGCGCGGGTATGTTTCGGTGGGTGAGATGATCTAGGGGGGGAATGAATCTTCTCCCCCACAAGATAAAGCCTTAATGGCAGAGGGATAATTACGCACTCTCAAGCTGGACCAGCTCAATTGCCCGCTCAGGCTTGCCATACCCGACTCTCGGCACCCCCGCCAGGCACTGATGCAGCACCTGGGTCAACGAGCAGCCAGGAGCCAGGTAGGTGTCGCCGAAATCCCCATCCAGCAGTACCGGATGCACAATCACTTCCAGCAAGCCATGGTCCGGTGCCGCGGCGTGATGCAAGTCGGCCGGCGTGCAGACATAGTCAGCCGTCGCGCCGCATAAACGACGCAGGCGGCGGTTGAGCAAGGTCTTGAAAATGCGCTTGGGTACCGTCAGGTTTTTTCCGAGGTTGCGCGCCAGGCGAATGGGCACACCTTGCCGCGCAGCGAAGCGTGCCACCAGTTCTCCGATGGGCCAGATGTTGTGCACGTGCTGATGGGAGTCCAGGTGGCTTGGCCGCAATCCATGATCCAGGCAATGTTGCCATTGCGCCTGAAGTTCGTCCTGTATTGCCGCGAGGTCTTTTGCGCCCAGGCGCAGGCAATAGCGTGACAGGCTGAAGTTGAATTGGCCGTGCGCATCGCAAAACGCCGGGCACGACTTTATGGCCTGGCTCAACGGCTGCCCATGGCTGAGATTGAAATGCAGGCCGATGCGTCCTTTGAGCCGGGGCTGTCGGGACAGTACGCACGCCTGCTTGAAGCCCGGCGTATTGGCCATGATGGTAGCGGAACTGATCAGGCCTGCTTCGAAGGCCCGGACGATTATCGTGTTTTCGCTGAAACACAGTCCGAAATCATCAGCGTTGATGATTACTTGGCGGGGCATGGGAAGTCTCCTTTTCCTCAAGGGTAGAAGGTGAATCTGTTGCTGTGGTTTTTTTGGACGGGTGTTTGCGAAGCCAGGGTTTAAGGCTTTTCCAGAACCGCAAGGCGAGCCCGAGGATCAGGCCATCGGGTTGCCACGAATAAAAACTCCAACGCCAGTGCTCCAGTTGTCCGGTCATGCGTTCGTGCAATTGATGGCTGGAGTTATCGAGACTGACCCGTGACGCATCGATCCACCGCCAGTTTTCGTCCAGCCCCCAGCGGATCCACTCTTCGAGCAATACACGGCCGCTGCCCAGGTTGGCATGCTGCGGCAGGAACGCCAGGTTGTAGTCATACAGTCGCCCCTGATCCAACAGACCGAGGCGATAGCTTATGCATTCGCCGTCCAGCTCCAGCATCACGATCCGCACCAGGCCTTGGGCGGCGAGGGCGGTGAAGGCGTGATTCATCCACTGACGGCGCCTGGGGTTGGCGAAGATCCCGACACCTTCCTCGCCTTTCCAACTGGCGGCCTCGACATCGGCAAGCGCCCGCAACAGCTGTCCCACGCTGATAGCGTCTGGTGTCACTCGGCGGATCTCGGCGCCGCAAGCGGCGATCCGCTTGCGCGCCCGGCGTAGTTTGTAACGTGGATCGCCGGAAATTTCCTGACGGTCGCTGTCGCTGATCAGGTGCACCGGAACCCGGCAACTGAGCCTCCGCTCTCCGGTGGAACTCATTGTCATCCAGGTGCTAAGGACGCTTTGCTCGCCGACTGGCTCCACCACTTCATTGAGTTGCAGCATTGCGTGGGGTACTTGCTGACGGATCTGCATCAGCGCTTGGCCCATGCCTTCGGCGTCCAGGCGCGCCAGCAGGGCGATGCGGTCGGCCAAGGGGTAACCCAAGTGATGCAATACTCGGAACCGCAGTCCGCCGATACGCTCACGTCCCGAAACCAGGGGCAGGCATAGAGACAAGTCCTGGTCCTGCCAGCCCAGTAGCACATGCAATTGCTGATCAGGCAACAGGGCAAATTCTGCCGCTTGCAACCAGGCTAGGGTGTTGAATGGTGTGGCGTCGGCCACCTGGGTTCGCAGCTGTTCATAAGCTGATACGGGGAAGTCCGCGGCGCCCAGGGAGCGACACCATTGGAAGCGGATCGTCATGGACGTCAGGCCGCCGCAGTGGGTGCAACCGGCTTGGCCGGTTGACGAAAGGAGTCCAGTATCGAGCCGGTGTAGAACGAGTCACGGAAAAACCGCCAGCGACCGAACCAGCGATACATATGGGTAATCTGGCCACGCTCTTGAAAGTTCATTCGCAGGTGCATCTTGACGGCGGGAACGTTCCATAGCTCGCAGACGTCGACTACTTTGTTGCAGCCTTGGGCGGCCATGGCTTTCCACAGTTCCAGTTGGAAATCCACCGATAGCTGGGTTCCCCAGTAAGCGTGGTACAGCTCGGCGCCGAACTCGAAGAACTCACCCGATTTGACCGGGAACCAGCAGCGAAAGAAATGACGGTCGTAATAGTCCCGTGTACTGCCCCAGATAAAAGCGACGGTGTCGCCTTTGTCGTCCAGATACATGAGCCCGGTGTAGCCTTCGGCGGCCAGCTCTCGCATGGTCTCGACACGGTCGCCAAAGTAAGTGGCGAAGGCATCGGCGTTGCTGGTGGTAATGGACTCCCGGCGCAACGGCGTATAGGGCCTGAGGTTGTTAGGCCGTATCGGGCTGACCAGATCGCGTTCCATCCACACCAGTTGCTCGTGGAAATACACGTAATGTTTGCACACCTGTTTCAGGACGGCACGCAAACCTTTTTTCCGAATGCGATCACGCAATTTTTGCAAAATGTTCATGGTGCCTCCTGACTGGGGGGCTGAATGGGCGAAAGGGGAGCTGCCCCGCTGCTGAGGCAGCAGGGAGCCACACCATTGGAGCCGGATCGCCCTGGACATCAGGCCGCCGCGGTCGATGTGACCGGCTGGGTCGGTTTACGAAAGGCGTCCAGCACCGAGCCGCGGTAAAACGTGTCGCGGAAAAACCGCCAGTGACCAAACAGGCGATACACATGGGTGATCTTGCCGCGCTCCTGGAAGCCCATGCGCAGATGCATCTTGATCGCCGGGATGTTTTGCAAGTCGCAGACATCGACCATTGTGTCGCAACCTTTGTCTGCCATGATCTTCCAGATTTCCAACTGCATGTCCGCCGACATACTGGAGCCCCAGTAGGCACGGATCATTTCGCCACCGAACTGAAAGTACTCGCCAGTCTGGATCGGGAAGTTGCAACGATAGAAGTGACGGTCGAAATAGTCTCGCGTACTGCCCCAGGCGAAACCCACGGTGTCGCCCTGACCATCCAGGTACATCAAGCCTGTGTAGCCTTCGGCCGCCAGCTCGCGCATGGTTTCGACGCGGTCGCCGAAGTGCCGGGCAAAAGCATCGGCATTGCTGACCGTGATGAACTCCAGGCGCATCGGTGGGTAGGGCTTGAGGTTATGCGGGGGAAGCGGGGTCCGCACATCGTGCTCCAGCCACACCAGTCGGGAATGAACAAACACGTAGCGTCTGCATAGCTGTTTAAGAACAGCGCGCAGACCTTTTTTCTGAATGCGATCACGCAATGTTTGCAGAGCGTTCATGGTGCCTCCTGACGGGTGGCGGGTTGGGGGGAAAGCGGGGCTGTCCAACTGAGGGCGAACACGGTTTCCCCTGGCAGGAGAAACCCGACCTGGCCGGCCTTGCAATCAAACGGAACGCTGCGGCTGCGGTTGTCCGCACCGAAATACATCAGGGTCATCCTTGGCTGCGGGCAAACCGTGCCGTCGAGGCTGACCTGATGGGCTCGCGTGCTTTTGTTCACGCCTAGCAGACTGCGTTGCTCCCCGGTGGCCATGGCCAGCGCATCGACTTCAAACGCGTCGTTGTCCAGGCGCAGTACCTGATCGAGCCAGTGTTGTTGGATGAACTGCTGGGCCAGGCCCACGGGCTTGAGTTCGAAGCGCTGGTTGTCCAGCATCCGCACCATGCCTTTGGGGTACTCAGGTTCGTCGACGAGCATGAACCAGTTGAGCATGTCGAGCCAACCATCCGCCGAGGCGTTGATCGCCACCGATGTCCACCAAAGGGCGGCGTAGTGAGTTTCCTGGTCGTAAGGACTCAGGCTCGAGCCGCTGGACATGTTGGTCTGATCCAACAGCAAAGCCTTGCGCGGGCGGCCCTGGCTATTCAATCCCACCAGTTGGGCAGCCTGACGAACGCTATTGCGATAGACCCGCGTTGCCAGCAGGTCGCGGATCATCCATTCATGCCAGGCCAGGGCGTCGATCTGATCGGCGGATGTCGCGAGCAGGCGCCGTGCCCAGTCGATTCCGCGCTTGTCAGCCGCGTTTTCGGCCAGAGGGCCGTTGATGAACCGTGAGCTGGCCGGTATGGCGATGCGCACACCTGCGCGAGCGTTGGCTGGATCGGCACGGACCTGGGCAGCCATGCTCTGGAACACTTGCTGGAAACTGGCGAAGTCTGGGTAATTGAGGTTCGGCTCATCGGCGAAACTGAGGTAATGGAGGCCTGTGCCGCCCAAGGCACGGGTCGACGCGAGCCAGGCTTGCAAGCCGTTGTTGCTGGTCCGGTCGGCGCGCAGATCGGCCTGACGTTGGCTGCCGGCCAGCAGGGTCATGTCTTGGCTGATGCCGAAGCGGTCCTGGTGCAAGCGTCGGAAGGCATCTTCGTAATGCGCCCTGGTCGCCATGATATCGACGAAGCTGTAGCTCGTGGCCGCCTGGGGTTTGAGCGCATCGAGCACGGCGTAGCTGGATGGCGGCAGTAATACGTAGGGCAGGTATATGCCCAGCTTGGGGGTCGTGCCGAGCGCCTCGTCGTGCAGCGTCAGGTGGGTTTGCCCAGGATCCTGGCGCTGTGGCTGCAGGTGCGCCGGGTCCTGGGCGAACAGGTTGGCGGTGCCGTCCAGCCAGAACGCTGCCTTGCCGTTGCCTTGCAGATGCAGACGCCAGATTTGATCCACGTCCGCCACCGGCAGGGCCACCTGATCGAATTGCCAATAGGCCCGGTATGGCTTGAGATTCAGTTGCAACTGCTTGCCGTCGGCAACGCGCCGGACTAGCAGGCTGCGCACGCCGCCGTGGAACTTGCCCGCCAGCACGGCCTGTTCGCCGGCTGCCACTTTGAAATACAGCTCATCGCCGTCGTGAGATTCGGCGCTGAAATGCACCTTTGCCGGGGCGAATAGAGCGTGGGTGCGCGCGTCATGTTCAACCGTGTAGCGACGGAAACTGTAACCGGGAATCTCCAAGCGATAACTGGTTGCGCCTGGCAACAAGGGCCACTGCTGCTCGCCTCGTACCTGATCGGCCTCGACCAGGCGTTCACCCACTAATCGCCCCTGACCGTCGAGCAGATACAGGTGTTCGCTATTGGCTTCTGCTTGCCAGGCGGGTACCCAGCGCACGGTTACAGAATCCGGGTGATCGGTTTGCAGGTATAGGCTGCCGTCGCGGATACCGGTCCATTGCATGGACGCGCCATGGGCCGAGATTGCCAGGACCAGCAGACACAGACAGCCACCCATTTTGAGCATGCGCCGCACTGGCGCCATCGCGAGCAAGCTCGCGATGGCGGTTTGGCTGGCGATGATGTTCACGCGGATTTCCCCAACAGCATCTGCCGCATCGGCAGTAAATCGCTGGGCAAGATGATCAGCGTCTGCCACAACGCGACACCGCTGAGGCGGCAATACACTGCCAGCAGCCCCAGGGTGATGCCCAGGTAAGCGATAGAGGAAGCCGCTGCGGCGCCGACGATGCCGTAGCGCGGGATCAGGATCAGGTTCAGCGCCAGGCTCAGCAACGCACCGGCTCCCATCAGCAGTGAAACTGTACCGGGACGGTCCTTGCCCAGCAGGTCCAGGCGCAGGATGCTCGCATAGCACAGTCCGAACAGTCCCGGCAGCAACGCCAGCAACGCCGGGTAGGCTGGTTGATAGGCGATGCCGAACAAGGTGACGATCAGCCATTCGCCGATCAGGGCCATGGTCAGGCAGGCGCCAAGCATCACCGTCGCGGTCAGGCGCAAGGCCAGCGGGGTCAGGCGCTTCATGTCGCTGTCCTGCTGCAACAGGCGTTTCATCAGCGGTGTTGTAACCGCTTCCGGCACGATCAGCAGCAGTTCGGCCGCCGCGCTGGCCATGGCGTAGTGCCCCAGCGCCGTGCTGCCCAGCAGGGCGCCGATGAACAGATAATCCGAGCGCAGCACCACTTGTTGGAACAGCAGGTCTGGATGGCTGCGGGCGCCGTAGCGCAACAGCTCATTCTGGGCGGCGCGATCCCAGTGCAGAGTGAACACATGATCGCGGCGCAACCAAACCCAGCCAGTCAGCACCACCAGGCTCAGGCCCGCCAGCCAACTGGTCAGCGCCGCTTCCAGCGCTGTGTCTTTCCACATCCAGAACAGTGCGATAAACAACAGCAGCGGTGCCAGGGACTCCATCAGCCGCAAGGCGTTGAACGCGCCGACGCCGCCGGAGGCGTTGTGCAGCGTCAACAGGCCGCTCTTGAGCACTGTCAGCGGCACCGCCAGCAACAGCAGCCATGCCAGCAATCCCAGTTGCGTGGTGATGTCCAGCTCAGCGCCGAACTCACGCACCAGCGCCACCACCAACAGCGTCAATACCCCCGCCAGCAGGCAACCGAAGACCAGCACCTGACTGAGCAACAAACCCATCGAGCGGTGCTGCGCCGCCTGGTAACCGACGGCGGAATTGAGGCCGCCACTGGTGGCAGCACTGATCAGGTCCGGCAGGGTGCTGAACAGCGCAAACAGACCGCGTTCGCTGGGCCCCAGGATCCGCGCCAGCAATACGTTGCGCAGCAGCCGCAGGCCGATCATTGCCAAGCTCGTGCCCATGCTCAGTGCCAGGTGCTTGAGATAGTGAGCGCGGCTCATGGACGTGCCCCTCGGCGAATGCGCCAGGCCAGTAGTTCAGGGTGATGGGCATTGCGCTGGCTGACGCCGAAGCGCGGCAGGTTCAGTGGGTCGCCATCATGGCGATACAGCCCTGCCTCGGTGCCGAGGGCGAACGCAAAACCGTGGGCCGCCACCTGTTGGCGCACGCGCTCATCGTTATCACCGTTGGGGTAGCAATACACCGGCAGCGGTTGGGCGCAGCCGTTTTCCAGGGCGATCCAACTGCGTGTCAGCTCTTCGTGCAGGCGCTGGTCGTCCAGCCCCGTCAGGATCGCGTGGCTGGCACCATGGGGGCCGAAGCGGATCAGGCCGGAATCTTCGAGCATGCGCACCTGGGGCCAATCCAGGGCCTGGGGTTGGGAACCCTGCGGGCAGGCTTCGGTGAGGTCGCTCAAAGTGCGTGGATCGAGGCTCTTGAGACTTTGCAGGTAGTGCAACAGCGACAGGCTGCGGCGCTCGATATCGATGTCATCGAGCATCACCGGCAGCGGCCGGCCGACATGCTGCAAGTGCTCGATCAACGCATGCCGCGCCACCTGGCCGTGGCTGCCCCAGAGGGTCTCGCCGATGCTTTCCCACCAGAAGTGCTGGCGGCTGCCGATGAAATCGGTGGAGAGAAAAATACTCGCCGGCACCTGGTATTGGCGCAGCAACGGAAAGGCATTCATGGCGTTGTCACGCCAGCCGTCATCGAAGGTCAACGCCACCCGTGGGCGGTTCGGAACGCTTTCCGGATCGGCCAGCAACAAGCTCATCAGCGGCACGCACTCGAAATGCCGTTGCAGCCAGATCAGCAAATGCTCGAACGCTTCGGGCCCCACGCACAACTCGTTGCGATGGGGCAATTCGGCGGCGCGGTCGTTGTTCAGTACGCGATGCAACATCAGGATCACGCCGGCGCCACGCAACGGGCCGCGGCCCAGGGAGGTATTCAGGTAGAGCCAGCCTCCGGTGCGCTTGAAGACCTGTTTGATTGACATCGGCCATCCTCCTCAGCGGTTCTGTTCCGGATTCCATTGGCTGTAGCGCTGGCCCCGCAGGAACTGCCACAGGCCGATGCTCATGCCCGCCAATGTCACCAGCACGAACGCGGCCAGGCGAAAGGGCCGGGGCAGGCGATGGCCAGCGTCCAGCAACCCGATCAGCGCCATGGTGTAGCCGAGCAGTTGCCCGACCAGGCTCAGGCGGTAGAACCCGTGGTCGTCCCACAACCACACATTGCTGAGCAACAGCGGCAGCAACAGCACTGGCGCGAGACGGCGGATCAATTTGTGGCTGATCAGCCCGATGGCGTAGAGCCCATGATGCAGCGGGTTGAGCAGCCCCCGGCGCTGGGCCAGGCTCTGCAACCCGCCGACGGTGACCCGTTGGCGCCGACGGAACTGTTTGTCGGCCTCGTCCACGCCTTGGTCGGTGACACGGGCCAGCGGTGCATAGACGATGGCCTTGCCAGCGGCCGGCGCGCAGGTGCTGAGGAAAAAATCATCGTTGACCTGGGCCGGTATCGGTTGGAACAGCACCCGGCGCAGGGCCAGCAGCGCACCGTCGGCCGAGACCATGCACCCGGTGCGGCTCTCCACCTGGCGCAGCCAGCCTTCGTAATGCCGATACAGACTGTCGCCCAGGCTCAGGCCTTTGCCCGGCACCGGGATTTCCATGTGTCCGGCACTTGCGCCGACTTCCGGATCGCCCAGCGGCGCCAGCAGATGGCCGAGGGTGTCGCTGGCCCATTGGTTGTCGGCGTCGGTGAACACCAGAATCTCGCCGCTGCTGTGGGCCACACCGGTATTGAGGGCGGCGGCCTTGCCCTGGCGCGGCAGGTCGAGCACGGTGATACGCGGATCGATCACATTGCGTGCGCAGGCCACCGTGTCGTCGGTGGAGCCGTCGCTGGCGAGGATGATTTGCAGTGAGTGCGCCGGATAATCCTGGGCCAGCAAAGTGCGCAGTTTCTCTTCGATGTGCCGGGCCTCGTTGTGGGCGGCAATGATAATGCTGACGTCCATCGGCAACGCCTTGCCATAGCGCCGCAGCGGAAACAGCGGCACCAGCAGGCTCAACATCAAGGGATAACCGACGTAGGCGTAAGCCGGCAGCAACAGGCATGACCAGTAAATGAATTCAGCCACGGGCAGGTCTCCTGACGTTCCAATGACACAGGTTGAGCAGCAGTGCGGCACC
>Ga0182008_10002700_pt1 | contig 11015 bp, 11 predicted proteins | sample Sormic07211129_1_FD_120482 | JGI IMG/M metagenome (GOLD analysis project Ga0182008, IMG submission 120482) | Rhizosphere microbial communities from Sorghum bicolor, Mead, Nebraska, USA - 072115-129_1 metaG | ecosystem: Host-associated > Plants > Roots > Rhizosphere | place: USA: Nebraska...
CAGGAGCGACGTCGTCTACACGACCGGCATGTTTGCGCGCACAGCTGCGGCGTGCACGCTGACGCGGCGGAGCAGGTGCAGGTCGGTCCCCGCCCCGTTCGGGCCACGCTCCGTCGTGAACGCCCCGCGGTAGCCCGCGACAACGGCGGCAGCGCGGACGCGGGCATCGTGGTCCCCGTACGGGTACGCGAGCAGGTCGACGGCACCGGGCACCTCGGCGCGCACCTCCGCGCGCGAGCCTGCGAGATCATCGGCCAACTCGGCGGTGTCGAGCTGCGTCAGCCGGGGATGGCGTCTCGTGTGCGAGCCGATGTCGACGCCCGCAGCCGCGAGCCTGCGGACGCCGTCCCAGTCGAGCACCGGCTCGCCGCCGAGCCAGTGCGCGGTGCGGCCGGCCTCCTGCGAGCAGACGAACATCAGCGGCCCGATCGATCCGTGGCGGAGCAGCGGCTCCAGGGCGTCGCACAACCCGTCGTCGAACGTCACCGTGAACGAGCGGCGCGGCAGCAGCCCGGCGGGATCGTCGTGAAAATCGAGCAGCGCGTCCGCGCGAAGGTGGCGGAACCCGAGGAGGCGGAGCATGCGCAGCTGGCGATGGAACCTCGAAGGAGCGAGGTCGAGGTGCTCCTGGCCCGGAACGCCAGCGCCGGCAAGCCGGTGGTAGAGCAGCGCGACGTACGAGCTGTGCGTCCAGCGCTGCCACTCGGTCGGCGTCGCCGCCGATCGGACACCGCGCCAGAACGCGCCTTCGACGGCGACAGTCACGGCCGTCGCCGCGCGGGCGGCCGAGCGACGGAGCAGCGGAAGCCGGAGAGCGGCGCGCCGAAGCAGGCGCAGGCGCATGCTCGCGTCGAACCACGTGCCGAGCTGCAGCTCCGGGACGAGCGACGGGTCGGCCCGCGCAACTGCGACCGACGACGCACCGCGCGCCCGGCACAGCTCGAGCAGGTCGGCAGCGCTCTCGACGCGCTGCGGCTCGCCCCAGATGAGCTCTGCCCCGCTTCGACGGAGTCGAACGGCGACGGCCTCGGCTCGGGCGGCGCCTTCCGGCAGCCCGCCGGAGACGGCGTCGAGCTCGTCGCGCGACCCCGAGACACCGGCGACGACGCGCTCGAAGGCCGAGACGACGGGCCGCCGCCGCAACAGCGGTGTCAGGGCGTCGCCGACGAGCGCCTCGAGGCGCGAGCCGCGCGGCCCGGTGATGCCGTGAAGCTCGATCACGGGCGCCGGGCCACCGTCAGGAGCGCGCGCGGACGGCCGCCCGTGACACCGCGACGCTCGAGCGCCGCCGCCGCGGCGAATGCAGGGAACATCGCCGCGCGCACGAGCAGCGGCGCGCCTTTCACGCGGTCGCGCACCTCCTGCGCGGCGACGGCGGTGACGCGGAACGTCGGCTGCACCTCGAGCGGCTCGAGGCCGGCGCGCGCGAGCGCGCCGCGCAGCTCGTCCTCCGTGTAGCCATGCCGCACCTCCTCGCGCCACGTCGCGTCGCTGCCCGGCAGCACGGGAGTCCACGAGCGCTCGGGAACGTGCACGACGAGAAGCCCGCCGGGCTTCAACGCCGCCGCCATCGCCGCGAGCGCCGCGCCGTCGTCCGGGATCTCCGTCAGGCATTCGATCGCGAGGACGACGTCGACGTCGTCGACCGGAAGCGGCTGCGTGAGATCGGCATGCACAAACTCGACGTTCTCGAGCCGACGCGCACGGGCGCGCGCGCGAGCGCCCTCGAGCAGGTCGTCGCGGATGTCGACGCCGACGAGCTCCCACGCCGCATGCCGCCGTGCGAGCGTCAGCGTGCCGAGCCCGTCGCCGCAACCCGCGTCGAGCACGCGCACGGGACGGTCGGCGGCAACCGCAGTGACGACGGCATCGGCGAGCGCCAGGCGGACACGCCGTCCGGGCGCCTCGAACTCGATTCGCGACGCAAGGACCGCACGTGGGTTCACCGGAAGCGCTCCGCAGGCCGCACGTCCCGCGGCATGAGCCTGACGCCGAGCGCGGGCGACACCGCCGCGGCAGCCGCGCCGACGCGCACGCGGCCGTTGACGCCGCGGGCGATCGCGTACCGGAGCGCGCGGCGGCGCGTGGCCGCCGTCCCGAGCTCGAGGGCTGCGAGGCGACTGCGGTGGCCCGCCAGCGACCGCCGGACGATTCGCCGCTCCGCCGGCGACAGGTCGAGCTCGCGCGCCGCCTTCTCGAGCACCTCCACGCGCGACCGCAGCCCGACGACACGATCGGCGGTGAGGCTCGTGGCTTCGAGCGTGTAGTCGTAGAGCGCGTCCGGGACGAGCCCGGCGCGCGAGCCGCTGAAGATCAGGCGCAGCCAGCAGTCCCAGTCCTCGGCGACGACGAGCCGCTCGTCGAAGCCGCCGACGCGGCGCACGCTGTCGACCCGGACGACGGGACAGCCGCCGACGAAGCAGCGCTCGAGGATCGCCGCCCGCTGGTCGTCGAAGGCGAAGGGATTGTGCTCGTGGAACGTGCCGACGACCGCGCCGTCGGCGACGAAGCGCATGTCGGTGCAGAGGAGATCGAGTTCGGGTTGCTGCGCCGAGAGCTCGCCGACCGCCTCGAGGCGGCGCGGCTGGAAGACGTCGTCGGCGTCGAGCGGCGCGACGAACTCCCCGGACGCCGCCGCCAGGCCGGCGTTCAGGGCGGCAGCCGCGCCGCCGTGCACGGTTCGAACGACGGTGAGCCGACCGCGGAAAGGGGCGAGCGCCGTCTCTATGTCGTCGCTCGAGCCGTCGTCGACGACGACGATCTCCAGGGGCGCCGCCGTCTGAGCGAGCACCGACTCGACGGCGCGCCCGACCGTCGCCGCGGCGTTGTACGCCCGGATGACGACGGAGATCGACGTCACTGGGTCGATCCGAGCCGGAGCTCGCCGTACAGCGCGCGCAGCCGGTCGTCGGCCTCGTTCTGCTGGAGGACCGAGCAGACGCCGACCCAGAACGCGTAGTCGGTGACGGCGCGGTAGAACAGCGGCTGCCGCCAGAGGCCGGCCCGCTCGAGCGCGGCGGCGCCGGCGAGCGCGGCGCGAACCGTCCACGGCCACCGCCGGCCGGCGGCGAGCAGCACGGTGCGCAGCGCGAGCCAGGGACGCGATGCGTCGTCCGGTGCGGCAAGCCGCAGCTGATCGAAGACGTCGGGATGCTTTCGTGCGAGCAGGACGGTCGTCCGACCCTTCGCGACCGTGTCCTCGAGCAGCCCGCGCAGCGTCTTCGAATACTCCTGCCATGCGACTGCCTCGCCGTCGAAGGCAAGCGCGCACCCCGCCGCGCGCAGACGGATCGAGAGCTCGACGTCCTCGTTGCCGTACAGCGTGAACGAGTCGTCGAAGTCGCCGACGCCGCGCAGCACGCGGGCGGGCAGCGAGACGTTCCCGGAGTAGAAGTCCCGCGGCACAAACACGTGATCAGGCTCGGCGAGGCGCTCCATGTGCGCCGCGAACTTGTCGCGGATGTAGCGAGCAGCATGCGTCGAGCCGCGGCCGAGCTCGACCGGGACGGCGCCCATGACGCAGACGTCGCCGTCCGAGGCGTGATGCCGGCGGTGGCGCTCGAGGAACTCGGGCACGACACGCATGTCGTCGTCGAGGATCACGATGAGCGCACCGCGCGCCTCCTCGATGACCCCGTTGAGCGCGCCGGCGCGCCCGCGCGACGGGCCGACCACCGCGCGGACGTCGAGCGTGCCCGCGAGCGACTGCACCATCTCAGCCGTGCCGTCGGTCGAGCCGTCGACGGCGACGAGGACCTCGTAGGCGGCCTCGGTCTCCTGCTCGGCGAGGGAGACGAGCGCGCGGCGCAGGAGCTCGCGGCGGTTGCGAGTCGGGATCAGAACGCTGATTTCCGGCGCCGCCACCGACCGCACCATAGGGGTGAACCGGCGGCTCCGCCATGATTCCCGGGATGGACGTGACGGCCGGTCGTGGCCCCGAGACGGTGAGGCTGCAGGCGACGCGGGGGTTCGCGCGCGCCGCGTCGCCGCGCGAGCTGTGGCGCTACCGCGACGTCGCGGTCGAGATCGCGCGCCGGGACGTGACCGTCCGCTACCGCCAGACGGTCCTCGGCGCCGCCTGGGCGCTGCTCCAGCCGCTCGGGACGATGGTCGTCTTCTCGATCTTCTTCAACCGTGTCGCCGGGATCCGCAGCGACGGGGTGCCGTATGCGCTCTTCACGCTCGCTGCGCTCGTGCCGTGGACCTTCTTTGCGAACGCAATCCTCATGGGCTCGGACAGCCTCGTCGCCAACTCGGCGCTCGTGACGAAGGTGTACTTCCCGCGGGTCTTCATCCCGCTCGGGATCATCGCCGCGGGCCTCCTCGACCTCGCGATCGGGCTCGCGATCCTCCTCGTCGTCGCCGGCGCCTGGGGCTATCCGCCGCCGATCCAGATCATCGCGCTGCCGCTCGTCGCGGCCGTCGCCGTCGCAACGGCGCTCGGCATCACATCGGCGCTGTCGGCCGTGAACGCACGCTTCCGCGACGTCCGCTACGTCGTCCCGTTTGCGACGCAGCTCCTCCTCTTCGCGACGCCGATCGCCTACCCGTCGACGCTCGTCCACGGCGCGTGGCGGACGATCCTCGGGATCAACCCGATGGCAGGCGTGATCGAGGCGTGGCGGTGGGCGGTGCTCGACCGGCCGCCGTCCTGGTCGCTCATCGGGACGTCGGTCGCCGTGGCCGTCCTCATCCTCGCCGCGGGACTCGCGTACTTCGAGCGCGTCGAGCGACGCTTCGCGGACATCATCTGACGTGGCGGTGCACGCGATCGAGACGAGCGGCCTCGGCAAGCAATACCGGCTGGGCACGAGCCGACGTGGCTACGGGACGTTGCGCGAGACGCTCGTCGACGCCGCGCGCGGCGCGCTCCGCCGCAACGGGGCTCCGCCCGACCCCGAGGAGCTGCGCACGATCTGGGCGCTCGACGACGTCTCCCTCGCGATCGACGAGGGCGAGACCGTCGGGCTGATCGGGCACAACGGTGCGGGCAAGTCGACGCTGCTCAAGATCCTCTCCCGCATCACGGAGCCGACGACAGGCTGGGCGGACGTCTCGGGTCAAGTCGGCTCCCTGCTCGAGGTCGGAACCGGCTTCCACCCGGAGCTGACGGGCCGGGAGAACATCTTCTTGAACGGTGCGATCCTCGGCATGCGCCGCGACGAGATCCGGCGCCGCTTCGACGAGATCGTCGAGTTCGCGGAGATCGGGCCGTTCCTCGACACGCCGGTCAAGCGGTACTCGAGCGGGATGTCGGTGCGGCTCGCCTTTTCGATCGCCGCGCACGTCGAGCCGCACATCCTGTTGGTCGACGAGGTGCTCGCCGTCGGCGACGCGGCGTTCCAGCGGAAGTCGCTCGGCAAGATGGACGAGGTGGCCCGAGAGGGGCGCACGGTCGTCTTCGTGTCGCACAACCTCGCGATCATCCGTGCCCTCTGCCGGCGAGCGGTGCTCCTGGAGCACGGCCGGGCCATCGCCGACGCGCCGGTCGCCGAGGTGATCGACCAGTACCTCCGCGCCCTGGAGCGGGTCGCGTCGGAGGACCTGCTCGACCGCACGGACCGGGACGGGCGCGGCTGGCGGGACTTCCTGATCCGGCGGGTCGAGATCCGGCAGACGGGGAGCGGCCGCGGCGAGGTGCTCGTCAGCGGAGCGCCGGTGACGGTCTCGATCGAGACGACGGACACCCGCCCGATGATGGAATGCCGGCTGACCGTGCTGAACTCGTTGGGCCAGCCGATCGTGACATTCGACAGCGAGCAACCGGCGCCCGCCGACGAGCGCGAGGCGGATCTGGGCCCGGTGATCGAGTGTCAGATCCCGACGCTTCCCCTCGCACCCGGCCGCTACCGCGTCGACGTCGTCGTCAAGGCGCAGCATCAGATCCAGGACGGCCTGCAGGCCGCCGTGTTCTTCGACGTCGAGCCAGGGGTCGTCGGCGACCGGCCGATGCCGACGTCGGGGACGGACGGCGATGTCTTCCTCCCTCACGTCTGGCGGATCCCGTCGTAGCGTGGCTGCCGCAGTCGACATCGTCATCGACAACTACAACTACGGCCGCTTTCTCGCGGACGCGGTCGAGAGCGCGCTTGCGCAGGCGCATCCGGCGACACACGTCATCGTCGTCGACGACGGCTCCGACGACGACTCGCTCGCCGTTCTCGAGCGCTTCGGCGAACGCATCGAGGTCGTCGCGAAGGCGAACGGCGGCCAGGCCTCGGCACTCAACGCCGGCCTCGAGCGCTGCCGCGGCGACGTCGTCATGTTCCTCGACGCCGACGACTTCCTCCGGCCCGGCATCGCCGCCGCCGTCGCGGCGGCGTTTGCCGCGAACCCCGCGGTCGTCCAGGTGCAGTACCGGCTCGAGGTCGTCAACGCCGACGGGAATCCCACGGGCGCGCTGAACCCGCCGGCCCACATCGCCCTGCCCGGCGGCGACCTGAGAAGGGCAAAGCTCACGTTCCCGTTCGACGTCGTCCACGCGGGCGGCACGACCGGGAACGCGTATCGAATCGACGCGCTGCGCGACCTCGCGCCGATACCCGAGCGCGAGTTCGCGCGCTGCGCCGACTGGTATCTCGTCCACCTGATCCCGCTGTTCGGCGAGGTCGTCGCGCTCGACGGGGTCGGCGGCGCGTATCGCGTCCACGGGGCGAACAGCTACGCACCGCTGGAGCCGGTGCTCGATCTCGGCCGCGTCCATCAAACCGTCGAATACGCGGCGGTGACGCGCACGGAGATCATGCGGGTCGCGGAGGAGCGGGGCATCGAGCTGCCGTACGCGTCGATCCGCTCGGTCTCCGCGCTCGGGAACCGGATGATCTCGCTCGGCCTCGATCCCGAAGGCCATCCCGTCGAGGGCGACACGCCGTTCCGGCTCGCGCGCTGGGGGACGTCGGCCGCGTGGCGGCGCTGGGACGTCTCGCCGGGGCACCGGCTCGTGTTCGCGGCGTGGTTCTGGGCGTTCCTGCTCTCGCCGCGCCGGTGGCGGGAGGCGCTCGCCGTGGCGTTCCTCTTCCCCGAGCGGCGCGGCCTGTTCAGCCGCCGCCGGGGCTAGGCGGCTCCGCAGACCTCCAGCGCGACGCGGGCATACACCTCCGCCGTCTTCACGAGGCCCTCGATCTCGAGGTTCTCGCCCTTCTCGACGTCCATCAAGCCAGTCGACGTGCCGTAGTTCACCGTGGGGATGCCGTAGCGCGTCAATGCGGACGCGTCGCTGAACCAGCGCGTCACGTCACGCTCGGGGACGCCGCCGAACACCTCCGCATGGCACTTGTCGATCGCCCCGACGATCGGATGGCCTTCCTCGATCTCGGCGCCCGGCGCGCTGACGTAGACCTCGCCCTCCACGCCCCAATCGGGATGTGCATCCGCGAGCGAGCGGACGAAGTCGAGCACCTCGCGTCGTGCGGTTCCCATCGGCTTCGTCGGCGGCACGCGCACGTCGAGGAAGACGTCCGTGTGGTGCGGCGTGCGGGACACGCGCCAGCCGAAGCCGCCCTGGATCGCGCCGACGTTGACGATCGCCTTCGCGCCGCGATACGCGTTCGACTCGTTGTTCTCCCAGCTCGGGATCCACTCGCGGATCGCGCTCAGGAGCTCGTGCGCGCGCAAGATCGAGTTCTGGTGCTGCTTGCCTTCGCTGAACGCCGTGTGAATGAAGTTGCCGTGCACGCGGATGCGCAGCCAGAGCGCACCGAAGTGCCCGAGCACGACCTTGCCCTCCGTCGGCTCGCCGAGCAGGCACATGTCAGCGACCCCGCCGTGGGACACGAGGTAGCGCGTGCCTGCGGCGTAGCCGCGGTATTGCGCGCCCTGCGCATCGCCGTACTGCGTCTTCTCGATCTCTCCGCACACCGCCGCGATGAGCACGTCGCCGCGCAGGCGCACACCTGCGTCCTGGAGCGCGCGCACCGCCTCGACGTAGCAGGCGAGCGCGCCCTTCATGTTCGAGATGCCGAGCCCGTACAGGCGCCCGTCCTCGACGAACGCGCTCGGCTGGAAGCCGGGCACCGTGCGCAGCCACGGCTCGCGCCCCGAGTACGAGGTGTCCATGTGGCCGTTGAACATGAGCGACGGCCCGCCGCCTGCGCCGCGCCACGTCCCGAGCGCATTCGCGCGGTTCTCCTCCACCTGCTGCCACTGCGTCTGCAGCCCCATCTGCTCGAAGAGCTGCGTCATCAGCTCCGCCATGCGCTGCTCGTCGCCGGTGAAGCTGTGCACGTTGATCATGCGGCTCGCCGTCTCGACGAGCCGGTCGCGGTCGACGCTCACCATGCCTCGTACCCGCCGATCAGGTCGCCTGCGTCGACGCCGAGCTCGACGAGGAGGACGGCCGCGAGCGACGAGGAGTATCCCTGCGCGCACACGAGGCAGACGCGCCGGCCGGCGAGGTCGTCGGTCCGCCACGGCAGGACGGAAAGCGGTATGTGCGTCGCGCCGGGGATGACGCCGTCGCGGTCGCGCTCGTCGGCCGAGCGGGTGTCGACGAGCAGGAGCTCCGGATCGGCCTTCGCCTCCTGCGGGGTGTACCGCCTGATCCGCGACCGTGCCTCGAGGAGCACTTCGTCTATCCGCTTCGGAATTGCGGCAGCACCTTCTCCCCGAACAGGCGGATCTGCTCGTGTCGGTTCGCGCCCCACAGCTCCAACATGATGTGCGTACAGCCGGCGTCGCGGTACTCCTCGATCGCCTCGATGCAGTCGCTCGGCGTGCCCGCGATCGGCCGGCACTTGTCGAGGAGCGCGTCGCTCACCTTCGCCTTCGCGGCGAGGCGTCCGCCCTGCTCCATCGCGTCGGCGACCGGGCGGATCTCCTCCTGCTCGATGCCGGCGAGGTCGAGCAGCGTGTCTGCTGCACCCTGGATGTTCTGCACCTTGTTCGCGAGGTACATGCCCGCGATCTCGCGTGCCCCGTCGCGTCCCTCGTCGCGGTCCGAGGCGTGGATCGACGCGACGACCGTGCAGCCGACGTCGATCCCGGAGCCGACGTTCTCGCGCGTGTAGCGGACGAACGGCGGCGTCGTGATCGACGGCGTCAGGCAGCCGTCCGCGATCTCGCCGGCGAGCGCCTGCATCTTCGGCGCGGTCGCAGCGACATAGACCGGCGGCACCTCGCGCGGCGCGTGCGCGTCCGCCGCGAGCGCCGGAACGTCCGCGCTCCAGGTGTCGCCGTCGTACTCGAAGCGCTCGCCGGAGAGCACGCCGCGCGCGATCAGCACCGCGTCGCGCATCGGGCCGAGCGTCTTCTTCGTCTGCGTCTTCGTGTTGTTGAGGAAGATCTTCGACGTCCCGAAGCCGAGGATGAAGCGGCCAGGCCCCGCCGCCTCCTGCACGACCCGCGCGTCCATCGCCGCCTGCACCGGATGTCGCGTCGACGCGGCGATGATCCCCCAGCCGATCGTCAACCGCTCCGTCGCGCGACCCATCAACGCGGCGACACCCGTCGACGAGCGCGCCTCCATCCCGTGCTTGCGCCACCACGGATACGCCTCCGCGAGCCAGATCGTGTCCATCCCCGCCTCGTCCATCGCCCGCGCCGACGCGAGCATCTCGTCGAGCGGCTCCATCGTCAGCTGCATGACGCCGATGCGGAAGTCGGTCACCGCGTCACTGCTCGTACGGCTCGTCCGAGATCGGGCTGATGCCCTCCTCCGCGCCGCTCGTCCCGCTCTCGGGCGCCGGATCGGCGTCGGACTGCGCCGGCTGGCCGTAGTCCTTCGGCCCTTCCGCCGGCGTCTGCTTCGCCTGCTGCACCTGCGCGTCGAGCGCGCCGAGGACGTGCTGGACCTGCTGGTTGACGATCGGCTGCAGCACGCGCTGGCCCATCGAGCCGACCGGGCCGGCGATCTTCACCTCGGCCGCCCACTTCATCAGCGTCCCGGCGCCGGCCTCCGAGAGATCGAACGTCGTCGTCATGTTCATCATCGCCCCGACGCCGTGGCCCTTGACCCGCAGCGCGGCGTGCTCGGGCTCGCGCTCGTCGACCTTCTCCATGTCGACCTTCATCTTCAGGCCGCCGAGGCCGAGCGGGATCTTGACGTTCGCCGTCCATCGCTTGTCGTCGTGCACGTCGAACGACTCGACGCCGGGCATCGTCGCCGCCATCGCCGCCGGGTCGTTCAGCACCTTCCAGACGATCGCGCGCGGCGCGTCGAACGTGCGCTCTCCGTCGACGTTCACGACGCGGCCACCTCGACGACGTCCTTCGGCGCGTGCAGCAGCTCCCACACCCGCTTGTACGGGTTCCAGCTGTCGTACACGACGTGCCCGGTCGCGTCCTGCAGCGCGGCGCAGACGGCATGGATGCCGGCGCCGCCGCCTTCGCCCATCCCCTTCGTGCCGAGCGGCGTGAACGGCGAGGCGCTCTCGATGTAGCCGGTCTGGAGCGGCGGCATGTCGAGCGCGTGCGGGACGTGGTAGTCGTAGAAGTTCGGCGTCAGCAAGTTCCCGTCCTCGTCGTATTCGAACGACTCGTGCACGGCCGCTCCCAGCGCCTGCGCGGTTGCGCCCATCACCTGGCCCTCGACGATCTGCGGATGGATGCGCACGCCGCAGTCGTCGACGGCGGCGTAGTCGACGATCTCGTAGTAGCCGGTCTCCGGGTCGATCTCGACGACGGCCGCGTGGATCTGCGCCGCATACGTCAGCGTGAGGTTCCCGAACTTCCGCTCGACGTCCGGCACCTGGAACGGCGGCCGGTAGACGTAGCGGCAGTTGAGCGTGACGTCGAGGTCGTCGGGCAGCCCGGCGTTGTTCGCGTTGATGATCGCGCCGCACGCCATGAACGGGAGAAACGCCTCGGGGTTGTCCTTGATCCGCACGCCGCCCTCGGCGAGCTCGAGCGCCTCCTCCGGCACGCCGCCGAAGACCGCACCCGCAAGCCGCTTGATCTGCTCGGCCAGCATGTCGGTCGCGCCCTTCACCGCGCTCAGCCCGGTCACGGCGAACTGCGACGCGTACGTGCCGGAGAAGCCGGCGTGCGAGTTCCAGTAGCTGTCGTGGCCGGCGCGCACG
>Ga0182008_10002701_pt1 | contig 11013 bp, 7 predicted proteins | sample Sormic07211129_1_FD_120482 | JGI IMG/M metagenome (GOLD analysis project Ga0182008, IMG submission 120482) | Rhizosphere microbial communities from Sorghum bicolor, Mead, Nebraska, USA - 072115-129_1 metaG | ecosystem: Host-associated > Plants > Roots > Rhizosphere | place: USA: Nebraska...
CCACGAGGTCCCGGTGGGCGTGGGCCAGGCGCACCCGGCGCAGATGGGCGAGCGGTGTGGTGTCGAGGTGGCGGCGGAAGGCGTACTGCAGCGCGCGGACGGTGACATGGGCCGCCGCTGCGACCTCGGCGACGGTCACCGGCTGGTCGGCGTGGTCCTCCAGATAGGCCAGCGCGCGGCGCAGCGCGGCCGGGTGGGCGTCCTGGCGGTCGGCACCGGTCGGCTCGGTCAGCGCCGTGTTGGGGAACGCGGCCAGGACGCTGGCGGCGAGGTGCTGGGCGGCGGTGGAGGCGACCAGCGGCTGATCCGCCACGGCGGGGACGGCCAGGACATGGTCGCGCAGGTAGCCGATGGTGCTCCGCAGCTGCTCGGCCGCTTCCGGCGAGTGCGGCCGGTGCCCGGTCAGCCGGACCGGCCGGCCGTCGGCGGCGTCCGCGGCCACCTGCGTCAGCAGCTCGGGGTCCAGCATGGTGATGTTGTAGCGGGCGCTGCAGATGCGACCCGCGTAGGGCAGCTCCGGTGGCGCGAACGACACCACGTCACCGGGGCCGAAGGAGTCCTCGACGCCTTGGTAGACGTGGTCCTGGATGGTGCCCTCGTGGACGACGCAGAGACAGATGCGGCCCAGCGGGGTGACCGCGTAGCTCATGTCGAAGTCCAGGTCGAGCTCGTCGACGCTGACCGAGCCGATGGCGTTACGGCGGATGTGGGCGCTGCTGGTCTCGGCGCTGCGGTTGCCGATGCGCATCTTGGCGTAGGCCTGGCTGAGGAACTCCTCGGTACGGTCCAGGTCGTCACTGTCGAATGTGAGCGTCTCCATCCATTCCAGGCTACGTGGCCGCTTTCGTTTTGTGGACAGGTACTCGCGACGTGCTTCGTTCACCGGCTCGCGTCGGCGTTCCCTGGCAGTCAGGGTGGGTGGGATGCAACGAAACGGTGGCGCATGACAGACAAGATCGGTCCTCGCGGCAGGCAGGACCCGAACCACCTCCTGGAGAGGATCGCGGCCCTTCAGCAGGAGGTCGGCCAGCTCCGGCGCGCACTCGCCTCCCACGCCATCGTCGACCAGGCGATCGGGGTGCTCAGGGCGGTGTACGGGCTGAGTTCGGAACAGGCGTGGGACGTCCTGGAGCGGGTGTCCCAGCACGCCAACATCAAGCTGCGCGGCGTCGCGGCACACGTCGTGCGCTGGTCCGGCCGCGGGGGACTGCCGGAGGAGATCGCCACCGAGCTGGCGGCAGCGGTGAGCGGCATCCAGGAGGACTCCTGCGGGGCACAGGCGGGCTCCGGGGTCTGAGGCCTTTGCGAGGCCGGGTCGGCTCGACGGAGGGGGCCGTCCGGGCGGTGACGAGCCTGGGCGGGGGAGCGGGCGTGTTCATGGCACCGCGTGCCCGGGGTGGCCGCGCCAGTCTGGACGGCCAAGGGGCGTTCGGGCGTAAACGGGTGCGCGAGCTGGGATGGAGGCCGTCGGGGTCGCGAAGGGGTCGTCCGAGCTGGGTGGCCGGGCCGTGTGTGCCGCCTCAGGCCACGAGCGCCTGCTCCGGTCCCAGTCGGTCCAGCAGGCCGGCTCGGTGCAGTTCGGCCACGGGGGCCAGCAGGTCGGGGTGGCGCAGCAGGACCGCCGCCTCGCGATCGAGGTCGTCGGGTGCTACCAGCCGCCGGAACTCCACTGGCGTACCGCGTGTGTGCTCGCTCCCGGCCAGTCCGGTGACCGCTCGCGCCGCCAGTTCGGGGTCGATGAGCAGACAGGCCGCCCAGCTGGCCACGACCTCGTCGACCCAGCTGCGCCAGGACCAGTCGTCCGCGCGGCCCTCGGGCTCCGCGCCGCCGATCCGGTCCAGCGCGGCCGAGCCGCCGGTGCCCGCGACACCGACCAGCCCCGCGTCCATCGCCGTCGGGTAGCACAGCCACGCCGAGACGGTCACCGCCTGGCGGGCCTGTACCTCGCACAGCGCGGAGGCGAGCGCGCCGCCGCAGGCCGGATAGGCGCGCGTCAGCCATTCCGTGGTCGCCGCGATGAGAGGGGAGAGGTCTGCGAGCACCGAGGTCCGTCCAAGCCGCATGCGGGGGAAAGGGGGGACTGAAACGGTAGCCCGCTTCAGGGACGGAAGAACACGCCCGCCTCCTGCCCACGGACGTGGCTTCGGCCACACAGGCCTCCGGCGGCCACCCCTCGAAGTCGCACCCGGAGCCCGCGAGGCGGGGTGGACGGCGGACGGCTGTGCACGCGGGCTTGTGCGGACGGCGAGCCGAGCCGTTACACCTGCACAACGACTCGCCGCCGCACTCCGGCGAGATGTTCCGAGAGCTGCTCCACCCGCCCCGCGGAACTCGCCGACGCGTTCATACGGGCCTGCGCGGCGTGAGAATGCCGGGCCCGGAGCGGCCGTAAACCCGATTAACGGCGGCTGATATTCTCCGGGCGCATGAGCGACGGTGTTTATGTGGGAAACGCGGGTAAAGACGCACCGCTGGACCGGGGATGGATCCTCGGCCACTTCAAGGAGCCGGACGATCCCCGGCACAGTGGTGCGGTCGAGGTGAAATGGGGCATTCACCCTCGTGGTGACGAGCGACTGCAGTGGGTGAGGGGTGAAAAGCGGACCGCTCTGCTCGTACTCATCAGCGGCCGTTTCCGGGTCGAATTTCCCACACGCAGTGTAATTCTGGAACAGCAAGGAGATTACGTGGTCTGGGGACCGGGAGTCGACCACTCCTGGTTCGCGGAAGAGGAATCCGTATTGCTGACGGTGCGGTGGCCCTCAGTACCGGGTTATGCCGTGACGCGGGAATCGACGTTTCCCGGCACGAGGGCGCCCGCCCCACTGATGACGGAGGCGGAGTAGCGGAGTAGTCGTACGACGGCGATCCGGTGATGTCGGCGTAGGCCGCGGGGTACGTGGTGCCCGTGAGGTTCTGCTTAGCCCAGTGACGACCATGCACGGCCGAACCATCCCGGATCCCGTCCCGTATCTGGTCGCGCCCGGAACTCGGGCTGGACGCCGTCGTGGACGCCCCCGGATCAGTGCGGCTCGGCGGGCCCGGCCAGGACCGGGCCTGTCTGGTTCCCCTCGTCGAGGTCACCGCCACCGGCCACGGGCGGTTGTGGTCGGGTGAGCGCTTCATCGGGACGGCCATCGGCGACCGCCTGGCCTACCGCGACCACGACACCGTCCAGGAGGGGGACCGGGAGCGGACGACGATCCGGCTCGCGGATCCGGTGACCGGCCTGGCGGCCGAGGTCACCCTGGAGGCGGGTCGGGGCGCGGGCCCGGCCGACGCCGGCTTCCTGCGCGCCCGGGTCCGCCTGATCAACCGCGGCGACACCCCCGTCCGGCTGGAGAGCGTGACCACCCTGGCGCTGGGCGGTGTCACCGGCTCCGACGGCACCGTCGACGGCCTCACCCTGCACTGGGCGGACAACGACTGGCTCGCCGAATGCCGTTGGCGGCAGGCCCCCTTCCGCGACCAGGTCGTCCCGCTGAGCCGGTCGTCCCACGATCACGACGGCCGCGGCTGCTTCGAGCGCTACGCGCAGGGCAGTTGGTCCACCGGCCGCCCCCTTCCCGTGGCCGCACTCACCGACCGCGACGGCGGTACCTGGCTGTGGCAGATCGGGTCGAGCGCGGGCCGGCGCTTCGAGACCGGGGAACGCGGGGGCGCCGCCCACGTCGCGCCGGCCGTCGGCCCGTACGTGAAGCGCCGATGAAAACCCTGTGGAAACGGTGTCAGTGGTGCCGCCTATGCTGCCCTTCACGATCACGCGGGACCAGGGGAGGGCGCGGCATGTTCGGCAAGCTGTTCGGCAGGGGCGCGGAGAGACCGGCGGCGAATCCGTACGCCCTTGCCGCGCCACGTCGGCAGAAGCAGGGGATGTACACGCTGCGCGCGCTCGGGGACACACGGGTGCTGGCGCTGGTGGAGGCCGCCGAGGCGGGGGACTGGGAGGCGGTCAAGACGGCGCTGGCCCCCTTCGACCTCGGCCGCGACCACCAGGTCCTGGGCGAACTGGCCGACCTGGACGGTGTGCAGGACTGGATCGGCCGGGCCGTGGCGGAGGACAAGGAGCACCGGGCGACCGCGCTGCTGATATCGGGGGCGCGCCACATCAGCTGGGGCTGGGAGGCGCGCACCTCCGCACGCGCCAAGGACGTCTCCCAGGAGCAGTGGCGGGTCTTCCACGAGCGGCTCCACATCGCCGAGGAACAGCTGCTGGAGGCCGCGGAGTTGCGGCCGGAATGGGTCACGCCGTGGCGCCGCCTGCTCACCTCCGGCAAGGGCATGTCGCTGGGCCCCGCGGTCAACGAGACCCGGCGCGACGCCGCCCTGCGTCGCGACCCGCTGGACCTGGAGACCCATATCGAGTGGGTGTCACAGCTCCAGCCCCGCTGGAGCGGTGAGCCGGGCGAGGCCCTGGAGTTCGCCCGCAAGGCGTTCGCCGGTGCTCCCGAGGGTCATCGCATCGGCTGTGTGATCGCCATGGCGCACATCGAGGACTGGGTGGAGTCCGACTCCAAGAGCTGCCTCGTGACCCCCGACATCCAGGACGAGTTGCTGGAGGCGGCCGAACACAGCATCCTCCACCCCGCCTATGAACGGCGCCCGGGCTGGCAGGGCGACTTCAACATCTTCGCCATGGCCCTGTCCCTCGCCGCCGAGCGCATCGCGCTGCCGCGCGTCTTCGACGAGTTGGACGGCGCCTACACCTCGTGGCCGTGGAAGTACATGGCGCAGCCGGAAAAGATGTACGCCCGCGCCCGGCGCAACGCCTGATCCCGCCGTCCACCTGCCGTCCACCCGCCGCTCGTTGCCGACCTCACCCCGGACTGCCTGATGACTCTGCCCGACACCGCCGCCGACCGCACGTTCCAGGTGGACCTGCGCGGCCTCGTCGACCTCCTCTCCCACCACCTCTACTCCAGCCCCCGCGTCTATCTGCGCGAACTGATGCAGAACGCGGTGGACGCGCTGACCGCCCGGCAGGCCCTCGAACCGGCCGCCGCCGCCCTGGGCATCCGCCTGTACGCCGACGGTTCGGTCGTCCGGGTCGAGGACGACGGCATCGGTCTCACCGAGGCCGATGTGCACACCTTCCTCGCCACCATCGGTCGCAGCAGCAAGCGCGCCGAACGGATCGCCGAGCAACGCGGCGACTTCATCGGCCAGTTCGGCATCGGGCTGCTCTCCTGCTTCCTCGTCGCCGACGAGATCCACGTCCTCGGCCGCTCCGCCCGCACCCCCGACGCGCCCGCCGTCGAATGGCGCGGACGCGGCGACGGCAGCTACACCGTCCGCACCCTGCCCGCCTCCGCCCGTCCCCGGCCCGGCACCACCGTCACCCTCACCCCGCGCGCCGACGCGACCGAGTGGACCCGCCCCGCCCAAGTGCACGCGCTGGCCCGCCACTTCGGCTCCCTGCTGCGCCACCCCGTCACCTTCGACGACGGCACGGGCGGCCCGGGCGCACCCGTCAACCCCGAGCCCGCACCCTGGTCCCGCACGTATCCCACACCGGGAGCCCGCTCCCGCGCGCTGGCCGCGTACGGCGAGGACGTCTTCGGGTTCAGCCCGCTGGACACCATCGAACTGGACCTGCCCGCCGTCGGGTTGAAGGGCATCGCCTGTGTGCTGCCCGAGGCGGTCCCCGCCGGGCGCCGTCACGGCCACCGGGTGCACGTCAAGGGCATGCTGCTGTCCGAGCAGGCCGAGGAGATCCTGCCCGACTGGGCGTTCTTCGTCCGCTGTGTCGTCGACGCCGAGAGCCTGCGCCCCACGGCGTCCCGGGAGTCCCTCTACGAGGACGACACCCTCGCCGCCGTACGGGACGCCCTCGCCGAGCGGTTGCGCGACTGGATCGCCCGGGCCGCGGCCAGCGACCCCGAGTTGCTCGGCCGCTTCCTCCAGGTCCACCACCTGGCCGTGAAGTCCCTCGCCGTGCACGACGACGAGATCCTGCGGATGCTGCTGCCCTGGCTGCCGTTCGAGACCACCGACGGGCACTGCACCCTCGACGAGTTCGCCCGCACCCACCGCACCGTGCTCGTCACGGCGAGCGTGGAGGAGTTCCGCCAGGTCGCGGCGATCGCCTCCGCGGCCGGGCTCGGTGTCGTCAACGGCGGCTACACCTACGACCGCGAACTGGTCCACCGCCTGCCCGAGATCAGGCCCGAGACCACCGTCGCCGACCTCGACCCGGCCACCCTCACCGCCCACCTCGACCCCGTCGACCGGGATACCGAACTGGCCGCCGCGCCCTATCTCGCCCAGGCCCGCGACGCCCTCGCCGTCTTCGACTGCGACGTCGCCCTGCGCACCTTCCAGCCGGCCTCCGCGCCCGCCCTCCTCGTCGACAGCCGCGAGGCCCGGCACGAGCGCACCCGCTCCCAGCTCGCCCGCGAGCAACAGGGCGGAGTCTGGGGCGACATCCTCGGCGCCCTGCGCCAGGAGGCACCGCGCGCCCAGCTGATCCTCAACCAGCTCAATCCGCTGGTCCGCACCGCCGTCACCATCGACGAGCCCGAACTGGCCCGCACCAGCGCCGAAGCGCTCTACGGACAGGCCGCGATGCTCTCCCGGCGCCCGCTGCGGCCCGCCGAGTCGAGCCTCATCAACCGCTCGTTCCTCGACCTCCTCGCCCACGCCCTCCGCAAGGACAGCTGACGATGCCGACCGCACCCCAGACCACCGACGAGCTGTACCAGGCGCTCCAGGAGAACGACGCCCGCCCCTACGGCCGCACCCGCACCGTCACCGCCGAGGAACTGGCCGACGCAGCCGAGCAGTTCGAGGAACCCGTCGTCCTCGTCCACGCGCTCCTCGAACTCCAGGAGGCGTACACCTACGGCTCCGAACCACGGAAGTCGCCCGTCGTCTTCGCCCGCCTGCTCACCCTCTTCGACGAGCAGCCCGACGTCTTCGACGAGCGCCTGCGCCACCTGCTGTTCTGGCGGTTCAAGTGGGTGGCCCACGCCCTGCGCCAGCTGCCCGAGATACCGCTGAACAGCCTGCGCCAGTGGCTGACGGAGATGCGCGACCGGTACGAGAAGGCCGGCCTCGACCTCCAGCCCTACTACGGACAGGTGTACCAGCTCGCCGCCCACGTGGGCGAGGACGCCGATCCGGCCTACGAGTTGTGGGCGGCCCGTACCCGCACCCGGCTCAGCGACTGCGAGGCCTGTGAGATCTGCCAGCGCGCCCGGTACCACCTCAGGGAGGGCGACGACGAGCGGGCGCTGCGCGCCTGGGAGCCCGTCCTGGCCGGGAAGGCCTCCTGCCAGGAGGAGCCGGCCCGCTCCGCCTCCTACGCGCTGCTGCCCCTGCTGCGCACCGGCCGCGTCGACCGGGCCCGCGAACTGCACCTCTCCGGCTACCGCGCCTGCCGCCGCAACCCGTCGATGTCCGAGGAGGTCGGCCGGCACCTGGAGTTCTGCGCGCTGACCGGCAACGAGGCACGCGGCCTGGAACTGCTCGCCGAGAACCGGAACCTCCTCGCCGAGGTCGACTCCCCGCTGGACCAACTCGGCTTCCTCACCGGCGTGGAGGTCCTCCTCCAGCGCGTCGAGCAGCTCGGTCACGGCGAGCTGCCCGCCGCCGGGTACGCGGGCCGCACCTGGACGGTGGCCGGTCTGCGCGCCGAGGTGCGCCGCCGCGCCGACGACCTCGCGGCCCGCTTCGACGCCCGCAACGGGACGACCACCCACGCCGACCGCCGCAAGGCCCGCCTCGAACGTGCCCCGCTCCTGGAGTCGCTGGAACTGACCCTGCGCACCCGCGTCCTCGACGACGTGGGCCCGATCGCCGCGCCTCCCGTCCGCACGGCCGCCGCCGTCCCCGACTCCCTGCCCGAACTCATCATCCGGGCAAGGGAGTTGGAGCAGCAGGGCCACCCGGACGCCGTGGCCTGCTGGGCGCGGCTGCGCACCCTCGTCGCCGCCCGCGACTACACCCACCCCGACGACCCGGCCGTCGGCCCGCTCGTCCGGCTCCGCGCGGACCTGCTGACCGAGCGGGCGGACCGCGCCGGCCAAAGGGACGACTTCCCCGACGCCGCCGCCCTCCACGAGGAGGCCGCGGCCCTGTACGACACCGCCGACCAACCGGGCCACGCAACGCTCGCCCGAGCCTGCGCCCTGCTGGCCACCGCCCAGATCCCCGCGAAGGACACGGAGGACGACGGGAAGACGGCGGAAGCGGAGGCCGCGCAGGCCGCAGAGGGAGCTGCGGCGAAGGCTCCGGGGGAGGGCGCCGAAGGGGAGGCTTCCCCGCAGGGTGCCGATGGGGAGCCCCCGCAGAGTGCCGATGGCGTCGAGGCGCAGCTCGGCGCCTTGGGCGTCGCTCATGCCGCCATGGTCCGCCTGCATGAGGAGTACTCCGGTCTCGCCCCGTACCAGGAGGCCCGTCTGCTGCGGCTGCGCGCGACCGCGACCGCGCTCGGGCTGCGGCTGCAGACCTCGCGCAGCGACGAACATGTGGCGCCGGTGCGTGCCGAGGTGGATCTGCTGCACTCCTTCGCCACCCGGCACGACCTGGACGGGCAGATCTCCGGCGCCCTGCTGCTGCGGGCCAGCACCCACGCGATCTCCGGCGACCTCCCCGCCGCGGTCACCGAGCTCGACGCCCTCCTCGACCGGCTGAAGGCCCACGGCCCGGCCTGGCACCTGCCCCGCACGCTCGGGCTGCGCGGCCGGCTCCACTTCGGCCTCCGGGACCCGCAGACGGCGTACGACAACCTCAGCGAAGCTCTGCGACTGGCCGCCGAATGGCCGGCCGACGCGATCGACACCGCCCGTCTCCACGGCGATCTGGCCGAGGCCTGTATGCATCTGGGCCGCACCGACGAGGCACTGCGGCACATGACGCGCTCCGCCGAGCTCGACCTTCGCCGCGGCAGCCGGACGGACGCGTTCTGCACCTACGGCAACGCCGCCCGACTCGGCCTCGACCTGGGCCGCGTCGAGGACTGCATCGCCCTGCTCGACTCCCTTCTCGTCGAACCGGACATCGCGGCCGGAGAGGTGGACGACCGGCTGGTCGCCCAACTGCGCCTGACCCGCGCCCGGGCACTGTACGCGGGGGAGGACCTCAAAGCCGCCACGGCCGAGTTGGTGAACCTCGCCGCCGAGTCGGCCGACTGGGACGACGACCCGGGAAGCCACGCCATGATCGCCGCGGAGACCGCCATGCTCCTGGGCGAGTCCGGCGAGTTCGGCAGGGCCCGCGCAGCCGCCGACCAGGCACTCGCCGCCCACGCCCGGGACCCGCGCTACGAGCAGCTCAGCAGCTGTCTGCGGGAACTCGCCCGCCTCCAGACCCAGCAGCAGGGCTCCGACGGCCTGGCCGACGCGCTCGCCTTCCTCGCCGACGCGGGTCGGATCGCGGACGAGGCCCGCGCCGCCGGGTACGAGGCCCGCGGCCGCTCCCTGGACCCCGCCCTGGCATACGAACACGGGCGGGTGAACGCCTACGCGGGCGAGTACGAGGACGCCCTGGCCGCCCTGGACAAGGCCCAGGCCCTGCTCGGGGAGCCGGGGCGGGAGGACGACGCCGGCGAGTGGGCCGAGTGCGTCCGGCTCGCGGGCGCCGTGGAGGGTCTCTCCATGAAACGGCAGGCCTCCGCCCTCGCCCGCCTCGACGCGGCGATCGCCCACCTGGCCGCCGTGGGCCACACCGAGGCGGCCGCACCGCTGAAGTCCTTGGCGGCCCGACTGCGCGACGAGGAGTGACACGCCGGTGCCGGGGGGTACACCGCCCCGGCACCGCCGTACATCCCCTGCCCAGAAGTGCGCAGCCTGTCGGGAGGTGCCTCTCGTGCTAACGTTGGGCGTTTGCCGCGTCGTGCCGGTACCCATTGCCCGGGCCCGGCAGATGACCGCGTCCCTGCCGCGCCTTCCTCGGTTCGGTCCCTTCGGAGGAAGGCTCTCTGTGAGCGAAACAGCACGTGCCCACGCCCACGGACAGTCCGGGACGTTCGAGACATCCGGGACGTCCGAGACGTCCGAGACCTCGGGTGGCACCGTGGTTCCGCCCACACCCCCCTCCACCGCCCACTCTGCCCCCGCCCACCCCACCCCCGCCTCCTTCGCACAACTGGGGCTGCCGGCCGAGATCCTGCGGGTGCTCCGCGAGCGGGATGTCACCGTGCCCTTCCCCATCCAGGCCGCGGCACTGCCCACCGCGCTCGCCGGACGGGACGTCCTGGGGCGCGGTCGCACGGGCTCCGGCAAGACGCTCGCCTTCGGCCTGGGGATGCTCGCCCGGACGGCAGGGCGGCGCGCGCAGCCCAAGGAGCCGCTGGCCCTGGTGCTGGTGCCTACCAGGGAGCTGGCGCAGCAGGTGGGCGAGGCGCTCACCCCGTACGCCGAGGCGCTGCGGCTACGGCTCGCGACGGTGGTGGGCGGGGTGTCCGTCGGACGGCAGGCCGCCGCGCTCCGGGACGGCGCCGAGATCGTCGTCGCCACGCCGGGCCGGCTGCACGACCTCATCGAGCGCAAGGGGTGCCGTCTGGGCCAGGTGCGCATCACGGTCCTCGACGAGGCCGACCAGATGTGCGACATGGGGTTCCTGCCGCAGGTCACCGGGATTCTGGACCAGGTGCGTCCCGACGGGCAGCGGATGTTGTTCTCCGCCACCCTCGACCGCGACGTCGACCAGCTGGTGCGGGACTACCTGCGCGACCCCGCCGTGCACTCCGTGGACCCGTCGTCGAGCGCGGTCTCCGTGATCGAGCACCACGTCTTCGTCGTGCACGGCCCGGACCGGTACGCCGTGACCACGGAGATCGCCGCCCGAGACGGCCGTGCCCTGCTGTTCCTGGACACCAAGCACGGCGTCGACCTGCTCACCCGGCATCTGCGGGCCAATGGCGTGGCCGCCGCCGCGCTGCACAGCGGCAAGTCCCAGCCGCAACGCACCCGTACCCTGGCCCAGTTCAAGGACGGACAGGTCACCGCGCTGGTGGCGACGAACGTCGCCGCACGCGGCCTGCACGTCGACGACCTGGACCTCGTGGTCAAC
>Ga0182008_10002702_pt1 | contig 11012 bp, 13 predicted proteins | sample Sormic07211129_1_FD_120482 | JGI IMG/M metagenome (GOLD analysis project Ga0182008, IMG submission 120482) | Rhizosphere microbial communities from Sorghum bicolor, Mead, Nebraska, USA - 072115-129_1 metaG | ecosystem: Host-associated > Plants > Roots > Rhizosphere | place: USA: Nebraska...
CCGAGACGTAGTCGGACAGCTTGCAAGCGAGTTCCTCGATCTGCGCTTGCGCCGCGCTTCGTTCCGGGAGATCGGCCGCCTGTGTCTACAATTGGCCGATGCGCGGAATAAGGAACTCTGTCTCGAAAGGTGCTTCCATCTTGGCAGAGAACGACCCCCAGGTTATTTCGGGAGGGGCCAACATGGGGAGGATACACTCGCCAGCAGAATAGCTGGCGCGCAGAGCATTTTGCTTAAATCCGACCCACCGTCCCGGTCCGCCACGCCGATACCCGCATGGTCGAAAAGCACTATGGACATTGGCGCCGAGCTATGTTGCCGAAAAGGTGCGTGCGGCTTTTGATCGCCCGGATTGGTCGAACCTTCGACCGTAGTCGCGATCGGCAGCTCGCGTTAAATCTTCCTAGGTCCGGTATCTGCCCCAGCAGCGGATTTTGCTAGGGCGCTTGCCATTCCCATGCGCAAGACGGGCTTCATCGAACGGGCATTTCCGTGGGCTTATCAATCGACGAAGACGAGACCGTTCGCTCGGTCGGCAGCGTGATTGCCACCGTCGTCCCAACGTTCGGCTCACTGCGGACTTTCAACTCGCCGCCATGCAATTCAACCAGTGACCGGGTCAATGGAAGCCCAAGGCCGGTGCCTTCGTGGCGGCGAGTTAATCCGCCCTCGATCTGTCCGAACGGGGTCAGCGCGATCGCAATATCCGCCTCACTCATCCCGATACCGGTGTCAGAAACGATGATGCGTGCACCATTCGTTGGACGAAGGACCTCGATTGACAGAGATACTCTCCCTTGCGGCGGAGTGAATTTAATCGCGTTAGAGAGCAAATTGAGCAGGACTTGTCGCATCAGGCGCTCGTCAGCGCGGATAACGAGCTTCGGATCGACAGGACTTGCGTTTAGCTGAAGACCAGCTTTTTTGGCTGCTTGGCGCACCATGCGCAGACAGTCATTGATAAGCTCCTCAGCGGAAAAGTCGCTCTCCTGCAACGTGAGCTTTCCGTGTTCCACCTTTGAAAGCGCAAGTACGTCGTTGATGATCTGCAGGAGATGTTCACCCGCGCTATAAATGCATTCAGCGTATTCCGTGTACTTCGACGATGCATCCGGCCCGTAGACTCTGTCGCGAATGACTTCCGAAAAACCGAGGATGGCATTAAGCGGTGTCCGCAGCTCGTGGCTCATATGAGCCAGAAATTCACTCTTGGCCCGCGAAGCCTCCTCAGCACCTCGTTTGCTGCGGCGCAGCTCCTCTTCGGTTCGGCGCAGATCGGTAATGTCGCGGGCCACCCATAGGAGCAGTTCGTCCTCTCCGAGCCGAACAAGTTCGGCCGAAGCGGCGTAATGGCGCAGACCTTTCTCGGGATCGAGGGATTGGTGAGCGCTGGGGATATTGCGCGCCATGCCATCTATGCGAACCGCCTCGATGACCCGTTCACGCTCCGCGCCATCGTGCCAAAGCCCTAGTTCAGCGCCCGTGCGGCCGATCACGTCTTCGCGTTTGAGCTGACGTAGCTTCAGGAACGTGTCATTGACCTCGACAAGACGCCCATCGGCTACGGTACTCAGGATCATCACGTCGGGCGAGGAGTGGAACATCTTCGAGAAGAGCCGCTCGGATTGCTGCAGAGCCTCTTCGATGAGCTTTCGGTCGGTTATGTTGTTGGCAAACACCAGCGCCGCTGACTGACCCTCCCAGCGAATGTGTGATCCGACGGTCTCGACCCAGATCACCGACCCCTCTCGTCGCAACATTTGGAATTCGTGGCGAGTGGATGCGTGCTCGCCCGCTAGCCTTGCGCGCGTCGCCGTTCCTGCCATCGGGCGATCGTCTGGATGGACAAGTGAGATAATATCCGAAAGTTGTAGGAGCTCGTCAGTCGCATTAAAGCCCAGCATCGTCGCGTAGGCTCGATTCACGTAGAGATACCGCTTCGCTCTATAAATGCAGACCGGCTGAGCGGAATCTTCGATGGCATCTATGAGACTGCCGAGCTGACCACCGACATCGACCGCAGCGTATGGCTGCGGTTGAATGCGGACCGGCGCCAACGAATTGGTCTCGAAAGCCGAGGGACGCATATAGCTCCCTGTCCCTGATTGGCTAGGATGGATAACGTGGCTCTAGCCGATTCGATTTACGTATTCCCTCGCAAATGCGATGGGACAGCTCGATCCGGCGATGCAGTAACCGGTTCTCGGTTCGGCTGACATCTAGGCCCCTGTATCTCAGTATCGCGGTAAATCTGGTAACGAGTAGACCGCAGGCCGGGGATTCCGTTGCGGTCAAGATCCCGTTCCCAAGCTACAAACTCGTCGATGGAGATGTTGTAAAGCTGGCACACCTCTTCGATTGCCCAGCCGCCACGCACGGCTTCAATAACGGCCGCCTTCCACCGCACCGACCAGCGCTGCCCAGGCCGCGGCATTTCCGGTACTCGGTCTAGAGCGTCAATCACACCGTCCGCATCTGTCCCGTCGACCTGCATGTTTCCTCGTACCCGAGCAGCCGCCATAAGCGATGTTGGCGAAAGCCGTCAGAGCTCGCTCCGCCGAGGAGCGCGATCTCATCTGCCTCGCGTGTCGGCCGATACAGTGAATGAGATAATCTTGATAATTACTTCAACTTACGCTTAATTTTCGATTAGCTACGAGAAGGCCCCGCAAACGCGGCGGGCTCGCTCGTCGAAGACGATAATCGTGTGCGTCAACGAGTTGATGGGGCCCTCGTTGAGGGGGTGCAAGCGCATCTGACTACCGCGTGCCGCTGCGGGTGCTTGGTCTTAGCTATCGCGATCGCAACGTAGGGTGCGGAAGCGGTCGATTTATTCAGGAGTAACCATTTTTTTGTACGCTGGATTGACTATTGTCCATCCGATTCTCAATCAGCAAGAATGCCCAAAACCGAATTTATCGTGCCCGCTCGCGCTCAGGACGCGATCATGCTCTTTCGACGGTTGGGCGTCGATGTTACCGGGATGAGCCGCGAGGCCATCAAGGTTGCGCGCCGGGAGTTGCTGCATCGACATCATCCCGACCGAGGCGGCGACCTCAATACTGCACAGCTCATCAACACAGCCTATGATCTGATCAAAGATGGTGTATCACATGGCGCATTTTACGGCAGCGATTTAGCCGTTTACGAGGCTCACAAAACGCAGAACCCAGGGTGCCCGGAATGGGCCTGGGCCGGTTATTCAGGCGGCGTTCCGGATGCAACGATCTATCGAAACGACTTCTCCGATATCAATTTCGTCAAGAAGTCGTTATGGGAACTCTCCGGCCATTCCGGAACGGAGTACACGATCTGGGGTTCGGACGGCCAACGGTTTCATGGAATTTCTGCTTTCGGGTCACCTAAAATCTTTAGCTACATGACAACCGCAATGATTACCTGGCTATCAAAGCAGGGACATCAGTGCAGAGCGGTACTCGTTGGAACGGGAGTCACCAAGGAACTGTACATGACGTATGCCGAAGGGCGGTACCACACCGAAGATCCAGTCAGGATTGTGCATTCGTCGTTCAACTCAAATCCCGGAAATGACCCAAGCTTCGCGAACAAATTGGCGGAGGTTCTTGAACGCTCGAAAGCGTCCCACGGGTGACTGCAAAGCCAGAGCGGAGTGGGACAGCAACCCTTTAATAGGCTCAGTCACGCCTCGGGCCGATAGATGAACATCCGATTTTAGGACGCCCCCGCGTACCAATCACCGCTCTCTGTGATCAGAAAAACCGGACGCCCATGGCGGTGCCTCTGCGCCAAAGAACAGCGCAGTGGCGAGGTCCACCATTCCTGGGCTTGAGCACGAACTCTCTCGGGCATGCAAAGGCATCGGCCAGGATCAGCTTTGCTCCCATTTCCGAGATGTCGATGACTTGGCAAACCATCGTAGAGAGCCCCCTGTTGCAGACAATGAGCGCCGGCTGCAAGGCACGGCGCCGGGTATGCCGACGGCGATCCTCAGCGGTTTTCTCCGACTGATCTAGATCCAGAAAGCGGACACCCAATGCACCGCCTCTGCACCAAATTACCTCGCACTGGCGCGGTTCGCCGGTCAGGGACTTTAGCGCAAATTCACGCGGGCAGGACGCAACATCGGTTGGCAGGAGCTTCGCACCGACTTCCGAGATGTCGAGGATGTGACAGCCGACAGTTGAATGCCCATTGTTGAAAACAATAAGAGCTTTCTTCAGCACTCGTTGGCGGGAGCCGTCCCGGCGATCAGACTGCGGTGCTGCGTCAAGCATTTCGGGCCTGAGTCACTGCGCGATTACCGTGCCAAACGCGTGCTAGCGCGACGGGAATTTGCCGTCTGCCGGTGGGGATGAGATCGATACCGGATCGCGCGTGTTGGCGATCCCGCGCTTGAAGGGAAATATGCCCGGGCTGAATGTCGGTATCTGAGATTTTCCGCTTACCATTTCAACGGGCTTATGCTGATCTCAAAGTATTAACCTGCTCACGAACGGAGCGCGTCAATTCCACAGCCCGTTGATTTGCCGTCCGTTCATAGCCAACCGCAGCTTGGGCCCGGATAATGATGTCGGCCGTCCCCAAGTTCGGATCGGGAAAGAAGACGCTTCCGACGGAGAATTTCAGATCGACGGTGCCAAAATGCGTCGCGAGGGTCGGTTTGGCCCGGAGCGCGAGGATTCTCTTAATCACGACTGCAGCTCCATTGAAGCGGAAATACGGCAGCACCACGCCCAACTGATTCTTGCTCAGGCGAGCGATGAGGTCGCTGCTTCGCAGGCATTCCTTGATGCGGGATGCTAGGCCGGTGAACACCGGCTCAGTGACATGGGGTCCAAAAAGGTCAGTGACCGATTGCATATTGTCGATCGAGACGGCCAATAAGGCTGCCGATCGTGGGCGACCCTCGTTGCGGCGCCTGCAGGCCTCGATCGCCTTAATGAGAAGCACAAGACCCTTTTCCAGATCGAGCACACATGCCGCGGCATCATCATTCGATATGCTGATCAGCTCGGACCGGGGGTCAAATTCCATGCATCACCTCTAATGATCGGCAGCAATCTAGCAACAATGGATTAAAATTTTATGTGTGGTAATCCGCGTCTGGTGGATCAACGCTCGGGGAGGATCGCTTGCGGTGGTACTGCACAGGGTTCATACAATCTTGGTGAAAACCGCCGTAAGCTTCGTGGATGCCCCTCACCGCCACTCTCGATGCGGCAAATACCCTGTCGCCAATCACCGATGCTCGCCTGATGGCGGCGTTCGAATACTGGGTGCTCCAATCGATCGACGGGCGGCTGCCTCGACGCCGCGACATTGATCCGGTCGATATCCCGAAGCTTCTCCCGATCCTGATGCTCGTCGAAGTGCTGCCACCGGGCCGTTATCGCTATCGCCTGATCGGGACTGAGAATGCCGATGCGTTTGGCATGAACGCAACAGGCCGATATCTCGATGAGGTATTGCCTGGGCCGGAGTACAAGACCCATGTCCTGGCCCTCTATGACGAATGCGTGCGCCTACATCGCGCCCTCTTTTCCGAATGTCTGTTCATCTCGCCCCAGCATCGGGGACCGGAGCGCCATATCAAGGTCTTATTCATGCCGTTGTCCGACGACGGCGAACGGGTGAACCAGATCTTGGTGGCACAGGTATTTCTGCACATCGACCACGATATGCGGCGACGGCACTTTCTCGAGCCTCGGCCATTTAAGGAGATCGTGCACGTCCTATTGTGATTGCGCCGTGGCTCGCATTGCGAGGTGAACGCCGCTCGCAGTTGCGTGCGAAGATCCGTTCCGGGCGACCCGCAAAAACTCGAGGCGGCTAGGCAGAAACCGCTCGCCCGCTAGACGCCAAGGCGACTGCGGCTCGGACTTGGCCGTTGAGGTAGCGGACCGTCACGATGACGTAGTGACGCCATGCGGCGACCAGCATCGGGTCCCAGAACGGGATGGCGTGGTACTTCTTTTTGATCAGTGCCTCGAATACTTCATCCGCTTTCCCATCCAACGCGATCGCCGGGTTGGCGGCAGGGTCTATGTAAACTTCGTCAAAATCATATCTGCCGGCGCAGATCAGCTCGGCCAACTCGTGAGCCGGGAGTGGCCGTTCAACCAACTCATGCTTGAAGCGATGCCGCGCGCGCATGTAGCGGAACAGGACATAGCCGATCTTCGCGGCTTTCTCCGCATCAAGCTTCAGCATCGGGCACCTCAGCGTGGAATTCGAAACATACAGCGGCCATATTAATGTGCGGTTATAATGGTGCGGGCACCGGGCAGGCTCCGCTGCGGCCCATCCATCTACCCGACCGAACAGGATGTCGGGCAGGGTTGCGTCGGCAAATTGAAGGTCGGCTTAGGGGCAAAACCGGAAGCTGACGAAGTCTGAAGCGAACTTCCGCTCAGCACACCGTAAGCGGTCGTCCCCCTGAACAACTGGTCCTTCGTCGACACCGCCGGCTTTTGGTCGCGACTCGGTCTGACGCCTGGCTCCAAATTTTGGTGCAGGCGCGATTTGCCGATGCAAAGACTCCGTGCGGAGCCGTCGGGAATAGATGGCGCTGATCGCGGCTACCGTACCCCGTCGACGAATGTCGTCGGGTAAAGGCTTACGGTAGTCGCGTTGTTTAACAACCAGCCTCGCGCGTGGCATCACGCAGCGTGACAGGTATGAAGGGGACCGAGTTCCCCAACGGGCAGCCATTAATGGCGGGGTAGGTCAAGGAACCTTCTCGGGGTCCGGGGCTGCTCTATCCAGGGCATTCGAGCCGAGCCGGTGGACCCGGGGCGCACCAAGCGATCGCCGTAAGTGGTGGGTGGGTCAGTAGGAACCTTCGCTCGATCCCGACCCGGCCTATCTGGCCCACGATCAAGACCCCGCGCGGAGTCTTTTCCTAACTGCGCGAGTCGAGGCGCGGTAGTGTACGGAGCGAACGCCTTCAGCGCTTCAGCAAGCGGCTGATCTACAGTACCGCCGAACCTCACCCGCGGCAGGCTCGCTACAACTCGGCCGAGGTGGAGTGACCGCTCACCTCCCTCGCGCGTTACAGCGCTCCCTAAAGCCCCCACCATGCAAAGAAGTTCATGGTTAATACGGCTATCCTGTACGGGTGCCGCTACAGTCACTGGGTGATTTTGTCTACAGGATACTGTACAGCGGCAAGAACACCGGCAGGAACGTGCTTGCGAAAGTAAAGGGTAACGAGTATGACGTTTGCTATAATTCTGATTTAAGGCAGCACATGCTATCGGACGAAATGCGCCAAGTGGCCAGGGATGCCGGGCTGAGTATTGTCCCTTACCAAAGTGATTTAGGCTTTACGGCCGTTCGCGAGAATGAGAACCGATGCTTTGTCTTCGTACTGAACACGGGCGAATGGATGATCTATGGAGCGGTCGACGTGATTTTGAAGGCGAGCGGTAGTGGCCCTGCATCCTTTGCTGCGGCGCTGCGCCGATGCTTCGACGTTCCCGTTGAGATCGTGCCCAATGCCGCGGCGTAACGCAGCTATGAGCTGGCCCCCCTTGTCCAGTGCTCAACCAACTTTAGGAAATCGATTACATTGAATGGCTTAGAAACGTAAGCATCGCATCCGCTCGCGAGTATTCTCGCCTCATCGCCAGACATGGCAAACGCAGTTACCGCAATAATGGGGATGGCGCGCGTTTCCTGGTCGCTCTTGAGCCGTCGAGTAGCTTCCATTCCAGAAATATCAGGAAGTTGAACGTCCATTAGGATCAAAGCGGGCTTGTATTGTCGGGCCAGTTCAAGTGCCGGCTCCCCCAAGCGCGTTGCAATCACTGTATATCCCCTGAACTCAAGCAGATCGTTCAGCAGCTTCAGATTAAGCTCGTTATCCTCGACAACAAGGACCGTCTTTGGCGCAGCTTCCGGCGGATCGCCAACCATCAATGAATTTCTTCGGCAGGAGAACGGCAGCGAATGCCGCCGGATGGGAAACGACAGTTGAGCGTTTCATAAGGTATCCAGTATTTTCAACGAAATTTATCTTTAAGCGGCCCATTGCAATCGCGCGTCTCCTGTGGTCGTAGTCTCGTAGCGGGCGAGTTACCCCAACTGATCGACACGACAGCCTTGCCGCGCGGATCCCATTCCCGGCAACGCAGACGCGTTTCTGATTCGAGGCATGAGGCGGGGATGTTTGCGGCCCGACTTCCTAAAATGCTCCTGAGAGTAGTCGCTCCTCGGGATTAGTAGCAGCGGCCATCCGTTGTCACTGTTCCATTGGACAGCGGCTATTTAACTTTCAGCTAAACGAATGTGGAGTAAAGCACGCGCATGTTGTACGTGGTCGAAATTCACCGTGAGCCCGAACAGCTCTCTGCAATCATGGCGCGTATTAGAGAATGGCTGGACGCGCAGCGTTTTGAACCCGATGCCTTCCGCTGCGCCACGGAGGACGAGCGCGTCACATGCCGCTTGGAATTCAAGGTCGAGAGCGAGGCCATAGCCTGTGCGGAAGCATTTGGTGGAGAGCTGAGGCACGGTAGGGGATAACCGGGTCCAATAGCGATCGTATATAGCGGGTCAGATCCTCAGCGCGCGAAACTGCGCTTAAACTCTCTAGCCGCACGGTCCTCGGCAAAGACCATTCGAACCAGTACGCCCTCTGTCTTCTTGCTGATCTCGAAACTCACAGGCACATAGTCGTTGTGGTCGAGCCACACTCGCAACTCGCCCATCGCATCGGCCAACTTCATTTGGAGATGTACTTCAACCTCGTACATGGCCAGCCGGTACTCCGGGGAATGCTCCTTTTTCAATTCACAAACGCCAGATTGCCTTGGTTTGGTCCCTAGTCAGCGTTCGCACCACTGACGGCATAATCCGCATCCCGCGCGCCGCATATGGATCGCGGAGCAAGCCAGAACGTCGCAGGACCCATCAAAATCGAATCGTCAATATCGTCAAATCGGCGTGTGGCGCGGATCCAAGCCATGCCCCGATCAGCCGAGTAGTTTTGCACGACACTCTCCACCTCTTAGTCAACGACAGTGCTAGCGCCCCTGCCCGGTCACGACAAAATCGGCATCCCGTGAGCAACATTCGGTACAGCGCAACGCCCGCGCGCAACCCGGAATGGGCATGCCCGAGTCGTGCTGCGCCTCCTGAAGGCCAGATCGGGCCCGGTGATCGGTGTGTTAGTCAGCGGATCAATGGGACGTGCCGCCCGGCGGCGGAACGATAGTTGGCACGGGGGCGGCTCGGATTAACCCTTGCTTTGCCGCTGAGTCGATAATCTGCGCGAGCAGGTCTCGCAATTCGACTGCGCCTGGCAAAGCAAGCACCAATCTTAGCGGAAACGACTCTTGTGGGTGGGGCCGTGGGTTTGGTGTGATCCGCGGTTACGGAGCCAAAGGTCATGTGTAAGTTCGTGCCAACTAACGAAATCCCGATACAGAAGTCCGAAAAGGCATCCTTAACAGTTACGTCTTCCACCAATGGCGGCGGCTGCTGGGTTGCGCTCTGTACCATGATGGATGTCCTCGTTGTTTCTGGAAAGTAAAAAGGTCTGGCGATGGTCTCCTAATCGCGAGCGGCCGGTTCTCATATCCGACTAGCGTCGCTCGGCTGAGCTTCGCTGACCGCGCGTCCTACGAAGCTTGCGGTAGTAGGTTACTACGATGATCGCGGTCACAATCAGGACGGCAAAGATCACGGCTTTCGTCCAAGTCATTCGTCGCGATCTCGCCTCGCGATCTCGGTAGTTTACTCCAGCCCGAAGCTCGTTCTGACGGCCGCACGATCTCGAAGCCGGCCCGCCCGCTGCGGCGCTTCCGGCCGGGTCCCGACTCAACGCATGGCGGCTAGCGCCATGCCTGCCCTAGGACAGCAATGGCGACCGCGCTTCCTCCGCAACTGCCCGATCATCAAACTCGACCGCCAGCTCAAAAAGCCGGCGCGCCACTTCGGTGTCCAAAATCCCGCTGGCTAGACGGCGGCACCGGGCGGCTTGGACTGCCCCCAAACCGCACAGGTGCTTCGCGAAGGGATGGGCGGACGGGCGGCGCGTCAGGAATTGTAATTTTATGTAAGCGCTACAGGAGGCCACTCAGCCGACACCTGATCGGGCGCTGGATCGGCGGGATGCCGACCGCGTGCTTCTGATGCTTCGTGTCCGGCTGGCGATAGCGACTCTACAAGCGCCGCCGAGCGGGCCGTTGCACTAATACGAGCCGCAGCAACACATCTCGGGGCTTTTGCGCCAGGGACGCGGCTGCTGCGCTGTACGGAATGCGGCGCGCTGGATGTAAATTTGGTCGGGTCGGGGTAGCGGCGTGCGGCTTAGATCGCCAGCGAGGTGCTGTCTGTGTAGTCGGCAGTTCCAAATACGATACGCCTCGACATGGGGTGGGTCTCTGGCCTGTTGGTCAAGACGCCGATGCGGGCAAGATGATGCCGTGCACTATTGCCGCGTAGTGAAGACCGGCAGCGCTCAGGACTAGGCTGTGCCAGATGGCATTGTGGAAAGGAAGCCGGCGCCAATGATGGACGCAGGCGCCAATCGTGTAGAGCATCCCTCCCGACAAAAGAAGAATGAGGCTGGGTCTATCCAGGGCGGCTACCAAGGGCTGCATGAACATGATAACGGCCCAGCCCATGACCAAATAGACCGCGGTTGAACCCAACTCATATCGTCGTGGGGAGGCCAATTTGATTGCCACGCCCGCTGATGCAGCGAGCCACATCGAGCCGGTCATCCAAACTCCCGACCACCCTCTCAAAATACAAACCGTGAAGGGGGTATAGGTGCCGGCGATCATCACGAAAATCGCAGCATGATCCAGGCGGCGTAAAAGATCGCGCCGGTCGGAGGAGCGTCGGAGATGGTATACGGCCGAACAGATCAGCATCGCCATTAAACCGACGCTGTAGGCGAGAACCGAATAGAAAACTGCCGGGTTTGTCGATCTTGCAGCCAGCACGAGCAATGCCGGCGCGCTGATTATACCGACGGTCATTCCAATGAGATGAACCGCTAAATCGGCCTCTATTTCGTC
>Ga0182008_10002704_pt1 | contig 11011 bp, 6 predicted proteins | sample Sormic07211129_1_FD_120482 | JGI IMG/M metagenome (GOLD analysis project Ga0182008, IMG submission 120482) | Rhizosphere microbial communities from Sorghum bicolor, Mead, Nebraska, USA - 072115-129_1 metaG | ecosystem: Host-associated > Plants > Roots > Rhizosphere | place: USA: Nebraska...
CCGCGTCCCGCCAGGCGCTGCAAGTTCTGGCTATTGCGCACAGGTGACGCAGAGCGTCACGGGCTGCATGCCCACGCGGGAGCGTGGGAACGATCTTGGACCGAGTTGATCGTTCCCCCGCTCTGTGTGGGAATGCCGCCTGGGACGCTCCGCGTCCCGCCAGGCGCTGCAAGTTCTGGCTATTACGCACAGGTGACGCGGAGCGTCACGTGCTGCATGCCCACGCGGGAGCGTGGGAACGATCTTGGACCGAGTTGATCGTCCCCACGCTCTGCGTGGGAATGCCGCCAGGGACGCTCCGCGTCCCGCCAGGCGCTGCAAGTTCTGGCTATTGCGCACAGGCGACGCAGAGCGTCACGGGCTGCATGCCCACGCGGGAGCGTGGGAACGAGCTTGGACCGGGTGATCGTTCCCACGCTCTGCGTGGGAATGCCGCCTGGGACGCTCCGCGTCCCGCCAGGCGCTGCAAGTTTGGCTATTGCGCACAGGTGACGCAGAGCGTCACGGGCTGCGTGACCACGCGGGAGCGTGGGAATGATCTTGAAAAGCACTGGCTTCGAAGCTGACGCCAGGATCTCCATTTATCTTGAGATTTTCACAAAGCCGGGCTTTAGGCCGAACACCTCCACCCCTTGCGCCGTCGACTGCCCGGTGGTCACCTTCACCCGCTCCACCGGTTTATCCATCGCCTCGCGGTACGCCACCGTCATGTCCGGCTCAATCGCCTGGCTGGGAATCACGATCGCCTGGGCATTGTTGTAAGTGACGATGGTCAGCCGCGCACTCATCCCCAACCGCACCCGCTGCAGCTGCTCTGGGGTGAGTTTGGGAATCGACAATGTCACCGCAAACTGCGCGCTGCCTTGACTGTCGCTGGCGATGGCCAAGCCGCTGACCACGCTGACGGAACCCTTCAGTCGTTCGCCATCAAAACCATCGCCCATGACTTCCACCGCCTGGCCCTGATGCAATTGGTTGATGTCCAGCTCCGAAACCTTGGCGACGATTTTCAGTCGCTCGATATTGGCCAGCCCAAACAACACCTGGCCCTGGCTGACCTTGCTGCCGGCCTGGATAGGCACGTTGTTAGTGGCGCCGCCCTGGGGGGAATTATTACCGGGCGCGGGCACCACGATGCCGGAAAACGGCGCCTTGACTTCCTGGCCTTCGAGCAACGTGCGCAGGGCCTCATATTTCACCGTGGCGTTGGTCAGCTCCATGTCGGCGATCTGGCGGTACTCGCCCTTGCCCTGATCAAGCGCCTGCTGCAGTTCACTGCGTGCGGAGGCGAGGTCCAACTGCTGCTGCTGGGCCTGTTGGCGCAGGTCGTCCAGCTCATTACGCGGGATGATGCCGCGCTTGAACAGGTTTTCGCTCTCGGTGAGTTTGCGCTGAGTGTTGCCGGCGCTCATCTCGGCGGTGCGCAGGCTGCGGCGCGCACGGCTGACCGCCGGGCTGCTGTCCCAGTCCAGCATTTCCTGGACGGTGCGCCGGGCCTTGAGTTGGGCGGAGAGGGCGTCGCGCAATTGCACTTCCAGGGTGGCCGGGTCCATGCGCAGCAGCACCTGGCCGGCCTCGACCCGCTGGCCTTGCTCGACCAGATTGGCCTGCACGTTGCCGTCGAAGGGCGCGGCGAGGATGAGCGTGGTATCGGGCTCGATCTTGCCCACCAGGCCGATCTGGTGCACCAGCGCATCCGGCTTGATCGGCAACCATTGTTCGGCGGTATCGGTGGGGGCGGACGCCGGGCTGCGCAGGGCCAGTCCCGCAGCGCCCAATAACAGGATCAGCAGCCCACCCAACAGGCGTTTTCGATTAGTAGTCATTGAGGGCGATTTCCCAACTTTCCAGCGTCATGCCCAGGGTCAGATCGAGCTGGGTCTGGGCGTTCAGATAAGCAATCAGCGCATTGAGCTGCGCGTTTTCGGCGTTGCGCAGGTCGGTCTCGAAGCTCAACACCTGGAAGTTGGTGGATCGGCCGGCGCTGAGTTTTTCCCGTTCGATCTCGATCTTGCGCCGCGACAACTCGACGGCGCGCTGGGCGATCTCATACTGGCGCCAGCGTGTGCCGAGGTCACGCACGACGTCATTGACGCTGCGCTCCAGTTCCTGGCGGGCGTCAGTGATGCGCACCTGCTGGTCCTCCACGTTCACCCGCGCACGCACCTCGGCCTGGCGCGTGCTGATATCACCGATGGGAATCTGCACCTGCACCCCGGCGTAGCTGTCCCAGGTGCGGTTGTTGCTGCTGCCGGCGTCGTTATTGTAGGTGTCGCGTATCTGGTTCGCGCCGGCGACCAGGTCCACTTGCCAGCGCCCGGAGTCCTTGGCGATCACCAAGTTGAGGTCGGCCTGCTGGCTGCCGAGCAGGGCGGCGAGGTATTCCGGTTGCTGGGTCTGCGCCAGGTTGAAGGCCTGGCGCTGGTCGATCTGCATCGGCCTGGCCTCCAGGGCTTCGGTGGCGCGAATCGGCGTGGACAGGTCCAGGGCCAGCAGGCGCAGCAGCGCCAGGCGGTTGGTGTCCAGTTGATTCTGCGCTTCTTCGACGCCCAATTGCTGGGTGGCGATATCGGCTTCGGTCTGCACGATTTCGAACTCGGCCATGCGCCCGGCGCTGATCAATGCCTTGTTCACTTCCAGCAATGTGCCGGAGCGCTTGAGGGCGTCCTGCACGATGCTCAGTTGCTCCTGGGCGCGCAGCAGTTCGCGGTAGGTGGCGATGATCTGGCTGATGGTCTGCGCCACGGTCGCCTTGAGGTTCAGGCGGTTGGCCTGTTCCGACAGGCGCGACAGGCGCAGTGGTGCGGTGGTGGCATCCCAGCCGGCGCCGCGCATCAGCGGCTGGATGATCGCCAGGTCCAGGCCATCGCTGCGGTAGCGTCCGGCGCGGTCGGCGTTGTTCAGTTGCTGGGTCCAGGCCATGCTCAGGCGCGTGCCGTATTCGCCGAGCAGGCTGGTGGACGGCGCCACATTGGCGTTGCGCGCGTTATCCACCGATCCGCGGCTGCTGCGGTAATAACTGTTGAGGGTGAGCTTGGGGTTGAACACATCCTCGGCGACCCGCAGGTCGAACTTCTGCGCCACCCGCTGCAGGTACGCGCTGCGGATCGCCGGGTTGTTGCGCAGGCCCAGGTACACCGCGTCGCCCAGGGTCAGGCTGGTCACCTGTGCATTCAGCGATACCCCTCGGTCATAGCCGCTGCGGGTGGTGCTCGGCGCCGAGGGTTTGATGACCACATCCGCCGCCACGCCGGGCAGGCTCACCAAAGCGAGCCACAGCAGCCATTTACTCATCGCGCAGCGCCTCCACCGGTTGCAACCGCGAGGCCGAGACCGCCGGGTAGATGCCGAAGAACAAACCCACCAGCAAGGTGCTGCCCACCCCCAGCGGCAGGGCGGCGGCGGCCAGGGCGAAGGTCCAGCCTGAGAGCCAGGTGTAGAGCCACGCAGCCGTCATGCCGAGCACCGCGCCGCACAGGGCGCCGACGGCGGTGAGGGTGACCGCTTCAAGTAAAAACAGGTTGCGGATGTCTCGCTGCCGGGCGCCCAGCGCCATGCGAATGCCGATTTCGCGGCGCCGCTCCGAGACGTTCATCAGCATCACGTTCATCACCCCCACGCCACCCCCCACCAGAGAGATTGCGCCCAGGGCCAACAGCAGGTACGCGAACGTGCGGCTCTGGCGGGTCATGCCATCAATCATCTGCTGGGGTACCTGAATGTCGACATCATGGTCGACGAGCTGCGGTGTCAGGGCCGCTGCGGTATCGCGGGCGATGCGCTCCATGTCTTCGCCGGGCGCCGCGCGGATGATCACGTTGCCGACCTGCGGAGCAGCGTAGATGCGGCGCATGCCTTCGGCGGGCATGAACAGCGATTCGTTGGCCTGCACCGGCATCAGCATCGCGCGCGGTTGCCGGTGCAGCAGACCCACCACCAGGAACAGGTAATCGTTGATGCGCACGCGGTCGCCCAGTTGCAGCGGATCGCCCGGCGCACTGAGGGCCTGGGCGATGTCGGCGCCGATCACGGCATAGGTTTCGTTGACGTCGAACCCGGACAGAAAGCGCCCCTGCTGCAACGCCAGGCGCATGGCCTGCTCGATGCCTGGGGTGCTGCCGACCAGATTGGCGTTGACGCTGCGCCCGTGGAACACGATGGGGCCGCTGAACAGGCTGAGCGCGCCGATGTGGGCGATGCCCGGAACGGCCCGGCGCACGGCGTCCAGGTCCAGGCGCGTGCGCATCGGCACGTTGCTGGCACCCTTGGGGGGGAACTGCGCCACCAGGGTGTCGGTGCCCATGTCCTTGAAGATCATCGCCGCATCTACCGAGGCGTTGTGGCCGATATTGATCAGCGCCACGACCGATGAACTGCCGATCACAATGCCCAGCAGGGCGAGGATCGAGCGCTTGCCCAGGGTGCGCAGGCTGACGAAGGCTTCATGCAACAGTTGGCTGAGGCTTTGCTCGACCCGCAGGCTCATGGGCGCGGGGCCTCGTGCACCACGCCGTTGCGCACCAGGATCCTGCGTTCCAGGCGTTCGGCGATGTGCGGGTCGTGGGTGACGATGATCAGCGTCACCTGTTGCTCGCGATTGAGCGCCAGCAGCAGGTCCATGATGTCCTGGGCGGTGCTGCTGTCGAGGTTGCCGGTGGGTTCGTCGGCGAGGATCACCGACGGGTTGCCGACCAACGCACGGGCGATGGCCACGCGTTGGCGCTGGCCGCCGGAGAGGTCGGCGGGACGATGATGGGCGCGTTCGCCCAGGCCCACCTGATCGAGCATGCGCAGCGCCTGTTCCACCGAGTCGTGGCGCGACACGCCGCGATAGCTCAGGGGCAGGGCGACGTTATCCAGCGCGCTGAGGCGCGGCAGCAGGTTGAAACTCTGGAACACGAAACCGATCTGGCGGTTGCGGATCGCGGCCAACTCGTCGGGGCTGGCGCTGAAAATATCGTGGCCGGCGAAGTGGTACTGGCCGCAGTTGGGCAGGTCCAGCAAGCCGAGAATATTGAGCAGGGTACTTTTGCCGGAGCCGGACGCGCCGAGAATGCCGCAGCTGTCGCCGCGATCGATGGACAGGCACACGTCGTTGAGAATCGACAGCGCCTGCCCGGCCAGTTGATAGCGTTTGCCGATGCCTTGCAGGGAAATCAACCCAGGGCGGGCGTGGATGTCGGTCATGGTCGCGGCGCCTTCAGTCTCGCCGCTGTCGTCATTCCCCTGGTAAAGCGTTGAAACAAGTTCGGGAGCCAACGGTACGCGTCACGGACTGGTTTTATTTCTTGTTTTTAAAATATTGTTTGAATACTAACCGCGTTCCCTGCGCTTCGCCAGCCGCGATGGGAGAGCGTTTTTACCCTTTGAAATGATTGTTTTCGCCGGCGTCCATGCGTGGACGAAATACCGGTATCCAACGGCAAGCGGCCGTGCAGCAAGGCTTTGACCTCTATCGTGGTGCTTCACTACTTGCTTTCGCAGGGCCGCCCCGGTATAAAAAATCAAATTATTTTTTAAAACAATATTTCCGTGAGATCCCCATGGTCGCGAAGAAACTCAGCGCTCCAAACGTTACCAAGACTCGCTTGCTGGATGCGACAGAGGCTCTCTTCATCAAGTACGGATACGACGCGGTTTTGTTGCGGCAGATTACCGAGCGCGCCCAAGTCAACCTGGCGGCCGTGAACTATCACTTCGGGGACAAGGACTCCCTGATGAAGACCCTGTTGATGCAACGCCTGGAGCCCCTCAACGAACAGCGCCTGGAACTGCTGGCGCGCTGCGAAGCCGAGTCCGATGGCCCGCTCGATTGCGACACGCTGCTGGGTGTGTTGTTCGCCCCGGCCATGGGCCTGGAGCGCAGCGACCCGGCAAGTGGGGAAGGGCGCTCATTTATTCGTTTCCTTGGGCGCGTCTACAGCGATACGTCGCCATTTATCCAGGAATACCTCAAGGTGCATTACCAGCCGGTATTCCAGCGCTTCTTCGAAGCCTTCGCCCTGGCCTTGCCGGATCTGCCGCGCAACGAACTGGGGGTGCGCCTGCAATTTGCCCTCAAGGCGATCTCCGGGGTGATGGCCGGCACCGAGCTGCGACTGCTGATGAACTCCATGAGTCTCGGCCGCCCGGCGACGGATGCAGAAGTGATGGCCAAGCTGATTACGCTGGTCTCGGCCGCCATTCGCGTGCCGCAACAAAGCCCGGAGGCGCAAACCGCGTTGGCGAAGGTGCTGGATACCCAGCGGGCCATTCGTGAACAGGCAAGTGCCCCCGCCCTGAAAGCCTCGCGTTGACCACCCGGATTTCTCCAGACAAAAAAAAGCCCGCTGGGGCGGCGGGCTTGATATGCAGCATTTGTAACGGATGAGGCTTCACACTACGGCTGGGGATGTGAATAAAACGTGAAAAAAATGTAAGCATTCGTGTAAATGCGCATGCTACGGGTTGATGGCACTTTGCCTAGAAAGCGGAGGGTATTTAACCGTTCGTCGTCACTGTCAATTCTGACAGGTAGACGCTCTTCTGGATCGGTTGTTTGATCAAGTCTCGCGCATGCCCTGACCGCATGCGGTTCATCGAGGAGCTCAATCATGTCGAACGACACCGTTTCCGCTGGACCCACCTCTGCAGATCCACCCCTTAGCCCGTCCGGGGTGAGACTGCAACCCGTACGGCGTGAACCTCCCGTGCCAAAGGAATCACCTACGCGTCCAGGCGTGACGATTATCGAAGACCTGGACTCACCCTACACATCCCCTCGCAGGGTTAGGCCTGTGGCCGGCGCCGCGTATGGCCTGGGTATAGTTCATGTTGTAGAGGGGGTGAATTTCGTATTTGAACGCTGGGCGCGTCTCAGTGAGGGCGATGAGTATCGCATTTGGATGAATGGCGTACTGTTTGCGTCAAAACGCATAGCGCGGGATGATCTGACAAGGCAGCGTTTTTTTTATAATATTCCCCGCCCCCAGATACCGTTGGGTTTTATACCTGATGTATATGGAGAAGTAATCAGAGTGGGCTCGGTCATACCGAGCACCTCTCCCCCTCAAATTGTTTTTATCAAGGACACCCGGCCAGGTGGGGTCGATGACCGTCCTCACGAACCCTGGCACTCAAAATTGATCTTGACGCTGTCAGCCACGTTAATCGGCGCCAATACGCCTGTCGTAGCAAAGATCAAAGCCTGGGATAACATGCGGGTCAACGATCTGGTGATGTTCTATTGGGGGGGCACCCGTTACGACGTGCCACCTATCACACAGGATCAGGTGGGGCAGGATTTGGAGTTTCAGATCGATCCGGATTTCCTGGCATTGGTCGGCAGCGGTCACTATGTTGTGCAGTTCTACCTGTATGACGAGGTACGTAATCGCTCTGGAGAGGAGCAGCCTTGGTCGAAACTGGTGCAAGTGAACGTAGATCTGGATCTACATTTCCTGCCAAAACCAACGGTCATTCAGAATTTTCTGGAGATAACTTCCGCGATAGAAGGCGACATAGTGCATTTGAAGCCTGTGACTGTGGAAGTGGAAGTCAGGCGTGGGGGCCAGTTCGTCGTCGGCGATCATATTCGTCTGATAATAGAAGGCGAGACTGCTGACGGGGTACATGTCTATCAGACTCTACGACAACGCGTTGACAGAATCCCTAAATATTATCTATTTTCTGTCCGTAATGAGTGGATCAGGTCGCTTGTCCAATCAACCGTGACGTTTTCTTATGTGCGGGAACGCGATGGAGAGGATGATCTGCCCTCCGAAAACAATAACGTCGGGGTTTACGGAACCCGTTTTCAATTGCCCCGCCCAAGTGTTCTGCAAGCCGTTGGCCCCTTTATTCCACCGGATCTTGCATTTATGACGGCTGCAATGCCGGATTACCAACCACCTGGTACCTTGAGCGATCTGCTGAAGGTCGTCCTCAGTGGCAAGTACATTGACGGTTCCGTCGAGTCGGTCGAGTCGGAACGGTTCGCGGGTAATCACCCACGCTTCCGAGATTTCCGCAATAGCGAGTACATGCGTCTGGACGGCTTGGACGAGACTAACGTCCATTACTTCGTGACTGACGTGAACGGTGTGCGGGAGTCGGAGCGTGCCTGGGTGCAGATCGGCCGTCCGCCCAGGACGCTATTGCCACCCTTCATTCAGGAGGCGATCAATGGCAACGTGGATCTAGTCGATGTAGGTACCTACGGCACCCTGGAGTTGTTTGCGGAGTTCGAGGCTGGTGACAAACTGACCGTCCAATACACGGGGTCCCTCACGGGCAACCATTGGTTTGACTACGATTTGTTTTTTAACGCTAGTAATTTGGTGTTGGACATCCCCAAGGACCTTTTCAGCGGCAATCTGGATGGCACGCTCACCGTCAGTTACTGGATTGACCGCTTCGACGTATTTGAGTTTTCTGAAGAGCTGGTGGTGACCGTTGGGACCAAATTGGGCAGGTTATATTTGCCTCAAGTGCTGGAAGCCACCACAGAACCTGATGAGCTTGCCCCAGCAGATGTATGGCCACGGGGCGCGACTGTTCGGGTCAGGTATGATTTCATAAAACGCACTGATCAGGTCGAAGTTCAGTGGGAAGGGCTTGGAGGGCTAGGCAGCCATTTTGAAGTCAAGCAAGACCAGAGTGGCGACTACATCGATTTTACGATTCCGACCGAGGTGATTGGTTTTAACATTCACCCCCTCGGGCGTGATATCGACGTCTCGTTTAATGTCATTCGTAACGGCCATTCGACCCCATCCGAAAAGTTGACCCTGCGTTTGCTTACGCTGCACAGTCCGCCCAGCCCAGTGATCGACAGCATCGGCGACAGCGCAGTGCTGGAGATCCCTCTGCTTTCCAACTTGGACAGGACGCGCGTGCAGCCCTGGATGTATGCGCACGTGGACCAGCGTATGTGGTTGAGTTATGAAGGCACCTTCCACATTGACGACGAGCATTTTGAACACGAGGATCTTCGGGCACGCATTGTGAATGCCACAGAAGTGATGACCGGTATCGCAAGTTTTACCCCGGTGTCGCAGCTTCGCGAACTCAAAGACTGGTCGCCATTGTTTATCCGTTTCTGGGTGACGTTCAATAACAGCAACGATATCAACGATGCGGTGTTGTTTGATGTCAGGCATCACATGATTCAGAGGGAAGTCAACGTCTTTCCGCATCCTGAAATCAATCTGTCCACGCCTGCGGAAGGCGAAGTCGTGTCGATTGAACCGCTTGTGTCGAAAGACAATTGCCAGGTTGTAGTACGTTATCCGAACATGAACCTCAACGGCGTGGACAGGATTAAGCTTGATTGGATACATCCGAATCCACATGTCGAACTTCCGGATTTGCCACCCCAGGATGGGCTGGATGGCGGTGAGGTCAGGTTCCACATCAGCAATGAATTTCTCGGCACCAGTGCTGGCCGCACAATCAACCTGCATTACTCCGTAGTGCTAGGCAGGGGTGGGGCAGGGAATTCCGAGCTGCAGACGGTCGAAGTCAAAGACATTCAGCCCGCCGACTTGCCGAGGGTGTTGATCAACAACGTGGCCAATGGCGGCAGCTTCAATCCGCCGGATCTGCCGGGCGATCCCATTGCGGCTTGCCCTAAGTGGGAACTGAGCGTTACGGGGCAGCGTGTCTGGATGAGAGTTACCACTTCCGCAGTTGGGATTGCGCCGTTGGAGTTGTTGACGAACCATCCGATTACGGCCATAGAGCAAGCCAACGGTTTGGCGAATATCCGGGTCAGCCGCGCCTGGTTGTTGAGTTTGCCCGACAATGCGTCGTTCACGGTGCATACGAAGGTCACGTTTGACGGCAGCGAAGATGAGTTTTTGGCAACACCTTTCTTGGAGACCCAGTACCGCATTTCGCTGGTTAGGCCGCTGAACTTCGACGGGACCAACTCCACTCTCTGGGGGCGTACTTACATCATCCCCGGTAGCCCGAACGTTTTGCCAGCCTTTAACAGTGGCAATTCTATCCGGCGCACCCCTACCGGCGGCACGCCCGGTTACTTCTACACTTCAAGCAATACGGGTGTAGCTGTTGTGGACTCAACGGGTCTTGTCACTGTTCGCGGCAACGGTTCTGCGAAGATTACGGTGCGCGACTCTTCTGTGCCGTCGCAAACACGCAGCTATGTCGTGTCTGTCGGAGGGGTGGTGTTGTGTTATGGCCTGGGCGCTGGTACCAAGACTGACATCGACACGAGGGCGAGGAATCAAGGTTTGCGCGTGGCCTCGCTGGGTGAGCTGCGCGAGTTGAGTGCTGCTTATGGACATCGTTGGCCAATGGGCAATGCGCCGTACTGGTCCAGTACTTATTCGCATAACTTCTTATTCTTCAACTATTGGTGGGCGAGAAACATAAACACGGGTGGGGAGGGGAATTACAAACAGTGGATAGGTAACCAATTGTTGGGGGTAGGCCTAAGGTAACAGTTCACCCAGGCCATTAACGGGGCAGCCTGTTTCATCTCAGGCTGTCCCGTTTTTTATAACGGCTCGTTCATATTCTCCAGGCCGGTGAAGTCTTCGCCAACCGTTGACGCATGTGCTCAATGTTTGCCGCCAATTGCCGCGTCAGTAATCTGTAGCCATCCAGCGCATTTTGAACCGAGGCCTCCAACACCGGTTCAACGGGAGACGGTCCTCCGGAACGTTCAAGACGCTGTATTGCCCCCGACCTCAACGCCCGCGCCATCCCCACCAACTGCACCCGAATCTGCCGATGCTCGGCCTTGAGCATCACCTGCATCCGCGCCATCGCCTGTTCATCGCGAGGGTCGGGCCGGGTATTGCCAAGGATCTCCAGCGTGCTGATGCACAGGCGCAAATGCCGTTGGATCGCGTCCAGCTCAGTCATGGAAATGCGCACTTCTTTGGACACCGACGGCATCAGCGAGCGCAATTGCAGCATCGCCGCGTTCAGGCGGTTGAGCAGTTTGAGGTGTTCGTCGTCGGTGACCGACTGGCCGTTGATGATCCGGCTGTAGATCTGCGCG